>PJEL010000152.1_pt1 | contig 80478 bp, 66 predicted proteins | sample 1853271 | NCBI WGS metagenome assembly PJEL01 (sample SAMN08108733, study PRJNA415343) | Invertebrate metagenome, whole genome shotgun sequencing project. | host: Globobulimina | place: Sweden: Gullmar Fjord | collected 2015-08
CAACTGAGCTATCGAGGCACATTATAGTGCTAAAAAAAGAAGAAATGGTGCCGACTGCCGGAATCGAACTGGCGACCTACTGATTACAAGTCAGTTGCTCTACCAACTGAGGTAAGTCGGCGACACCAACCCATTGCTGGGATTTTCTTCTGCACACATTCAAGAAGAATGGTGCCTCGACCCGGAATCGAACCAGGGACACGAGGATTTTCAATCCTCTGCTCTACCAACTGAGCTATCGAGGCACTAAGTGCGTGCATCAAGTTTTCGTGTTTTAAACAGTCCTACTTGGTGCGGCGTGTATTAAACGGATTTTGGGGTTTCAAGTCAACTAGTTTTTTAAATAGTTTAATCGAATGAGTATAAAATAGACTAATTGGGTAAAAAATAGCATTTAAGCCCAAACATAAGGCTTCGAATAGTAATATCCCTGAACAATTTCAATACCCGCTTCTTTTACAAACTCTAACTCTTCTTTTGTTTCAACGCCCTCAGCAACGGTTTTCATACCCAACGCTTTTGCCATTTCAACTGTTGAACGAATTATAATTTGGTGCTCTTCGTGTGTGTGACAATTACTGATGTACTGTCGGTCTATTTTTAACTCTTTAAAAGGAAACTCCGTTAACTGTTTCATCGTGGAATAACCGGTACCGTAGTCATCTATGGCTAGTGAGCAACCTAACAGTCTTAGCCGCGTTGCAATTTCCTGAGCTGTTAATAAATTTTCCACTAAACAGGTTTCTGTAATCTCGATGGTCAAACGGCTAGCCTGAACACCAAACTCTTTAAGCAATGAATCAATCTCGTCCACAATTCTATGAGAGTTTAAGTCTCGCATAGACAGGTTCATTGAAAAGTTTATATTTGGATATTTTGCCATTCGAGCCAATGATGTTCTAAACAGCACTTTATTAAATTCAGAAATTCGGCCGTTTTCTTCAAAATCACTTATAAATTGGTTGGGATAAATAATTGTACCGTCTGGTGCTTTTAAGCGAGATAAGATCTCATAACCAACAATACTTTCGTTCTCGATGTTTATTTGAGGCTGGATAACTGGACACAACGAAACTTCATTAATCTCAAAATTGTCTGGGTCGTAATTTTCTACTGAAGCTACGAACTCAGGATTTTCTGCTGAGATAATTCGTGATAGAGCTCTATCAACCAAGCCATTTAATTGCACCGCCGAGAATGGTTTTGTCAATTGCCCCAAAATAGCTAAATCTCGTTGTTTTGCGATAGACTCCGCCATCTGCAAGACTTTAGACTCAAACCCACTGATAACAATAACCTGACCTTTATACCCTGCATCCCCAAGTAATTTCAAAAATGCAATGCCATCTATTTCAGGCATTTGTAAGTCAACTAACACAAGGTCATTAAACTCAGAACTAACAATAAGGCTTTCTAAACCTAAGTTAGGATCACTAAATAGGTTAACGTTATTCAGCCCAATCTCTTGAAATTTATCTTCAATAAAATGCAAGAAAAAAGGATCATCATCGACTGCGGTAATCCTATTTAATAAATTGATATATTCCATATTCCCAGCACAAAAACCTTGATTAAACGGAGTTGAAGGAGGTATTGTTTACTTAACGGACATTTGTATGCAAAAAGTGAACAACTAGTATCTATTATTAAGCTAGTTACTAATAATAATCAATAAATAAAGTCACTCTTAAATGGATAATAAAATTAAAAAGCTCAAGTTTGTAAAGATAGCACACGTAGTATTAATCTGGTTTGTCTTGTTTGGGTGCTTAGCTGCAATGGCCGGTATTGGTGGGTTGTACACTTTCTCGCAGTGGTTAAAACCAGACCAACTCACCACAGATCTTCAAAAGCATGTTAATTCGATTGCTAAAGGCATGCCTGACAACATCATGGATATTGAAAATCAAACGGCCGCTCAGTTTTACATTAACGCCATTCATGGTGAGTCGAAAAATAAAGCCTTTTTCCTATATCGCCTCGAAGGCGGACAACTTATTAAACAAGCCAGCACAAGTCAGCTTAAAGGTTATATCCCTAGCCCTATTTTGGCCAACCACGTTTCAGACCTAAATAGCTGGGTAGAGATTAGAAAAATCATCACCGTAAATGGCGAAGAAACGGGTCTATTAATTGGCACAATGCTCAAACAAAAGGCTGATGTTAGTTTTATATTCAGTTTATTCCTTATTTCACTTATTGGAGCCATTGTTTTAACCCGCTTATTAATCTCACTGTTCAACCAGAATGTGAATAAGAACACTATGCCTTTAATGGCCGAGACTAATTTAATTTTAAACAAAGAAAAGTTTGATAAGCGTTTAGCTCCAAAACGATTTGGTCCATTTGCCATGTTAGCGGCAACCATTAACAGCCTACTTAAAAAGGTAGACGGTCTTAGAGCAGATAATTCAGAATTAGATTTAGCGAATGACAAGCTAGCGCAAGAAATGGAAAGTAAGATTAATGAGCGAACCAACGCACTTCGTATGGCAATGGAAGAAGCGGAACAAGCGAATGAATCTAAATCTACCTTCTTAGCAACAATGAGTCACGAAATCAGAACGCCAATGAACGGCATAATAGGATCTATTGATTTGCTTCGTCGAAGCACATTAAATCAAAATCAATTTAGACTTTCCGATACTATTCGAGAGTCCGCATTCTCACTTTTAAGAATAATCGATGACATCTTAGACTTCTCAAAAATTGAAGCCGGTAAGCTTGAGGTAGAGAGTATCCCTATGTCTATCAACGACATTGTTGAAGCAGTAGGAAGAACCTTGCTGTCGGTAGCGGAACAAAAGAATGTTGAGCTGCGCTTATACTGCGACCCTGCTATCAGCGAAAATTTAATGGGCGATCCAATTAGAATTCGTCAAATCTTATTTAACTTAGCCGGCAATGCAATTAAGTTTACAAACTCGTCTAAGTCTAAAAAAGGGGTTGTTCAGATAAGAGCTGAAATAAGCGAAAAGAACCTCGAGTTTACCAATGTAGTATTAAGAGTTATCGACAACGGTAAAGGCATGACTGACCGACAAGTCAACTATGTATTCCAACCATTTAATCAAGCTGAAGGGTCTGTAACTCGTCAATTTGGCGGCACAGGTTTAGGCTTAACAATTTGCCAAAGGTTAACCGACTTAATGTATGGTCACATTGATGTTAAGTCTGAATTGGGTGAAGGTTCCGAGTTTACAGTGTCGCTGCCACTGCGCTCAAGCGTAGATACACTGCAAGCACCTAAGCACGAATTTTCAGAGTTAGACTTAGTTTGTTTTTCTAGTGACTACCACAACATTGCGGCAATGGAGTCTTACGTTAAACACTATAACGCGAATGTTACCGCCTGCCATACTGCAGAAGCCTTAAAGCAGGTTACAGAACATTATCGTTTTGAACAGTCTCACCAGTCAATTTGGGTTATCGACGCAACCATTCAACACGACGATACTGTAAATTTAGTATACGACCTACTTGAACACCCTAACCTATTAAACACTCGATTCTTAGTACTAAGTAGCACTATGGACAATCAGGTTCAGGAACATGACCGTGTTTGGTATATGCATGCAACTCCACTGTGCCGAAGTAATTTATTAGAATTAGTCCAAGACGTGGCTGACAATAAGAAACACGACCCGTCTGCTCCTAAAGAGTCTAATGTAAAAACAGTAGCAGCAATGACTATTGATGAAGCACGTAAAAAAAATCAACTGGTTTTGCTGGCAGAAGACAACGCGATGAACCAACGAGTAATATCAGAGCAGCTGAATATGCTTGGTTATGCCGTTGAAGTTGCGAACGACGGACAGGAAGCGATTGAACTGTGGCGTGAGCATAAATATCCATTAGTACTTACTGACCTTCATATGCCTCATAAAAGCGGCTACGACGTAGTAAAAACTATTCGTGAAGAAGGTCCTAATGGCAGTGACAACGAAAACTTTACTCGCGTTGTAGCTATCACAGCAAATGCACTGAAAGGCGAAGAACAAAAATGTATTAGCTTAGGAATGGACGGTTATCTTACAAAACCTCTAGAGTTAAATGATTTAGAAGTTGTCATGAAAAAATGGCTAAATATAGACAACAGTGAAGCAGCGTCATCGTTGAAAGAAGTAACCAGAACAAAAGTAGCTGAAAGTATTCCAAGCTCTGGTGAGCCAATTCAGCAATCTGTGTTGGTAAGTTACTTGGGTAATGATAAAGAAAGACACGTGAAATACTTGGATATGTTCAAAGCGAGAGGCAACGAGTTAATTGATAAAATGAATATCTCCATTGAGCATACAGATCGTGAAAATCTTAAGAACTTAGCTCACCAGTTCAAGTCTATGTCTAAAAGTGTCGGCGCAATGCCATTGTTTAATTCGGCCTTTGAATTGGAAGAGGTTGCGCATACAGCCGATAGTGCAGACATTGGTTTATTGGTTATTAAAATTCAACAGCAATTTAACGATGTTATTAACTACGTTAACAGCGAATATAAATAACAAAAAGGCCTGACGACAAATTGTTATCAGGCCTTACTTTCCAGCGTATTTAGCATTTACCGGTAGATAATATATTTCATATTAGAGGTAAAGCTAAAAATCCGGACTATTTGCTTTTCGGTACGTAACCTTCAATTTCAACGTCTTTGCCTTCAAATAAGAAGCCAACCATTGTTGATTCCAACAACTCACGATGTTCAGGGTTTATCATAGAAAGCTTATGTTCGTTAATTAGCATGACTTGCTTCTTTTGCCACTCAGACCAAGCTTCTTTCGAAATTCCGTTAAAAATGCGTGTACCAATTTCACCAGGGTATAATTGAAAGTCTAACCCTTCTGCTTCTTTTTTTAAGTGTTCACAAAATACTTGACGAGCCATAGTTTATATTCGCTTCTAATTAGTGTTTAAACGTATTGTAATAAGGTTAGAGTGCATATGCTACCCCAGTTTCATCTCTATAAATCTTGCAGTAACTTTTTAGCAACCGCCGACAATCCAACTTTGTTCGTTTCTATTTCCCCAGCGTTAAACCACAACTTCTTGTGCTCACCAACTGCAGGCTTTACTTTTGATAAGGATCCAACCGGTAATACAAGCGGTTGTATGTCTAAATGATAATGACTAAATGTATGCCTAAACAACAAGTTTTCATCAAAATCCAAATCAGAATTCCCCAAACCTAGATCATCAAGGTAATGCTGTAACATGTCTAACGTCTCAAACTCTGGGAAACTATATAACCCTCCCCAAATGCCTGATGGTGGGCGTTGATACATAAATACTTCAGAGCCATTTTTAAGCATCAGCATATAAACAAACTTGATCGGCTTTTCTTTTTTAGGCTTAGAAAAGGGAAAATCCGTTTGCCTTGATTGTGCTTTTGCTTCGCACTTTTCAGATAATGGACAGATTTCACATTTAGGTTTACTTCTTGTGCAGACGGTTGCCCCTAAGTCCATCATCACTTGATTAAAGTTTCCAGGTCTAGACGAGGGTGTTAATTGTTCTGCATAGCTCCATAACGTATTTTCCACTGTTTTTTTCCCAGGCCAACCTTCCACCGCATAAAAACGAGTAAGTACTCGCTTTACGTTTCCATCAAGGATTGGGTGATGCTGACCTAGTGACAGTGATAAAACTGCGCCAGCAGTGGAACGCCCTACTCCTGGCAAATCTAAAACTTGTTGAAACTCTGAAGGGAATACGCCGTTGTATTCATCACGAACTTTTTTAGCAGCTTTGTGCAGATTCCGAGCGCGCGCGTAATAGCCTAGCCCTGTCCACAGGTGTAAAACCTCATCTTCAGGTGCGTTTGCCAAATCTGAAACAGTGGGGAAATTTGCGGTGAACTTTTCAAAGTAAGGGATCACAGTTGTTACTTGTGTCTGCTGTAACATTACTTCCGACAACCACACTCTATATGGCGTAACTGATTGTTGCCAAGGCAAATGTTTACGACCATTGATGTCGTACCAATCTAAAGATTGTTTTGTAAACCAACTGCATTCTGCTTTTGTTAACTCTGGCATAACTGTTCTTTTTGTCATTTTTCACTATCTTTAATGCAGCGCACTATAACAAATAATTAACGAATTGACGTAAACAGCTTGAGACACTTGCTCTGCTGTAAGATAATGCGCGCCAAAATTTAATCAATTTCAACTAAAAAAATTAAGAAGTCATGACTGATAATACTCGTAACACTGTTGAGCAGGCGCAAGCTGAAGGCAAATACATCAGAACTATCAAAAGTTTTGTTAAGCGCGAAGGCCGTCTAACAAAAGGTCAGCAAAAGGCATTAGATCAGTTCTGGCCAACAATGGGGTTAGAGCATAAGCAAGGTTTAGTCGACTTTAAAACGGTGTTTGGCAATGACAACCCTGTTGTTTTAGAAATTGGTTTTGGCATGGGTGCGTCGCTGGTTGAAATGGCCAAAAATGCGCCTGACAAAAACTTTGTTGGAATTGAAGTTCACCTGCCAGGAGTAGGTGCATGTTTATCATCGGCAGACGAAGCAGGCGTAACCAACTTACGTTTGTATAATCATGACGCAATTGAGATATTACGCGACTGTATTGCAGATGAATCTTTAACAACTGTTCAGTTGTTTTTCCCTGATCCGTGGCACAAAACTCGTCACCACAAGCGAAGAATTGTGCAGCCAGCCTTTGTTGAGAGTCTTCGCACCAAATTGAAAATGGGCGGTGTTTTCCATATGGCAACAGACTGGGAAAACTATTCTGAACATATGGTTGAAGTTATGGACTCAACGGACACATTCTCTAATATCGCATCAAAAATTAATAGTGACGCAAATAAAACAAGCGTATTTGTTGAACGTCCTGACAGCCGTCCACTAACTAAGTTTGAACAACGTGGTCACCGTTTAGGTCATGGCGTATGGGATATTATGTTTGAGCGAGTAAAATAACATGGCTTCTAACAGTGCTTTTCAAAGCGAAAACCAAGTTATCATTCGCAATATAGACCATTTACCTGCAGGCAATATTTTATTGATGGATGCGTTACCAGACGCATCATTAAACGAGTTATCAAAACTACGCCCTGACATTCATTGGACTGTTTACACGCCTTATATTGATACCGCTGAGTATTTATCGTCTCAGTCTGTGTCATCACAAGACAACCTAAAAGTTCACAAGTCTGCTTGGTTAACAAAAGCACAAGCGGGTGAATTTGACGCTGTGATCATCTATTACCCTAAAGCTAAACTTCGCTTTGATTATTATTTGTCGATGGTAAGCCAGCTTTTAAAAACTGATGGCGAATATTTTGTTATTGGTGAAAAAAAGGGTGGCGTAAAAGGCTGCGATAAGGTTTTAAACAAATTTACTACTGGAGCGAAGAAAATAGACTCTGCTAGACATTGTATGTTGTTTAATGCTGTATCAAACAATGAGCCATGCAATAAAACAATGGAAAGCTGGTTTAGTGAAACCAACCTAGAAATTAACGTGTCTGGTGAAACTAAAAAAGTAACGCTTGCGTCTTTACCTGGCGTGTTTAGCGCTAAAGGTCTAGACAACGGTACTGAACTGTTACTAAAAAATATGTTACCTGTTGAAGGAAAAGGCATCGACTTTGGTTGTGGCTGTGGTGTTATTGCGACGGTATTGAGCCTTGATTCTAAAAATGAAGTTATTGGCATTGATGTTGACGTTCTTGCGATAGAAAGTAGTAAGCGCACGTTTGAATTAAATAACGTAACTGCCACGGCAATCCACTCAAATGGACTTGCTAATTTGATGAACAATGCCAATCAGTTTGACTTTATTGTTTCAAATCCGCCATTTCATACAGGCTTGCAAACAGACTATTCAATAGTTGATCAATTTTTAAAAAATAGCGCGGTATTACTTAAAAACCGTTTTAATATGTGGGTTGTGGCTAATTCATTCTTGCCTTACCCAGAACTATTTCAAAAATACCTTAAAAGCGGAAAAACGATAATCAATAATAAACGCTTTTCGGTTTATCACATCCGCTAATCTTAAAAACCTATTAAAAGGGGCTTAATGTAGCCCCTTTCTTACCTGTTTTTTTGCCCCTACTTTGGCTATTTTTTAGCTATAGACTCAGAACGATAAAAAATAATTAAAGCAATCGCTTAAATCCACTTCCTTTCTTTATAATAACAACTATTCTATTTAATTAGGTCTACTAATTTAGGTGTATAAGTTTGAATTTTTGTTTCGTTTCTTTTTGGTTAATTAAAGCAAAATAGTTAACATAAATTATGAACAATAGTCTGTCATTAAAGTCCGCAATAAACACAGCAATACTGCTCGTGAGCATATTGACTCTTGTGGTATCCGTTACCATATCCACTTTGACCTATAAAAAAAATCAGAAAGACGAATCAATATATTTAGCGAATACCATTAGTGAGATAATTGCCTATAACGCAGCCGTACCCATTGCTTTTGATCAACGCGTTGGCCTAAACGATTTTTTAAACACCCTAAAAAGCGTGAAAGAAATACTAAATGTTCATATTTACAAAGTGGATGAAGAATCTCAAAGTATAAAGTTTTTTACTAGCTATAACAGTGGCGACATTGCTCCCATTGTAGAACAAAAAGATCGGTTAAATAATCTACTGACCCCTCGCTTTAATGAAAACTATTTAGAATATTCTTTGCCCATAACGCACACAAAGCTAGATACCGTTATTGGTTACATTTATATAAAGCTTTCTACGTCAAGCTACCACAATGATTTATATGAATTACTGAAGATTAATCTAATAATTATACTTGCGGTTGTTATCGTCGCCTTTGTCATTGCTCAATCTTTAAGAAACAGAATATTAAAGCCTATTACTCGATTTGTAGACGAATTAGAAGCTGCGAGCCGAGACCCCTCATTTGCTAAAAAAGTTTCTCCAATAGAGTTTGACGAAATTAGTGTTGTTACCAACGCCGTAAATGAGCTGCTTGCAAAAATTGCCCAGCAAATTAGGCGATTTTCATTAGCAGAAGAAGAAATAACTGAGCTTAATCAAAATCTTGAAGAAAAGGTTGTATACCGAACAAAAGCCCTTAAAGAGTCTAACCAAGAGTTATTAACGGCTCTGGAACAGGTTCATCAGTATCAGTCACAGGTTATTCAGTCGGAAAAAATGGCAAGCTTAGGACAAATGGTTGCTGGCGTTGCACATGAGGTTAATACGCCAATAGGGCTTGGTGTAACAGCATCAACAATGCTTTCCGACCGGATAGACGAGATTTCAAGTAAACTTGATGATAAGACATTAAGTGCAGGTCAATTAACGGCTTTTTTAACAGAGAGCAAAGAAAACACCCAAATAATCTATCGCAATTTGACTCGAGCAGCTGATTTAATTAGCTCCTTTAAGCAGGTTGCAGTCGATCAAACTGCAGGCGTGATTAGAGAAATTAATCTACATTCCTATTTAGATGAAATTATTACCTCTATGCAGCCCACCTTAAAAAAATATCGCCATATCATTACGGTGGATTGTGATGACAGAATTTCAATTACTACAAAACCAGGTCCACTCAATCAGATAATTATAAACTTGATAATGAACTCCATTCTGCACGGATTTAAGTCTATGGAGCAAGGTGACATATCTATAACAGCAGAGGAAAGTAACGGAAACTGTATAATTGTTTTTAGAGACAACGGTTGCGGTATTGAACAAAAAATTAAACAAAAAGTCTTTGATCCTTTTGTCACAACTTCGCGCGGCGATGGAGGGTCAGGCTTAGGTTTACATTTGGTATACAACCTAGTCACTCAAGCACTTCAAGGCAGTATATCTGTTGAGAGCCAATTAACGGAAGGTGCAATATTTACAATAGAGTTCCCAAGTAAGTTACAGAGCTCAAAACATGATTAAACTTGTTTCTGTAATTCTCACCTTTGTACTATTTAGCTTGCCTAACGAAGTCAGCGCTCACTTTATAGATAGTACAACGGTCAATGGAACTGCGATTAATAGTACTAAGGTCAATGGAACTGCGGTTAATAGTGCTACTGTTAATGGCAATCCAGATATAAAGGCAAAAAAAACAGCAGCAATAATCTATCAGCTCTTCTTTTTTATAGACTTCAACAACGCACAAAAAGAGGCACAGCCTGAATTCTGTTTTGTTGGTGAAAAGAGTTTTCGTATTGGTGAAATACTGAAACAAACACATGAAAGTCGAAAACGAAACATTGATGTGTCTATCAGCAATTGGCAACAAGCTTCAGACGTACCTTTATCCTATTGCCACATTATATATAACGCAGATCCTAAACCGTCTGATAAAGAGATAACTAAAGCCTTATCAGAAGAGTCGATGACTATTGCGGACAACGTTAATCTTAGAGAAACTGGCAATATTGCTAGCATTTCATTCCAAGGTACTGCCGTCACCTTTGTTTTCAGTCGGAAACACTTGCGGCGCTCATCGCTAGAAGTTAACCATCAACTAATTAGGGCTTCAGTGGTTATACCTTAAATAAAAGGTTTCCCTTCTAATTAGGTTTTATCGAAATAGTGTAACCACGATAAGAACAATAACTATAATTTTCGCCATTCACATTTTTGCTACCAGACACAGATACAGAATTAGATAACTTACCAACGTTTAGCACATGCCCTTTGCCGAGCTCTATATGCTTTAATAGTGCTTTTCTGGCGCCAGTGGTACACAACATGTACATTGTTTTTGAAAATGCTTCTGGGCGAAATACTTTGCCGGCCCTGACTACAGGCTGTGAGTATTGGCTTGAACTATACTTCCAATTCGCAAAATCAAAACTAAATTTACTGTCTTTAAATAGCGCGGTGTCGTCTTGTGTCATAAAGCTCATTACAATATCAGTCAGTTTTGCGGGCGCTAGAGATGCTCTAGTACTTTCTGTATTGTTAACAACTGTCACACCACCCTCTCCACTTACTTTCAGCTCTAGGCCATTAACATTTTGTTTTATCGCTAGTACTGTTCGTTCATCAATGCCAATGCCGTAAGGTAGCTTCATCATTGCTAGCAACCCAAAAAGTCGCCCCTGCCGGCTAATGTTATTAAATTCACTGTCGAAGCTTATGCCGTCAAATAATCCTAATCCCGCCATGCTCATCAAAGGCTCGTTGCCTTTCACATGCTTTTTCGAAGCTTCTAAGTTTGAATAAATTCCAAAACCATCGTTAAGGCTATCTTTACTCGACCCCTGTATAACAAAACCATTGCGCCCTTCATTCCCGCCTAGCGCACGAATTGCTCCACCATTAAAGGCTAAGGTTATTTGCTTATTTTGATGGCGAGACAAAATCCGTTTCCAAACATGATTAGGCTCAATATCGTTTATCATTAAGCTATCTCGAAGGACGATTGGGTCTCCATCATGAAAGTAGATCCCGTCAGCTTCCTCCACAAGATCGATCACTTTATCTGGCTCGCTGCAACTCTCTATGAGCTCTTCATTTAAGTCACCGTAAATACGATCTCTGAAATATCGCTTTGCTATCTTGTGTCTGGTTTCATTGATACTTTTACATGCGGCTTCCACTTTATCTGAGCTAGAAATATCTGTCGTTCTCCATATTTCCGCTACAGCTAAATCTAAGGGCATCCATTTCACATCTAAATCAAACTGTTCAAAAGTTTTAATTAACCAATATACGTCTTCAAAAGCATCTCTATTCGCCGCCGTAACAATTAAAATGTTGTCGCCAGACACATTGTCCACAAACTCTCTTAAAGCTTTTACTACAAATAGTTGTTTACTGTTGAAGACGTCTACGTTGACATTTTTGTACCTGTCTCTTTGCAAAAAGCGAGTAGCAATTACTCTCTCTTGAAAAACATCTAATATCATTTGCCAGTGAAAGGCATCTAGCTTAGTCGCATCGGGTAAATTAGATTTTCTAAAGAAATGACTTAAACCTTTTTCCGTATAGGATTTCGATAGCTCATTAAGCTTGCCAATATTTGTTAAAAACTCATGCATTTGTTTAGTTTGAATAGAAGGGTCAGCATAATAAAGTGACGCCAAGGTATTTATGTTTTTTGTATTGAGAAGATAGCGGTGAGTACTATGTGAGTTTTCGTTAACTGCTAACTTAGTTTTGCAGTGTTGCGAATGAGCGGATGTACAAACGTCTAACCCACCACCTATTAATACAGTACCAAACTTTTCTGCATAAACAGGTTGGGTTGATATTAAAAAAACCAAAAGAAAGTAAGAGGTTAATTTGAAATACCGAAACATGCTTTATCACTATCCTATGAACTTATAAGTTTAATCCCGATTCAACACTAGCATATTTATAATTTTTTTTTGAACCTTATAATAAAAAGTTGAGTAAAACACTAGGTTATTTGATGAACTAGACCTTGAAAATGTGGTATAAATAGCCACTATAAGCTAAAGACTAATTTTAATAGCCCTCTCTATGACACATGAGGGCTTTTGTTGTTGAAAATTTCGGAGATTACATGCCAACTAAAATGCCAGACATTGCAAATCAAGCGAAAGCCCAAACTGAAGGTGTGCTTGATTGGGTCGGGATGAGCAACATCGAAATGCCATTAATGGTTGAGATGCAAGGTGAGACTCGTCCTATTTCAGCGCTTGTAGAGGCGTTTGTTAATTTAAAAGAACCTAAGGCTAAAGGCATTCACATGTCTCGCTTGTATCTTATGTTAGATGAGCTTTCAGTTGAAAGTGCGCTTAACATCGAGAACTTAAAGTCGCTTTTAAACAACTTCATTGAAAGTCACCATGACCTATCAAACTCAGCACACCTCAAGTTTGAGTTTGACTATCACATGCGCCGCAAATCATTGATCAGTGGAAAGTTAGGCTGGAAAGCATACCCTGTTGTTATCACTGGCAACCTTACAGACGGTGTACTTGATATTGAACTTGCGGTTAAAGTACCTTATTCATCTACTTGTCCTTGTTCTGCAGCTCTTGCTCGTCAGCTTATTCAAAACCAGTTTACTAAAACGTTTGATGGACAGGCTCAAGTAAATGCCGAAACGGTTCACGAGTGGTTAGGCTCTACAGAAGGTATTGTGGCAACCCCACACAGCCAACGTTCTATTGCTGAAGTTAAGGTGAAACTAGCTGATTCAGTGTCAGACTTCCCAATTGTTGATCTTGTTGACGCGATTGAGTTTGCTCTTAAAACGCCAGTTCAAGCTGCAGTAAAACGTGAAGACGAACAAGAATTTGCTCGCTTAAACGGTCAAAACCTAATGTTTTGTGAAGATGCTGGCCGACGCATCAAAGCGTCGTTAAATGCCATTGATGGCTACCGTGACTTTTGGTTAAGAGTAAACCATTATGAGTCTTTGCATGCGCACGACGCCGTTGCGGTTGCAAGTAAAGGCATTGATGGCGGTTACGCTTCTAAGTAAGCAATAAGTCATTCATTTTTATAGTTTCTAAAGAGCAGCTCTAGTTTTTACGAGCTGCTTTTTTTTACCTCCATTTTGTTATTAAACTACAAGAAACAACTTAAAAGTAAAAACTTCGTCTCAAAAGCCCCTTCTTTAGCAAAAACCCATTGTTAAATTGTACTTTTATTACATTATTTTAGAGTCATAGTTCTAATTTTTTCTTGATTTAAAACCACTCCAAGGATAGATTATTTAAAATTTCTGAATTTATATTCATTACGACCCGCAGTATCGATGCAATTAAACATGCCTGAACATGAGTACTTTTAATTTATGACTATACTGATTTAGATACTTGCGAATTGGGTCGCACTTGTGAGGTTAATTTTGAGCAACGACAATAACAATAAAATCAAAACGAGCAATCAAACAACTTTACATAATGAAGATTGGGTAAAAGACAATTGTGGGTTTGGCCTAATCGCTCACCTAGAAGGTGAGCCTAGCCATAAAATAGTTCGAACGGCTATTACTAGCTTGGCTCGAATGCAACATCGTGGCGGCGTATCAGCCGATGGAAAAACCGGTGACGGTTGTGGTTTGTTGATGCAAAAACCCGATCAATTCTTTTCAGCAATTGCCGAACAAAATGGATGGCGTCTTGGCAAAAAATACGCCGTTGGCAATATTTTCTTCAGTACCGACGTTGTCTTAAAGCAGCAAGCCATTGCTATTATCACTAAAGAGTTAGAAAAAGAAACGCTACAGATTGTAGGTTGGCGTCAGGTTCCCACCAATAATGAAGTTCTTGGTGAAATCGCAAGTCAAAGTTTACCGGATATTCAACAAGTCTTTATAAATGCACCTCCAGGCTGGCGTAAAAAAGACTTTGAACGACGACTTTACATGGCAAGGCGTCGAATAGAACAACAAATGATCCACGATCCAGACTTTTATATTCCGAGCCTTAGCTGCTTGGTGACAATATACAAAGGGTTGGTCATGCCAAAGGATCTTGCCGACTTTTACTTAGATCTCGCGGACATTAGAATGTCCACCGCCATCTGTGTTTTCCACCAGCGCTTTTCAACAAATACAACGCCTCAATGGAAACTAGCTCAACCCTTCCGATTCTTAGCTCACAATGGCGAAATCAATACAATTAAGGGTAACCGACAATGGGCGCAAGCTAGAGAATATAAATTCCACTCTCCTCTGATTGCCGATTTAAAAGATGCTGCACCTTTTGTTAATTACCAAGGCAGTGACAGCGCGTCGCTAGATAACATGCTTGAGCTCTTTTTAGCCGGTGGCATGGATTTATTCAGGGCGATGCGACTATTAGTTCCACCAGCTTATCAAAAACACCCACATATGGATAAAGAGCTAAAGTCTTTTTACGAGTTTAACTCTATGCACATGGAGCCTTGGGATGGTCCTGCGGGAATAGTCATTACCAATGGTCGACATGTCGCCTGTAACTTGGACAGGAATGGTTTACGCCCTGCCCGATACATTATTACCAAAGATAAGCTACTAACCCTAGCATCAGAGTCTGGCATTTGGGACTACACACCCGATGAAGTAATAGAACAAGGCCGTGTTGGTCCAGGTGAAATGCTTGCCGTTGATACTTACAACGGTAAAGTTTGGTATTCAGACCAAATTGATCATGATTTAAAAGACCGACATCCATATAACGAATGGCTTGAACAAAATATTCGACGACTTATTCCATTTGAAGACTACCCTGCTGACCAAATTGGCACTCGTTTATATGACGATAAACAACAACGTATTTTGCATAAACTGTTTAATTACACTTACGAAGAAATAGAACAAGTCATCAAAGTACTCGCTTGTGACGGACAAGAAGCTACAGGCTCCATGGGCGATGATACTCCAATGGCCGTGATGTCCCAAAAAGTTAGAGACTACTACGACTATTTTCGTCAGCAATTTGCTCAGGTTACCAATCCACCAATAGACCCTCTTAGAGAAAGTCATGTTATGTCGTTGGCGACATGTATTGGTCGAGAGCAAAACGTTTTTGCTGAAACCTCAGGATATGCTGACCGTGTTTTATTCAATTCACCTGTATTGATGTATACCGATATAAAACAACTTAAAGAGTATGACCAAGAGCATTACCGCTCAGAAACGTTTTCACTTTGCTTCAACGCCGAACAATTTGATTTAAAGTCAGCAATACAAGGTTTATGTAAAAAAGTGGCGCACAGCGTGGCTGAAAACAAGACCGTTATTGTTACTCTGTCCGATAAAAACCCCACTAAAGATCAACTAGTTATTCCAGCACCTCTCGCTATTGGCGCCGTGCAAGAAACACTTGTTACTCAGCAACTGCGTTGTGATACCAATATTATTGTTGAAACTGGTGGCGTGCGTAACTCTCATCAACTTGCTGTGCTTATTGGTCTGGGCGCTACCGCTGTCTATCCATATTTAGCTTATGAAACCGTTGAGCAATATGTTCAAAAAGGCGATATACCACTCAACGCCAAACAAGCCATGATTAATTATCGCCAAGGTCTCAATAAAGGCTTGTTAAAAATCATGTCTAAAATGGGCATATCAACGGTGGCAAGCTACCGATGTTCTAACCTATTTGAGCTTATTGGCATTGGATCTGAAATCATGTCTATGTGCTTCCCTCACATTGTCAGCCGAATTGGCGGTGCAGAGTTTGTGGATGTGCAATCGGATTTATCTAGACTCAACAAATATGCTTGGTTAGCTCGTAAAGAGTTAGAGCATGGCGGATTCTTAAAATATGTTCACGGCGGCGAATATCACGCTTATAACCCAGACGTGGTACAACTTTTACAAAAAGCAGTGCAAAGCGGCGATGCCAGAGACTACCAAGCTTACGCCGATGCCGTAAATAATCGACCTGCCAGCCATTTTAGAGATTTATTTAAATTAAACTCTTCCAGCTCTATTCCTTTAGAACAGGTAGAGCCTGTAGAAAACCTATTCCCAAAATTTGATTCTGCCGCTATGTCTATCGGAGCATTAAGTCCTGAAGCACATGAAGCGCTCGCAGTGGCAATGAACAGACTTGGAGGGTTTTCTAATTCAGGTGAAGGTGGTGAAGATCCTAAGCGTTTTGGCACCGTTAAAAACTCTAAAATAAAACAAATTGCTTCAGGTCGTTTTGGTGTTACGCCTCATTATTTAAGAAATGCCGAAGTTATTCAGATTAAAGTAGCTCAAGGTGCAAAACCCGGAGAAGGTGGCCAGTTACCTGGAGAAAAAGTAAGCCCAGAAATCGCCAAGTTACGCTTCTCAATTCCTGGCGTGACATTAATATCTCCACCGCCACACCATGATATCTATTCGATTGAAGATTTGGCGCAGCTAATTTTTGATTTGAAGCAGGTAAATCCTAAAGCATTAATTTCTGTGAAACTCGTATCTGAGCCAGGCGTCGGCACAATTGCTACAGGTGTCGCTAAAGCCAACGCCGATTTAATAACTATTTCCGGATTTGACGGCGGTACAGGTGCAAGCCCTCTAACTTCTGTAAAACATGCAGGCTGTCCTTGGGAGCTTGGTTTAGCAGAAGTGCATCAAGCTTTAGTTGAGAATGGATTACGCCATAAAGTGCGACTGCAAGTGGATGGTGGCTTAAAAACCGGACTCGATATTGTAAAAGCAGCCATTCTTGGCGCTGAAACTTTTGGTTTTGGAACCGGACCTATGGTGGCTTTAGGCTGCAAATATTTACGTATATGCCATTTAAATAACTGTGCAACTGGTGTTGCAACACAAGATCAAACATTAAGACAACGTTATTTTATTGGGTTGCCTGAAATGGTCGAAAACTACTTTAGGTTCATCGGCAGCGAAACTAGAGAGCACTTGGCGTCACTTGGTGTTGCTAACCTAGTGGATTTAATTGGTCGTACCGACTTGCTTGAGATAATTGAAGGTCAAACCGCTAAACAACAAAATTTAGCCCTGCAAAACATTTTAGACTCAGTGACGTTAAATAGCGCACAACCGCTTTATCAGTCTGAGGCCAATATCCCAGCGGATACCGCTGAACTAAACTGTAAAATTGTTGCGGATACTAAAGCGGTATTACAAGCACGTAGCGGAGGCGAGTTTAGTTACCCTATTCGCAATACTGACCGTTCCGTTCCGGCACAATTATCAGGCGAAGTTGCGGCTAAATATGGCAACCAAGGTATGGCAGGCGATCCTATAAAACTAAACTTTGTAGGTACTGCAGGCCAAAGCTTTGGGGTTTGGAACGCTGGCGGCGTGAATTTACAATTAACCGGCGACGCCAATGATTATGTTGGTAAAGGCATGACGGGAGGCACTATTGTTATTCATCCTCCGCAAGGTGTTGCCTACTTAAGTCATGTGTCTGCCATTATGGGTAATACCTGTTTATACGGCGCGACTGGCGGAAAACTATTAGCTGCTGGCTGTGCAGGTGAACGATTTGCCGTTAGAAACTCAGGTGCAAATGCCGTGATTGAAGGTGCAGGTGAAAATGCCTGTGAGTATATGACGGGCGGAACTGTCGTTGTTTTAGGATCTGTAGGCATTAACTTTGGTGCAGGTATGACGGGAGGGTTCGCTTACCTTCTAGATGAAGATGGCACTTTAGATGAAAAAATAAATCCACAGCACGTTGAAGCCTTAAAACTTCCAAACCAATTACATATAGAGTTCTTAAGAGGCTTAATAAACGATCATTACGAAGCAACACAAAGTACTCGTTCTTTAGAGATATTAAGTGAGTTTTCACAATGGCATAACAAGTTCAAACTCGTAAAGCCTAAGTCAGTGGATGTAGACCTTTTATTAGGCCACAGACAACGTTCGTCAAACGAATTACGCATTGAAGCGATGTAGGACAGAATTATGAATAAAAATATTTATCAATTTGTAGATGTCCAACGCATCGACCCCAAAAAACAGCCTCTTAAAATTAGGCAATCTGACTTTATAGAAATTTATAAACCGTTAGATGAAGATCAAGCTGCAGGCCAAGCCGATCGTTGTTTAGATTGCGGCAATCCATATTGCGAATGGAAATGCCCAGTTCACAACTATATTCCTCAGTGGTTGGAGTTAGCCAATCAAGGCAAAATAATTGAAGCAGCTGAGTTGTCTCACAAAACAAACAGCCTTCCTGAAGTATGTGGACGAGTTTGTCCTCAAGACCGTTTATGTGAAGGCGCCTGCACGCTGAACGATGACTTTGGTGCCGTGACTATTGGCAGTATCGAAAAATATATTACGGACAAGGCTTTTGAACTTGGCTGGCGACCGGATATTTCAGATGTGATTAAGACGGACAAGAAGGTCGCAGTTATCGGTGCTGGTCCGGCTGGGCTTGCATGTGCCGACGTGTTAGTTCGCAACGGAGTATCTGCAACGGTTTACGATAAATACGATGAAATTGGCGGTCTGCTTACTTATGGCATACCGGCATTTAAACTTGAAAAAGAAGTGATGATAAACCGTCGTAACGTATTTGAAGAAATGGGTGTGGAATTTGTACTGAATACTGAAGTGGGTAAAGACATTTCACTAGACAAGATAATCAATGAATATGACGCAGTATTTTTAGCGGTAGGCACCTATAAAAACCTTAAAGGTGGCTTTACTAATGAGTCAGCACCGCGTGTTTACAATGCACTGCCTTACTTGATTAGCAATACTCGCCACGTCATGAATAAAGGCCCGTTAGAAATAGACTTCAAAGACCAAGATGTTGTGGTACTTGGTGGTGGCGATACGGCTATGGACTGTGTTCGTACTGCTATTCGCCAAGGAGCTAAGTCAGTTAAGTGCGTGTACCGCAGAGATGAGAAGAGTATGCCTGGTTCTCGCCGTGAAGTGAAAAATGCAAAAGAAGAAGGTGTACAGTTTGTTTGGAATTCACAACCACTAGACATTTTAGTAAATGAAAAAGGTGAAGCTTGCGGCGTAGAGTTTGTAAAAACAGCCTTAGGTAAACCCGATGCTAATGGCCGTCAACGACCTGAAGCGGTGCCTGACAGCAACTTTATATTGGAGTCTAATGCAGTGGTTATTGCCTTTGGTTTTCAACCTTTGTCGCTTGACTGGTTGAGCCCTTTTGGTGTTGAACTAACAGATTGGAATACCATTAAAGCAAACGCTAATGGCGAATTTGCTTATCAAACCAGTAACCCCAAAATCTTTGCTGGTGGCGATATCGTCAGAGGCGCAGATTTAGTCGTTACAGCCATTGCAGAAGGCCGAGATGCGGCCGCTGGAATAATGGATATGCTAGAGGTTTGATTATTGATAGCTTATGCTTGATGCGCAAGGCTAAATAATAAGCCTTGCCATCAATAATAACCTAGCTTAAAAGTTATTTATTCGCTTTTTTTTGCTCTACTTTGTTAATCACTTTCATTGTTTCTGACGCTGCTGTGTATAGTAAGTTTTCACTTAAACGTACAGATATATCAGGATTAACATATTGGAAGTGAACCTTACCCTGCTGATCGATAATATAAACCGCAGGTACTGGCAGCGCTACACGTGAATCACCATCGATATCAATAAACGGCACACCTAACTTATCGCGATACTTTTCTTCTGTTTTCTTATCTAAGAAATACGCTAAACCCATGTTTTTCGCCAATTCTAACTTAGGATCAGCAAGTAGGTTGTACGCTAGCTCTTCTCGAGACTGCTGCTCTGCAATATTTTTATTACTGTCAGGCGAAATAGCAACGATTTGGAAACCCAAAAACTCAAGTGCCGACTCAATAGACTTCATTCTATTAAGCTGAGCATTACAATAAGGACACCACCCGCCTCGATATACAACGAGTACCGTTGGTTTCTCAGCAAACAACGCCTCAGTGCAGACTTTGCTTTTATCGCTACTTTCTACACAAGTATTAGGGATAATCATGCCTGGTAAGGTTGGCCTAACTTCCGAAATGCTATTGGCTATGCCATTGGCCGCTTGTGCAAATGCTGAAAAAGACGAAATGAAAAAAGAAGCTGCTAATAGTAGAGATTGAATCAAATGTTTTTTCATAGTGTTCCTGTAAGGGTTTTCCTTTAAAAATAAAAATGCACTTCCAAAGAAGTGCATTCGGTTATTTTACTAGACCCTACATTACCGAAAGTAATTTCACTAATGTGTGATTTTTCTTAACTAAACGATAAGTTTATTCAATATTTTCGACTTGGATCTTATTGGCAATAAACTCTCGTATTTCAGACTCTAATTGCTCTGCAATATTGTCATTGTCGATACGTTTTTTCTGACGCTGGCCATTGATATAAAAACCACTGCGTTTATTCGCGCCAGCAAGCCCTAAGTCAGAGACTAATGCTTCACCAGGACCATTTACCACACAACCAATTACAGATACTGTAACGGGCTCTACAACGTCTTCTAATCGTTCTTCTAGCTGATTCATCGTTCCTACCACATCAAACTCTTGACGTGAGCAACTAGGACAAGCAATAAAGTTGATGCCTCGTGAACGAATACCTAAAGACTTTAAAATATCGAAGCCAACTTTAATTTCTTCAACTGGATCAGCAGCTAATGAAATTCTGATTGTGTCGCCAATACCTTCTGCCAGTAACATACCTAAACCTACTGCAGATTTTACTGCACCAGATCTAAAGCCACCGGCTTCGGTAATGCCCAAATGCAAAGGTTGATCAATTTTTTGAGCAAGCAATCTATAAGCGCCAACTGCCAAATGAACATCCGACGCTTTTACACTCACTTTAAAGTTATGAAAGTCATGGCGTTGTAAGATTTCCACATGACGCATAGCTGACTCAACCAAAGCTTCCGGAGTAGGCTCGTGATACTTCTCTTGAATGTCTTTTTCTAAAGAACCACCGTTCACACCAATTCTAATTGGAATGTTCTTTTCTTTTGCTACATCAATAACGGCTTTGATACGCTCTTCATTACCAATATTACCTGGGTTTATGCGAAGGCAATCAACGCCATACTCAGCAACCTTGAGGGCAATACGATAATCAAAATGAATATCAGCAACCAAAGGAATAGAAACTTGTTTCTTAATTTCTTTAAAGGCTTCCGCAGCATCCATAGTAGGCACAGATACGCGAACAATGTCGGCACCAGCTGCTTGAATACGGTTAATTTGATCTACGGTTGCCGCAACATCATTTGTGTCGGTGTTTGTCATTGATTGAACTGCAATCGGCGAATCTCCCCCAACCGGCACATCGCCGACCATAATTAGGGTGGATTTACGTCTTTTAATCGGGTTTTCACCAAACATCTTTTTCTATTCTCTTTTACTGTTGTGTGTCTATATCAAATCGAGCAACTCGATTAGTTGGATATTCTGAAATGTCGTACTCTTTATCGTTCACCCAAATAGTGACGCCATAAGTACTGCCAAGTAATACTCTGAATGGGCCTTGCGCGTTCAATTTCATTAGGTAGCCAGCAGGTTTATTACCAACTGCAATACGCTCGTCGTAAGCGTCATAAACTTCTACCCAAACTTCTTGTTCAAACTTAAATTCAACTCTAATAAAGTCGTTTTCGTCTATTTCACCGTTTTCGGCTAACAAACGTTTTTCTTCATCGCTTAACACAATTGGTGATTGAACTGGTTTTACACCAGCTTCTTCATCAGTATTAACCGTTTTCTGTTGCGCTGCTTCAAGCGTTTGAGTTGCAGGTGCAACTTCTTGATTCACATTTTGTGCAACTGTGTTCTCAGGGTTTTCTGTAACAACATTGGTTGTTTCTACTGATGTATTCTCAACGTCAGCTTGTTGAGCTTCTGGCTTTTGAACTCTTAATGCACTTGCTGGAAAATCATCCGCTTGCGCCTCTGAAGGAGCAGCTGCTAAGTCTGCATTTTCTTCAATTTTGGTATCGCCTTCAGACTCTTCCATTGCAGCTGGAGTTAACTCAGAAGTATTAAGCTCCTGAACAGCGTTATCTTCACTTTCAGTAACTTTAGTGGTTGGCTCTACAGGGTTAAGCATTTCAATCCCTTTAGTTTGATACCACCAAATAACCAATGCCGAACCTAAGATAATAAAAATTAACCAGCTTATAATTGTTAACCTACGTTCAACTTTTTTACGCTTGCTACGCTTGGAAAATGACTGCATGGCCATTGCGTCTGGCGAACTTGCCGCCGTAGTTTCTATCTCTATTAATACTCGAGACTCTTGCACACCGACCTTTTTCGCATAGCTGCGAATATAACCTCTGATAAAAGTTTCAGGTAACGTATTTGGGATGTCATCAGCTTCAATACCAACAAGCACCTTCATTGGTACTCTAATTTGTTCAGATAAGTCTTCTAAACTAATACCCTGCGCAACGCGCGCACTAGATAATATTTGTCCTACTGACTCTTTTTGAACTTCTTTCGTTGATGTTTCATCTACTAAATCGATTTGATTTTCGTCTTTCATTATTGATACTGCTCCGGATTCACTTTCAATAACCTGGTCCCTGCTGATAAGACACCATCTTGGTCTATATTATTCCAATCTTTTAACTGTTGAACATTAATACCTATACGTTTTGCCGTAAGCTCCATACTCTGACTTTGCGGCAATGTGTAATACACATCTGGGTTTCCAACGTAGATAACTTGGCCAACTTTTAATTTAGCTTTTGATGTTAGATTATTCCACTTAATCAGTGTATCTAACTTCACATTATAATCTTTTGATATTTTATATAAAAATTCGCCTGATTTAACTTTATGCGTAGGTATAGTGATGATCGCACTATCTACTGAAACTGGCTCTCCAAGTCCCGCCATTGCATCAGCCTGTTGACGAGTGGTATACCATGAAGGATCAGCAACTAAGACTTTTTGACCTTCTTTTAACCAACCATCTTGGTCTAGGCTATTCCATCTCAATAGTGCTTCTAATTCAACTTTTTGCTGTTTTGCTACATCTGACAATTGTTGTTCTTTTTGAAGTACTACATAAGGTTCTGGGTCTGCCACAAATAATGTTTGGCCTACACTGACTTCCGCTTTAGATAATGCATTCCAAGCAACTAATCGTTCTACCTTTACATTAAAGGTCACCGAAATACGGTATAAGTTATCACCCGGTTGCACTTCATAAGTCGGTACAATAAGTTTAACCGGTTCTACTTTTGTATACTCACGGTTATTAACTGTTGTTGCACGATCATTAACTAATTTTGCACTGGCTACTTCTTTTAATAGAATTTCTTCCGTTGGCAATGGCGCCTCTTGTCTAATCACCACGGCAGACTTAACTTCCGCTGGCAAGCTAACAGACTCTGTATCGGTTAATGGTTTAGAAAACATCGCTACTTTTTGTTGTAATTCAGCTTCAAACTCTGACTGCGTAGCCACTTGTTTTACCGCTGTAGCAATTACCGTTGGCAACGCTAATGCACTACCGCCTGGTTTACTTTGATATGTCGCTTTACTCGGTGTATTTACTTTTTTTGGTTTTACTAATGAGTTACTGGCTGTCTTTCGAGTGATTTTAATTTTTGGCGAATTGTTATGTTTCGCCTGATACTTTAAGCGAAGCTGCTCAAATTCACTATTAATCACCGTTTTGGTGGTTATATATAATGCTTCATTACTTTCAGGGAAATTAGCAATAATTTGATCGGCATATTGGTTGGCTTGGTTTAGTCGGCCTCGCTTCGTTTCTAAAATATAACCTAGTAGAAGGCTTCGCGGTGTTGCCTGACCAATGCGGTTAAAGCGAGTGTAAAAATTTAGTGCAGCTATTAAATCTCCGGTTGCGTACTTAATGCCTGCCAAAGATAATAGGTTATAGGCACGACTTGGATTGTGCTTATAAGACATCTCAAAGTATTCTTGCGCTTGAAGAATTTGGTCATTTGACAACGCGCATATCGCTAAGTTTTCATAACTGTCAGCGGCACGAGTGTACTTAGAAATATTGATGGCTTTTTTGAAATAAACCGCCGCTTTATCAAGCTGGCCTACATTACATAAGAATGTACCGTAATTGTTTAATGTATCTGGGTTTTGAGGCTCTAGATCTATTGCTTCAAGATAGTACTTTTCGGCAATTTCCATTTCGCCAACCATTTGGTAGTAATAACCCAAACTGTAATTGACGTCGGCGCGTTCAGGATTAAACTCTAGCGCCTTTTCTAAATTAAACTTAGCCTGTTCAAAACGGTTCGTTTCTAAATAGCTAAGCGCTAAAATCAAGCGGGTACGAGCTGCTTCATCTCGATCAAACTCAAAACTACGTACCTGTTTTTTTGAGTCGATAAATGTTTTTTCCGTAACACATGCTGATAACAATGTTATGCAGCAAAGCAAATATAGAATTCGTCCCATAACCCACTTCTTTTAGTTATTATTATTATTAACTAAACCAGTTTGACTGATATTGAATCACCTTTCATCTGTTTTTTTAACAAACGTTTTGTTCGGTCAACAACATCACCCACCAACTGCCCACACGCGGCATCAATATCGTCGCCACGAGTACGTCTAACAATACATGTATAACCTTCTTCTTGCATTACTTTTGCGAATCTATCTACACGACTATTCGAAGATTTTTCATATGGCGCACCCGGGAACGGGTTCCATGGGATTAGGTTAATTTTAGATGGCGTGCCTCTTAACGTTTGCGCTAATTCACGAGCCTGTTCCATTGAGTCATTAATGCCATTTAGCATAACGTACTCAATGGTGATCTCTTTGTTTGCTGTAGAGCCATCAATATAACGACGACAAGATGCTAAGAACTCTTCGATGTTATATTTTTTGTTAATTGGAACCAGAATGTCTCTTAATTCATCATTTGGCGCATGAAGAGAAATTGCTAAAGCTACGTCAATTTTTGTTTTCAATAAGTCTAACGCTGGAACAACACCAGATGTACTAATTGTCACTCGACGCTTTGATAAACCAAATGCAAAGTCGTCCATCATTAATTCCATCGCTGGCACTACGTTTTTAACGTTTAAAAGTGGTTCGCCCATGCCCATCATTACCACGTTTGTTACTGCGCGATTAGTTGACTGTCCGTCCCAACCAATATCTTGAGCAACACGCCAAACCTGACCAATAATTTCACCAACGGTTAAGTTACGGTTAAAACCTTGTTGAGCGGTAGAGCAGAAAGTACATTCTAATGCACAGCCAACTTGCGAAGATACACATAAGGTTCTGCGGTCTCCATCTGGGATCCAAACTGCTTCTACTTCTTGTCCGCCTTCTAATAGCATTGCGTACTTGATAGTACCGTCTGTAGATTCTTGGCGAACTGAAATTTCCGGTGCGCGAACTTCACATTTTTCATTTAACTTAGCGCGAAGTGCTTTAGAGAAGTTAGTCATCTCAGAAAAGTCTGTTTGACCCATTTGATAAATCCACTTTATCGCCTGGTCGGCCCTAAATGATTTTTCGTTAAACTCATCTTTAAAGAACTGACGCATTGCGTCGCGATCATAATCTAGTAAGTTAAATTTCTTTTGAGCTTTTGGTGTCACGGTTGTGACTTGAGCATTGACTTGATCGTTAGTTTGAACATTTTCTACAGACATATTTACCTCTATGTAACTTGTATCGTTATTAAGATGCGTTATTACACGCGTACATTGTTTTTGCGATATACCCTGTTAAACACTTTGTAGCAAAAGGCACATTGCAAAAACGAAAGTTAAAGTTAAAGTTAAAGTTAAAGTTAAAGTTAAAGTTAAAGTTAAAGTTAAAGTTAAAGTTAAAGTTAAAGTTAAAGTTAAAAAGTCACAGCAAAAATATAAAAAAGGACCTTAGCAAGCTAAAGTCCCTTTCTATTATCAACTAATCTGCAAAGATTAACGAGTACGGTTACATAGCTCGTCTGCAGAGAAGAAGTAAGCGATTTCACGTGCAGCTGACTCAGGAGCGTCAGAACCGTGTACCGCATTTTCGTCGATTGATGCAGCGTAGTCAGCACGTAAAGTACCAGCTAGTGCTTCAGCAGGGTTAGTAGCACCCATGATTTCACGGTTTTTAAGAACAGCGTTTTCGCCTTCTAAAACTTGAACCATAACAGGACCTGAAGTCATGAAAGATACTAGAGCGCCAAAGAAAGGACGTTCGCTGTGTTCAGCGTAGAAGCCTTCAGCTTGCTCTTGTGAAAGGTGTACCATTTTTGATGCTACGATACGTAGACCAGCAGATTCGAAACGGTTGTAGATAGCACCGATTACGTTTTTAGCTACTGCGTCTGGTTTAATGATTGAAAAAGTACGTTCTAACGCCATGGTTAAACTCCATTATAAATTAAAATTAAAGATTCTGAATTCTGGGCGCGAATTATACGCGAACTTTATTAAAAAAAATATGTTTGCTTATATTTATCATTCGATAACATAATGTAGCGACTAGGTTGTGCTCCAGAAATAAATGTACTAAAAATAGATAAGCGCATAACTGATTATAAAATATAGCTTTTTAAGGATTGTTAATGGCTTCACCGTTGTTCATCACCGATGTATTGAAACAAGTGAAAAATAAGTATTTAGCCTTAATCAGCGACGCACAACAATTCTATGCAGAGTTTGATGACACGGTTCTAACTTACCAGCGTGAACTTGACCGACTAAACGAAGCACATAATCAGCTTGAAACTATCGTTGCGTTTGAAAAGGCCAACGGCTATTACCCTGCGATTAAAGATCAGTCAGACACTGAGTTATACCTTGGTGAATTACAAAATATTGTTGATAAATCTAAAGCAACGGTAAATTCATTAGAGCCAAAAATACTAGGCGGCTTTAGACGACGAACATTAATGGTGAATGAGCTAGCAGATATCATCATTGAAAATACCCTTAATGAAAAAGACGCTAATAAGTTTATTACTTCTTTGGTATTACGATCGCCTTTACCTCAATCTCACTCTAGATGTCCAAGCAATGAAAAAAACAAACCTATATACATAGCGGCTTGGTCTATTTGTTTATTCCATCAATTGATTAAAGATAAATTAATTGATGATGAACGAATTGTTGCGCTCGTGCCCAGAATGATTGAGCAGGCAGACAATGAAGAGGTAAAAGAGCCAGATCCTGAAATGCTTAATGTTTATATAAAAGAAGTATTGAGGCCTATCGTTAGCGCTGCTCTACTGCACCAGATAGGCAGTTATAGCCTTGAAGCCGATTCCTTTTACAAGGGAAATCGATACCGTTTACTGGGCGATAAAGAGCGACAGGGCTTAATTAGTGTTATTTTTTCGAATACTAAAAAGTATATTGAGTTTGGTTTAGGCAAGCCAGACAAAGAAGCCTTTCATAACCAACAAGCTGAAGATTACCAAAACGCGATGGCTCGTTATGATTTGATGGAATCAATTTTAGACAACTATATAAAACCATCTAATGCTATGGGTAACTTGCTAAGAATACCAATGATCTACGCATCATTTTTGTTATCTACTAAGCCCAAACACGACTATTCGATTATTTATAAAGCCTACGACATTATAAAAAGTGGGATTGAAAAAGATTTAATTCATGCTCCTTTTGCAAAGGTTTTTTTGAAGCTAGTTGGCCAGTATCCGTTAGGGGCTGGAATATACTTTATTTCAAAAGAAACAGGTCAGCCAGAACGCGCTATTGTGATTGGCATGAATCCGAACGAATACAACTCTGCAATTGTGAAGCAAATCACTCGTCGCCAAATAAAGTACGATGACTTTTCTCAGGCACTTATTACTTTTGAGTACAACTTGCTAAATGACGAGGCTAGAAAGAACTCAGACTTTGGCGCTGCCTTTTATGCTAAGCAATTTCCTAGAGGATATACTTGGAACCCTGCAGAAGTATGGGAAATAGAAATAAACCAAGATACTTTTTGGCGTCGTGACAACGCCATGAGAAAAAACTAAGTACTGGTTTTGAGAAGCTTTAAAAGTCCACTCGGCCTCTCGCCTTTTTGATTTGAGCATGTTTGGTTTTGCTGTCTAATCGTTTGCGCTGCGACGAACGAGTCGGCTTAGTTGGCTTACGTGGCGGTAATGTTTTAATCGCCGAGCGGATTATTTCTACTAAACGTTCAATTGCCGTTTCACGATTTTGCGCTTGCGTACGACTTTGTTGAGACTTAATGATCAACTCACCGTCTTTAGTCACACGCGAATCTTTCATCGCCAACAATCTTTCTTTGTAAAACAGTGGCAGACTCGATGCCTTTATATCAAAGCGAAGATGAATAGCCGACGAAACTTTATTGACGTTTTGCCCACCAGCCCCCTGAGCACGAATCGCATGGATTTCGACTTCGTTGTCAGCAAGGCTTACATTTTCATTAATTTGTATCATATTAAGAGTTTAAATAGTCTTGAGAACGTTGTTCTAATAAACGTTCAACTTGATCCAATTCTGATTCCGACATTGACGAAACTAATGGAGACTCAGCGATTCTATTTGATTCGCTAGCCCACTCACCAAGATCAATTAGTTGGCAGCGTTTGCTGCAAAATGGACGAAATTCAGATGCAGGTTCCCACGTGACTTTAGTGTCACATGTAGGACAGTTAACTTTTGTTGTCATGGATTACCTAATCAGCAGTTTGCTAGTTCAAACGTGATTGTATCATTGACTGAAGTTTTTACAGAACTTTTATCCGGTCGCATAAAGCTAATAGCAAAGCGACGAGTGCTACCACTAACAGTAGGGAAGTAGCCCAGTTCAGGATCGTATTTGACGCGAAGTAATGAAATATTATCGCTGCAGCTGTCTTGATAAAAGCCATTTGGTGCTTGTTGCACAGAAAACTCTGCGGACTCGCGAATAAACAACAACGAAAAGTTTAACGCTTGTTCTAGTGGCGCTAACACTTGTAGCCACTTTTTTATATCTTCTTGACGCTGTTCTATCGGCTTTAAACGCCAATAGTGAAATTGTGGCAAATCAAAATCACATGTACCACCAGCAATTCCAAAACGTTGTCGTAAACTGGCTAAAAACTTATCTTCTTTTAGAACCTGACAAGCTTTACTCATTTTGGAAATTTGAGACTGTAAGTTGATAGTTTCTTTCAGGTTTTTTTGTAATGATTCATTATGAATTTCTGGATGCGCAGACCAGCGCAGCATGCTCTTTTCGAGTAAATCTAAATAATAAGTTAATGTGCCGCGAATGTCGTTCCGCTCTAAAACTTCAATTGTTCCAAACAAAGAGTTAAAAAAGGGCTGTATATGAATTTGATCACTTACGTCTTGATGCGTTGATAATTGTGTAAACAGCAATTCCAACCGCATAAGCAGTCTAACTTTTTCATTTAATGGGTGTTCGTAAACAACAGAATTCATGGTTAACCGTACTTTATTATTGTTTTAGGTCCAACTGGCTACATATTGAACCAATATGGGTTAACCAACCGCTAGTGTCAAATATTTATTATGTAATTGAGTTACTTGTTTGTATAAATGCGTCAAATCTGCAGAATTATCGATAACATCATCCGCTTTCGACAGCCTCGAGGTTCTATCTATCTGACTATCTATTATAGATTGGATATGATTACTAGATACCGTATCTCGACTACTGGCTCTTTGTAGTTGAGTTTCTACTGGAACATCAACCACAAGTACTCGCTGGCAATACTTTTCTAAGCCGTTTTCTAATAGTAGCGGTGCAGACAAAATGACATACTCAGAGCGTGCTTTATTTAACTGCTCAAGTAATGCGTATCGAATAGCGGGTTGCATTATGCTGTTTAGCGCTTGCTTATCATCATCATTAGTAAAAATTCGCTCACGCAGTTTTGCTCGGTTCAGCTCACCGTTTTCTAATAAAATATCTGCACCAAATTGTTCTGCAACTTTACTTAAGGTCTTACTATTTGGTTTAACTATTTCACGGGCAATAACATCCGCATCAACAATGTCTACACCCAGTTTCATAAAATGATCGCTGGCTGCGGTTTTCCCAGAGCCTATTCCGCCCGTTAAGCCAATAATGAGTTTATCTTTTATATAAAAAAGTAGATCAGAAAATTTGGTTTCTAATGCATTATCCGACATATAAATTACATAAACCCTAAATAAGCATTAAGCATTTCATCGCCCCACAACATTGTTATCCAACCTGCGATGGCTAAGTATGGACCAAAAGGAATTTGTGAATTTTTAGTCTTATCGCCAAAAGCCATCATTGATAAACCAATGACAGCGCCTACTGCAGAGGACAATAAAATAACCATTGGTAGTTTAACAATGCCAACAACAGCGCCAATCACCGCGAGCAATTTAAAGTCACCAAAACCCATACCTTCTTTGCCAGTTAGGAGTTTAAAGCCCCAATAAACAAACCACAAAGCGAGATAACCAGACGCGGCGCCTATAATTGTCCACTTCGGCGTTAAAAACACGTCCCAAACCGAGCTCATTAATACCAACCACAATAGCGGTAGAGTTAACTGATCCGGCAGTAACATTTTATCAATGTCGATAAAAATAAGGCTGATGAAAACCCATGTAAGTGGCACTAAAATTAAAGTCTGTAATGAATAACCAAATTTTACGGCAACCACAGCTGATGCAATAGCGGTTAGCAGTTCGATAGCTGGGTAACGCAAAGAAATTGGTGTTGAGCAGCTTGCACACTTACCTTTTAGAAGTAAGTAGCTTATTACCGGAATGTTTTGCCAAGCTTTTACCGGTGCATTACACGATGGACAATGTGAATCTGGTTTTATCAAATTAAACTGAGCGTCTTTGGCGGATTGTTGCTGAGACTGTTTTGGTTTTTTTAATTCATCTTCAAGTAACTCACGACACTCACAAGCCCATTGTTTTTCCATCATAACGGGCAAGCGGTATATCACCACGTTTAAAAAACTGCCCACTAGCAAAGACAAAATAGTCACAACGGTAATTAAGAATGGAGTTGAATGCTCCATTAAATAGAAAAATTGATCAAACATGAATGGTGTCTTCTACTCACTGATTTATTGAAAAGAAACGGCCAACCCGGAGTTAATCCTCCAGGCGGCTTTTAAAACTTAAACGGCATTACCCATTTGGAAGATTGGTAGATACATTACAACTATTAAACCACCAATAACGGTACCCAAAAATACCATTATAAAAGGCTCTATAAGTGCTGTAATACCATCTACCGCGTCATCTACTTCTTGCTCATACACATTAGCCACTCGTTCTAACATGGTATCAAGCGCACCTGACTCTTCACCAATAGACACCATTTGAGTCACCATGTCTGGAAATAAGTCAGTTGTTCGCATTGCAACATGCATCATATTACCCGCTGATACATCCGCTTTAATTTCTTGAATGGCTCGTTTATAAACGGCATTGCCTGACGCGCCAGCAGCAGAATTTAACGCCTCGTGAAGCGGAACACCTGCAGCAAAGGTGGTAGATAACGTTCGGGCATAACGTGCAATCGCCCCTTTGTTCACAATGTTACCTACAATCGGTGCTTTTAATAACAATGCGTCCATAGAATCTGCAAATCGCTTATTGGTACGAAGCGCGCGTTTGAATAGGTAAATCCCGGCAATAATCCCGGCTACAACATAAATCCAATAATCCTGCGCAACTTTAGACGCCGCGATGGCCATTTGTGTTGGCGCTGGTAATTCAGCCCCAAAACTAGCAAAAATATCTTCAAAACTCGGAATTACGTAAACCAATAAAATACCAACAACAATGAATGATATAGCTAAAATAGCAATTGGGTAGGTCATGGCTTTTTTGATTTTAGACTTTAACGCTTCTGACTTTTCTTTATAAACCGCAATACGATCAAATATACTATCAAGTGCGCCAGATTTTTCTCCAGACTCCACTAAATCGCAGTACAGGTCATCAAAGTATTTAGGTTGAGTTCTTAATGCGTCCGCTACCGGTGAACCCGACTGGACGTGCATTAACACGTCGTTAACTAATTTCTGTAAGTTCGCCTTCTCCGCTCCTTTGGCAATCATTTCTAACGACTGTACCAATGGTACACCCGCCGTTAGCATTGTCGCTACTTGGCGGGTAAATACGGCAATATCTTTACTGTCTATAGGCTTGTTGCCTGAACCAAATAATGGTGTTGGTTTTTTTCTAACTTTTGTCGGTGTGATGCCCTGCTTTTTAAGCATTCCTTTGGCTTCAGTCGGCGACATGGCAAACATATCACCTTTGATCTTTCCGCCACGACGGTTTAGACCTTCATAAACGTAGGCAATTTGCTTTTTAGCGACTTTTTTCTTGTTATTCACTGCCATAATTTTCGCTTAATAATCCATTGGTTAAGAATTTGTTACGCGGTTAACTTCAGATAAACTTGTCATGCCAGACGCAGCTTTAATAAGCCCAGACTTACGAAGGTCATTCATACCTTCAGCCGCTGCTTGTTTGGCTATATCCAACGAGTTACCACCTTCCATGATAATAGTTCGCATTCTTTCGCTTAGTTTTAGGACTTCGTAAATACCTACACGCCCTTTATAACCATTTGTACAGTCGTTGCAGCCAATAGGTTTGAACAAGGTCATAGTACTAAGTTGTTCTTCAGTAAAGCCTTCTTTTAGCAATTCTACTTCTGGAAGGTCAGTTTCTGGTTCTTTACATTTTGAACACAAGCGACGAGCAAGACGCTGCGCAATTATAAGCGATACCGAACTGGCGATGTTGTAAGCCGGAACGCCCATGTTAGCCAAACGCGTAAGAGTTTCAGGTGCCGAGTTGGTATGCAGAGTAGATAAAACCAAGTGACCTGTTTGCGCGGCCTTTATTGAAATTTCGGCGGTTTCTAAATCTCGAATTTCACCTACCATAATGATATCTGGGTCTTGACGTAAAAAGGCTTTTAGAGCGGAGGCAAAGTCTAATCCAGCTTTGACGTTCATTTGAACTTGGTTAATACCCGAAAGGTTTATTTCAACTGGGTCTTCCGCGGTAGAGATATTTCGCTCAGGGGTATTTAGTATATTTAAGCCTGTATACAAAGAAACGGTCTTACCTGAACCCGTTGGCCCAGTAACTAAAATCATCCCTTGCGGCTGTTCTAGCGCTTCCATGTAAAGTCGTTTTTGCTCTTCTTCGTAACCTAATACGTCGATGCCTAACATGGCACTCGACGAATCTAAGATACGCATTACTACTTTTTCACCCCAGATAGTAGGTAGCGTACTGACACGAAAATCAATAGACTTCTTAGCTGATATTTTTAGCTTTATACGACCATCTTGAGGCTTACGCTTTTCTGCTATATCTAAGTTTGATATGACCTTAATGCGCGCTGATAAACGCCCTGCTAATGCCGTTGGTGGTTTTGCTACTTCTGTTAAAATTCCGTCTACACGAAAACGAATTCGATATTCTTTTTCATAAGGTTCGAAGTGTAAATCCGACGCGCCTTTGCGAATGGCATCCATAAGAATTTTATTAATATAAACAACTATCGGGGCATCATCAGAACCGTCTTCGTCGGCATTATCTTGATTTGAATCAATAGATTCGGTTTCCAAGTCCGCAAGTTCCAACATGTCACTTTCATCAACACCTAAACCTTCTTCTAACGAAGAAAATGCTTTGTGTATCATTTCAGCAAGTGGACCTGGTTCGCATACAACAAACTCAGTTTGCAGACCGGTATTGAACTCAAAGTCTTCTTGGGCGGAAACGTCGGTAGGATCGCTCGTTGCTAAAAATAACGTACGGCCTTTTTTAGCTACAGGTAAAACTTGATGTTTTGAAACTAGTTTTTCATTTTTTACATCATCAGGAATAGTGGCAATATCAAACTGACTTATGTCAAAGCGAGAAACACCAAAACGTTGACTAACAAAGAGTACTAGGTTTTCGGCACTAACAATGTTCTCTGCCACCAAGGTTTCGGGCATAGAGTGATATTGTTTTCGATTGTGTTGTGCCTTTTCAACGTCTTCATCCGAAATCAGTTGATGGCTTAAAAGCTGACGTAACAACGCACCTTTGTATGAATTTGGCATATCTTAAATAAACTAATCCTGATTATTATTACTTAAGATTATGTAGTGTATAACGTTTGGTAGCAACCGTTTCTTAAAAGGAATTAGGGATTTAGTGAGGTTATTGGCGCATTTAAGGTATAGATTTAAAGTTTCTCTTTTTAATGGATTTAATTTTCCGCGAGGCACTTTGATTTTGGAGTAAACACTCGAATTTCTCGATCAAAAAAGGCCACCGAAGTGACCTTATAATCATAAATTTTACGCTTATCCACCAATGCGTGGACGATACTGCGCTGGAAAATCAGAATCAGTTACCGCATAAGTCACAACTCCACTTTCTAAAGTTGCTGTGACCGTTATTGTTTGGCCGGCAAACTCAGCAGGTGCATTGGCTGAGAATGTTAAAACAATCGCTTGAGTCGCATCACCAGGTGAAGCTGTTGGTGCACCCATGGCAATGTTCGAAATATCACCAGAACCTAAAATTGCTGCTGGATCCCAGTTGTTGTTATTAGTCGAATTTACAAACCCAACGCTTGCTAGGTTACCACCTGTCTCTGGAAGTGCATTATTAAGCGCTGCAAATTCAGATATTGCATTTTGAAGAGGACGAAGTGCCGAAGCAGTTTGAGTAGTCGCTTCTGTACGAAGTGTATAAGTTTGGTACTGAGGAACCGCTACCGATGCCAAGATACCGATGATCGCGATTACGATCATTAATTCAATTAGGGTAAAACCTTTTTGTTGACGGTTTTTCATATTCATACTCCTGATATGTATTTTAATGAAATTATTATTGTTTAAAATTGTTTCCATTGTGACTCACTTCAATCAAATTACAAGATGCAATTTAATTCAACGCGCAAAACCTTTAATCTAAGGACGCTTTTTCATCACTAATAATTTATCGACAGATTTACTAAATTTGCATTCAACACTACATCAATTGCGAACACGAAAACCAGTCACTGAGATTTTTACACTATTTATGTACTTAAATGCAAGCCAAAATTGGTACAAATGAGCACTTTAGTCGTTAAATCTCATGGATAAGTCTATAGCATCAATATGTTTTGTTAAACCGCCAATAGAAATATAATCTACATTTAACGCTGCATACGACCTAAATTTTTCACCATCCATATTACCCGAAGCTTCTAATTTCACTTGGCCATTTGCTAATGCCACCGCTTGCTTTGTTTCTTCAACACTAAAGTTGTCGAGCATCACTATATCAGCGCCGGCATTCATCGCTTGTTGAAGTTCATCTATAGACTCAACTTCAACTTCAATAGGTTTGCCAGGGTTAAGTTGTTTGGCCTGACTTACAGCGGCATCAATACCACCAGCGGCTTGGAGGTGATTCTCTTTAATTAGGTAGGCATCAAATAAGCCAATACGATGATTTTTACCGCCACCACAAGTAACTGCATATTTTTGTGCTAAACGTAGCCCAGGTATTGTTTTACGGGTATCTAGGATTTCAGTTTTGCTGCCTAAGTCTTTGACAGCTTTAACGTAATTAAACGTAGAAGTCGCTGTAGCTGACAAGGTTTGTAAGAAGTTTAATGCTGTACGCTCTGCAGTTAATATTGCTCTAGCAGGGCCTGAAAACGAAAATAACGCCTGATTAGGCTCAACATGGTCACCGTCTTTCACTAACCAAGTAACTTCAATTTTTTCATCAACTTGTTTACACGTTTCATTCACCCATTCAACACCACAAACTACTGCTGTTTGGCGAGTAATTACCTGACCTGTAGCTTGAACTTCGGCTGGGATAAGTTGCGCGGTAATGTCGGCAGAGGCATCTTTATTATCTAAGTCTTCAAGTAATGCTTGTGAAACTTGTTGAGGAATTAACGACTTATACATTCTTGTATCCTAATGTGTACTCAATAAATAAGGTGAAATAAATTTAGTTTAATTTAGTGCTATTAAATTAGGTTAATCAATAAGGCTGATTAAATTGGATGGTGAGCTCGTCGCCAGACTGAGAAAAAGCCACTTGTTTTAAGGCGCTCATACCTAGTAATACTTGATCTGACTTCATTCCTGGAAGAATTGAAGCCCTAAGGTCACGAAGTCTTAACTCGCCAATTTTAAGCTCATTAATTTCAGTTCGATAAGCGACTGCAGAGCCATTAGCGGTACCAACTCTTACTGATTGACCTCTTTGCAGGCCAATAGAACTGGCTATGTATTCAGGAACGGCCACATCAGTTGCGCCCGTATCTAATAAAAAGGTCACCGGCTGCCCGTTAATGTAACCTGAGGTAACATAATGACCTTGCCTATTTCGTTTTAAAACAAGCGTGCTGGTTGAGCCATTAACAAAGCTAACGGGTTGTTGGTTCGGGTTTTGCTGTGACTCAAGCTGGTCAGAGAAAAACCAATAACCGACAACTAAAAATAAAATCCAGAAAATTACTGAAAACTGCTTACCTATTTTTATATTGTCTGAGCTCATGGCATTCCCTATTTATAACGGTCAAATCACTTCTTCGATTTTTTTGCGTTCGCTTTTGCGAGCTTTTTCTTATGTGGCTTTTTCTTTTTAGCAGGTACTTTCGCTTCTTTATTCTTTGGTTCAAGTCCGGCTACTTTTCTGTGCTTAAACACTTGGTCAGTGTAACGCTCTACTTTTTTAAGAATGCCCATTTCATGCGCTTCTATTAAGCTAATAGCAAAACCTTTTGCGCCAGCTCGTGCTGTACGGCCAATACGGTGAACATAAACATCAGCTGTTCTAGGCATATCAAAGTTAAATACGTGAGTAATATCGTTGATATCTAACCCTCGCGCAGCAACGTCTGTAGCGACTAATACTTTTGCTCGGCCGTTTTTCATTTTGTCGATAGCTTTCATACGACGGTCTTGCGGCATTTCACCTTGTAAATATGTCGCGTAGATACCTTCGCTTTGTAAATCTTTAACAAGCGCATCGAGTCTGTCACGTGTTTTTACAAAGATAATGGACTTCTGCACTTCTTCTTGCTTTAAGTAGTGCATTAATAAAGCAAGTTTATGATCGTTGCTGTCTGCTAAATGTGTCCACTCAACTATTTTTCCGCGTTCACGACGAGGTGCATCACAATCAACGCGCGCCGCTTCCGTTAATACTTGGTTAGAGAACTCAATAATGCCTCTACCCTCAAGCGTGGCACTAAATAACATCGCTTGTTTACGGTTTCGAGATTCTTCAGCAATACGGCTCATGAAGCTTCTGAAACCCATGTCCAACATGCGGTCAGCTTCATCCAATACTAAAATTTCTACGTTTTCACAGTGGAAAGTTTCTGCGTCCATGTATTCCATTAAGCGACCTGGCGTAGAGATTAGAATGTCATTGTTCTTCTCTAGAATGTCTTTGTGACTACCGTAGTTAATACCACCTGTGATAACGCCGATTTTAAGATCAGTAAAACTACACAAGCCTTCTGCAACTTCATGTATTTGATACGCTAACTCACGAGTAGGTGCTAAAACCATAACGCGCGCAAAACCTGGGGCATTTCTTGGGAAGTCCAATAGGTATTGAATTGCTGGAATTAAAAATGCTGCTGTTTTACCAGTACCTGTTGGTGCACTGGCTAATATATCAAGACCTTCTAGCGCTTCGGGAATTGCCGATTGTTGTACTTTTGTAGGTTTTACGTAGCCTAGGGAATGGATCCCTTTTTCTAAACGGCTGTCTAAATCAAATTCACTAAATGTCATGCAATTTCCGAGTTGTTTACGCTAATGTCTTGGGAACAGACAGAGATTTGTTATTATAGCGGAAATTCACACTTAACGGATAGCCTAAAATTGACCATGTTGGCAAAACCTCACTTTCGATTTAAACAATTCAGTGTTTGGCACGACCAATGCGCAATGAAAGTAAGTACTGACGGCATTTTATTAGGCGCTTGGGCTTCTATCACCCCAAATACTAAAAAAGTATTGGATATTGGTACCGGCACAGGCTTGTTGTCTTTAATGTTATCGCAACGTTTACAAAGCCAACATTCAAACAAAACAGATCAAAACAGCAGAACTCCCAATAACCTTGAATCACAAGAGCGCTTGGAAAGTGAGATTAGCGCCGCAGATATTAGTATTACTGGCGTTGAGTTAGATCAACTTGCCGCGAACCAAGCATCGTTTAATTTTGCCCAAAGTCCCTGGAGCAACTTACTAAATGTTGTTAATGACGATATCCGAAATTGGAATGAACAAACCACTGACAAGTTTGATTTGATTGTATGCAATCCGCCTTATTTTAGTGATTCACTCATTGGCGATGATAATGCCAGGAATAAAGCTAGGCATAATGACAGTTTACCGTTTAAGGATTTGCTAGCCGTCGTAAAAAGTCGTCTAAAAGATAACGGTACCTTTGAATTAATTTTGCCCTGCGATGAAGCACTTACTTTCTTAAATCTTGCCGCTGACTTCGCCTTTAAAAAGCTTGCGCTTACTTACGTGAAAACAACGCCAAATAAAGCACCTTCGAGAACATTGATAAAGCTTGGCTTGAAAACTGGTTCTTTTGAAGGCCATAACAGCACTAACTTACAAAGCCCTGCGGAAAATGTTGATGTTGATGTTGATGTTGATGTTGATGTTGATGTTGATGTTGATGTTGATGAAGTCATTATTCGTGATGAAAATGGCAAATATAGCGCTAAGTTTACAAATTTGTGCCGTGCTTTTTATCTAAAAATGTCCGATTAAACCACCTTCTATTTAATCGCTTACCATCTTCTGGCATTATTGCCCTACCTCAGAGCTTTGCGGCTCTATTTGTTAATCTGTTAACGATAAGAAAATAATATGAAAAAACTCATTAACACCCTATGTGCATTAGCTGTTGCTTTTTGCTCTACAGCACATGCTGAAAAACTAACACTCGAACGAATTTATGACGATCCTTCATTATCTGGAACGGCACCTCGTAAATTAAAACTTTCACCTGACGGACAACGCGCCACTTACATTCAAGCCCGTGAAAACGACTACAACCGTTTTGACCTTTGGCAATACAATGTAGAAACTGGCAAGCGCTCAATGCTAGTTGACTCAGAAGCTTTATATTCTGGCCCTGAAAATTTGTCGGATGAAGAAAAAGCGCGTCGTGAACGCCAACGTATTTTTGGTAAAGGCATTCTAGAATACACATTCTCAGCAGACGGCACCGCTTTATTGTTTCCATTAAATGGCGACATCTTTTACTTTAAGCTAGGTTCAGATAAAGCGAAAAAGCTAACTAACGGTGAAGGTTTTGCTACCGACGTTAAGTTTTCGCCTAAAGGCACTTTTGTTTCTTTTGTTCGTGACCAAAACTTATATTTAATAGATATTAAAACCGGTAAAACAAGAGCCCTTACAACAAGCGGTGGCGATACGACTAAATTCGCGATGGCGGAATTTGTTGCTCAAGAAGAAATGGGCCGCATGACTGGTTACTGGTGGGCACCTGATGAGTCTACAATCGCATTAACAAAAGTAGATACAACGCCAGTTCAAGTTGCAACTCGCAATGAAATTTACGCCGACAGCATCAAGCTATTTAACCAACGTTACCCATTTGCTGGTACAAATAACGTGAACATCGAACTAGGTTTATTAGACGTATCTAAGTCTGAAAACGCTATTCGTTGGGTTGATTTAGGCGCTGAAAAAGACATCTACATTACTCGCGGAAAATGGTTACCTACAAGCAAAACGTTTAGCTACCAATGGCAGAACAGAAAGCAGCATAAATTAGAGCTGCGTTTTGTTGAACGTGATTCTCTAAAACAAACAGTCGCTATTACTGAACAATCTGATACTTGGATTAACCTTCATGAGGCCCTTGTTTACCTAGACGATAGCTTTTTATGGGCATCTGAGCGCGATGGTTTCCAACATATTTACCACTATGACTACAATGGCAAACTACAAGCTCAGCTTACTAAAGGCGAGTGGATTGTAGATGCTTTAGAAGGCGTTGATAAAAATACTGGCGATGTTTATTTTACAGGCCGTAAAGACACGCCAACTGAGCGTCACTTATACAAGGTAAACCTAAACAAACCGCAAGACATTACTCGTGTATCTAAGCGAAGTGGTTTCCACAGCATCACCTTCTCTAAAGACTCTAGTATTTACTTAGATTCATACTCAAATACTGCACAACCAACTCAAGTAAGTTTGCATAAAGCCACTGGCGAAATGCTAACGTGGATGGAACAAAATCAGGTTAATAAGCAACATGCTTTATATCCATACCTTTCGGATTGGGTGAAACCTCGTTTTGGTACGTTAACGGCTGAAGATGGCCAAACCCTTCATTACAGAATCTTTGAACCACAAGGCTTTAAAGGTAAACGCCCAGTTGTAAATTATGTATATGGCGGTCCACATGCTCAGTTAGTAACAAATAGCTGGAGCAGCCGTAATTTCATTCTTCAACATTTAGTTCAAAAAGGTTACGTGGTATTCCAACTTGATAACCGAGGTTCTTATAACCGTGGTAAAAAGTTTGAAGATCCAATTTACCAGCACTTAGGTGATATTGAATTAAAAGATCAGCTGGTGGGTATGGACTACGTTAAAACGTTAGACTTTGTAGACCCAGAACGCATTGGTGTTTATGGCCATAGCTACGGCGGTTACATGACGATCATGAGCATGTTTAAAGCAGCAGATGTGTTTAAAGTAGGCGTTTCTGGCGCTCCAGTTACCGACTGGACGTTATACGATACTCACTACACTGAACGTTATGCAGGACACCCTGGCGTTGATGGTAAAGACTACGATAAGAGCAACGTATTTATGTATGCTGATGGCTTACAAGGCGACTTATTGATTTATCACGGCATGGCCGATGACAACGTATTATTTACGCACGCTACTAAGTTATTCAAACACTTACAAGATCTTGGTAAAGAGTTTGACGTAATGACTTACCCAGGCAGTAAACACAGTATTCGTGGTAAAAAGACAGGCCTCCACTTGGCAAAAACTATCGTTCGATACTTTGACAAGAACCTGTAATTTCGCCTGAAACTACAAATACTTAAAAAAGCCACTATTCTGTAGTGGCTTTTTTATATCTGTACACTTGACTATTCAGTTCCGTTTATCTGGTTTTTTGTTTCGTTTATCTTGTTTTCACCTAACTATTTTATGTTATGAGTATCACGACTTTTAAATATGAGTTAGCATGTTTGCCTCTCGCGCAGGGCTCAAAGCCCCTCATTAAAATATAAGTACACAGTCAAAAGGGAAAGTTAGATGTCTAAAATGTTAATCACTCTTGGTTTAGTTTTTGTATCCTTGGTTATGTCTCCATCGTCTAAAGCTGAAGAAACTGAAAGTGAACCTGGTATCCATGATAAAGGATCGTTTTTTGCTTATTGGGGATGGAACCGCGGTTATTACTCTACGTCAGATTTAACACTTGAGGGTGACAATTATAAATTTGAGTTAAACGATATTAGCGCATCGGATCGTCCTTCAACTATTGGCATAGACCCGTACTTAAACCCTTTTGATATGACTCGCCCACAAACTAACTTTAGAGTTGGGTACTTTTTTGCTGACAATTATTCTGTATCCTTTGGTGTTGATCATATGAAATACATCATGGATCAAGAGCAAACGGCAGAAATCACTGGCCAAATTAATGTAGGTAGTGAGTTTGATGGTGCGTATAACAATGAACCATTTTATCTTGGACACAAAGATGAAGAAGGCGATGTTACATTCTTAGCTTTTGAACACTCAGATGGTTTAAATTATCTAAATGCTGAAGTGACTCGTTTTGATCAACTTCATCACTTTAGCGAGAACTTAATTGTTTCTAGTCTATTAGGTGGCGGTATTGGCGTTATGTTGCCAAAAACAAATGCGACGTTACTTAACAATGAACGCCACGATGACTTCCACTTTTCAGGTTGGGGCACACACATTAAAGGCGGTTTAGAATTGAGTTACAAGTCGTTCTTCTTTCGCTCTGAAGTCAAATTAGGCTATATAGATATGCCAGATATTAGAACCACTGAATTTGAAGCGGACAGCGCATCGCAACACTTTAGGTTCACGGAATGGACGTTTGTTTTAGGTAGTTATTTTTAAGATCCTTATTTTAAAGTCGTTCTTTTTGAAGTAGCACTTTCAAAGTACAGTTACTAAAAACTGATCGTACAGAAACATCGAGTACAGCGGCATTTTCTAGGAGCCTCTCCTAACCTTTGAATATTATTAATTTAAAGGAATGAAAATGCCGTTTTTTATTACACTGCTTATCTGCTTAATAATTGTTTTTGCCCCTGTTGTATTAGCATCAAAGTCTACTCCCCAAGTCATGCTAGCAAGCACAAAAATGCTGGCGTCATTACCCAATAACACGTCTGGGTTCTATATTAGTGAAAAGTACGATGGCGTAAGAGCTTATTGGACTGGCAGTCACTTCTTAACTCGGCAAGGCAACACTATCAATGCGCCGTCATGGTTCACAAAGGACTTCCCTAGCGAAGCGCTTGATGGTGAACTTTGGATATCCCGAAACAACTTTGACAGTGTTTCAGCAGCCATAAGACGGCATAAACCAAATCACAATGAGTGGCGCATGATTAAATTTATGGTGTTTGATATACCTATTCACAATCTGGCGTTTTATCAAAGAAAAGAGCGCTTACTCGAACTATTCAATCGCAATAAACCTTTGCCCAATGTTGAGCGAACTCTAGAAGATGACACTACGAGTCCAGCACCTGACTTTCCAACTTGGCTGCAGCTAGTATCTCATTTGGTCTTCGATACAAAGGTAGAACTTGAAGGTTACTTTAACTCCGTAATAAAAGATACTGGCGAAGGCATTATGGTGAATGTAGGGAATGCCACCTACGAAGCAGGCCGAAGTAAAAACATATTCAAAGTTAAACCTCTATATGATGCTGAGGCCGTTGTAACAGCTTACCAACCAGGAAAAGGAAAATATAAAGGCTTGTTAGGTGCACTTTGGGTTCGTAATAATAAAGGTCAAATATTTAAAATTGGCTCGGGCTTTACCGATGAAGAACGCCGTTCTCCACCCAAAGTGGGCGCCGTTATTACTTATGAATACTCTGGATTTAGCAAAACAGGGTTACCTCGTTTTGCGCGATTCTCCAAAATAAGAACTGACTTATAACACAACAATAACTTGCTGTGGGTTGCGGGTGTTATTAACGCCTGTACAAAAAAGCCCAGCTATTGGATTCAAACCAAAGTAGCTGGGCTTTTAACATGAAATAATATTCAATCTATTTCATGGCAAATAAAATTTAGACTATTACCAAATTTTAACGCGTTTTTCTTCAGGCAGATAATGAGCATTACCCGGTTTAACATCAAACGCTTCGTAGAACTCTGGCATGTTTTGAACAATGCCATTTACACGATAGCGACTAGGTGAGTGAGGGTCTGTTACTAAGCGTGTACGAAGTTCTTCGTCACGATATAGACGACGCCATACTTGTCCCCATCCTAAGAAAACACGTTGCTCACCAGTGAAACCATCAAGTACTGGAGATGGTTTACCATTTAAAGACATTTTATAAGCCTTAAATGCGATAGTTAAACCACCTAAATCACCAATGTTTTCGCCAAGTGTTAAGTCACCGTTTACAAACTCGCCTTCTAGCGCTTCAAAACCACTATATTGCTCAGAGAACAACTTACCGCGTTCTTGGAAGTTTTCTTCGTCGGCTTTTGTCCACCAGTTTCTTAAGTTACCGTCGCCATCGTACTTAGCACCTTGGTCATCAAAACCATGGCCAATTTCGTGACCGATAACAGCACCAATACCACCATAGTTAACCGCATCTTCAGCATCTAAGTTGAAGAAAGGAGGCTGTAGGATTGCTGCTGGGAAAACGATTTCATTTTTAACTGGGCTATAATAAGCATTTACAGTTTGAGGTGTCATGCCCCACTCTGTGTTATCAATTGGACCACCTAGCTTGTCTAAATTCTTTTGAATTTCGAATTCGCTTGCTCGGATGTAGTTACCTACTAAATCACCCGCTTTAATTTCTAATGCAGAGTAATCAGTCCACTTATCTGGGTAACCAATTTTTGGCGTAAACTTAGATAGTTTCTCAAGTGCAGCCACTTTCGTTTCTTCACTCATCCACTCTAGTTCTTTGATGCCTACTTCAAAACCTTTAATTACATTTTGAACAAGCTGCTCCATACGCTCTTTAGCTTCTGGCTTAAAGTGTTTCTCTACGTATAGTTTGCCTAGCATTTCGCCTAGAATTGAGTTTGCACCCGATACGGCTTTTTTCCAGCGAGGTTGTTGTTCTTCAATACCACGCAATGTTGTGCCATAAAACGCAAAATTACGATCTTCAAAGTCTGAAGAAAGCTGTGAAGCATACTCAGATAAAGTGCGAAGCTTCATGTATTCTTTCCATGTCGCTACGTCAATATCTTTAAACATTTCGCCTAAGGCTTTCATGTAAGTGTTTTGGCTAGCTACTAGCTCTTCAGCAGAAAGGCCCATTGCAGCAGCATATTTATCCCATGCAAAGTCACCCATGTATTCTGAGAATTCAGCTGTAGAATACTTGTTATATCGCTTGTTCGCATCGCGGCTTTCAACACGAGTCCACATCTTATCAGCTAGTTTTGTTTCTAGTGCCATGATGCGTTCTGCTGCACCTTTAGCATCTTCAACACCAGCCATTTCTAACATATCACCAACGTAAGACACATAGGCTTCACGATTTGCTTGGCTTTTTTCATCTTCTTTAAAATAGTAGTCACGGTCTGGAAGACCAAGACCTGATTGACCTACATAAAAGATGTATTGGTCAGACTTTTTAGCGTCGTTGTAAACATAACCACCTAGAGGGCCGCTTACGCCTTTGCGATATAGCTTACCAAATGTTTCTGCAACGTCGTCATGCGACTTAATGCTGTCGATAGTATCAAATAGAGGTTTAAGAGGAGCAACGCCTTTGGCATTGGCACCTTCTTGATCCATAAATGCATTATAGAAATCACCTAGCTTTTGTTCTTCGCTGCCTACTGCTGCATTTTTCATTGAAGACGCTTCTTCAATTATTAATCGTAGGTTTTTCTGGGCATCATCATATAGTTTTGTAAATGAACCATAGTTAGACTTGTCAGCAGGAATTGTTTGGTTTTTTAGCCAAGTACCATTGGTATATACGTAAAAGTCTTCCTGTGGAGCAGCATTAGTATCCATGTTCTCTAGTGAAATACCTGACGTTAACTGCTTTTCTGCTTGTTGTTCTACTTTAACTTCTTGTGATGCTTGTTCTGTTTTTGGTGAGCAAGCAGTCAAAGACATTGCTCCCAACGCTAACGCGACGCCCCCGGCAACCGTAGTTAGTTTTTTCATGTGGTAATCCCCAATTCATGTTATTTTTTTTATAATTAGTTCTAGAGTAATGAAAGCAAATTCAAAGTCAACGACTCTAATTGAATGCCAATCAAATCCTGTAATACCCTTTAAGTTATAACGCGATAACCAAACCAGTCAGGCTTTATAATCTGCCCACCGGGTGATTCAGTTAAATGCACAAAATGTTGCCCGTCCAATAGTGAAACCGGAAAACATTCATCCACTTCCATGAGGTTGTCTTTATGCGGAATAACCGAGTCTTTTAACAAAGTTGCTTTAGCTTGTTGCTTAGCATCTTCACTTGAGGCTGCTACAAACAATCCAAACTCATGCAATTCGGTAAACTTTGTAGGCTGGTATCCGCCTAAGTTTACAAAATATAATTTTAACCCTGATGAGCACTTTGTATCGGCGATATCTATTTTGTAACCTTCTATGTGGTTTACTTCCATGTAACAGTCAATATGTAGATTTTTTCTGTTGCCATACCACTCAGCAATTAACTGCGGAATTGTGTCATCGATAGTATTCCCAACAACAAATCGTACATCATGGACTTCAATATTGGACTGCCCTGCAGACCCACCTAAATAAACCATAAAGAGTTTCATTTACAAAGTCCCCCGAGTTAACGCTTATGAACTTGATAAGCGGTTCTGAAATTATTAAACAATTGCTCTAAAGTATCACCCAATTCCAACTCGCCGTTTTGTCTAAACAACTCAAAAGCCACTTCAACGGTGCTCAAGTGATGCTCATGATATGACTCTCTTAATTGGTACGAGCCTTTATTAAAACCAGACAATTGTAAAACTGGAAACTGATCTAAATATGGTGATTTGATAAACATTTTTTTTGCTTGTCGCCAGGTACCGTCCAAAAATATCAATAACGGACGTTTGCCGTTTAGCTCCGCTTGCACTGGAATATTATGAATTTGTCGGTCAGGTTCAGCGGCGTCATGAACAAATACTATAATGGGATACCAAGCTTCGCTTTCAATCAGAGTCTTTAGGCTTTCTTCTAACTCAGTGCGATGCCAACGAAAGGCATAATTGTCTGGCACTACTTCACAAATTAATTGACCTGTATTGGACGGCTTGTAGTACTCAGCGTGATACATCAACATACACACAGCTATGTCTGTTGGTACTGGCGTAACAGAGCCACAAATACATTCACGTTCCTCTAACATGCACTCAGAACAGCGTTTTAAAGCCGCCCCTCTTGCCTTGAATTCTTTTTTTGAGAACTGTAATTCGTGCTCTCTTAATCTACGAACTGAATTGATATGTGCCATGCTGCCTGTTAAATACCTAATAATGGAGGTGAAATTACGTGAATATTAAAACGATAATGCTGAAATCTATGCCAACGGCACTTGTCTGTATCACTATTTTAGCACGACTAAAATGCAAAAAGAGCGACCAATGGCCGCTCTCTCAAGTACTTTAGCAATTTACTCTCTAAGAGTAATTTACATAAGTAATTACTTTTTCTTTTTCGCTTTTGGATTAGGAAGATCTGTAATAGAACCTTCGTAAATCTCTGCAGCAAGACCAATTGACTCGTTTAGCGTTGGGTGAGCATGAACAGTTAACGCGATGTCTTCTGCGTCTGCGCCCATTTCAATTGCTAAGCCAATTTCACCAAGCATTTCACCAGCGTTGATACCAACAATTGCCCCACCTAAAATGCGGTGCGTGTCTTTATCAAAGATTAACTTAGTGAAACCTTCTGTACGAGCAGATGCAATCGCACGGCCTGAAGCAGCCCAAGGGAACTTCGCCGCTTCAACATTTAAGCCTTGCTCTTTTGCTTCTTTTTCAGTGATGCCAACCCAAGCCATTTCTGGATCTGTGTAAGCTACTGAAGGAATACCTTGAGGTTCAAAGAAGTGCTTTTTGCCAGAGATAACTTCGGCAGCAACATGACCTTCATGAACAGCTTTGTGAGCAAGCATTGGTTGACCAATTACGTCACCAATTGCAAAGATGTTATTTACGTTTGTACGTAATTGTTTGTCTACGTTAATGAAACCACGCTCATCAACCTTAACACCCGCTTTATCAGCATCACAAAGATTACCGTTAGGCTTACGACCTACAGCAACTAGAATTTTGTCATAACGTACAGGCTCTGCTGGCGCTTTTTTACCTTCAAAAGTAACGTATAAACCGTCATCTTTTGCTTCAACTGCTACAACTTTAGTTGATAACATGATGTTAAAGCGGTTTTTATTGTACTTAGTATAAGCTTGTACAATATCTTTATCTGCAGCAGGAACTAGTTGGTCTAAGAATTCAACAACTGATACGTTTGAGCCAAGTGAACTATACACTGTGCCCATTTCAAGACCGATGATGCCACCACCAAGAACTAGCATTTCACCAGGAATGTCTTTCATTTCTAGTGCGCCAGTAGAGTCGATTACACGATCATCTTTTGGAATAAACGGTAGGTTAACTGGCTCTGAACCAGCCGCAATAATTGCATTGTCGAAGTTGATGTTTGTAACACCGTCTTTACCTTCAACCGCTAACGTGTTGCTGCCTGTAAATTTACCGTAACCATTAACTACGTTTACTTTACGCATTTTAGCCATGCCGTCTAGGCCGCCAGTCAATTTAGCAACTACGCTGTCTTTCCAATCGCGAATCTTGTCTAGATCAATTTCAGGCGCGCCAAAGGTAACACCGTGTGATGCCATATCTTTTGCATCATCAATTACTTTTGCAACATGTAATAATGCTTTAGACGGGATACAACCAACGTTTAAGCATACGCCACCAAGCGTTTGACCAGCTTCAACTAACGTTACGTCTAAACCTAAATCAGCCGCACGGAATGCAGCAGAGTAGCCACCAGGGCCAGCACCAAGAACCACTACCTGGGTTTTGATATCGTTGCTCATTATTAACCTCTATCTTTTCAGAGTAAAAGACGAAACTATTCATCTTTTGGGATTAAAACAGAAGGCGCGTTTGCCCCTTCAAAAAATTTGTCTGCAAAGTCTATCACTGCAAAAGTCGAAAGTCCTGTTAGTACAGGACTTTCTTGCAGATTATAGTACTAATTTTCGTATATCGGACAGGACACTTGAAACATGTACTGCAAATCGCGCTGCTAACGCACCATCTATCACACGATGATCGTAAGATAATGAAAGTGGTAGCATTAGTTTAGGCTCAAATTCAGAACCATTCCATTTTGGTTTCATTTCAGATTTAGACACACCTAAAATTCCAACCTCTGGAGCATTAACAATTGGCGTAAACGCTGTGCCGCCAATACCACCAAGGCTAGAAATAGTGAAACATCCGCCTTGCATGTCTTTTGCAGTTAGCTTGCCTTGACGCGCCTTGCCTGAAATCTCCATTAACTCACGAGAGATTTCATTAACGCCTTTTTTGTCAACGTCACGTACAACAGGAACAACAAGTCCGTTTGGCGTATCAACCGCAACACCAATATGAACATACTTCTTAAGTACAATACTTTCGCCATCGGTACTTAATGAAGAGTTAAACTGTGGATACGTTAATAGGCCCGATGCCACTGCCTTCATGATGAATACAAGAGGAGTGATTTTTAAATCCGACTTTTGTTTCGCCAACATTGCGTTTTGTTCTTTGCGGAACGCTTCAAGTGAAGTGATGTCCGCTTCATCAAACTGAGTTACGTGTGGAATAGTTACCCAGTTACGATGTAAGTTTGGTCCTGATATTTTTTGAATACGCGTTAAAGCTTTTGTTTCTATTTCGCCAAACTTAGCGAAATCAACTTTAGGCGCAGCCAATACTTGAAGACCGCCTTCACCGGCTGCAACACTTGACGCTGCCGTTGCTTTAGGACGTGATAACTCATACTTAACAAACGACTTAATGTCTTCTGCCAAAATACGACCTTTACGACCTGTGCCTTTAACTTTTGTTAAATCAACACCAAATTCACTAGCAAGTCTTCTTACCGAAGGCGTTGCATGTAGGTTGCCCGACTTGCCATTTCCGCCTACTGAAGAAGGATGCGCTAACTGCACAGGTGGAGCTTTAGGAGCTGGTTTGCTCTCTTTAGCTGGAGTATCTTTTGCTTGGTTTGCCGGCGCGCTATTTGTAGATTCTGATGTAGCTGGCGCACTTGATGAGCCTGCTACTTCAATTGTTGCAATCAATGTTCCCATTGCAACTTTGCCACCATTGTCAATTTCAAGCGACTTGATAACACCCGCAAATGGCGCAGGTACGTCCATTGTTGCTTTGTCTGTTTCTAGAGTGATAAGGCCTTGTTCAGCCTCCACTGTGTCGCCAACGGCTACTAAAACATCAATAACGTCAACTTCGCCATCGGTACCAATGTCTGGCACTTCTACATTTTTTACTTCTGCAGCGCTCGTTTGTCCACCAGCATTTTCATTTGCTTGAGGAGCTTGGTTTGTATTGGCAGTATCCGCTTTAGGTGTGTCCGATGATGAAGAGGCTTCACCTTCTATCGCCAACGTCATTATCACTTTACCTTGACCAGCTTTGTCGCCAACAGCTACTTTTAACGAAACAACCTTACCATTTTCTGGCGAAGGCACGTCCATTGTCGCTTTGTCAGTTTCAAGCGTAATTAGGCCATCTTCTTTGCTAACGGTATCCCCTTCAGCAACCAAAACATCGATTACATCAACTTCATCATCTGTGCCAATATCTGGTACTTCGACTTCAATTGTTTTTCCTGCTGAGCTAGATGTTTCTGTTTTGCTATCTGATGCTGGAGCAGCGTCAGCTTTAGGCTCTTCTTTAGTTTCTGGTTTCGCTTCAGAAGACTCAGAGCTAGATGCTCCAGCCTCTTCAAGCTTAACCAATAAAGTGCCCTCTGAAACCTTGTCACCAACAGCAACTTTGATTTCAGCAATTTTGCCAGAAAATGGCGCTGGGATATCCATCGACGCTTTGTCGCTTTCTACCGTCACTAACGCATCTTCTGCTTCTACTGTGTCGCCAACGGCCACACATAGTTCAATGATTTCAACTTCATCACCGCCCACATCTGGGACTAAAATGTCTTTTAATTCAGCCATCTATTTAATCTCCTCAGGTGCTTATGCGTAAAGTGGGCTAAGTTTGTCGGCATCAATGCCAAACTCTTCAATAGCTTTAGTTACCACTGAAGCTTCAATATCGCCTCTTCGTGCTAACTGACTTAATGCAGCAACAGCAATGTAGTTGTGATCAACTTCAAAGTGGCGACGCAAGTTTGCGCGACTATCTGAACGACCAAAACCGTCGGTACCCAATACTTTATAATCTGAAGGTACCCAAGCTCTAACTTGATCAGCATAAGACTTGATGTAATCGGTAGCTGCAACAACAGGACCTTCATTACCTTCTAGAACTTCAGTGATATAGGCTTTTTGTGCTGGCGCTTCTGGGTTTAACATATTAAACCTGTCTACTTCTAATCCGTCACGACCTAGCTCGTTAAACGACGGTACGCTGTATACGTCAGAGCTAACATCAAACTTTTCAGCAAGAATCTTAGCGGCTTCACGTACTTGCAGTAAAATGGTACCTGAACCTAACAGTTGAACATTCGCTTTCGCTTTTTTCGGTTCAACACGATCAAGTTTGTAAATACCTTTAACAATACCTTCTTCAACACCTTCAGGAAGTGCTGGCTGAACATAGTTCTCATTCATTACAGTGACATAATAGAAAACGTTTTCGTTTTCACCATACATACGACGCATACCATCTTGAACAATAACCGCTAGCTCATAACCATAAGTTGGGTCATAAGTAATACAGTTAGGTACTGTTCCGAAGTGAGAATGGGTATGACCATCTTGGTGTTGTAAACCTTCACCATTAAGTGTTGTACGACCAGCCGTACCACCTACTAGGAAACCTCTTGCTTGCGAGTCACCTGCAGCCCAAACCATGTCACCCACACGTTGGAAACCAAACATTGAGTAATAGATGTAGAACGGGATCATTGGCTCATTGTTATTTGAGTATGATGTTGCCGCTGCTAACCAATCTGACATAGCACCTAATTCATTGATGCCTTCTTGTAAAACTTGGCCTTTTTTATCTTCACGATAGTAAGCAACTTGGTCGGCATCTTGAGGCGTGTATTTTTGGCCTCCGTGAGCGTAAATACCCACTTGACGGAATAAACCTTCTAGACCAAAGGTTCGTGCTTCATCTGGAATAATTGGAACAATTCGTTTACCAATTTGTTTGTCTTTGATAACCGCTGACAAAATACGACCAAATGCCATAGTTGTTGAGATTTCACGACCATTTGAACCTTTAAGTATTGCGTCAAAGGCTTTTAAATCTGGTGTATCAACTTCAACGTCTGAATTACGACGACGAGCTGGTAAGTATCCACCTAATGTTTCACGACGACCATGAAGGTATTTCCACTCTTCACTGCCCTCTTCAAACTTAACATAAGGTACATTTGGTAAATCTTCATCAGAGATATCGATATGATGGCGGTCACGATAAGCTTTAAGCGCATCGATATCCATTTTCTTAACACCGTGAGCAATGTTTTTACCTTCACCAGCGTCACCCATGCCGTAACCTTTAACAGTTTTAGCAAGAATAACTTGTGGACGACCTTTAGTTTTAGTCGCGCGGTCATAGGCTGCGTAAACTTTTACTGGATCATGGCCACCACGGTTTAAACGCCAAATATCTTGGTCAGACATATTAGCAACCATCGCTGCTGTTTCTGGCGTTTTAGAGAAGAAGTTATCGCGAGTGAACTTGCCACCTTTCGCTTTGTAGTTCTGGTATTCACCATCAACGGTTTCTTCCATGATATCTAGTAACTTGCCGTCTTTATCACGAGACAGTAATGGATCCCAATATGAACCCCAAATAACTTTAATCACTTCCCAACCAGCGCCACGGAATGTGCCTTCTAGCTCTTGAATAATTTTACCATTACCACGAACCGGACCATCTAGGCGCTGTAGGTTACAGTTAATAATAAACGTTAAGTTGTCCAAACCTTCACGTGCAGCTAAACCAATGGCACCTAGTGCTTCTGGCTCATCACACTCACCGTCGCCCATAAAGCAATAAACACGTTGATCTGAACAATCTTTAATTCCGCGATCCGTTAGATACTTAAGGAAACGAGCTTGATAAATAGCAGCTATTGGACCTAAGCCCATAGATACCGTAGGGAACTGCCAAAAGTCTGGCATTAATTTAGGGTGTGGGTATGAAGATAGACCTTCGCCATCCGCTTCCTGGCGGAAGTTATCAAGTTGATCTTCTGATAAACGTCCCTCTAGGAATGCACGAGAATAGATACCCGGTGATACGTGTCCTTGAATATAAAGGAAGTCGCCACCTGAATTGTCTTTGTCAGCTTTAAAGAAGTGGTTAAAACCTACATCGTATAGCATTGCAGAAGATGCAAATGATGAAATATGTCCACCAAGTTCTAAATCTTTTTTCGAACCACGCACAACCATGGCAAGTGCATTCCAACGAATGGCGCCACGGATTCTAGCTTCTAACGTACGGTCGCCCGGCATTTGAGGCTCTTGGCCCGCAGGGATTGTATTTAGATAGGCAGTGGTTGGTGTAAAAGGTAAGTGAGCGCCGTTACGACGAGCCTTATCAATCAATGACTCTAAGATATGGTGAGCACGCTCAACACCGTCAACTTCAAGTACCGCTTCTAACGACTCAAGCCACTCTTGAGTTTCTTGTGGATCTATATCCTGATTTAGAGTTGGATTCTCTGACATATTTCAGGTTCCTATAATTAATAATTTAAAATTTACTGACTGCTTAATAAGCGGCGAACCGACCCTTGAAGTCGATTTTGTTCTTGATCAAGCTTTAATAAAGACTGTTCTATAAAGGCCAAATGTTGACCACTTGCTACTCTTGCAGCCTCAGGCTGACTATTTAAAATCGCACTTAATAATTCAAATCGGTGTTCATTAAGCTGAACTCGAATTGATTTATGATCTTTAAAAACCAACAGGTTCTCTTTAATGTTGTGCCTTAATAAATCTTTTACACCTCTTAACAGGTGAACCAATAAAACATTTTGAGCGGCATCTGCAATTGCTAGATAAAACATAACAATAGCATCTGAAACGGAATCTAGATCACTATCATCAAGCGCTTCTATTTCTTCAAATGCAGATTTAATACATTTAAGCTGCGATTCGTCGCCTCGTAATGCGGCGTAATAGGCAACGACACTTTCCAGCGCACAACGAAATTCTAATAAATCATAGTGCGACTCTGGGTTGTTTGCCAAAAGGTCGAATAGTGGTGCAGCAAACGGCGCATCAAGTTGCTGACTTACAAACGTACCGCCACCTTGTTTACGAGTTACTAAACGTTTAGCTTCAAGTTGTTTTATTGCGTCTCGAATGGAAGGACGGGAAACCCCGTATTGCTCGGCAAGATCTCTTTCAGAAGCGAGTTTTTCACCCGCCGCAAAAGTACCATCAATGATTTGGCTTTCTAATTGCGATGCCACTTGTTCTGATACTTTTTTAGTCACTACTTTTGTCACGAGCTGTTCCATTCATGTTTGAATTCAAATTGGTAAATTGGTCTTACCAATATACCAGGATCGTAACAGCTCAAATTTTTAAAGTAAACCCACTAACTAAGTGGCATGACCAGAACAAATGATCATCAAAAAATTTATACAATCTGACCATAAAGCGTTAATAAAGCCACAACTACTAAGAACAAGACCATGTTGCGTTTTGCTAAACGAACCATCTTTTCTGCATTAGCTGCATCAACGGCTTCTATATCCGCTTTACTTTTCTCAAGTCCCTCGGCTGCTAGCGCAACTTGGGTTACTACAAACTTAGAAGATTTTGATAAATTTGCAGAATATTTTAACCATGCTTCTAATCCTCGGCCAAAATGACCAACGAACATGTAACCAACACTCACCAGTCTTGCTGGAACCCACAATAACCACTCTAGCCATTTTGACGCTGTGGCTTGATTACCATCGTCATTTAATGAATCAATGAATTTACCTTCGGCAATATAAAGTACGGTTGTATATAAAATAATACCTGGCACACCTAACACGACATAAAAGAAAATAGGTGCCGCGTAATATTGAAGATTAATCCAAACTAATGTTTCACCCACACTTTCGTTTTTGTTCTCCGCAGAATCAAAATCTGGGCTTTCTGCTTCTTCATTTTCTAGCAGCTCACCCATTAATTTGTAATGTAGAATTGAAGCAGCTTCAGTGTCTTTCCTCTGCTGAGCGTTTAAAAATTGGCGGTAATACTTTCGAAGTGGATAATGACCAATACAGATTGCTAGAACAAATAAGCTAACAACAAAGTCGATTAGTCTGCTGTCAAAGATAAAAAGGAAGATGCCAACTGCTACGGCTGGTGCAACTAAAAACAACAACAAGCTAAACGTGTCGTTGTCCTTTATTTTGTGGCTATATTTTTTTGAGTACCATTTAAGATATCGTGTGGCGTGCCATGGCAAAGACTGCAGAGCAACTCGCTCAACGAGTAACACCATTAGTAATAAAATAAGAGTCATAATTCAGCCTTCAATTCCTTTAGTTAAGTACCACTATAATTGGCTAAAATAACGTTGCCAATCAAAACTATCACCTGGATCGGTTTTCCGTCCTGGCGCGATGTCACTATGACCCACAATATTTTCATCAACAATATCTGGGTAAATTTCTTTTATTTGTTTTGTCACTCCAGCCAAGGTTTCGTATTGAGCGTCGGTATAAGGCATTTCATCAGTGCCTTGCATCTCTATCCCAATTGAAAAGTCATTACATTTAGTGCGCCCTTTGAAGTTACTAACACCAGCGTGCCAAGCTCTGTAATTGAGCGGAACAAACTGCACTAAACTTCCATCACGCTTTATAAATAAATGAGCCGAGACTCTTATTCCAGCTATTGTTTCAAAATAAGGGTGAGTCGAAGGATTTAACTGTCCAGTGAAGAAATCTTCAACATATTTATTATCAAAGTCAGACTCTTGGCTAGCTGGCGGCAAACTTATATTGTGAATAACCAGCAAGCTAATATCTTCTTGTTCGCGAAGGTCACAATGATCCGATTCGATTTTTCTTGCCCCATTTACCCAAACGGGCTCTTTATTTAGCATGGCTAATAGTCCTTTATTCGTCGCTTCCAGTAATTACTTTTTTAATATCAGCAATAAGCTCATCTGTCATAAGTTGAACCGTTTGCCACTGCATATTACTAACCCCGTCAGTTCCAGATTGCTCAATCAACACCCGACAAGCGCTTTCAAGCTCGCCAGCTATTTCTGTTAAGAGATCATATCCATAACTTCCAGCTGAGCCTTTAATTTTATGGCATTCACCTTTAAGCGCTTCAATATCTTGCGGGCCGTTTAACGTCTGTAATAGTTCAACTTGCTTTTCAAGCTGAGATTTATAAAACGTTATCAAATCCTTCATTGTGTCATCATTGATGAGCTTCGACTCATCATTCGATTCGGAGGTAAGATGAGACTTTATAATGGTAATCAATTCAGCTCTATCAACAGGTTTACCAATCGTTCCGTCGCATCCCGCTTCCATATGTAAAGCAACATCCTCTCGCATCACATTAGCTGTTAATGCATAAATTGGCGTATCTTCACCTGCTTGACGTATAAGCTTAGTGGCTTCAAGGCCACCCATTATTGGCATTTGCATGTCCATAAGAATAAGGTCGTAATCATTAGTCAGTACTTTTTCTACTGCTAATTTACCATTGCCAACAATTTCGTAATCTAGGCTTAAAGAGTCTAATATCATTGCGAACAAATATTGATTATCTTCTACATCTTCTGCGACTAAAACCTTGCCTGATATTTGTTTCTCAGTATAGACCTCTTGAGATTCGTATTTTGTCGTTATCGCCGCTAGGTCATCTTCGTTATTAATGAAGTTATCGCCTAGGGGATGTTTTTCATTGGCAACTGAGATATTAATAGTGAAGGTACTTCCACGCCCCAATTGGCTTTCTAATTCGATGTTACCGCCTAATAGTTTTGCTAAGCTATTGCTAATCACTAAACCTAAACCTGTGCCACCAAACTTTCTAGATATACTGACATCAGCTTGAACAAAGGGTGAAAAGATCCGTTTCTGAACCTCTTCACTCATTCCAATGCCTGTATCTATAACTTTTACAAAAAGCTTGTTGGTGTCAGGATCAAACCAAACATCTACATTAACACTGCCGGCCTCTGTAAACTTGATGGCATTGCTTGCTAAGTTAATGAGGATTTGTCTCAGTCGGGTAGGGTCAGTCCAAATTTTTGCTGGTAACGGGAACCTAAAACTAAAATTGAAGTCTAGATCTTTTTTATTCGCTTGTGATGCAAGTAGTGTATTGACGTCTTGCAGTAAATCGAACAGTTGAATTTCTTGAATTTCAATATCTAACTTATTTGATTCTATTTTAGATAAATCCAAAATATCGTTAATTAACGCCAACAGATGGCGACCGCTTTTTAATACTCTATTTAACAACTCTGCTTGGTGCGGGTCTTTTAATTCCGTCGATAAAACTTGCTCAGTAAAACCAAGTATCGCGGTTAGTGGTGTTCTAATTTCATGACTGATGTTCGCTACAAATGCACTTTTCAATTCATTTGCTTGTTCGGATAATTCTTTTGCGCTTTCTAATGCTTTGTTTGATTTGGCTAAAGCTGTGTTTGTGGATTCAAGCTCTTCTGTTCTTTCTCTAACTTTGTATTCAAGCTTTAAGCGACTATCGCTTTCATTTTCACGATAGACTATTAACTGCCTCACCATCACATTAAATGCTGCAAACAAATCGCCAATTTCATCTTGTCTTGGCATGTCTAATTTTATGTCCAAGTTACCCTGTGCTACTTGCCTCTTGGCTGACGTTAACTTTTCAATAGGCTCAACAATCATTCGACTAAAATTAACGTAAAGCAAAATTGGAGAAATGACGATGGTTAATAATACCGTTAAAATCGAAATCCAAGTGTAAGCCGTGTCTGCAGCAAAAACGCTCTGCTTTTTATGCCCATAAAGCACAAGAAAACGATTCTCAACAATGCGCCCCGCATAATCCATTTGCAACCCATTATTCGTGGTTTCAACAGCTGCGTGGGTGGTGGCACTATCTTTTAATTTTTGGAATATTTGAGCGGGTAATTCATCACCTAAGTCGAACTGTGGGTAAGCAAACAATATTTTGCCTTTTTGACTTGTGATCATGATTTGGTGTTCGCTAGAAAAGCTATTTCCATCATTGCTGTCTAAACGAAGTGTTTCTAACCAATTTGGTTTGCTAATTAATTGAATAAAGCCAATAGAATTTAACATTGAGTGGCCTGACACATCACTTGAAAACCAAGGTGTTTGGATCATAGATAATGGCGTGTTTGAACTTTCATGATCTAAGATGTGCCAGTCATTATAACTCTTCAAAAAGCCACTGGTGTTAAAGTTAGATAAGGGGCCATCTGTCCAAAAGGTGGTGACTTCACTTAAACTATTATCAAATACTCTAACTGCCACTACGTTCGGATAAGTGTTAAAGAACACTCTAGAAGCCTGGGATAATTGGCTTTCAAACATTAAGGAGTCATTGTCTAAAGACCATTCAGAGGTGACCTTTTTAAACTCACTACTGTTCAAAAAGGTATTTAAAGTGGTTCGTTCTGATTCAAAATATCGATTTAAAGTATCGCTTCTGTAATTAACATCAGTTTGTAAACTGGCGTTTGCAATCTGACGCTGCGCGCTTTCTGTATAACGAATAGACAGCCACCCTAAAATTAGGGTGGGTATTAATATAAAAGGTAGTGTAAATAGAACCGCTTTTTGTTGTAAACGCATGTATTATCCGAAGCGACCAAACTCTGTTTTTATTACTTTGAATTGTATAGAGTTTTTATCCATTTTTCTTCTGTAATAAAAGACCAATGCCAACTACTCCACTTTTCGCTAAGGCCCGCTTTGATAACATCTTCTAAAGAGTCACCTTTAGCTCGCTTAGTTTGTACTTCTAGTTTAGTCGCAATAATCATACTAAGCAGGTTTTGCAGATCTTTTTTATTAGCAAGCTCGCCATGACCCGGAATAATGGGTGCAGATTCGTCAATTTTAAGCAGTAAACTAGAGATATTTTGAATATAACCTTTTACTGAACCGCCACCATCTGTATCAATGTATGGAAATCGATTTTGAAAAAATAAGTCACCTAAATGCCAAACATTTGCATTAGCGAAATAAATTACTGAATCACCATCCGTATGGCCAGCAGGCAAATGCATCACATGCACATCTTCATTATTTAAATGAAGTTTTACACCGGACTCATAAGTAATGACGGGCAATCCTTGATCAGATTTTTTTGCTAGTCGTTTTCTTACATTTTCATGTGCTAACAAACTCGCTGATTTAGAAAAGTAAACGTTGCCACCAGAGTGATCCCCGTGATAGTGAGTATTTACAACATAACTAACCTTTGGCTGCTTAGCCGACTCTATATTAGCAATGGCTTGCTCAATTTTAGGCGCTAGTGGCTCAAACTGATCATCAATCATCAGTGTTCCATCAGCCCCAAGAAGCACACCAATGTTACCGCCAGCACCAGCCAACATATACACATTGTTGGACACTTGCTGAGCTTTTATAACAACATCATCCATAGAGTTGGATATTGCCGCTGGACTCAGCATTGTTGCTGCTAACATTGATATACCAAAGGTTAATTTGTTCATTTTATATCCTTAATATTTTTTAATAGGCAAACTTAGCCTATAAAAGTCTTAATTAGCGCAGACACTGGCGCTGCAGAAGGCTTACCATGTTGCCAATCTCCACCATCAATACCGCTACCAGCTATGTCTACATGCACGTAAGGCAAAGGCTGCTCGCTATCAATATCATGTTTATCTAAGCCCGATACAATGGCTAAGAACGCTAACGGGAACTGGTGACCACGAGCCGTTACTGCTGAGGCGCCATTATTTGATGATAGTAAGTCGTCTGCTTTTGTTTTTGGTGCAACAAAGTCGTAATCTTCACGTCTTGATAAAGATACTTCACATGGGTCAGCAATTAAGTCACCCATTTCAACCATTTTTGAACCTACATTAGCCGCTTTTGCAGCGCCATTCTCAACCAATGCCGTGTATGGACCAACCGCTCTAGCAGCATGACCTGTTAACGTTGCAACCGTGAATAGCGTTGGGTTAACTTCATCAAGCGCTTCTTCACGTAATTTAGATAGTAGATCAGCCATTACTAAGCGGCCTTCAGCGTCTGTGTTACCAATTCTTACTCTAATACCAGAATGGCCAGTGATAATTTCATCTGCTACAAATGCTTCCGCACCTATGCTATTTCGTACAGCGGCTATTTCAGCTACTACTTTTACACCGATTGGTGCTAATTCAGATACCGCTTTCATAAAGCCAGCTACTGCGGCTGCACCGCCTTTATCACGGCTCATACCAGCCATATGCCCGCCAACTTTTAAGTCTGCGCCGCCGGTATCGTAAACAATGCCTTTACCCACTAGCATTAAGGTTTTTTCAATATTGCCTTTTGGTGTGTACTCCAACCTGATCACTCTAGGCTGATGGCGTTCTACTTCAATAGATGCACGAGCTACTGACCACAATAATGGAAACTCTGACTCTAACTTAGCCATATCATCGATTACTGATACTTCAACATTTGTGCCTTCAAATTCTTCTACACAATATTCTGCAAAGCGCGGTGGTGCCATTCTCTCTGGCTCTGTTCCACACAAGTCTCTTGCTACATATTGACCATTAGCAATTGCACTAGCTTCTGCAGCGTCAACATTTTCGCCAACAAGTCCCATTAAGCCAACTGGCTCAATGCTGTCTCCTAACGCTTCACGTGCTTCTAGTGGTTGCCAAAAGGTTTGGCAAAAGCCTAAATAAGATACAACTGTGGCGTTTTGATATTTAACGTCTTCATTTCCTAAAACCACTAGTAGCGGTTTTACCGATCCCATTTCTAGTAACGATTTAGCAGCAGACTTAGCTGCATCAAAATAACGTCGAACATCGTCAAAATAGCGATTTAATGGGCCTGTTGGTGCAAGTACAACTCGCCCCTGTTTTACTGAATCAGAAACGAAGCTTACTTCTGATTTTCCAATGCGCTTGTCAACTTCTGCTAACTTAGCTATCTCTTCTAATAACTCATCGGTCAGGCCAGAGTCAAAGGATTGGCCAACAATAACTAAAGCGTCCCAATTTGAATCATTCAGTGCCGTGTTGATATTTGATATTACTAGTGGAGTTGGGTGAGCCATAAAAATCTCTCTAAATTTATAATGTTAGTAAACAATGTTGTGAATTCAACTTATTCATTAATGATACGTAAGTTAATCCTAAAAACCTAAGTCTAATTGATGTTTGTCATTTTCTTGGTCCGACAAGCCAACATGGATGCCCAATAACCTAACGGCTTTTCCGTTGCCTCTGTCAAGCGCCTCTATCATTAGCTGTTGAAGCACAGCTTCATCAATACGTTCATACTTAAGCTCTTTGGTGGTCTGTTGGAAATCACTAAATTTAATTTTGACTCCAAGTTTTCCTAACTTTCGATTACCCACTTTGCTTTCACAGCGCTTGTTTAACTCTGGCAGTAAACTTACGTTGAGTATTTTAAAGAGGATCTCAAGGTCACTAATATCTTTCTCGAACGTTCTCTCAACGCCTATTGATTTCCTAATTCTTGAAACTTCCACTACTCTTGGGTCAATACCTTGGCATCGATTCCATAATACATATCCATACTTTCCAAAGTGTTGTGCCAAAAATGACTCATTACTTTGCTGAATATCAGCACCTGTACTTAGGCCTAAATTTGTTAATTTCTCAGCGGTCACTTTACCAACGCCTGGAATTTTTTTAAGCGGCATGGTTTTAATAAAAGGAAGGATCTCATTAGGCGTTATCGTGAATTGGCCGTTGGGCTTATTTTGATCAGAAGCTATTTTTGCTAGAAACTTTATAGGCGCGATTCCTGCTGAGGCTGTCAGTCCTGTGGCTTCAAAGATTTCTTGTCTTATTTGTTCAGCTATTAACGTTGCTGACCCTTGATGCAACTCGCAATCTGTTACATCTAAATAGGCCTCATCTAGTGAGAGTGGTTCTATTTTGTCGGTGAAACGTTTGAAAACTTGCCGAATGATCTGGCTGGTTTCTTGATAGACGTGCATTCGACCTGGCACTACAACTAAATTGGGACATTTACGCAAGGCGACAGAGGTTGGCATTGCTGAGCTAACACCAAACTGCCTTGCTATGTAATTACAGGTAGATAATACCCCGCGGCGATCTGAGCGACCGCCTACGGCAACTGGCTTACCAGCTAAGCTAGGGTTATCTCGTATCTCAACGGATACATAAAAGGCATCCATATCGACATGGATAATTTTTTTCTGCTTGCTCATTAACCTCGCCCTATCAAATACGATAGGCTATTTTTAACAACTGTATATAAAAACAGTTAATTGAGCAAGAATATATTTACTCTATTCAGTCAGCTTGTTTTTCTTTTACCATTAACCAGCTCACCGCTGATATTAGTAGAGAAGCGGCACAAACAATAAAGACCATAGATTTATCATCAACTTTATTTAAGAACAAGCTTATACCAAGACTTACAACTAGCTGAGGCAAAACCACAGACAAATTGAACAGGCCCATGTATAAACCCATCTTAGAGTTTTCAACGCGTTCTGACATAATTGCAAACGGCAAACTAACAATTGCAGCCCAACCAACACCGGCAAAGGCCATCATGATGTACATTGATATAGGAGATGTAGTAAATAAGGCAATATATAGATAGGCAAATGCAGTCACTAATAACGCCGCTGCGTGAACCTTAATACGACCAAACTTATTGGCTAATGGCCCTAACGCTAAAGCAGGTAATAACGCTGCGATACCGTTTAAAATCGCAAAGCTGTAAGAGATAGTTTGGCCTAATTCATCGTCAGTTAATAACGTCATTTTTTCTTGTAAAAATGCATAGGTGAATACAAACATAGTTTGAATGCCAATCCAGCTGAACGAATGTGCCGCAAGTACTTTTTGAAACCCTAGGTGACTTTTGCCCGACTTATTATTTTCATTTTCTTCACGTTTAAATAAGGTTTCAAAAACAAAAAATAACGTAACTAACAAAGCTAATGTTTCACCCCAGTAATGACTTACTTCTATGTTACTTAGGTGTAAAACACTGGCGTAAAGTGAATAAGCTAAGAAGCCCCAAAGTGGTTTTATGTCTTTTAAGACTTGGACGATGTTAAAATTGTGTTTATCTGTTTCTTGGTTTTCACCAGAGTTTGGTAGCTCTTTTGGCTCTATAACAAAAAAAGTTGGCAAGATTGAAAACAGTAAAACTAAAGCTGCGCCAAAATAGATTAAAACAAAGTTATTCCAATACCCGCCAATTACATAAGCCAATACGCCAAAGGTACCAGATACTGTTTGCATCCAAGTATAACCTTTAGTTCTTGCTTCTCCTTCTGGAGTAACGTCTGCAATAATTGAACGTGTTGGGTTAAAACTTACATTTATAGACAAGTCTAATGACAGTGCGATGGCAATGGCTACTGCTAAGATACCTATTCCGCCAAGAGACTCTGAGATGATGCCTATATTGGGTAAGGCTAATAATGACAATGAAGCTAAGACACCGCCTATTAAAATAAAGGGTCTGCGCCTACCATTCCAAAACCAAACTTTGTCACTGATAAAGCCAACAATTACTTGGCCTAAAATGCCGGCAATAGGACCAGCAGCCCACACGATGCCAATTTCATGAATATCCAAACCATATTGGGTGCTTAGCAACCAACTTAATGCAGATATTTGAACTGAAAGTGCGAATCCCATCGCAGTAGAAGGCAGACTCAATAACATGTAAAAACGGCGACTGAGTGACTGTTGAATCTTTAACATTATTATTCTCTATTATTATAATTCTTATTATTATGCTTTTAGCTCTTTGGCTATCCCGCTAATCTATTTGATTTTAGGGATCAAAAAAAGGGCTTAATGCCCTTTCTTTATAATTAAACTAATAAAATCCTAAAACGTTACAAGATTTGGTCTTGTTTCCAACGCTCTTCTTTTTCTAGTCTTTCTTTTCTACGATCACATGGATTGTCGCAGTTACAGGCTTTATCAATACCTAAACTTCCTAAACCACCACAACTACCAGCTAGTGTTTTTTTCTGCAAGATGTAACCAATAGACATAGCAACAAAAACAATCAACAATAAGCCAAGAGTTAACAAAAATATTTGCATGATTAGCCCTTTTCTTCTGGAAATAACTTCTTAAATTCACTCGACATCATACCTGTAAAACCTTGGTCATTTTTAACGATAAGGTAAACCGGTAGTTGAGTGCGTTCTGCATATTCCATTGCTTTTTCTGGCCCCATTACATTAAGCATGGTTGCTGCAGCATCGGCAGTCATTGCTGACGGGTGCATGACAGTAACTGAAACTAATTTATGTGTAATTGGCTTGCCAGTCGTTGGATCGATTGTATGAGAATAACGTACGCCATTTTCTTCAAAATAGTTACGGTAATCTCCTGATGTTGCCATCGCAAGATTTACAGGCCTAACAATAAGCTGTACTTCTCTTCGATCTGAAACCGGTTTTTCTATTGCAACCGCCCACTTCTCACCACTTGGCTTTGAACCAGACAAACGCATTTCACCACCGACTTCTACTAAGTAGTCAAATATACCTAACTTTTCTAGAGCATTGGCAACTTGATCAACACCATAACCTTTAGCAATTGATGAAAGATCAACATATAAGTCATCATGTGCCTTGGTTACTGAGTTGCCTGCTATCGTTAATAAATCCATACCAACCCAGTTACGAGTTTGGTCAATTAACTCTTGCTCAGGTTGCTTCACAACTCGACCATCAGGACCGAATCCCCATAAGTTAACCATAGGGCCAACCGTAGGATCAAACGCACCATTGCTTTCGGTATACAATCGCATTGATTCATTTAGTACGGCAATAGTATCGCCAGACAAAAGTTGTGACTCACCAGCTTTAGCTTTATTTAACAAGCTAAGCTCTGAATCAGGCTTATAGGTAGACATCAAGCTATTCACATTCTCTAATTCACTGTTAACCAACTCAAACAGGTTATTTGACGCTAACTGCTCTTGAGTAGGATAAAGCTTTATATTAAATGTAGTGCCCATGGTTTTACCTTGTAGTAAAACTGGCTGTGCATGATCTTCATTTTGCTTTGGAAAAAAAAGCAAAATGGCCAGCCCGATAAGGGCCAGCCATGTTAATACGACTTGTTTACGAGTCACTTCTACTAACCACCAAAGTCATCTAGAAGGATGTTCTCGTCTTCAACGCCTAAGTCTTTAAGCAAGTTGATAACGGCCGCGTTCATCACTGGAGGACCACACATGTAGAACTCACAGTCTTCTGGCGCTTCATGGTCACGTAAATAGTTTTCAAACAATACGTTATGAATGAAACCTGTATAACCTTCCCAATTGTCCTCTGGTTGAGGATCAGAAAGTGCAACGTGCCAATCGAAGTTTTCGTTTTCTGCTGCTAACTCGTCAAAATCTTCTACGTAGAACATTTCACGCTTAGAACGAGCACCATACCAGAAGCTGATCTTACGCTTAGAGTTTAATCGACGTAATTGGTCAAATATGTGTGAGCGCATTGGAGCCATACCAGCACCACCGCCTACAAATACCATTTCAGCTTCAGTTTCTTTTGCAAAGAACTCACCGAATGGACCAGAGATTGTTACTTTGTCGCCTTCTTTTAAGCTCCAAATATAAGATGACATTTTACCAGCTGGTAATGACAAGTTATTAGGTGGAGGAGAAGCAACACGAACGTTGAGCATGATAATGCCTTCTTCTTCTGGGTAGTTTGCCATTGAGTATGCACGAATAGTCTCTTCGTCTACTTTTGACTCAATACTGAAGAAGTTAAAACGTTCCCAATCCGGACGATATTCGTCAGGAACATCAAAGTCAGAATACTTAACATGATGCGGTGGAGCAACGATTTGGATGTAACCACCTGCGCGGAAAGGAACACTTTCGCCATCAGGAATACGTAGCTTAAGTTCTTTGATGAAGGTTGCTTTGTTATCGTTAGAAATAACTTCACAATCCCACTGTTTAACACCAAAGATTTCAGGCTCAAGTTCAATTTCCATGTCTTGCTTAACAGCAACCTGACATGATAAACGACAACCTTCTTTTGCTTCACGCTTAGTAATGTGACCTTCTTCAGTTGGAAGAATATCACCACCACCTGAATGAACGTGTACACGACACTGACCACAAGTACCACCACCACCACATGCTGATGGGATGAATATACCTTTGTCTGCTAGAACGTTAAGTAGCTTACCGCCTGCAGATGCAACAACAGACTTATCTTCGTCTTCGTTGATTAATATTCTAACGTCTCCCGTTGATACTAGCTTAGATTTGGCAAACAAAATTACCAAAACTAACGCTACTACAATAGCGGTAAACATCGATACGCCGAGAACTATTTCCATCGACCTTTCCTTTAATTCTTATCTAAGGGTTTGCAGCCTAAGCTACAAACCGACATTAACCTTACAGAGAGATACCACCGAAAGACAAGAAGCCAAACGCCATCAAGCCAGTAGTAATAAATGTAATACCCAAACCACGCAGACCTGCTGGTACATCTGAATATTTCATTTTCTCGCGAATACCCGCTAGCAATACGATAGCTAACGCCCAACCGATACCAGAACCGATACCGTAAACAACACTTTCAGTGAAAGTTAGGTTTTTAGATACCATGAAAGATACAGAACCAAATATTGCACAGTTAACCGTAATCAATGGTAAGAAAATACCTAGTGCGTTATACAACGGTGGGAAGTACTTATCTAAAATCATTTCTAGAATTTGTACTAATGCCGCGATAACACCAATGAACGTGATAAAGCTTAGGAAGCTCAGATCAACAGACTGAGCTGGGTCAGTAATGCCTAAAACACCGTCTAGCGCGCCTGGAGCAAGAATGCCTTGATAGATGATTTGGTTAACAGGTACAGAAATACCTAGAACCACAACTACCGCAACACCAAGACCAATGGCTGTGCTTACTTTCTTTGATACTGCTAAGAAAGTACACATACCTAAGAAGAAAGATAATGCGATGTTTTCTATAAATATCGTTTTAACAAATAAACTTAAATAATGTTCCATCAGATTAATCCTTCTCTACTTGCTCTGGTTTCCATTGACGGATAGCCCAAATGATTAAACCAATGATGAAGAACGAGCTAAATGGTAATACTAAAAGACCATTCGCTTGATACCAGCCACCGTTTTGAACTAATGGAAGAATCTCGATACCAAAAATAGTACCGAAACCTAATAGTTCACGGAAGAAAGCAACTGTCATCAGGATGAAACCGTAACCTAAACCGTTACCGATACCATCCATGAAGCTTACACCTGGCTTTTCTTTCATAGCAAATGCTTCCGCACGACCCATAACAATACAGTTAGTAATGATTAGGCCAACAAAAACAGATAGCTCTTTAGAAAGCTGGTAAGAGAACGCTTTCAACACCTGGTCAACAACAATAACTAGAGAAGCGATAATCGCCATCTGTACGATGATACGTACGCTTGATGGGATCATGTTTCTGATCATTGAGATGAATAAGTTAGAGAATGCAGTTACCAGAACAACGGCTAATGTCATTACTAATGCATTGGCCATTGAGCTTGTTACCGCTAGAGCAGAACAAATACCTAGTACTTGTAATGCAATTGGGTTGTTATCAAAAATTGGTTTAGTTAAAACCTTGTTCGCTTCAGATGCCATTAGTTAAGCTCCCCACGATTTTTTTCGATGTAAGGTAAGTACCCTTGCTCACCGAACCAAAATTGTAACGTTCTTGTAACGCCGTCACTTGTCAAAGTAGCACCAGATAAGGCATCAACACCGTAGTCATCGCCTTTTTTCGCGCCGCCTTTAACTAACTTAATTACCGGTTCGTTATTGTCGTTATAGATTTTTTTACCAGGCCATAATGCTTTCCATTTAGGGTTCATAACTTCTGCACCCAATCCTGGAGTTTCTTTATGGTCTGAGTAAATAACCTTTGAAACTGTATTTAGGTCAGACTTTAAACCTACATAACCGTACATTAGGTCCCAAAGGCCAGCACCAACAACAGGGAATACAACCGTTTCAACAGCGCCCTTTTCATCTTTTACAAGATAAACAACAGCTGTGTTTGATTGGCGGTTAATACCTGCTGGGTCGTTTTCTAGCTTTTCAGATTTCTGTGGGTCACGAGCATTACGACGCTCATCGAACATCTTAACGTCACCGTCAACATACTCACCAGAGTCAAGATCAATCATCTTAGCTTCAACATACTTGTTGTAAGTAGGAACGATGTCTTTTCCAGCTAGTTCTAATAGACCTGCAGTTTCTAAGATTTTAGTTTGCTTATCTAATAGCTTGTTAGCTGTTTGTAGCGGCTTCAATTGAACCGCTGATACAGATACCAACGCTGCACAAACTAGACAAACGATAAATACGAAACCAACCGTTTTGCCAAATGATTCTTTATTACTAGACATTGCGAGCAAGCCTCCGTTTCACGTTTGCCTGTACAACAAAGTAGTCGAACAATGGTGCAAACAAGTTAGCAAATAGTATTGCCAGCATCATACCTTCAGGGAACGCTGGGTTAACAACACGGATTAGTACAACCATGATACCGATTAGTGCGCCATACCAGAACTTGCCACGGTTAGTGAACGAAGCTGATACAGGGTCAGTTGCCATGAAGAATGCACCAATAGCCCATCCACCGATTACAACGTGCCAGAACCAAGGCATTGCAAACATTGCGTTAGTATCGCTACCAACCATGTTTAACAAAGATGCAAAGAAAATTGTACCTGCGAATACACCGGCTACGATTCTCCATGAAGCAATGCGTAGATAGATAATTAACAAACCACCAATCGCGATTGCAAGAGTAGATACTTCACCTACAGAGCCTTGAATGAAGCCGTAGAAAGCTTGTGTCCAAAGAGCAATGTTGTTGTAGTCTAAACCGCCAGATGCTGCTTGGCTTAACATAGTAGCACCTGAGAAGCTGTCTACTGCTGTCCATACAGTGTCGCCAGAGATTTCAGCTGGGTATGCAAAGAACAAGAATGCACGACCGGCTAACGCTGGGTTTAAGAAGTTACGACCAGTACCACCAAAGATTTCTTTCGCAACAACAACACCAAATGTAATACCAAGCGCTGCTTGCCATAATGGAATAGTTGCAGGAAGAATTAGTGCAAATAAGATTGAAGTAACAAAGAAGCCTTCGTTTACTTCATGTTTACGAACTGAAGCGAAAATAACTTCCCAGAATCCACCAACGATGAAAACTGTGCCGTAAATTGGTAAGAAGAAACAAGCACCATAGAGCATTTTCATGCCCCAGCCTGATTCAGCCGTTAGCGACCCGCCTAGCATTTGGAATAAACCTACTTGCCAAGAATCACCTAACGCAAAGCCTTGAGATAAGGCATCAGCTGCTTGATGTCCAACATTGAACATACCAAAGAACATTGCAGGGAATAAAGCTAACCAAACCATGATCATGATACGTTTTAAATCAACGCTGTCACGTACGTGAGTTTGACCTTTATTTACTAAACCTGGCGTGTAGAAAATAGTTGCTGCTGCTTCATACAAAGCATAGAACTTTTCGTATTTTCCACCTTGCTCAAAATTAGGTTCAATTTTTTCTAAATAACTCTTAAGACCCATGATTAGCCCTCTTTTTCAATCTTGGTAAGGCAATTACGAAGAATTGAGCCGTACTCATATTTGCCAGGGCAAACAAAGGTACATAACGCTAAATCTTCTTCGCCTAATTCCAAACAACCTAGGCTTTGTGCCCCTTCAGTATCGCCAGAGATTAGATCTCTTAACAATAATGTAGGCAAAATGTCTAATGGCATTACGCGTTCATAGTTACCAATTGGAACCATAGAACGGTCAGAACCATAAGTTGTAGTTGTCATATTGAATAGTTTCTTAGGTGATAAATGACCTAAGAACGCACGAGTGATAGAGAACTGATTTGATCCTGGACGAATCCAACCAAACAATTCTTTTTCACGACCTTCTGCTAAAACAGACACTTGCAGATCAAAACGGTGTAAATAACCGTGAACGCCTTGTGCAGCAGTACCAGACAATACGGAACCAGATACGATTCGGTTTTCACCAGATTCAACTTCGCCTGACGTTAGGTCGGCTGTAGAAGCACCTAATACTGTACGAATTAAACGAGGGTTTTTAACAACTGGGCCAGCTAATGAAATAACACGTTGGTTATTAATTTCACCAGTTAGGAAAAGTTGTCCGTAAGCAATAACTTCTTGGTAATTAATATGCCAAACCGTTTTTGCTAGAGAAACAGGATCAATATAGTGAATATGAGTACCAACCAGGCCTGCTGGGTGTTTACCGCCAAATTCATGAAGGTCTACATTTGGTGCTTCAGCTTTCACTGATGAGCCAGAAGCTTTTACGACATTTAACTTGCCTTCAGTCAATCTGCTTAACACAGTTAGACCAGCGTTAAATGCTGCTTGCTGCTCTGCAATAATTAGCGCTGGATCAGCGGCTAACGGATTAGTATCCATTGCATTTACAAATATTGAAGACGGAGTGCTGTCAATTGCAGGCGCTTTGTCAAACGGACGAGTGCGTAAAGCAACCCATTGTCCTGAATCTACTAAAGTTGCAACGACTTTTTCGCGGTCAAGACCGTTCAGCTGGTCAGCGCTATAGCTTTCAAAAGTGATTTGTTCATCACCAGATAGTTCAATAACAACAGACTGCAGAACACGCTTTTCACCACGGTTCACTTCTTTGATAACACCGGCGGCTGGTGCAGTGTATTTAACGCCAGGATTCTTTTTATCTTCAAAAAGAACCTGACCTTTTTTAACACTATCACCGACTTTGATATACATCGTAGGACGCATACCATTGTACTCTTCGCCAAGCGTAGCAACAGTTTTCACTGTCGGGCCATCGTGGATGGCTTGTTGTGGAACACCTTCAATAGGCAGATCCAAACCTTTTTTTATGTTGATCATACGCATATGCACTAGTTTAAGTTGGAAGAAATGGAATTCTTTCAAATACCCGATTAAATCGCATATTTATAAAATTATGTACGTACCAAGACCTGAATATAGTTTAGTTTCGGTACAGCCGACAATTGTAGCATTAATCTCAATATTTTGACCATTCGAATTTGGACTTATTTTAGTCGCAAGGCGCTCATTATTCGAATAAAAATAAAAGAACTGTAAAGAAAGATTGATGCATAGTCCTAAAAACAAAAAAAGCCAGTGCAATTTTTAAGCAACCGGCTCCTTGTTATGTACAAAGTTTGTACAGACCTTTATTTTCAGTCAGTTAGGTTAAACTAAACCGTTAACTTTTATATCTGGATTTACTTCATTTTCATAATTTACGTTGTCATAACCAAAACCAAACAAGTTTAGGAATTCTTGATGATAACCAATGTAATCTGTTAACTCGTCAATTGAATCTGTATTCACTGTATCCCAAATAGTTTGTACTCGAGCCTGAACGTCGTCTTCAAGTTCTTTATAGTTTTGGAACAAGTGACCACCATCATCTAGTCGAGGCGAATCTGACATCAAGTTCTCTTTAAACAAACCAGATATTTGTTGGATCACACCTTCGTAAGTGCCATCTTCTTTCATCACTTTAAATAAAGCTGAAATATATAGAGGCATAATAGGGATAGCAGAGCTTGCTTGAGTAACTACCGCATTTAAAGACGAAACGTAGGCTTTACCGTTTATATTAGCGGTAGCGCTGTTTATTGCTGCTGAAGCTCGGTCTAAATCTTCTTTTGCTTTGCCAATAGTCGCGTGTCCATATATAGGCCACGTTAATTTTTTACCTATATAAGTATAGGCAGTGGTTTTAAAGTCAGCGGCCAATACATCAGCTTCTTGCAAAGCATTGATCCAAAGTTCCCAATCTTCGCCGCCCATTACTTTGATCGTATTGTCGATTTCATCTTGATTAGCCGCTTCAACGGACACTTCATCGATAATGCGCTTAGAGGTATTTAGATTTTTAGTGGTTACATCATTACCAATTGGTTTTAATGTAGAAGAGTAAGTCTCGCCTGAGTCCGGATCCGTGCGACGCGGAGAAGCTAAACTATAAATAACTAAATCTATTTTTCCCATATCCGCTTTAATAGTTTCAATGGTTTTGGCTTTAATTTCGTGAGAGAACGCATCGCCATTGATGCTTTTCGAGTAAACACCTTTAGCTTCCGCAGCTTCTTGAAAAGCGGCTGTATTGTACCAACCCGCTGAACCAGTTTTCTTTTCTGTTCCTGGCTTTTCAAAAAACACACCTAAGGTATTGGCGTTGTAACCAAACGTGGAAACAATACGAGACGCTAAACCATAGCCAGTTGAAGCACCAATAATTAATACATTTTTTGGTCCGTTAGTACCAAAGTCTTGTTGTTTTACATACTGGATTTGACGATTAACACTTTCTGCGCAACCAACTGGGTGTGCATTAGTACAAATGAAGCCACGAATTTTTGGCTTAATAACCATATATGAATTTCCTTAACCTAAATAAAAATAGCCAAAACACGTTCAATCATTTTGGCTTGATATCAAAACTGGCGTCAGTGTACCTGTCTTTTTACGTTTAACAGATCTGACTAGCCAGCATTATTGGTTTCTATTGTTGTAATACTCAAGCTCAGACAAATTATGATATTGAGTCACTTGTTTTTGGAACGCTTGATACGAGTTCATGATCTTATTAAATGTAGGATCGTTAGCTTTTTGCTCTTCGATAACCTCTTTACTGGCGTTTTTGAGCGCTAACATAACGTCCCTTGGGAATGTTTTAAGTTCAACATTATGTTTGTTTTGAAGTTGCTTTAACGCAGCGTTATTTCTAACGGTATATTCATCCAACATATCTTGGTTAACGGCACGAGTTGCTACTTCAACAATAGCTTGAAGATCTTTTGGTAAGGCATTAAATGCTTTTTGGTTTACAGTAAACTCAAGCATCGCGCCAGGCTCATGCCAACCAGCAACATAATAATGCTCAGCAACTTTATGGAAACCAAAAGCTAGGTCATTATATGGACCAACCCATTCAGTTGCGTCAATTGCACCAGATTGCAAAGATGTAAAGATTTCACCACCTGTAAGCGCCACCGGAACACCACCAAGCTTTTGTAGTACTTCACCACCTAAACCAGGGATCCTCATTTTTAAGCCTTTTAGATCGTCTACCTTATTAATTTCTCTTTTAAACCAGCCAGCAGATTGCACGCCCGTATTACCACCAGCAAATGGGATCACGCCAAACGGTTCGTACAATTCACGCCATAGCTTTAAACCCCCACCGTAATGAATCCAGCCATTGGTTTCTTGGGCGTTTAAACCAAAAGGTGTGGCAGTGAAAATTGGCGCAGCAGGCATTTTGCCTTTCCAATAATACGAAGCCGCGTGGCCCATTTCAGCGGTTCCTTGAGATACCGCATCAAACACTTGAAAGCCCGGTACAATTTCACCGGCACCATATACTTTAATTGTTAATCGGCCGCCACTCATCTCGTTCACAAGTTTTGCGAAGTTTTCTGGAGCTGTACCTAGACCTGGAAAGTTTTTAGGCCAACTTGTGACTAACTTCCAATTCAATTTTTTTACTTCTGCAGTTGTACTTGTATTCTGTGTTTCATTGCCACCACAGCCCATTAATCCCACAGAGACAATTGTTGCTAGCGACAAAAACTTAACTAACTTTTTCATTAACATTCCTTTTAAAAGTATCTTAACCGTAAATATACTCAGGCAGCATAGTGGCGAGTTCAGGCCATATAACTAAGATAATTAGTAGTAACAGCTGCATGAGAATAAATGGGATAACCCCTTTATATATCTTATTTGTTGGTATGGACTTTGGCGTCACGCCTCGCAAATAAAACAAAGCAAAACCAAATGGAGGTGTTAAAAACGAGGTTTGCAGATTTATCGCTATCATTATGCCTAACCAAATAGGGTCTACGCCCATCATAAACAAAACAGGCGCCACTAAAGGTACGACCACAAATGTAATTTCGATAAAATCTAAAATAAAACCAAGAACAAAAATTACTAACATGACGGTTAGAATTGCCCCAACCTTTCCACCTGGCATGTCAGTAAAGAGTGAATGAACTAGCTCTTCACCACCAAATCCTCTGAACACCAATGAGAATATTGACGCGCCAATTAAAATTAAGAACACCATAGACGTAACGGTTAATGTTGATTCCATCACAGTTTTGAGCGTACTTAGGTTTAACTGTTTCTTCTGAATAGCAATAATGATGGCACCAAAAGCGCCTATTCCAGCGGCTTCGGTTGGTGTTGCGATTCCAAACAGAATGGATCCTAAAACAATCACCATTAAGGCAAGCGGCGGTACTAAACTGGATATCAGGGCTCCAATACTCAATTGGTTCGTTTTGTCCGCTGGCGGTGTCCACTCAGGTTTAAACAGCCCTACCATTAATGAATAAAGCAAATACATGGCTACTAAAATAAGCCCAGGTATTAGAGCTCCTGCAAACAAGTCCCCTACAGAAATCGTTTCTGGAGAAAAAATCCCCTGGGATAATTGAGACTGCTGATACGCACTTGATAACACGTCACCTAACAAAACTAAGGCAATTGAAGGCGGAATAATTTGACCTAACGTACCTGTTGCCGCAATTACGCCGGTTGAATAGCTCTCGTTATAACCATTTTTTTGCATGGACGGCAGGGCCAATAAACCCATAGTAACAACAGTTGCTCCAACAATGCCGGTACTAGCCGCCATTAGAGCCCCAACTAAAGTGACGGCTATTCCTAAACCTGCTGGCAAACGCCCGAACACTTGAGTCATGCTCGTTAACAAGTCTTCAGCTATTTTAGACTTTTCTAACATGACCCCCATGAAAACAAATAGCGGTACGGCTAATAAAGTTTGATTGGTCATCACACCATATATACGGCTTGGTAATGCCATTAAAAGTGAGGTATCAAAGCCTCCCATCAAAGAACCTATGCCTGCAAAAATGAGAGCGGTGCCCGCTAAACTAAATGCAACTGGGTAACCCAATAGCAATACCAAACAAATGGTGACAAACATCAAAATGGCCATCCATTCCATATTAATTAGCTCCGTTGTTAATATTTTGAGGTTGTTTGTTCACATCTTGAGGTTGTTCATTAACCCTGATTTTTTTGACGCTAACAACACTGTCTGAAATGGCTTGAGTGACCAATAAAATTGGCATTGCGATAATCAACGTTTTTAGTAAGTACACAAAAGGCACGCCACCCGCTTCTTGCGACCCTTCCATAAATTGCCAAGACTGCGCAACGTAATCAAAACTAATATAAATAATGAATAAGCAGGTAGGAATAAGCAGTAATAAATGCCCAACGAGGTTTACTACAGCTTGTTTTTGGGGCGTAAATCTATTGTAAAAAATGTCTACTCGAACATGTTTGTCGTGTTTGAGTACGTAAGACATTCCTAACATTAACGTTAGGGCATGAAGATATATAATACTTTCTTGTAATGCTATCCAGCCAAGGTTAAAGCCATACCTAAGTGTCACTACTAACGTCATTAAAATAACCATTAGCAATGTTAACCAACTTACGGCTTTACCTACTTGCTCAGATAATTTTTCAATAAATACCACTAACTTACCTCTTATTTTTATTATTGGTAACGTGCTTTTATAGAATAATATTCGCTGAAATTTACTTAATTAACAACTCCACTATCGGTTTGGTTAAGCGCGGTCGAATTTACTCCCACCTAGACACTTTGGTGACAGTGGTACATCTGTGGTTTCTCGCCACTCTTTAGGTGTAAAAGTATGAATAGCCAGTGCATGAATGTCATTTTTTAGCTCATCGGCTAAACAACTATTAATAGCTCTATGGCGTTGGATTAACTTTTGATCTTTAAAAGCTTTGGAAATAACAACAACTTTAAAATGCGATTCGCTGCCCTCTGGAACGTTGTGCTGACTGCTTTCATTTACCACATCTAATATATCTGGCAAAAAGGTATTAGTTAACTTTTCAATTATCTTTAGTTCAATTGGACCTGATGTCATTATTTTTCTTCCTTTGATAAACAGCTCATTAAAGAGTAAAACAAAAGTTTGGCTTTGAGTCTATCTATGAATGTAACGAAATGTCAGGCTAATCCTGCCCTCCCGTACCTTTTTCCTAGACGGAACTTGGTGTTTGAACGCACGTTGCATGCCGGCTTTCATCATCAACAATGCACCATTTGATAGCTCAACCGCCGCAGTTTGATTCGTCTTTTTGTCTTTAAAGTGCATTGTCCGTGAAGCACCTAAAGATAAACTTGCTACGATAGGGTTTGGGCCTAACTCAGGTTCATCGTCTGAATGCCAACCCATTTTATCTTCGCCATTTCGATAAAAGTTTACCAATACAGAATTAAAATAAACGCCATGCTGTGCATGAATGTGATCTCTTACTCTTTCTAGCAGGGGGTGCCAAGCATTCTCATTTAATGCTTTTCCACTATACTGATATTGCACTCCCGGATCGGATTGCCAACACTGTAGCCGAGGAATAGGATATCGTTTAGAAAACACAACAATTTCAGGTTGTTGCCAATCCAATTGCTGCTCAAGTTGCTGGTAAAGCTCAATGGCGTCGATATGAGACACAAAGTCTGGAAAATACCCTAACCAAGGTTTTACTAACTCTGGTATGGCATGTTCACTTTTAACATCTATATCATTTAATTCGTTGAATAAGTCTGTTTGCAAATTTACATCTCTCCCCAGCAGTGGGACAATACCCATTAACAAATTTACCAAAGAGCGAGCTATGAATACAAGCTGGACAGTTGCCAATACTCAATTTGAGTTACATCGTTATCCACCTAATCAGCATGACAAATCTTTACAAGCCTGGGACAGTTCTGATGACTTAGTGGTGCAACATGTTCTCGACACCTACCAGCACACTCTACCTCTGCCTGACATTTTAGTTTACGACGACTTATTTGGTGCAATTTCGTTAGCTTTAAATAACTTCCCGTTAAGCTGTGTGGTAGATTCTTACGTTAGTAAAATGGCAATTGAATATAACCATGAACACAACTCGAAAGTTTCGCCTACTGTTTATAACTCTTTAGAAAAGCCACCCACAGCCACTATTATTGTTGTTAAATTAACTAAAAACTTAGCTTACCTAGAGCATCAATTACAGGCTATAAATCAATACCAAGAAAACTGTGACATTATTGCGACCGGTAAAACAACGCTTGTAACCACTTCCGTTATGAAGCTATTTGAGCGTTACTTTGATGATGTTTCTAGCAGTCTAGCAAAGAAAAAGAGTCGATTGATCTTCGCTAAAAAACAACACAAAAAGTTAGTAGACGATACCAATCTATTTCATCCTAAGTTTGAGGCCAAATGGCCAGAGCAAAATTTAGTATTGCGTTCACACGCGAACGTTTTTAGCAAAGACCAAATTGATATTGGTGGCCGCTTTTTAGCGGATCATTTACCTTTGTTAACAAAACAGGATAATAACTTCACTGTCATTGATTTAGGTTGTGGCAACGGATTATTAGGTTTGTGTTATCTACAACAAAATAAAGAACGCATTAAAGAATTAATCACAGACGAAGTATCACCACAAAATCTAGATTTTAAAATGATCTTCGCTGATGAGTCACACATGGCAATAAATTCAGTACAACAAAATGTCGAAATCAATGCCAATGAGTTGATAAATGTATGTAATTTCAGTCAAGATGACTGCTTATCGCAACAACCTGATAATTCGGCGGATTTGATATTGTGCAACCCGCCATTTCACCAGCAAAATACCATCACAACTCATATTACTGAGCAAATGATAAAGCAGTCTGCCATGGTATTAAAAAGTAACGGCGTAATCTTGCTTGTTGCGAATAAACACCTCGCCTACCAGAAGATGTTAAAAGATACATTTGGTGGCTTTACTGTATTATCGAGTAACTCGAAATTTGTTATATATATGTGCCAACATAAAAACGTAAATAAAGGATAAGGTAGAACAATGAAAAAACTAATAAATATAGTCTCTGCAGCATTATTAACGTTAATACTAGGTGGCTGTGCGAATCAATTTGAACAGGCTGTAAAATTAGCGCCGATCGCCATGTCTCCAAAACTACTAATGAGTGTCAAAAACATCACGGTAAGCGATTCACGAGCACAACAGGCCATGGCAATGGTGAATAGTAGCGAATTCATGGAAGTGGCTAATATTTCTAAACTAGTTTCACCTTGGTTAAAAAACACCTTAAAGACAGGTTCAAATGGCCGTAACAACTTAAACTTTGATATCACGACGGCTACTAGCTATATCAAACAGTACGCCATGTCTTTTGAGTCAGAAGCCGTACTTGAGTGGACCGTGACGTTAGAGTCAGCAAACCGCACATGGAAAAAGAGTTATCAAACGGGTATTAACCAAGATGGACCAATGAAATTTAGCCAAGAAGACGTTACTAAAAATATGAACCTTATGTTGAGCACATTATTAGAACGTACGCTTCAAGATGAAGAGTTTCAAAAAGCGCTGAGTCGATAAACAAGGAGTTTCGCTGAATGAAAAAAGGTTTAAACACACTGTTTAACGCTCTGCTGTGCTGTTCGTTATTTCTAGTTGCAGTTCAATCTCCTTTATCTCACTCAAGTGAGGCACCAAGAGGTGAATACATACAACCTGATAATCTCTTTCCTAAAGTAAAAATGGAAACGAGCATCGGCTCGATAGTCATTGAGCTTGATAGAAGTAAAACTCAAATTACCGTAGATAACTTTTTAAGTTATGTTGTTGCTAAGCGATACGACAGTACTATTTTCCACCGTTTAGAGCCTGAGTTTGTACTTCAGGGTGGTGGTTATAAAAAAGAAATGGATGATGTTTCTCAAATCAAAGAGTTCAAGGAAATCATCAATGAGTCGGGCAGTGGATTAAAAAACAAACAGTTCACTATTTCTATGGCTCGACAATATGAGCCACATACGGCAACCAGCCAATTCTTTTTCAACTTAGCGGATAACGACAGTTTAAATCCTGGAAAAAAATGGGGTTACACTGTTTTTGGCGAAGTAGTTGAAGGTTTCGAAGTGCTGGAAAAGGCGATAGAAATTGGCAGTGAATACTCCGAAGAGCTTGGCTGGCCTAATTATCCTAAGAAAGAAATAAAAATAATTTCCGTTCAAATTTTGTCCGAATAGGTTTTTGTGTCTATACTAAAGCCGGTTTAACGAAAAAGGCAGTATCGTTAATCCGTACCCTTTACTAATACAAATAACAAATGGGGGTGAATAAAGTGGTAAAAACACAGCGATTTATCCACAACAAAACGGATCAGCTAAGCTACTACGCTAATGCATTATTGGATGGAGAGATTCAAGATTCAGAAGTTGATCTATATTGTTGGGATACTATAGAGGAATGGTCACAAATTAACGCTAAAGAAGCATGCCTAACACCGTTGGAAAGTGCATTTTGGTATTTGTTGCATCAGATTTCATTTTGGAGCTCATCTGAAATTCAGACGAGTGAAAAGTTAAAAAATGAAATGGTTTCCTGCATTAGTTACCTGCAAGGGTATGGTCGATTTCCTGACTTTTGTTCAGGCATTCGACCTTAACACTTGATATTCGGTAAAATCTTGACAACAATCGGCCTATTAGTTTTACTTTTAGGCCGATTTTTATTTTGAGCACCGCACTTTCAACATATTCCCAAACTCTATTAAATTTACTGGCTTCATTTAAAGTTTATTTTGAGCTCAATGTCATTCGTCTATTTGCTTTTGGCTTTGCGGCTGGTCTACCGATTATGTTGGTATTTTCTTCACTGTCATTTTGGTTGCGAGAAGCAGGTGCCGAACGAAGTGCAATAGGCTTCTTTAGCTGGATAACGCTGGCCTATGCAATAAAATGGATTTGGGCACCAGCCGTTGATAAATTCAAGCTACCAATTCTGCATAAACTTTTAGGGCGTCGGAGAAGCTGGCTATTGCTGAGCCAAAGCTGTTTAGTTTTTAGCATTACAGCAATGGCACTAACAAACCCAGCGGATAACCTTTTTGTAATGGCCATTGCGGCAGTATGTGTGGCATTTTCTTCTGCTACCCAAGATATTGTCATTGATGCCTATAGAATCGAGTCAGGTAATGATAAGCAACAAGCTGCGATGGCAGCGGCTTATATGATTGGTTATCGGCTAGCAATGATCGTGGCCACAGCGGGTGTCCTTTATTTTACCGCCTTATTTGAATCGGCTCAGAACTACGACTTTAACGCTTGGCAATCTAGCTATTTCATAATGGCAGGTTTAATGGCAAGCACCATGTTTATTACGCTTACTTCGCCAGAGCCCACACCAACAAATACTATTTCTTCTCCTAACTCAGTTAAGCAAACCCCAATTGAAAAGTTTAAAGTAGCATTTATTGATCCTGTATTAGCT
>PJEL010000153.1_pt1 | contig 80334 bp, 45 predicted proteins | sample 1853271 | NCBI WGS metagenome assembly PJEL01 (sample SAMN08108733, study PRJNA415343) | Invertebrate metagenome, whole genome shotgun sequencing project. | host: Globobulimina | place: Sweden: Gullmar Fjord | collected 2015-08
AAATGCTGTTGTTGTGCAGGGGTCAGATATATACTATACTACCAAGATTTCAGCATCTCCAGTTGTATGGCAGCAAGTTACTCCCATGCCAACATCCAGTGATTTCACTGGGGATATCATCGAAGTGAGCATTTCTGGATATCAAATCATATTCACGGTGGACAATGGGGCATACGATCAGAAACAAAACATCTTCTTGGCAGAAGATTTCACAAGTCCAGTGTGGAGCCACCCTAATGGAAATTTGGACTGTATCGCTATGACTGTATAATACAATCTGATCAGAGTATTGATGTGGTGAGATATACATCTGATTCTAACGTTTTACAATTGTAAGCTTGCAAACACTTTTGTTCAGACATGCACTCCTATTGTACTCCTATACTTCAAGAAGATCATCTCATTTTTATAGCATATCATTAAATTTCATATAATATATCTATACTTGTACTGTGTATCCATAAAAGACGACTCAGTGTAGTACGAGTTGCCATCATTCTCAGACCATTTAGCTGGTTGAATAGCACGACGTATATCCATAGTATCATCGGCATATATAATCATAAACACTATGAGTGTTCTTCAGGTACGATAGCATGGTGATGCTTGCATTCATTCGACGTGCCATACGTGTGTAGTGAATGAAATTCCACAGTCCATGAAGACACGACTGCCTGTTCTTTTTTTTTATCTAATTGCGTCTTGACAGTTGATCATAGTATGTATCTACTATATGTGTAGAAAATTGCCGAGATTGAGGCTGAAATGGCCAGAACGCAGAAGAACAAGGCAACAGCTGGACATTTGGGAATGCTCAAAGCCAAGCTTGCGAAACTTCGACGGGAACTGATCGAGCCATCTGGTGGAGGTGGTGGTGGAGGAAAGGGAGAAGGATTTGAAGTGAATAAAGTTGGAGATGCTCGAGTGGGTATGGTGGGTTTTCCGTCTGTGGGAAAGTCGACACTCTTGACAAAGTTGACTGGTACATTTTCTGAAGCTGCTGCGTACGAGTTTACGACGTTGACGTGTGTGCCTGGTATGATTCGGTATAGAGGGGCAAAAATACAGCTGTTGGATCTTCCAGGTATTATTGAAGGTGCAAAGGATGGTAAAGGTCGTGGTCGGCAGGTTATTGCAACGGCAAGGACGTGTAGTTTGATTATTATAGTGTTGGATTGTCTGAAGCCAATCACTCATAAACGGCTTATAGAGCATGAATTGGAAGGATTCGGGATCCGATTGAATAAGAAACCGCCAGAAATCACGTTTAAGAAGAAGGACAAAGGAGGTATACATTTCACAACGACTGTTGCAGATCCACGGGTGGATCTGGACACTGTCAAAAGGGTTCTGGGTGAATACAGGATCCATAATGCAGATATTCATATGAGAGGAGACTATGACGTAGATGATATCGTAGATGTCATCGAAGGTAGCCGGATATACATCCCATGCATTTATGCCATCAACAAGATTGATCAGATTACTCTTGAAGAACTCAAGGTGATGGCAAAGCTTCCACATTACTGCCCCGTATCCTCTTTTCATGAATGGAATATGGATGGATTGGTAGAAATGGTGTGGAAGTATCTCAATTTAACACGTATTTATACCAAGCCAAAGGGGAAATTGCCAGACTGGAGTGACCCGGTGGTACTTCCTTCTGATAAATGTACTGTGGAGCATTTCTGCAACAAGCTTCACAAGGCAATGATCAAACAGTTCAAGTATGCCCTTGTATGGGGATCTTCAGCAAAACATAGACCTCAGAGGGTTGGTAAAGAGCATGTATTGGAGGATGAGGACATTGTCCAAATTGTCAAGAAAATTTGAATTTTTCAACTACAGTTCACGCATGCAGGAGGAACTATATTGCATATATCGGAAAGGCAATATGCATTATGTAATTAAAATAATATATTTTGTTGGTAGATAGCCATGAGTCAATCCAATCACTCGGAGGGAGACACGGATCATCACCGTTTACGTCGTAGATTATCAAGTATCTGCATTGATCGCGGAGACTGGATTCCAGAATGTAATGACGGTCTAAATCTTCTTATTGTTGTAGCAGGTACGTCATATCTGTGTTCTGGAGACGATGTGTGTATGGAACTTGAATGATGAAAGAAATCTGAATTCAGGTGCTTCTGGTGACCTTGCGAAGAAAAAGACATATCCTGCACTCTATTTCTTGTATAAGAATGACTTTTTACCACCGAATACGAAAATAATCGGGTATGCGAGGTCGGAGATGACGGATGGTCAACTTCGGGAGAGGATTGCTCCTTTTCTCCCTGGTACAGCAGAAGAAACCAAGGATTTCCTTGAACACTGCGTGTATGTCTCTGGGCAGTACGATGGAGATGAAGGGTTTAAAAAGTTGGAGCGAACGATGGAGATGTTGGAGTGTAAGAGTGGGCAATGTCGTCTTGGAAGGCTGTATTACCTTGCCCTCCCACCAACTGTGTATCCTGTGGTTTGTGAGGGATTGAAACGTAATTGTGATAGGATTCTGGAAGAGGGTATGAATGAAGAGAACTGGATTCGTATTATAGTAGAAAAGCCATTTGGTAGGGATACTGCGTCCTCAGAAGAACTGGCAGAGCAGTTGGATGCATTGTATGATGAAGAGGATATTTACAGAATTGACCATTACTTGGGCAAAGAGATGCTTCAGAATCTCTTTGTACTTCGTTTTGCAAATACCATGTTTAGTTCCATGTGGTCTCGTGATAATATCGCATCTGTGCAGATAACATTCAAAGAAGACTTTGGAACCCAAGGCAGAGGAGGCTATTTTGATAGTTTTGGCATCATTCGGGATATGATTGCAACCCATTTGAGTCAAATATTAGCCTTTGTCGCGATGGAAAAGCCAGCAACGCTTCATCCGGATGATATTCGAGATGAAAAGTTGAAATTATTGAGAACTGTTCGCCCTGTCGAACCAGATGAATGTGTCCTTGGGCAGTATATTGGAAAGGGAGACGAGCCTGGGTACCTTGATGATCCAACGGTTCCTGCAGGGTCCAAGACACCAACGTTCGCTTCGTTGATATTGAAAATAAATAATGACAGATGGGCAGATGTACCATTCATCATCAAAGCTGGAAAGGCGTTGAACGAGAGAAAAGCAGACATCAGAATACAACTCAGACAGCCCCCCACCTTCATCTTCCCTGGAGATGCAGAGTATTTGAGGAACGAAATTGTTGTACGGCTTCAACCCGATGAAGCAATATATGCCAAAATTGTAGTGAAAACCCCAGGTCTTGATCTCGGAACAGAAATGAGTGAGCTCGACCTGGATTATCGTCGCAGATATCCCCATACTGTTATTCCTGATGCATATTCGAGACTCATTCTGGAAGCTATCCGTGGTGATCAGCAGCACTTTCTACGAAGGGATGAGCTCAAAGCTGCCTGGAGTATCTTCACTCCGTTGTTAGAGAAGATTGACGCTGGGAAAGTTCCAATACATCCATACGAATTTGGAAGCAGAGGACCAGAGGCAGCAGATGCTCTCTTGGATACAACAGGATACAAGAGACCAGTAGACTACGTTTGGAGTTTGAAACATTTAAGTGTTGAAGATAAATCTTAATAATTCTAATATACTACATGCTGTAATCACCTGACTATCTGCGTCATGTATGCGAGACATGCGACTCGCATGGAGACTCCCATGCACAAGAACCATACATTCTATGGAGATCCAATGAGAGATTGCGGTACTCTATATGATGGTAAGAGTTGGGATATCTTTGCAAGGGGATGGATGAATAATGGAATGGTCGGGAAAAGGGACAGTCTTGGCAAAAGTGTAGGGTGCAGGGTGGGCACAGAACGACAGATGTCTCTAGAGTCATTGGCCAGAGTCAAAAGTGACGAGATAGTGTTGTTCAAACCTGTACCAGGAGTATCGGATGGTTTGAGGGTGGTATATGCGTATCCTAATGAATATTCTGTTGGTATAACATCTCTTGGATATCAGCTTGTCTGGGCATTCCTGGAAACAAATGAGCTCGTTCATGTCTCTCGCATGTTTACTGATGCTGCTGATGATATGAGACACAGGAATGTAGATTTAGTTGGTTTTTCCTTCTCCTGGGAGCTTGATTACTCCAATCTAATATCCATGCTTGAGCAGTTGGGTATACCAATACGAGCAGCAGACAGGCAAGGCGGAAATTATCCAATTGTCTTTGGTGGTGGGCCTGTATTGACAGCAAATCCAGAGCCATATGCTGAATTTTTTGACGTCATCTTGCTTGGAGACGGTGAGAAGATTCTTGAAAATTTCATTCAGACGGCATACTCTGTAAAGTCTGATGGGACTGGGTCAAAGGAGAGTTCACTGGGTCAAAGAAGAATGGATGCACTTGCTGAGCTCACTGCAATCCCAGGTATATATATACCTCAGTTCTATGAGCCTATATATGATGCATCTCGCAAAAGTAAAGGGGGGCTTGGTATATGGGGCCCTCTTGTTGATATTCGACCAGTCCATCCACGTGCTCAAGCGTTTGTGGAAAAGCAGACGTACAGGGGAGACACGCTCGCTTCTTCGACATGTATATCCCCACGCATGGCCTGGGAAAACATATTCATGGCAGAGGTTGTCCGAAGCTGTCCTGAAATGTGCAGATTTTGCCTAGCAAGTTATCTCACCTTGCCATTTAGAGCAGCCCCTCTTGAGGGATCTCTCATCCCAATCATAGAGCGAGGTTTAGAATATACCGATAGAATTGGATTGTTGGGCGCATCAGTTACCCAGCATCCAGAATTTGATGCATTGTTAGATTGGCTAATGCAGCCAGAAAGGAACCATGTTAGGTTGTCTATTGCCAGTGTTCGGACAAATACTGTCACCCCTCAATTAGCAGCAGCCCTTAGTTCTAGAGGAACAAAATCTCTTACTATTGCAGTGGAGAGTGGTAGTCCTCATGTGAGAAAGATTGTGAACAAGAAGTTGGAACAGGAGGATATTGAAAGGGCAGCGATACATGCACAGGATGGTGGGCTCAAATCTCTCAAACTCTATGGTATGGTTGGAATTCCTGGAGAGATTGATGAAGATGTGGATGCAACGATTGAGATGATGCTATCCTTGAAAAAGGCTGCTCCAAAGCTGAAATTGACCTTGGGATGCAGTACATTTGTTCCCAAGGCACACACACCATTTCAATGGAAAGGTGTGGATAAATCTGCTGATAAGAGGCTTAAAAAATTGGATAAATCCTTGAAAAAGGCCGGGATCCAATTCAGACCAGAAAGTTACAAATGGAGTGTTGTCCAGGCATTCTTGTCAAGGGGAGACAGAAGAATGACTGAGATGCTTTTGCATGCAAGGGATTTGGGCGACTCTCTGTCTACATTCAAGAGAGCAGCAAAGGAAGTTCAGAACATGCCTCCTCTCGAGTACTACGCACATGATGATTACAACCTTGATGACATCCTTCCCTGGCAGCATCTTCATGGTCCACTGCCAACAGAAACTCTTCGAAAACATTACAAAGAGGCAGAATCTCTTATGAATGAGCGATTCTAATACGTTATTATTTAATTTACCAACAGCAACGTTTGATTTTGATCAGGAAGAGGCGAGAAATTCTGCGTCAGCGTAGGCAACGTAGTTGGAACGTGTTGTCACGCTCTGCTGGGGTTCTGGTTAATGAGAAGTGTTGACCTGGATTCAAATCTTTACATAACATCCTGATGAAGACTGACATACGACAGTTCAGGGAGATTCGATGAAACGGTCAATTTCGCTATCGGCACTTGCACTGGCAAAGGCTCCTTTGCTTCCTACGGTAGCTTCTGCAGATAATGTTCGAGGGAAATACTCAAATGTGCATCATAAGATTCCTAGACGGCAGGTAGACTATTCATATGACGCTGATCACTGGATCAGGGTCATTCTAGTAGTCTGTGTGCTTGGAGGTTGTTTGGTTTTTACAGGAGACCCTCCGCCAGTCCGTCAGGTCAAGCCTAGGACATTCACGATAACAGACGACGCCTGTGCAGAGGTGTTGAAGTTTCCGAAGATTGCGCTGATGTTTCTACTCAAGGGGCCCATGTATCATGGGAACATGTGGGAAACATGGTTGTCTGGGGCTTCTGGGATGATACCAGCCGAATACATTAGTACGTTTGCATGTATCAGTGATAAAAATAGGCAATTACTAGGACAAAAAAATGCAAGCATAGAAAATCTATTGGGAGCATGTGGAAGGGATGCCCCACACTGGCAGCACTCATCTGTCGGAGCCCAACACTTGTTCAACATGTATATTCATGTAAGCAAAGAGGTGGATTTGGATGTTTTGGATGCGTCATGGAAGCCTCATGCAAGTAATATATCTAGAATAGTGACAAATTGGGGGCACCATTCGTTGGTAGAAGCTACCCGCGAACTGCTTTTGAAAGCATTTGAAGATCCAGCTAATGAGCGCTTTATGCTCTTGAGCGAATCCCACATACCATTGTGGGATCCATTGACAATATACAGGATATCGATGAATGAGAAGAGATCGTTTATAAATGCATGGTGGCATGATGATATGAATATCAATAGATGGACGAAAAAGATGGAACCGTATGTCCCAAAGCACAACTGGAGGAAATCACAGCAATGGTTCTCACTGATTCGGAAACATGTCGTTCTCATCCTAGAGGATAAGGATATCTTCAAGGTATTCAATGATTACTGTATTTACGAATGGGATTTTGATAACATGAAACATAGAAAATGTTTCAGCGACGAGCATTACTTTGCAACCTTGTTGAGCACCAAGGGGCTTGAAGAAGAAACAGTGCCGTTTTTTGCGACAAACACCATGGTGGATTGGAGCGCCGGAGGGGCCCATCCAAAATCATTCACTGGAGACGACATTGATGCAGATTATATTAAAACTCAGCTCAGATCGTATCATGACTGTCCCATATCTCAAGAATACCAAAAGAGTGTCCAGAAACATGCAAAGTTTTCATTCATCAATATAGATTCTCTCGACACATATGGGACCTTGGAGGCCATGTGTGATGCAGGTGAATCGCATAGTAAATCGATATCTGCTGTAGACGTGCCTGCCGGCTGTACGAGCTTTGCTCGTAAATTTCAACAAGATACTGTTGAATCCATTATGACTATTTTCAAAAACTCTGACTTGGGCATATTCCTGTACCCTTGATGACGTGTATTTTATTTATTTCTTCATATTGAGTATCTATAATAATGACAAGATGAATCTAACTAATGACTACCCAATGATTTTTCGAGTATATTGACAGCATCCAGTGCAGAATCTAGGGTGAAATTGTCCTCATATCTCAATGTATCCACTTCAAGTTCTTCTGCAAGCCGATTGATCCACCGATATGCAATAAATACATTCGCAATCTGATCTTCTCCCCCATGTGAAAATAATCCATACTGTAGAACGAGATTTTTCACATTAGTCAATAACAACTTTTCTTTTCGTCGCGCTTCTATATCCTCACGAGAATCAAATAACCGCAGCATGGTCACATCAGATGTCTGGGATGTCGTGATCTTCAAATCCCCTGCAAAGTATGTCTCCAATGACGTTGTTACAGGCACCTCGCACATCAAATCCTGCCCCGTCAGGGATCTATCTGCCATATGTACAGCCATGACCACCATACCAAGAACCACACATCGTCCCCAAAGTGGCATCACAAGGGGATACTGATCTGGCATGAGGCAGAAGCTCACCGCGAGAGGCACCAGGAGTGCGGCACTTTGCTTCATCAATCGAGCGACAAAAGTTCTCCATGCTGTCTTACATCCACAAATGACACATTCTGGGCGCAAGAATGTAGGAAAGGGTCGAAATGCAAGGCATAGGAGCAACCGTATCATACAGAACCGCTTTGAACCTCCACAGAATGACGTCATCCCACATGATTTCTTGGACACAATCATCTTGTGATATTCGTCCACAGCCCTTGCCAATCCCATCTGATGTAGTTCATCATATGAAACAGTACGACTGTGTTGGTGCCTTTTAGCAACCTTGAAAGAGTCTGTCCCACCAAGTCCTTCTCCAAGGACCTGGTCACCTTGAGTCCGTCCAGGCATTGTTATTAATTTATTTATTATGAACTAATTTGAACGATAATACTCGTGGTAGTTGTAGAATGAAATATCAAAGAGTCTTGCTGAAAACCCATTCGACTCACCAAAGGTTCACAAGGAGTCAGGCTCTTCCCATCCAGCCTCTCAAGATAACCTCTTCAACAAAGTACAGTGATGAATTTTATAGAATCATATATACATAATATTTTCTGTGATGGGGGAATACAGGTCCCTGTATAGTCTTTTCGTACACATGGGGGTCATGTGCTCAAAGACTCAATAGACTCACTCATGTGAGTCTATCTCAATGTTGAGTCTATTTCAAAACATCTCCATTATTACCATCAAGAACGTACACAAACACACGCTGACGATGTGGATAAACCACTTTCATATATATGTATGTGTGTGTATATATGGTATAAATTCTTCTATTGAAGGTAGAGCAAAGGAAATTGCTCAGCTTGCAAAGGCAAGACTTGCAGATGTTCCAAAAGACGTCGCCTCTCTGCGCATGACATTTCATAGGGGAATCTATTGTGCATTTATAAAATCATAGAACGATGGTTGCGAATGAGCAGCAGAATCAAGTAGAAGGAAATACCAATAGTAAGGCAAAGTCAAAGTCAGGAGCAACTCTGGGAGGTGGCTCGTCGTCGTTCACAACGGTTCCTGATGAATGGTATTTTGAATTTCCTCAGAAAGGGTATCAGAAAGGGTCTTTCCACATGGGAGGATGCCGTCGAGTAGAAGATGCGTATGAACGTATTGGACACCTCGGTCAAGGAACCTATGGGGAAGTGTTCAAAGCGAAAGATCGGGAGACCGGTGAAGTAGTTGCAGTAAAGAAGATTAAAATGGAGAATGAGAAGGAAGGATTTCCCATCACCGCGGTCAGAGAGATTAAGATTCTGTCAATGCTGGCATCAAGTGATGTCGTGTTCAAGGGAGAACTGATGAGGGATAGTGTCATTCGTCTTAGGGAAATTGCACGATCCGATGCGTCGGAAGAAAATGATTACAAAGGAAGTGTATACATGGTGTTTGATTACATGGAGCATGATCTCTCTGGATTGCTAGAACGGGCAAATCAGGTTCGGCTGGCTGATGCTACATCACGTGGTCTTCCACCACACAAGGCCCGGCCTCCGTTTCTTGTTGGTCAGGTGAAACGATACATGAGGCAGCTGCTGTTGGGATTGCAACTGCTTCAGAGACATAACATATTACATAGAGATCTGAAAAATGCAAATCTGTTGGTGAATAACAAAGGAGAACTGAAGATTGCAGATTTTGGTTTGGCACGTAATTTTACTAATATGAAGAAACAGCCTGCCATGTCAGCAAGCGATGGGTTAAAACCGAGTAGCACTGGAGGTGTTGGTAATATGACAAATCGGGTCATCACACTGTGGTATAGACCTCCAGAGCTGTGTCTAGGGAGTGAACAATATGGGTGGGAGGTTGACATGTGGAGCGCTGGGTGTATTTTGGTGGAAATGCTCACAGGGAGACCCTTGTTCCCTGGAAAAGATGAAGTGGAAGAAGTGAAACTGATTTGTCATGTACTTGGAATGCCAGACGAGAAATCCATGCCTGGCTGTACGTCTTGGAAGGACTATGATAAGATCATGATGAGTCTTTCTGGGGCTCACTTTCGATCAAATAGCAACTTGAGAACAGTGTTGAGGAATAGAGGAATCGATGATGAGTTAGCGATTGACTTAATAGAGAAACTTCTCGCTTTGAATCCAAGTGAGAGAATCGCAGCGGCTCTAGCTGTCAGCCATCCATGGTTTACCCAAGGTGCAAAAATGTTGGAACTTCATGAAATGCCTCGATATGAGGAATCTCATGAACTGACCATGAAGAAGCGCCGTACCAATCCAGAAAAATCTGCGGTAGCCCCTTTAACGCACCCTGGCGTTGGAAGGACGCATGATATGAGCCAAAGTCAAGAAAGTCAGTATGGTTCTCAAGGATCAAGGTTTCAAAAGCGTTCCATGCCAAAGTGGCAGGAGGAGCGTCGTTAACATGTCATCACGTCTTCTTTACATGATTGTAATGCCAGGTTATGACTCAAGGTAATAGTATACATATAGTGTAGAATACAAAGAGAAAACATGGCCAGTCATGACCATGGCCATTTTGATTCTCTAGTTCTTGGTTTTAAATCATCCCGGAGGTATGGGTTGTATGGAGGGACCCAGAACCCATGCGGCCGTATTTTCATCTCAGAATCCAAACCATCGCTAACCATTTCTTCTCGTTTTAGCTGCAGCATAAAACCTATCATTGCCAGGGGTACAGCAAGCACTGCTGCAAGAGCACCATTTGAAAATTTTGCTGCCCTCGTTCCTTGTGTAAACCCACCACCAGGGTGTGCATACTGCGCATTCGCTGCATATTTATATCCCCCTTGTTTGGTCAATGCAGCATACGCTGCTGATATTTCCTTAAAATTCTTTTCAAGCTGCAACTTCTTGACAGAGTCAATTGGGACTCCTCCTTCCCCTGTGTACATATCAGGATGATATTGTTTACAAAGCTTCCTATATGCCACTTTGATTTCTTCTTTACTTGCTGATCGAGAGATACCCAAGACATCGTACGGAGACCTCATCCCTGAACCGTCCATGATTTTACCTGCTCGCTTGTTTGTTCAGGGTTCACCAATAGACACACTGTCTCCACAGATGGCTAGGTAATATAGTTACTAGTGATCTATATAATGAAATATGACTGTCTATTCCTTCCAAGGGTGGGAAGAACGCGTGAGGCTATGTATCACGTGAGAACCACTCTTTAAACCAAGGACAAGGTTTTAGCCATGGCCACCCATTGTTCTTCAAGCATGGTGTAGATCATATCCGATGTATAATGTACTATTTTAATGGCTTTATCTATCGGTATTTCGATAGAGAAGAGGAGATATTGTTAGAATTCAAGATGTTGTCAAAAAATGTTATCTACTTTCAGTGTGGCAAAGAAAAATATAATCTAGAGAGAAAAAGATTTTCTTTCAGGTCGAATACATCCGACATTGCATTTATTTGAATTAAAATCATGTTGAAATCTATACATCTGGTACGTATTTGGGTTAGAATGATCTCCACGGGGTTTAGTTGAATGCAAAGCGTATGCATGTCTCGACATCCATGCATCCAACCTCTGGCGCTAGTCAAGCACTTGTTCTTCCTGTGCGGTGGAGTCCAATTGCCGCATAGCGCCTACATTAAGCATTCATGTAGAGATCATTGTTGGTTTGTCGATCAAGCCATGGGTTGTCACGATTTCTGTGCAACACTGTCTCTTATGAAACATCATATTGTGCTCATCGATTCGTATTAATATACGCAGGGTGATGTTGAAACACAGCACAGGTTACATATCAATACTACTATTACAGTACTACCATCACAACTTGAAGACAACGACTGCAAGACATTCTATGTACGAGCCAGTCGAATCATATTGCCATCAGAGGCAAATTCAAACCCTGCCTTGGTGAACTCAGAGGACTGCATAAATGGAGCGAGGTTGGCGATACCCAATTCTCTGCATCGCTCTTCGAGTTGTCGTAATGGAATGTTGTAGTAATCCTTGTCTTGGATTTGTCCAGTGATTTGCTCAATGCTCCTGGCATCTCTCAAGCACTCTCTGAGTTTGAACAAAACCAAAGAGTTGTAGTCTCCCTTGGTGACAATAAATCTCGAGAACTTTCTGCTCATAACCTTTTGAATGCTCAGCTTTTGGGTAGAAACAAAAGACTCCAGCATTGTCTTAATTGCAGCATCAATGTCATCATCGTTGACATATTCTCGAAGATGCATTGCTGCACGTGCTTCTGACATCCTAATCATACTCTCAAGATGTCTCACAGCGATCGGCATACCCTGAGTGACACTACTTTCGCGACGTAATTCAGTGTAAACTGTAGCAATCTTGTCATAATCACCTGAATGAAGACGGGGTTTGCATGTCTGCTTGGCAAAGGTAATGTACTTTTTCAGGAGATCTTGAGGAATGATATCTGGATCCTCTTCCGGGGCATTATTCTCTTCATCATCTTGGGCACCATGTGGATGAGAATTTGCATGGGATCCAACGACAAAATCTGCCAATTTCTCATCATTCACAGGATCAACAATATCCCGAATAACACAGAGCACATCGAAACGTGACAGAATCGGTTCTGTGAGCTCTACATTCTCCGAAAATGTTCTAGATGAATCGTATCTACCACCTACTGGATTAGCTGCTGCAATCACAGAGCACCTGGCCTGGAGCTGAGTTACAATACCAGCCTTGGAGATGGAGATGGACTGTTGTTCCATAGCTTCATGGATTGATACTCTATCTTGGTCATTCATCTTGTCAAACTCGTCAATCAAACAAACACCTCTATCAGCCAGCACCAGTGCTCCTCCTTCAAGTGTCCATTCTCGGGTAATTGGATCTTTGTGCACAGCAGCTGTCAAACCAACAGCAGATGCTCCTTTTCCTGTTGTGTATACAGCTCTATGTGCACACCCTTCAACATACTTTAAGAACTGAGATTTTGCAGTACCAGGATCACCTAGCAATAACACATTAATATCACCACGCAATCTATGCGTATTTGATGGATGCTTTTCTTGTCCACCAAATAATGACAATGCAATTGCTGTCTTGATATTTTCATGACCATAAATTGATGGAGCGATCGATTTAATTATTCTCTCACCAATACGTGGATCTTTTGCCAACTCTCTGATTTCGTTACGATCTTCGTCAGTAAGACGTGCAGCAGCATATGCACTACCCTTCTTTGCAATGTGATTTGCCTTGATCAGGGTCGAGTATACTGGGAAACCATGCTTTGCATTCTGTGACGCTTGGAAGCTATGTTCAAACACTCCAGTGACAATGATTTCCTCCCCAGGTCTTGCGCAATCTACGAGATCGTTGAGCAATAAAATATCCTTTGACCTTGGCAATCTTCCCGCTGGAACATTACCCGGAGATTCCTGAAGTGTCACCCTCTGGTAGTTTCTGTATACTGTTTCCTTTGTGTTCACACTGAAGGGTCCCTTGGACATACAGCTACTACAAGAATTCAACTTGATTTCTTTATCCCCTGTTTGAAAGTGTGGACCCAACACTGCCCCACATTTTTCACAATCAAACATGATTCTATCAAGTTGAGGGTACACCCCAGTACGGCGTGTCACCACACCATCAACTCGCACCAACTGATTGATATGAAAGTGTCTCAAATCTCTAATTGATTCTTGCAAAGGCAAGTTTGCAATTCTGATATAAACGTGGTTCTGGATAGCCTCATATCCATCGAATTCACTGGATGCAACATCCTTGCCCGTTTCATCCAAAATTGGGAGCACATCATTTGGCAAATCAGCAACCCATATGGCTACTTGAGGAATCCAATGGGCCAGGTCCACATAATCAACTTCTAATGTAGATTTGTTTGCTCTCACCATATCTCTAAGACGCTGTGCATATACAGCATCCCCATGATCATCGGTAAACTGCAACAAGAACTTTCGAAATTGGCGCTTGATTTCTCTCTGAACAGCCTCCTCGGCGATAAAATCTTTCACAGGACCACGTGGCTCTTCAAGATTAATGGCAACGTCTTGTTCTTCGCCTTCCTCATCATCAAACCCAGTTTGAGCATCTTCCACTCTACGCCTTCTGCGAGGTCTGAACTCATCATCACCCTCAAGCTCTTCGGCAAGTGCAGCAGGAAGTCTCCCTTTACGAACAGATCCCACTCCTTCAAATCGGTCTCGTGCAGCCAATTCCCTCTCAGCTGCAAGTCTTGCAGCAAAACGCTCCTCCTCTGTCACATCATCTACAAAACCTTGGTCAATGCCATCCCTTTCATATCTATCCAAGTGCTCCATGGGCCTGTAATCAGCCTCCATGTTATCCATCAAATCCTCCCCATCCTCCTCTTCCGAATCGTTTCGACGAATGCTTGGTTGAGAGTCATCATCAGATGCATCATTATACTCTCCGTCAGAGGGCACAGCCTCGTCAATTTCATCCTCAGGTCTCCCACTCTGCAACAATCAACCATATGTTGTTGTACATCAATCGTTCATAAAGTATTAAAAATATCAACCTATCACGTACCATGATCAAAGACGTGCGGGAAAGACTTTGTTTTTCGATTCAAGAAGAGCAGCGATAGTCTGAAAATATATCACTCTACTCCAGTCGTTGCGCAGTATCTCGCCCACTGATATAGTTAAACTGTCTTGATAAAGTATTATAACTGTAAAGATGGAGGCGAAGGATGCCATCAAAGGATTTTCTGAATTTGAAATTCAAATTTCAAACCTCCCGAATTACTCTGGACTCGATAGAAAATTAAAAAAATTTAAAAAGTTCTTTGCAAATAAAAAATTCTATCGATATCGACGGTTAGAGGTTAACGTTCACATGCCCTCTTCTCGATCGATCAGAGACTGTCTTATTGTTTCCAAAAAAAACACGACAGTATAATGGTGGTAGATCAGCAGTTTTCTACCGGAGAGCATGGGGACATGGGACCACTGTGTTCCCAACGACCAATGGAGGATGCTGGGGGAACTCAACAATTGAGTGGCCCGTTTCAGAACATGTGTCTTGCATCGCAGCAGAATACAAAGGCAAGTAGAATTCCCATGTTTCATGATGAGGTGGAGAATGTGCCGAGGTATAATTCTTCTCAGGGCGTGTTGCCTCTTCACCAGAGCCAAAAGGGTGGGTTGGTAGCATCGCAAGCCATGATATCATCCATGATGAGTCAGGATTTTGTCACTCCTGCGGATCAGTTTGATGTTGGAAATGATCTGGTGAGCCAACGGGCAGCGGGAACTCTTGTACGGCAGCGATCTCCGGCAGCAATGTCTCCTGCAAGGATGAAAAAAGTGAATCGTATTGCATCACCTGGTTCGTCAGCATTCGGTCCGACCCAGAAGCCTGCAATAGCTCCATGTTACAGGAGTGCATTTTCAGATAATGTAGATGAAGAAAAGACTTTAATGGGATGGCAATCGCAGGGAGTTGTAATTGCACCTGGATCTACTGGGTCTCGGTACAAGGATGATTTCAAAGAAACAGGGATGCTGGGTCAAGGATCATTCTGTAAAGTGCACAGTGCACGTCACAAGCTAGATGGAAATGTGTATGCTATTAAAAGGACTCTGCAAGGGGTGACACGACAGTCGCCAGAATTTGCTCAATTCTTGCAAGAAGTGCAGATATTGAGCAATGTTCCATACCATCAAGGTATCATCCGATACTACTCATCTTGGACGGAATCAAGTGGTTCAAATGCAGAGAAACTCTATATACAGTTGGAAGCTGGGACGACGACGGTGAAAAACCTGTCGTTTGCCAACCCATTGCCAGAGAAGGTTTTAGTAGAAATAGCTCGACAGGTGTTGAGTGCACTTGTGCACTTGCATCATCACGGCATTGCTCATATGGACATCAAACCCAGCAATATAATCATTGTGAGAAAGTCTGATGATGAGGATGACTATCGATTCAAACCTGGAGAGATCAAATTGTGTGACTTTGGATTGGCAACAGGATGCAGAAAGCTCAAAGGCAATGCGACACAAGAGATGTCCGTACAGGAAGGGGATGCATGCTACCTTCCTCTTGAAGTTATGAACTCAGACTACTCTGAGCTTGACAAGGCAGACGTGTTCGCTCTTGGGGCAACTTTGTATGAACTTGCCAGTGGAAATGATGTGCCATCTGGAGGGCAACTGTATGAGGATTTACGCCGCAACAAAGTCCCACTGTTGCCAAATATTACGACAACTCTAATGCAAGTTATTCGCTTGATGATGCGGCATGATTCAAAGGAGCGACCAAGTGCCCAGAAACTCTTGTCTATGGCCCCATTTTTCGCCACACAGTCATAGTTTTACACCATTTCTTTTTTCATTAAATACGCCGACGTCCCATCTTTATAATACCCTTTTCTCTCTCCACACGTGACAAACCCTACCTTGTGATATAATTCTATTGCTGGGATATTGTCCTCTCGTACCTCCAGAACTACTTGTTCACAATCACACAAGCCAAGCATGTCCACCAACAGCTGATGTCCAATCCCTTGTCTTCTATAATCTTGAGAAACAGTCACTTGAATTATCTGCAGTTCAAATGGTGGAATACGCCAAGCAGAAATCCATCCAACCAGAGTTTTCTCAGCTGTCAACAAGGTTTTCTCTGCAACCAGCACCCTTGAGATATCCCGTGTCAGTTCATCGTGAACCTGTTGATCCGACCATGATCCATGACTCTCTAAGTCTGCTATATCTTGAATGTCATCTAGGGTTCCTACACGCGTCGTGATTCTGTGAGAGTGTGCACGACAACGTCTCGTTACTTTCAAGTTTTGTCGCCCAACAACCGAACGACGAAACAGGGCCCTCATACATACTAGTTTACCGTAAATATATATATTAATGTATATCAAATACTGTAGTGGTGCAGTTGATACCGTCGTAGATGAGAGCTCCAGAGATTGGCACAAGTTGACAGGTGAGAAGTTTCACTGCCTCTTGTGAAGCCATTGCTCCAAGCACAGCACCTATACAATGCAATTCTTCTCCTCCAGTTCTCACAATTTCACTCAACATGTCATCACTAATCTCTGAGGAAATGTTGGAGAGTAAATCCCCTGATGAGGATGCTAAAATCTGTTTGAGCAAGGCTGCATCTTCTTCTGTGTCCACTGAGTCTCCACTACCAGGAAATCTAGCATATTGCTCGTAAAAGGAATCTATGCAGCGCAATATGATGTATATGGTGGCTGAATATCTCTCTTTTTCGCAATCAATGCTCTGTTTGAGTGCCTTTGGTGCTTCTATTTCATGTAAAGGATAGAGCCTTTTTGGACGGATCACTCGCAGCGATCTTGAGTGGAAACACACCTTTTGAACCATGCCTAGTGAAACAGTGGATGCATCTAAGCACAATTGCTTGAGAATATCTTGGCAATGTGAATATACTCTTGCTACTTCTCTCTCGAATTTTTCCTTGTACACTTGTTGAAGCCGTAAATAACTGGATGTGGAGGAATGCATGTCAGGAATGGAGGGATGAACTGGCAAACGCCCCTTCTCGCGTACAAATCGACCAAGTCCTGCGCAAATAATCCAAAAAGTTTCTGGATTTCCATTCAGAGTATCTATTTTCTCGTCTTGTAGGATTGATACAATATCACTCGGTACAGGTGTTGGTGCCCAAACCTTGGTGACATTCAAGAGAGCCTCTTCAAAGTTTTCTTCTGGAATAGGACAATCATCTACCTTGAGCTGCCATGATTTGATGATATTTTTGTACTCCTGACGCTCATCAAATGTTGAAGGAAGTCCTCTTTGTGGATATCGACGGTTCCACTCCTCCGTTGCCTTGACTAGAATAATTCCATATGGCACATGTCCATGCTCGGCTGCATCCATAGATTCGAAATGCACACTGGATGCCAGTTCTCGCAGAGCATACCACGGATTGCCAAATCTAAAGTCTTGCACTACATTTTCTGGCTTTGTGTCGACAATGCAATGTTCATTCAAGCACGTGCGAAGCATTCCTACCAAACCATATGATCGTGCAAGAATAAGTGGAATGCTACTATCTCTGCAGATTCCGTCTAGAGACAGCATCTCACGTTCTGACAGCTGCGTACCTATGATGATGGTATATGATTTGAAGAAAACTGGATTATTTTCGATGATATTGGCAGGACTGTCTTCCACAAAGCTTCCATTGACCAATTCATTCAACTCTTTCAGTGCCTCAGTGACAACCTGCGCCCTGGGCTTGCCAATAGACGATGGATACACCATGAAATTGTTCTCAAGATCTTTGTTAGAGACATGTGCGTCATCAACTATCGTAAATGCATTGATTCCACCGAGAACCAAGTTCTTCAAGGCCTCTGCCCCAGTAGCAGAGCAGTTGAGAAGACAGACCGTTGCCTCTTCCAGCGCTGCCTGTCCATCGTGTCCCCATATACGTATACCTCTATCATATCGAACATTGTTTTCTATCAAAGGTCCTGAATCACCTCCGACCATTCTCCCTTCTGTTTCAAATTCGGCACCACGTCCACCCAAAGAAATTCACGTGGACGGGACGAATCACACGTTTTCAATATACAGTGTCTTATATTTTTTACATATGATTACTCTACATCAGTGTTTTGCGCTTTACCACGCCAGAAAAGGCGGATTGGACTTCCAGGGTATCCAATATTCTCCCTGAATTGCCTTTCCATGTACTTTTTATAATCATCTCCAAAGAGCTTTGGGTCATTGCAAAACAAGACAAACGTAGGAGGTTTGATTCCAGCCTGTGTACCATAATAGATTCTTCCTCTACGGCCACTCCCTGTGCTTGGAGGTGCCCTCCATCCTGTAGCATCTTGAAGCACCATGTTCAATGTGGCAGTAGTGATTCTGCGTCGATGTTCCTCAGCAGCAGCTGTGGCAGCATCCAAAACACGCTTGACTCGTTGACCAGTCAAGGCCGAGGTAAAAACAATATTTGCCCACTCGACAGGTCGGAGCTCTGCCCTCACATTGGCTTCAAAGTCTGCCAATGTGTGATCAGTCTTTGGTATTTTGTCCCATTTATTCACAACCACTACACATGCTCTACCTTCTGATGCAACATATTCTGACAATCTAAAGTCCTGTTGAGTCACACCTTCAGATGCATCAATCACAAGCACTGCAACCTCTGCCCTCCTGACAGCATGGAATGCCCTCTCCACAGAAAGAGGCTCTGCTCCATCCTTGCCTGATGCAATCGATGCCCTCTTGCGCACTCCAGCGGTGTCAATAAGTTTGAACTTTTTTCCGTCACTAGTTTGTATATCAGTATCAATTGCATCCCTTGTTGTACCTGCCATAGAACTGACAATTGATCTCTCTTTACCAACCAATGAGTTCAACAACGAGCTCTTTCCAACATTAGGACGCCCTATGATGGCCATACTAATAGGAACATTCTCTTCTTCCATATCATCATATCCTAGTGGCGGAGGTAGACCTTTGACAGCTGCATCCAAGAGATCAGCAGCTCCACTTCCACTAATTGCAGATACAGCAATAGGCTCAATACCAAGTTCCCAAAACACAGCCGCCTGCTCATCAGCTTTCCCAACATTTTCACACTTGTTTACTGCTAATGTCACACTTTTACCAGGGTGCGACTGACGAAGCCACGTCAGAACCTCATCATCTGATGCAGTAGGCCCGGTCTGTCCATCAACCACGAGTATAATTGCATCTGATTCTTCAACTGCAGCTGCAGCTTGTCTCTCAATCGCTGTAGGAAGAAACTTTTCCGATATTGATCGGATGGCAACCTCTCGTTCCCCATCGGGTAATTCCTCTGCCTTGCTCATCAGACCACCTGTATCCACAAGCATGAAATCTCTTCCTCCCCATGTAGCCCGAGTATAGAGCCTATCTCTCGTCACACCCGGGTAATCATACACAATTGCTACTTTTTTTCCAACGATACGATTAAACAACGCACTTTTTCCTACGTTTGGCCTTCCTACAATACACATTCGTGGCAGCAGATCATCTGGCACTTGTTTCTTGTATGGCTGTCCACGGTTTGGTACCCTTCTACTCTGATATTGTCTCAAGTCGTCCTCGTCCTCGTTTTCGTTTTCGTTTTTATTTTCATCAATGTACTGGTCATTGTCCTCCTCCAAGTATTCTTCATCTTGTGCAGTAATCACCTCGGGATCATCATCTGGGAACTCCTCCCGGGCAGTCTCCTCCAACTTTTCCAAGGCACTCAAAAATAAATCAGCTGCACCCTCCTTCCCTCCCTTTGAAGCATGTGACATATATCTCACATGTCGTCTACCTACACCATGTCGATTCTGATGCAAGGCCAGACGATGCTGGCATACACCAGCTGCATGCACATACACCCTACCCATCGAGTGTATCATTTCCATCCTGAACTTCCTCTTTTGCCATACGCTGTGCCTCAAAGAACATATAATTTGACAATCCTCTAATTGCCGCGTCCTTTTGTTTTTCAATCGCAACAGGATCGGTTTCACCTATATTCTTTCGAAATGCTTCCCTTACCTGAGTTCTCAGAGTCACTCTGTTCCCTCCCTATACAGAAGATGCTCACACAGTCAACCAAATGGCATACAAACCACGTATATATATACAATATAACACTAACATACCCTGGTACTGATGTAATCGGCAAGACGAAGACAGTCGCGATACAACTGCATGCGAATAGCATTCCATGTCAGAAAAACAACACAAGCCTCTACCCTCCACAGATTACCATACCTTGATAATAGTGAATTGTGACTTGTCAATCATCATCATACCTGATTATAAAACAATTGTAATGGATCTCCGAGGCATAGGACAGAATTTAACTCTCGGGAGAGTTCCCGGGTGATGTCATATAGAACGTCTTTTCAGCAAATAATACGCATGTGTGTGGCATGAATTGCGCACGTTGTGTACGTTGACATGCCCAACTCATCAGTCTTACTTGATATGGACGTACAATGGCAAGTGATCAGTAGATTGAAAGTATCAAAACGTCTTTTTCAGTGAAATTTTTGCATACATTTGTGGGCCTATTTAATGTCACCATAAATCTGATCAAACTGTGAATTGATGTAAATCTGATTGTTCCCCAATTTTTCATGGATTCGAATGTATCCTCTCCATGTGAGAAATGTTTCAACCATGGAATTCTTCCTAGCATTGTGTTCATCAGCTTCAACCAAAACCATCCCAAATTTCAAAGTATTGATCGTCTGGATCACTGAAAACTCACCGCCTTCAACATCCAAACTCAGGAAATCAAAGAATTCCTGATCTGTATGATTTCTGACAATTTCTGAAAGTGGGGCGCAGGGTACTTCGATAGAGTCCGACATTGTTTTACCTTTGTGCCAATAATTACGAAAGCTGTCAGGCATGAATTCCCAAATACCACCCACAGCCCCACCTTCCAGATAATGTACTACCCCTGCCATCTGACAGACAGCCGCATTGATACAAGTATCATTTGGGCGATTTCCCATCAACAATGCAGCATTAGTTGGGGAAGCTTCAATCAAAACTCCAGACCAATTTAATGCCCTATTGAAGATATGAGAATTTGAAAATGTTATCCCATCTAATGCACCCAATTCTATGTACGAGCCCCCGCACATATCACCGAAATATTGCCACAGGAACGCATCTTCACCCTGTTGAGATTTGGAAAAGTTCTGATGTTCTGCGAAATTTCGTTGCCCCGAGTTGCACTTTCTTCCACGAGAACGTGGAAGCGGGGATGTTGCAGTCGGTTTTGCAGAGTACGTTTTCCATTGTCCTATGAATATGATAAATATTGCTAGAACCAAAATAGTGCCGAATACGAGCCATCTCTGCACGCCGGAGAGGCCTTGTGGTTGTAGATCTTTTGGTGCCATTTGCACTTGGCCAAGCCCAGATCCCGGTACTTTGCGCTGACTTGCAACAATAAATTCCAAAATTAGCCTCTTACGGAAAAGAAGGGTTTCTAGCTTAAAAGTTCGAATCGTTTGGGGCTCTCTGGCACGAGTCAACGCTTCTTGGACTTCTCATCACTCTGTCTGCGCAGACCAGCTGGTTTCCTCTAGAGGAAATGTAGGGAAGCACCAATCTTAAAGGGCATTTTATTGTGTTTAACACGTAGTAATACTAATCTTTATGTTCGTGAGGCATAGATTAGAGAGCCAAGTTTACTCCTTCCAAAACCAATTGTGTGATACATCATCAAATCCTGTAGAAGGACTCTTCCTTCCTCACGCCATCTTAGAGGCGTAGCGGGACTTCTAGCTACAAGTCCTATGGGTAAAGGAGGAATTCAAAGTCCTAGAATTCCAAGTACAGTCATCATCTGGTATCCCGTCCACAGAGTTCCATCCTCAGATTAGCGCAAACCATGACATCTTTCTTGTAGTTAGTTACATGAAATTTTGAGAATCAAAATCATGTCTCTTCAATAGATGTATGACCGCTTTAAGCTCATCTTCTTCCAATGTCAAATGACTAGAGGCATCAAAGTTACCTGAAAGAATAAGACCAGAATAAGTCAAACTAAGAACCTTTGCCAAGGACATGTAGCACTTCACTACGTAATGCTTGGGGAACATTTCCACGATAAAACTAGAAGGAGGGAGAAACAGAATGTTTGACAGCCCAGCTCCATGTGGAGCAATGACACCCCTCGCTCCAGAGAACTGTCTTATTTGGTCAACAATACCCATTTTTTCAAGTTGAACTGATTCAAAATTCCACATCGGAAACTCTATTGATAGACGTGCCATCATTTCTGCATGATTTGTGATGGATCTACTCTGTGACAAACTCCTGTCAATCACCAAAATTTTCGTACTATTTCCACAATCAGTGGTATTTATGGCTCTGAGAATTCTAGATCGAAGCAGTAGCAGGCCCTCTGGTATCCCGACCCCACATTGTGAGTGAGGAGGAATAACCATGCTGTTTGAACAGTACACAGTATCTGGCTGAACAAACTTTATCCTACTTTGATACCCGAGCAAGACCATGTAATCCTCGACAAATTTACTTCTATACTCAAGTAATATTGTTACGTTTGATGGTAACGTAGAGAACGTCTCTGCTAAAATCAACCGTGGTAGTACCTCAATAAGAAAATGGTAGAACCCTCCTGACCAAAGATGTACCAATGGCAGCAGGTTATCAACATGGACTGAATTTCCACTGACTGTGGTTGGTTTAGTACAGTGTGGAATACATCCACACTGTCCAGGGAAATCCAGAGTCAGGTTCTGCGCCAAACTGAAATGATCAGGTGGTGTAAAACATCCCTGTGCTTCAAGTATTAATACTGGTAGGAACTGCCAGTATGGAGTGTTGGCCCAGAAATCAAACAAACTAAAGTCTTTTTGTTGTAGGGTTACCTTTCCATCAATAAGTTCTATGGTCTGATAGAGCAACTGTCCAGTGCTGAACCCCAAATGTCGATACCTACTGTCTGACATGTTTCTCTCCAGTAAACTTGTACTCGTTGCACTTGTCGATGACATTTGATTGATTTCATAAGCACTCAAAGTGGGCTTTCCGTTAAATGAATCTATTGTGCTCATGTGCACAACGTTAACGTTGACTCTCGTTTGACTCTGGCTTGATTTTTTTTGGTACCCACAGACTTCTAGCGCTGAAGAAGGCGTTTGCCTGGACTCAAAATGTATGTACTGATGTAGTTTCTCTCTGTCTATCAACCATGGCGACGCTAGCATTAGAAGAGAGAGAGGTATGAAAAACAGACCAGCTACGCCAAATTGTCTGATCGCTTTCGGCGACTTCAGAGCCTCTCGAGCATCATGTATGTCCATAGTTTGCATTAATTTGGAAAAAAATAACTGAATAATACCAACATTAGGTGTATTTCCACAGGTACGAATCGTTAGAGATCGTGGTCTTGTTTACATAAGCTTATGCCTTAAGGCTTGTTCCATACCTCTGTCTGGGAGACAGTATCAGCATGCAATTCACAGATTTTCCAGAGAAGCACTGACAATTGCTCATCTTTTACGTTTCAGTTAGATATGGAGCTGCTTCGCGGTCAGACCATGTAGACCCAGTGTACACTGGAGGCTGCCCGGATTCTTGCAGAACATACTTTGAGCAGGCTACACCAAGCGTAACGCAGTTACGTTGTATCGCAGTTACGTACGACTTTGAAAGAAATCAAACTTTTATTTATTGTATTGTATTTCCGTGCCTCGCTTGCCGTATACATGTGTGACTTTCAATCAGGTGCATCCTCAAATTCAGATTAGGCATGGCCAATGCAAAATACATTCTTGCTCTCATTCTCAGTGCTGCTATCGTAATGATGTAGAAACTGCACTTCTGGCAGCCGATACATGTTGTTCGACAGATACCATCACTGACATTCTGTTCTTCAGGAATGTAGATTGGAGGAGTTTTGGATGGAGAATGTGAAGTGAACTGAGTCTAGAACTGTGAACACCTGAATTCAGGTGTCCAGTTGAAATTTTTTCCTAGGATTTTTTTTTTCATCCTCACGCGTTGTAAAGGGTGCGTAACACCCTGGAGTACATTCAAATGATATAACTAATGTTCATATACCATGCAATCGGGAGTATGAAACAACAACAACGAAATCGATGAATTCAGAATTTCAGACATCATTCCTTCAACGACTGGGTTCACGCGTCAAAGACGCGTGGTTTGGGAATGATTTATTTACATCAACAGCAGCAGCACATCATGGTAGACGGCGGGATGTTCTGGAGGAAGAGGAAATGGTGTCACTTGTTGGTGGAACAAGACCTGGTAGTTCTGGTCGGCACACCGCGGGGTTGGATACCTCAGGGAGTAGGATGGAGAATGTAACATTGCTGATTCAAGGCATGACATGTTCTTCATGCTCTTCGGCGGTGGAGAAGGCGCTTAAAAATGTTCCTGGAGTGACGAATGCCTCTGTGGCACTGTTGCAGCACACAGCTGATGTGACCTTTGATGGGCAAGTGGTACACCATGAACAACTCGTCAAAGCAGTACAAGCTGCTGGATTTGTTGCACAAGTTGAATGTCGTAAAAAAGATTCGCTGGGTGTGATGTCTGCAAAGGTTCGGTTGGCGATTGAGGGGATGCATTGTTCCTCCTGCTCAACAGCTGTGGAGCAGGGTCTGCGCGAGCTTCCCGGGATAGATCACGTCGCTGTGTCGTTATCGACGCATCAGGCAATGGTGACGTATGATCCAAATATGATATCAAGTCAGGATATTGAGCGAACGGTGGAAGCATGTGGGTTTGGGTGCTCTGTAGTGGATGAACAATCGAATGCAAGGGTTGCATTTCATATTGATGGGATGACATGTTCTTCTTGTTCATCTGCCGTGGAGGCTGCCCTTGGTCGAAAAGAAGGAATACTTCATGCAGATGTAGATCTAATAGGACATCGAGCAGAAGTGTTATTCGACTCATCTACAATTGGCCCTCGAGATATCATAGAGAGTATAGAGCAAGTTGGTTTTGGAGCATATGTTGTGGATCAACACAGCAGAGGAGCAACTTCTGATCAAAATGAAATGGAAACGAATCGTTATAAACGGCAAGCTATTTTTTCAGGTATTTTAACCCTTCCTGTCTTTCTCGTCGCCATGGTATTTCCTTGGCTTGGAGCTCTGGGGTGGTTGTATAGCACCATGGTGTTTGGGTATCCACTTGATCAACTCGTGAAATGGATTCTCGCCACTCCTGTTCAGTATGGTATTGGATGGCAGTTTCATATTGGTGCGTATAGAGCTATAAAAGCAAAAAGAGCAAACATGGATTGTCTGGTATCTTTTGGAACAAATGCTTCCTACGTGTACTCTGTGATTTCCATAATCCACCACCACATTATGATGCACCATATGACGGGAGAGTACACACCTACCGACTTTTTTGAAACCTCATCCATGTTGATAACATTTGTGTTGCTTGGGAAATATCTAGAGTCATCAGCCAAGGGAAAGACATCAGAGGCTATTGCCAAGCTATGTGCAATGACTCCATCAACAGCAATTCTGCTGGAAAAGAATGGAGATGCTGACGAGTACTCTGAACGAGAAATACCTGCATCTTTAATTCAAAAAGGAGATGTTCTTAAAATCCTGCCTGGTGGAAGGGTCCCAGCTGATGGAAAAATTGTGCATGGTTCTACCTTTTTTGACGAGTCAATGATGACTGGAGAATCCAAGCCAATTTCAAAAGGCGTCCAAGACACTATATTCGGTGGTACTTTGAATACTGGTGGAATGGTCCATATGAAAGCTGAACGAGTTGGGTATGACACGACTCTGAGCCAAATTGTGAGACTTGTTGAGGGTGCACAATTGAGCAAAGCTCCAGTACAGGCGTTTGCTGATAGAATATCTGCAGTATTTGTGCCAGTTATTGTGTGTCTTTCTCTCCTCACAACCATAGTATGGTATGTATCAGGTGTTTCAGGCTTAATACCAGAGTCCTGGATTCCAGCAGGTCATTCAATCTTTCTGTTCTCATTGTTATTTGGAATAGCCGTCATGGTTATCGCATGTCCTTGTGCACTTGGGCTTGCTACTCCAACAGCTGTCATGGTTGGTACAGGCCTGGCTGCAACAAATGGCGTCTTAATAAAAGGTGGAGATGTTTTAGAAAAAGCAGTTGATGTAGATGTTGTCATTTTTGACAAGACTGGAACCCTCACTGCTGGTAAGCCAGCAGTTGTGGACTTTCTTCTCTGCAATCATGACATATCTGGAGCTATGGTGGCAAAGGTTGCAGCGGCTCTTGAACGGAGCAGTGAGCATCCTATTGCATCTGCAATCATACAATTCGAGAATGCGTATCTCAGTGGTACCTGGATATCTCAGTCTAGACCATCAATGCTTGAACCTATTGAGGCATCAAGCCAGGTAACCAAGGGTAGAACAGAGAGGCATCACGAATCCATTGAAAATGCAAAAGATGTTGAAGTCATTGTTGGCAAAGGCCTTCAGGCTACAATTCCAACACCTATGAATATGATATCCAAGTATGGGGAACATATGATTGTCAAAATCGGTAGCTTTAAATTTCTGACAGAAGAAGGGGTACAGGGCCTCAAGTCTCAAGAAGGGATCAAGTATGCCCAAGAGATGGAGTCTCGTGGCTGTTCGTGCATCTATGTAGCAATCAATGATTCTCTTGTATCAATCATATCCGTAATGGATCCCATCAAGCCAGAATCGAGAGGAGTCATTGCTGCTCTACAAACAATGGGAATATCTTGCGTTCTTCTGACTGGTGATAACCAGAGAACAGCGCTGGCTGTAGGGCATCAACTTGGTGTCACAAACATTCATGCAGAAGTTCTTCCAGGTGATAAAGCAGCAGTCGTTTCAGAACTCCAATCATCACAGCAAAGAGCAGTGGCAATGGTAGGAGATGGTGTAAATGATTCCCCTGCATTAGCCAAGGCAGATATTGGCATTGCCATTGGATCTGGAGCAGACATTGCCGTTGAAGCAGCAGACATTGTATTAGTAAAAAGTGACCTTGAGGATGTCATCATGGCATTAGATATCTGCAGGACTACATTCAGACGAATCAAATGGAACTATGTGTGGGCTTTGGGGTATAATATCACAATGGTCCCTATTGCTGCAGGATGTTTGTATCCATTCATGCGATTCCAACTACCTCCTTGGGTAGCTGGAGGATGTATGGCATTAAGCTCGGTAAGTGTTGTCGGAAGTAGCCTCCTCTTGCGTCTCTACAAACGCCCCAAGAGAGTCTTGCGTGATTATTCACGCCCTCCCACACCATTTTAATCAAACATAGTATTGTTGTTTCCACGAGTTACAAAAGGAGCGAATCTATTGTATGTAAGCAATCAAAGTACATCTTGTGTGAACTTTTTCTGCCGAGCACGTCCAATCCTCTGTAAAAGCAGTACATCATACCCCATGCTATCTGGCCGAAGGCTCTTGAAAAGCGGATACAATTGCAACGCCCTGATGTTCCTCATCAGCACACTTGCATTCTTTTCTACATGAATCCTTTCCTTCCGAATCCCTTCTAGCGCATACATCATTTCAATCGAATAGCAGGGAATACCCTCTGGACTCATGTACACCATGGACTCGTTGCCCTTTGCAGAATCATCAAGCACAATGTACGCTTTCCAATCTTTTGAAGGAAGTTTAAGTTCTTCTGGAGTATATTTCTTTTTATCAAACGGCTTCTTCGCCGGTCTGGTCTCAGAACGAGGCCTTCCACGCTTCCCCTTTGTCGCCACAGGACTCTCAATCTCATCCAGAATCTCCACATCTCCACTCGACGTTTCAGCCGCAGACAATTCTTCCTTCTTTGCTTCTGCCAGACCTTCCTCCTTCAGCATAAATTCCTCAACTCCATGTTCTACCTCTACTGCTTCGTTTTCTTCTTCTTCTACTTCCTCCTCCTCTTTTGCCTTCTCCTCTGCTCCAAATCCATCATCAGAGGCAAATACCCTCGTATCATAGCATCGATTCCCAACAGGCTCGATGTAGATGTGCGTATCATCCCGCCATGTAACCTTTGGTATAGGGGCTTGCTTCTCTTCTAGCTCTGTGTATGCCAATGACGTATCACGTCCACCGAGAGCACCTTGTTTAAGAGTCTGCCAGTCGAGAACAGAGTGAGTCCCAGAAAATCCCGACGCACCCGAGAATCCTATCACCTCTTTTGTCACGGATTGCCTATATTCATTCATATGTATATAGTAAGTGTACTATGATGAACAGTTCTGTCTTGGTATTCTACAACTAATCTTGTCCAGTCAAATGTCCAGAGAAACCACGAGCCGTGCTTCTTTCTTTCGGGTTGTGAGAATGATTACTTTCGTACAACTGTTACATAAAATATTTGCTCCTGTGTATTAAATACCGCAGTAGTATTAAGTATGGTGATAAAACATCCAGTGATGGATTCATATGGTCGACTGGTGAAGACCAATTGGGAGCTAGACCGCATGCAGCCTCTTGCCTCTAGAGGCTGTTGACTCGATGTAGATCATCATCGTCACGCAAGGTAACGTCAAGTATGCATTCAGACAAGAGTAGACAGAAATGGGGTCACTGCTGGCAAAACAAGCAAGGCTAGGGTTCCCATCACTGCACATCCAGATGATGTGGATGCAGCCTCTGATTCCAATAGGTCTCTGTTTTGACAGTACAGGTTACCAGGCGGGTTATTTGGACATTCATAGCACTTTTTATTTTTGCTGGAGACCAAAAGACCATGTCCATCCTTGCATTGCATGCATTCAGAAAGAGCGTCGTCCTTGTCCGCATAACATAGCCTGCAGTTTGAATCGCCACATGGACGACATGCATCTCCCTCCCAGGTTGGTCCATACCCATCTTCACAGATACCACACGTATCTGCATTCACTTGACACACTGTGCAACGAGAGACTGTACATTTAACACACTTTTTGTTCTTGTCAAAGCCGTAGCCTTCCTTGCAGGTAGGGCATGTTCTTTGGTCATTATTACAGACCATGCAGTTGGGGTCTTTACAGCGGATGCATTCCTTCCTGTCTGGAGTGTATCCATACCCAAAGTTACACCAGTTGCACGTATCCTGATACCATCTCTGACAGTTTTTCACCTTGCACTCGGTGTATGGCAAGCAAAAGGCGAGGCATATGGCCAAGACAATCAGGCACCTCGAACACGACATGTATGTATTACGATCTTTAGTGTAATATTGTATCAGATTATATAATAATAAAGATGCAGTCTTTATGACGTTACTGTCCTCTTCTAGACGTTCTTTGGAATACAATCAGCACTTTTTTTGTTGATGATGATTGTGGCCGCGTCATGACGTCATGTGTCGACACTAGTGTACACTACACTGACATGCATGTCACTATAGTATACTAGCTAGTACGGAGTATACTCCGTAGCACCCTATATATATATAGGGTGACAGGCCTGCCTACATGCATTCTACCATGGAAAACAAGCCATATACCACTCGTAGTGGTAGTAAAATGATTGAACGCATACCCTAGCTTTGCTGTGATTACCATACTAGGATATGGGGTTCTTGTGGACACAAATATTGTCACAACGGCTGGTCATTGCTTGGAAATTGAGGGCTTTCCCTGCCAGAGTGACTGGGTACATGGCCAGAGGGAATCTAGTGTCATCTCAAACCGTATATATACATGAAAATCTCTATCAGCTGATGAAACATATGCTGTTCGAACGATTGGGAAATCACCATGTCCTGCATTGTCTGGTGGGTGAGTGACACAGAACCCAATATTTCAAGAAGAAGAATTAACCTTATTATTATTATTTCGTCATAGTATCTTCAATCCCATTGACCCTCCACTGCCACCATCCTGCTTTGGAGCAAACCGTTTTACCAGTTTCCTCATCTCTAGAATCTCAACAGCAGGCATGATGATATGATCCATAGGCACCCCATATATCTCAGAATCTTTTTCTACATCACCTATGTCATCTACAAGTATAACTGAATCCCCAGAATTCCGACACCATGCATACACATCATCAGCCCAGGCATCCAGAGTCTTCCAGAGCACAAGACAGACATTCTTCTTCTCATCCAACCATTGACCATTCCCTTGATCACACAATGCATCTAGAAACACTCTCTTCTCCCATACATCCAAGTATCGATCTATTTCCTTGTTCCAGAACACACCAACCGTATTACTATGTACATCTAGAGTAAATGTCCTGGTTGTCTTGCACCAGTCAAGTATCAACCGTACCCACAAACGTTTCTGTTTTTCAAATGTTTCAGCAATCGGTTGGATTGTAAAGTATGGAGGATAGTACCAGAATTGTGGGAAAGTATATGAAGAACCCATAGAGTAGATCTTGCCAATTGCAGTGAATTCAAGAATATATTCCAAGGTGAGCAAGAGAAACAACTACAGACAGGTATTCTCGTCTACTAAAAGAAGGCAATTGCAACTTTTTATGTATGCATTAGATTCTCTTTTATAATAATATATCTATATGAAATATATAACAGTCGATGATGATCACATACAAACAATTGTTTCTTTGCAAATTTGCAAGAAACAGAAAAAAATCCTGATTTTTTCATATTGGGTTTCCATCCATTGCACTAATGGATGGGATGATATGATACAGATGGTTCTACAATCATCATAGGAGTAGCAATCTCATCTCTGAATACCTCAAAAATCAAGGGAACTGAATTGGCAATCAGAGTGTCTTCTCATCCTTTCATGAAAAAAGGATACCTTGATCAAGGTTGTCAGTGATGGCAAGTTGCCTTTCAATTGAGAACCAGCTGGTTGACCTGCAGGTCAACAAATACGTCGGTGCTGCTATTAATCAATCAATCAATATGATTTAGTAAACATAGTCTAATCATCATCATCATCATCATGTATGGTGATGAGAATCAATACTACTATGGAAGTGAGCATAGTGGTCCGGAAGGGGGTTTCGGAATGAATGCTCACGGACCTACGCAAGGAGATGGAATGAGAGAGATTGGGGTCAATTGTATTCATGATGGATATAGTTTTCATGATGGTGTATCTTCGGTTTGCTTTGACATTGTGGAAGAGAGTGTTTGGACTGGTTCTGTTCGAGGCTCGCTGTATCAGCATGTTGGTCCCAGCTTGGAATACTATAGTTGTGTGAATACGGCGTCGTTTCACGAGGATGGGGCGAGCTATGGTGACTCTATAACCCATATGAAGTCCTTGGGGCATTCGATCGTGAGTATATCTGCTGGACAGTTTAACATGCACATGTCTGGAGGGTCAGCACGGGTCTGCTACCTGGATGGTCTGGGGGACATGGGGGATTTTATGTACCAGCACTGGAATCACAAGGTGATTATCGGGCGTCATGGAGGTGGAGTATTTACATATGATGTTATGAGGGGATCTGTTGGAGCATCATATGATACACATCATGGAGTGGTGGCATTGGCAGGGCCCATGGGAAGTGGTCAAATTGCAATGGCATCCCCTGAAGGATACCTGACAATGTTTGATCCCAGGCAAGCAAAGATATCTGGTCATGGTTGTATGTCAGAATCAAAACTGTATGCTCATGGGTTTGCTTCAATGGAATCATCTGGTCATCTGATAGCTACAGCAGGGTATAGTGGACTTGCTGACCGTCCTGTTCTTGAACCTATGATTAAACTATTTGATTCTAGAATGGGAGTCAAGCAGTTATCTTCAATACCATTCAGTAACGGCCCTTCTCTCTTGAAATTCCATCCTACATTAAAGTCGACCCTTCTGGCATGCTCTGCCAGTGGTATATTTGGAATGGTGGATACATCGGGTGCAGTGTCTTCGCATACTGACACGTACTTTATAGATATGCAAGGAGATACGGTATCATCGTGTGATATCAGCTCGAATGGTGACTGTATTGTCTTTGGTGGTGCAAATGGGTATATACACCTGTGGTCAACACTCTCTCAACCAGTATTTGTGAGTGGCATCATGCCAGACTATGCATCGCCACTTGATTCTTCCACGATTCATTCCATGGATGAAAATTCAAGTTTTGCTCTAGCTCCCTTGTACATGTCACCTGATGGGGAACAGTATGCGTCGTATGTCGAAGAGAATGAAACAATGTCTGTAGGACTTCCCTCCAGGGTTGTGGACGCATCCTTGCTGCAGATTGGAAAACAGTCGGAATTCGTGACGTACATTGAAAATCCCAAATATGATGAAAATAATCCAATTGGTACATCAGCTGCAAGCGTGAGCTCCATGAGGAATAAGAGAATCCGACACAGGAGAACAGGAAAGGAAACTGAAGCTGCAATCCATGAACGAGCACAACGTAGGGAAAAGGAAGGTGGTGTTGTGCTACCCAGGAAATTTGGGAAGATTTCTATACGACAGCAAAAGGGATCTCGGTTTGAAGAGTTTGATTTTAAAGTTCATAATACAACACCATTTTCAGGTCTAGAAAATGGTATAGCGAATTGCTACATGAATGCCTTGATTCAAATCTTGTACTTTTGTCGACCACTGAGAGACTTTGCTCTCAGGTGTCCTCCAGACCCTGAAAAAGAATTTTCACTGCTTGGAGAAATCTCTCTTCTTTTTCATATGCTGGCGAGCTCACAGGGAGAGGTTTGTCAGGTGAGTGTCATCATAGTTGTCCTTGTTGTTGTTTTTCTTGTATATGCTTGTGTGTATTTTATACTACATACATGCATACATGTATATATTGTTTGGTTGCAGGCATCTAATTTGCTGAGAGCATTGCGTCAGACGTCGGAAGCAGTTGCTTTGGGTTTGCTTGAAGGTGTCAAGGGAGAGAGGGGGTCTGTGGATATTGCAGTTGAAGCGCAAAAGGATAAGAGTCTTGTGAGAAGAATAGAGAGGTTGTGTCGATTCTTTATTACGAGATTAGATAAAGAAGAACAAGAGTTTTCTCTTCAAGGAAAACGTACTGGAAATATGATTCAGGATGTTTTTTGTATGAGGCAACGTCAGCTGACAACGTGTCTGACGCATGATTTGCCAGGAAAGGAGCAAACCATTTCTACGTTTCAGTTGGAACTCAAATATGCATCTGGAGTTCAAGAAAAGAATATATTTTCTTCAATTTTGAGTAGCTCGTTGCAAACATCGTCGGAACTAAAGGCATGGTTTGATGAAAATGTCAAATACCAGCCGGTACGGCAGGAGAGATGCCCAATTCGACTTCCAACTGTGTTGGTGACGTATACTGGGTTGGATGACCAGACTCGTGTCGATTTTTGGAATTGTATGGATGCTACGTCATTTCCATTTGCGATATCAGTGACCTATGATGTTGAAACGGGGAATACTTGTGTTGAACAAGGCCAAAGTCTGCCATCATTGACAAGCAAACTTGATGCAACTCCAACAGGCTCTCAGAGGGATGTCTATCTTCTGACAGGCGTAGTTTCATACGTCAATGATAAAGATGAGGCGGAGGAGATTGGTAAATCATACGAAGGGCATCTGATAAGTCACGTGAATGTGCCCAAGTCATATTATTCGAGCGAGGAATTGACTGGGACAATGGAGCAGGCTGGAGACACAAGTGGTGCACTTGGCATGAAATGGATGACATTCAACGACTTTGCGATATCTGCTTGCAGTTTGGAAGAAATATATAAGACATATGACGAACAAAAATCTCCAGTACTACTTTTCTTTACGAAAGTCTCGTATTTGGAGGATATGGATGGCCAGAAACTTGATGGTGGCGTCCAAGTCTTGGATCAGGAAAAGTTTGTTCAACTCTGCAATGCACCACCGATACATGCTATCAGTACTTCTACACAGACATTTATTCCTCTGAGTAGTCTCGAGAAACCACAAAAAGGAGATTTATTCGCTCTTGACGCTGAATTCGTGGCATACTCTGCACCGGAAAAAATGATCTTGAGTGATCCCGACGACTGGGCGAGAACGTCACGACTTGGTCTTGGCAGGGTCAGCCTTATCAGAGGGAGTGGTCCATCTGCTGGAGTACCATGTATTGATGATTACATTAGATCTGTCGAACCTGTCTATGATCATTTGACTCGTTACAGTGGGCTTTTGCCTGGAGACCTCGACATTGAGCATTCAAAAAAGCACTTGACCACCCTCAGAAAAGCGTATCTGAAGCTACGATATTTGGTTGATTCGGGATGTTTGTTTGTAGGACACGGGCTGAAAAAAGACTTTAGAATGTTGAATATTGTGGTGCCACCAGACCAAACAATTGATACCATGGATTTGTATTATTCTGGGAGAGGTAGGAGACTGAGCCTCAAATTTCTGTCATCATTCTTCCTTCGATCTTCAATTCAGGGTGACACTCACGATTCTATCGAAGATGCTACAGCTGCCCTTGAATTATTCAGGTTATACGAAAAGATGGTTAAGGAAGGTTGCTTTGAGGAAATGCTACAGAAAGCCTATGATTGGGGGACCATGGCTGGCTGGGATCCATCCACATGGGCTGACAAGCCACCTGAAGACTTTCTATCATTACCTTGATGACCAAAATTTTTCAACACGTGTAAAGTAAGAATCCGTCGTATCTAGTTGTGCAAGTCCCAGGCAAAAAGATTGACTGTTGACTGTCCATTGTCAACAATCTGCATGCTCTATTTATTGATGAGGAGGAGCCACTGAATGGCATATTAGTTTGAGTATTTTATTATTATATGACATTAATGACCATGACAGATCAGAAAAAGGGCATGATGTCCGAGGATCAAGCCCTACAGTTGGTCCACTCTGCAATTGTCAAAGTCTTGGATGGAGACGACAATATAGATGCAGTTTTTGGCTCTCCTGTGGATACGTCGCTACTTCCAGATTACAACACGATTATAGAATATCCAAGGGATCTGGGAACAATCGCTAAATCGATAGAGGAATCACTAGACGGGCGAGGGCCTTATGTTACGTACGGGGAGGCTCTTGCGGACGTCCAACTTGTCTGGAAGAACTGTTTACGTTATAATGATCGTCCTGAAGATACTGAAATCGTTTCTCTTTGCCATCGGGGCCGCTCTAAGTTCAAGGAAGCCTTGAAAGATGCTTGCGCTGCGTCTGGTATTCGCTTGGCAGATGCTCCTGTTAGAGCACTATTAGATCAGCCAATGAGATTCTCAGAAGAGGGCAAAGGAGACGAGTTGCCTCAGAAAGATATCGATGATTTTGAGGTGGTTTCTGCGGATAGTGGTGAAGCCATAAATCTTCTGAGCCTGGGAGAAACCAGAATCTCAAATGAATCTGCCCTGATATCTGGCATACTGGTTGCCGGAAAAACTGGAGCATCCAAACAAGGGCGTCGAGTGAGCAATGAGCCTGTTTTGGACTGGGCAATCGATAGAAGTATTGATTCTGTTGAGATTTTGGTGATTACAAAGGGTGCGTGGTATAGACTACAGCGGCCGTCAAAAAAGTATGAGGGTGCATATCGGCATATACTTGAAGCAGTTGAGATAATAGAGGCAGCTATTGATCTTGCTGAGCTGCAAGAAGAAGTAGATATTCAATTTGCTGTATCTGAAGCAATAAAAAAGAAGCGAGGAAAGCGGAAACTCTCCGCTCTGGTGAAGAATTTTATCCTTTCTCATCTAGAAGCACTCTATGGTGGGGAAAAGGATTCCAGCCATTCAAGTCAGGATCTGGACGAAGATCCAAATTACGAAGCTATTAGTGATGATGATATGCCGGAAGACTTTGATTTAGATGATGATGATTTTGACTATGAGGAATATGATGTTGAGGAATTTGAAGAGGTCAGGAAGAAAGCATGGAGAAGAGAGAAATACAACGCCCAGAAAAAGATCAAGCAACAGTTGGTAGACGCTAAAACATTAGAAGCTGAAATTGAAGGGCATGAGAAGAGAGGATCTGCCCCTGAGATGTATACCTCCTTGCGCTTGCCGCCAAACAAAGTTCATGAAGTCTTGTTTTTGTGGAGCTTTTTGCAAGAATTTGGTGACATTCTGCGAATCGCCCCATTTTCATTCCGAACCTTAGAGGCTGCACTTTGTCCGGGACCTAGTATAGCTGTGACAATCCAGGATCATGCCGAGTCCATAAAAGATCAGGACAAGAAGACGATCGAGCCTCAAAACAAACTTCCGGAACAAGGCATGGCAAAGAATGATGAGCCCAAGGAAGAACACATAGACCAGAATGATGTGTCAGTGGTTGAAAAAGAAGAAGACGGACAGAATCTTGAGAATGATCTCAAAATAAAAGATGAAAAAACTGTTGGTGAGATCACAGGATCCGGTGATAGAAATACCGAGTCTGGTGATTTGGACAGCAGCCAGCATGTACCACTGTCTGTTGAAGCACAAGCCACAGAACTACCACGCAATGCCCCTCCCAGTGTAGAGGCAGATCAAGATCAGCCTAATTCTATTGATGATCATAATCCCGAGAAGATAAAGCCTCCGGTCGAAGACCCACCAGTGAAAGTGAAAAGAGGTCGAGGGAGGCCTCGGAAAGATGGATCTGCGCCACAGCCAAGGCCTTTCGTTGGGCTTCCAAAGGTTGCACCACAAAATATTGTTCTTGATCCAACAGTGAGGACGCGGAGGCAGCGAGGCGTCACAGTCACATCGAAAATACTGGACGAGTATGCTTTGGATATTGATGAGATACTCAAGGATGATGAATATCGTTTACCAAAGCAGAGGAAAAAGATGGTCAAGCCAAAGTCACACATTGAACTTTTGCGTCCTAGCAATGTACCAAATAAAATATCAGAAGCAATTAGAAATACACAGAAAATTCAAGAAGAGTATGAGGCGAATCTCAAGAGGAAATATGGCATAACTAGTGATGTCTTGAAATATGGAGCTCCTGTCGACAAACACTATGCTCCTTCTGGTATATTACTGCGAGATATTGTACTCGCTTTGCTTGGTGTGATTGATGATACATTGCCTCCGATCAAATCTGACTATAAAAGACCACTGTCTGCATCAACATTTCTCCCACCTAGATATCAAAAATCTCTCTGGCCAGAGGCAGCAGCAAATAATGTCTGGAGCTGGGATGGGGTGTGGGAGGAAGCAAAAGATGCTGCGTTACACCTTGCATATGGTGATTTTGTAGATCTTACAGTGGATCAAAAAGTAGAACTTTTATCTGGTCTGCTCTACGAGGCTATTGAATCCAAATATATCAGCGGCGAGTTATCAAAACGTGCAGACAAATGCTTACAACAACAAGCCAGCAGGGCTACTATTAACTGTTCAAAGCAATATGGTAGAGACTTAGCTCAGCATATCTTATCTGAAATGGCAAAAGATAACGTAGATGGGGATGCATCCACAACGTCTGGAGGATCTCTGAAAGATTGGGCTAGGTGGCTTGACGTACTCGGATTGGGAACAAAGGCATGCATCGGCGAAGATTTTACTGGCAGGAGATACTGGGCCTTGGGACAAGAATCTGGGGCATTTAGAGTATTTTGTCAAGAAATCAAGTGTGAAGACGGGACAGAGAGGGATGTTTGGGGTTGGTATGAAGGATACAAGCTGACTGCCCTACTTGATTGGCTACGATCAGCAGACATTCGATCAGAGAGACCTCTAATCGCTGCGTTGAGCACTGCACCATACCCGACAGACCTGACATCGTCAAAAGTATGGAAAAATTCTGACTTTGAGAACCAAAGGGCCGATGGCTACAGGAATATCAGCCAACCTTTGTTAAAAGGAGAGTGGAACCATTGTAATGGCAAGCCATTGCCATTGGGAGCTGAGCGGCGTGTCAGTCAAGCTATTGAAACTATCATGGGATCTATTTCGTTTTGGTTCAAGGATGATGAACTTTCCAAGAAGTTATTCGCAATATCTGACATTCTAGTGACGATGCAGCCAAAGGCCTCTGCAAGAGCTTTACTGGTGGCCGAGAAGCTATTATCTGATGCTGGAAAAGTAACAGAGGAGTGGGTTGACATCTGGGGTCCCAAATGGAAACCAAGTGTAACATCCATTCTCGATGTCAGAGATATTGCACTGCATATTGCATCGCTTCAATCTCATGTCATCATGCAAGCTGATGTCATACCTCGAGGGACATACATGAAAATCTTAGATGACTTGAATTGTACATTGGCAGTTCCGTTGCCTTCTGACAACATTACAGTAATGAAAACTGGGATACTACAACATATAGATAAGTCGATCGAATTGCTAGGACTCGCAGAGGATGATACTGAAGGGGGAGGAGAATTAAACCCTGATGCAGAAATGACTACAGCCTCTGACATGGCCATATTGCCTCTGAAAAAATCTTCCAGATCATTTGTTCGATCCAACTGGATGAAACTGAGAGAAGATGTTTGCTCCATGAAATACATTGAGCAATACATAGTTAGGGGGATCACATACAGAAAGCATCTGGTTGATTCTGAGCATGTCGACGCTGAAGGCTACACAAAGGAAGAGGCTGCTTTACTTCGAAAACCAGTTGCTTGGCTGTATTTGAAACCGGTAGAATACAGCATGGCGCCTTATCTTGCTTCAAGATGTATGGTGGTTCCGATTGTCCTGCATAAGGGTTTGGAGAATTACTTTACGCTTGTTGATGACTTCAAGAAGCGAATGAGCGTTGATTGGTGCAATAATGACCGCTTCAAGTTATTTATTCCTCCAACACCAGCTCAGAGAAGGTCAAAAAATGTTGGGTTCTGGAAAAAGGGTACTGTGGTTGAAAACCTGCTAGAACAAAACCCAGACAGGGATCCATGGGAGAGTGTTGTCATAGAATTTGACAACACGCCTGTCGGAGAAACCACGAGAGTAAGCCCCTGGAAGCTCGAAATAGATCCTGAAGAAGAAAAGGCCATGGTAGAGGAGGCCCGTAAGATGGAACAAGCAGTTGCCAGGTCTCAGAGAGCGCGATCATCTTCCAGGAGTGATAACCCAGAGGAAGCAAAGGTGCAGGAAGCTGAATGGACAGAGGAAGATAACCAATTGCTGGTTACATTGAAGCAAGCAAAGAGATCTGAACACTTGCTGAGGATACATGACTCTCAAAGTCACCACATTCCAGGTGAGGTACACAATACGTTATTTTATGGCGCTGATAACAAGGCAAAGTACTACGACTACCTCTCAGACCTTGGCAATGATTTATTCATGAAATACTTTGCTCTGGCATCAAAGGCTCGTTCGAAAGGGGATGGTCGATCAGTAAACAATGCATTCCCCTCGGGGCCGCTTATACCAGGTCAACAGATTGATCCAAAAATATTAGATGCTCTTCGTCTCCTCACGCGAGATCAGTTTATGTTGATGCTGAGGAATTTCTATGTTGGATTAAAAGGGAGGTTTAAGATTCCAATATTTGCTCATAAAGAATTGGATCTCTTTGTAGTCTGGTGGTCTGTCATTGAGAGGTTTGGATATGAAACTGTTACAGCTCACAAACAGTGGAAAGATATCTGTCGAGCGCTGAATCTCAATCTCAGTGGTCAAACATCTGCATCTTTCAATATGAGGTTAAACTACGAAAGATGTCTGCTGGATTTTGAAAACTACCTGGCATGTGGGCAGTATGAGCTGGACCTGGCATCTAACAAGGCACCAGCACATACTCACGTAATGGATCCCAGCACGACGCGTTTCTTCATCCCTGGTGCATATGAAGATCAAATTGAATATCTGGAAACACCGTTAGTGTCTTCATTGCCTAGTGAGGATGATGCAGCAAGAGAACCAGAAGCAACCACCTCAATGCAACCAGAAGAGAAGGATGACAAGGCTGATGGAGCCACAGCCAAGCCATCTACAAAAATCTCCTTAAAAGGCGCACTTTCTAAACCCAAAGTCAACAAGCCTGATCAAATCATAGGCGTGCCTGGGGAAACCCTTGGCAGTCATATTAAATCGATTGGATCTGCAGCTATTGGACTGTGTATAGAGTTACTCTGGCCAACCGAAGGAGGCTGGTGGCCTGCCGAAATCGTCAATTTTGATACGACCAATGAGCATCATCAGGTATTGTACAATAAAGGTCTCCCAGACGAGTCTTTTGAATGGATAGATATGGCCAAGTTGGGGCCAGAGGAATTACGACAATTTGACCAAAAAAAATGAATATACCATCTGACATGTAATACCAACGAACTATTTTGAATAACAATCGCCTAGCAAGTCTACAACTGTTTGCTTCTTCAGCCCCATGATGGCATCCATCCCACCCTCCATGGACACAATCCATGGCTGTACCTTTGGGTGCTCCACCATCAAACCTCCAGCACACCAAAAAATCTCTCCTTCTTCCACAAGAAAATCCACAGCATCCCCTGGAATACCAGTTTCTGCAAACGTAATCGTCGCCACATCAACATGCTCAACCCTCTGCCCAGTCCCAAGATTCGTCACCACTGTGGAACCAACCGTGGATGCTGGAGCCTCTGCGTACCCAGCAATCATGGCTCTTGCCTCCTTTTCATCCTCTGGCTTTTCCAGGATATTCCCCTTGTGCAACACGACCTGATCGCATGTTATCAAGAATCCTCTATCCATCGCACCAGCATGCTTCTCTAGTATGGCATCTGCCTTGGCATGTGCCAGTGCCAGAACAAGCTCTTTGGGATCCTCATACCGAATCGCCTTTTCATCAATATCTGCAGACACTTTACCAGCGAATTCTATCACATACGGCACCGTCGTATCATCCAGAATCTCTTGCATCAACTGAAGTCGAGATGCAGATCCAGATCCAAGCCATACAGGACCCAACAACGGCATGCCACTCATGCTGCCACTGAAACGTTGTTCTTCTCCTGCACCAACACGACCCAAGAGAGGGTATCTTTGTACAGAGAGTGGGATACCTCTCTGTATTCTACACGCTCGTTGAATTGGAGATTGTTTTCCTTCGTAATATGGTTCTTTCGTGTAATCAGGAAGAATCATAAACATACAGTATACAGTGTTATTACAATATACCCGGCAATCGATCGATATCGATAGTGATATGGAATTTCTATATTTACTATTTTTAAAAATAGAAATTTCTCATCGTCGGGTATTAAATAGATTTTTTTCACAGCGACATAAAAAAGGTACATTTCAGAAATTTGAATGGCAGTTGTTGCTTCTTCCATTCAATCACGAGGAACAGGATCTACGGGCACTATACTTTACGGTATTATTATTATGTAATAAAACAAAAGTTGGAATACTCATACGATGATGGATATAGAGCACTAGTAGACAAACACCAATATGAACGACTGTGAACACCAGATATTCAAACCATGTGTCTTTCTCATTGACGCACGTTCTTTGAACATAGATGATGAAACTCTTGGTAAAATGTCTCGATATATCGTAGAGAGGGGTGGTCGTGCGATGATGGCCCTGCCTACTCACACAGACTCTGATTCAGTTGAGATACTTCCAAAACCAAAAAAGGGAACCCATTGCACTCATATTGTAGCAGGATACGGGGCCATGAATTGGACGTCATACTCAGAATATGGTCTGGTTATGGATAGTGCTGCGACTGTGAATATTCTCTGGGTGTTTGGATGCATGCAGGCTCAGAGATTGTTACCATGCAATGCAGAAATGTATTCACGAGATCGTATAGGAATACGTCCTGTGAATGCGTGTACAGACCAAAGTCTACTCGTAGAAAAGTATTATGATGATTCCATGGGTGAGACGACGTCCGTATCATGCTCTGGTTTTAAAAGGGTGGAACGGACACTCTTGGAAGCCATGGTGGGGTCCTTGGGGTTGGCATTTCACAAAAGCTTGCACGTGTCTGGCAAGATACGAACAGATGTTTTGATTGTTCTGGATACGTCTGATATATCATCTGCAAAGCTACAAGCAGCAAGGAATGCGAATATCCCTGTGGTGAGTTTCAAGTGGCTGTTGAATTCATTCAAGGAATGGAAACTGCTCCCACTACATGATCTCATGAGCCAGAATGGGAATGCAACTGATTTGGATGCTCTCATTGTTGAAGAAGAAAGTAAAGAAGATGAAGAAAATTTGATTCCAGATTCAGAGGACTCGGAATCTGCGAGAGAATGTAGCCCTACACCACCAGTGGAGAATGTTTCCGTGTCTGGTGGGGATTTAGTCTCTCTCGTTTCTTCACAAGAGGTTCGTGGTACAGAGAATAAATCTGCTCAGCCAATCAGTCAAGATTTGAGCAGCACACCAAATTCTTCTTCTCAACAAGAACAGCGTATTTCTCCAACGACAAATGAAGGGAAGACAAGGAAGCAAGGAGGGAATGATACCGAGGATCCAGTTCCAAGGAAACGGCCAAGGAAATCACAGGGAACAAAAGCACCGGTTGATAGAGGTGATGAAACGGATACGAAGATTAGTAAAATTCAGAAAGTCACCCAGGAAAAGCCAAGGATTCATATTACCTTGAGTGGAATGCATTCGAGAGAACAGAATGAGTGCCTCCCTCTCCTCAGGGCACTTTGCATTCCATACACTGCAGGAACACATTCATGGAACCAGAAGTTTACCCACGTCATTACCCCTTCACTTCGAAGAAACCAAAAATGTCTATGTGCACTGGCATGTGGCGCGTGGATCATCCATCCCTCTTTTCTAAAAGCGTGCTTGTCCGAAGAGAGCTTGGTACCAGAGGTATGCCCTGCAGCTGGTTTTTGTTTCTTGCAGTTTCCGTCTTGTTCGTCTCATGGATGTGCTCGATGTTACTATGTTTGTACTCTATACAGGAATCCTATGAAATCAAGGCTGGAAACAAGGCGACACAAATTGACCCTAATATGCCCAATTTCTGGAGAAGAACCATTGCCACCTCTGGCAAGAGAGCATTCGAGGGTCTGGTCTGCACCCTGTTTAGAATCACACCATCCAGCACACCTTCGCGAGAGGACATAAAGTACGTAAAATCAATGAATGAATGAATGAATGAATTGTCCACAGAACTGCATAGCCAGCGTTTTGAATACATTAACTAAATAAATGAACTATGATTCTGCAGGGCCATCATCACGGCAGGTGGAGGAACTGTGATACCATATTACAAAGCGGCCGATGCATCATGCGACCTCATCATAACCAGCAATGTAGAGACTGCTACATCTTCAATGGATGCATCGCTATCACAAAAGTGTATATCCTCATCAGAGATTGTCATGTGGCTAGCATCAAACTCTTCAAATCTCTCCTTCAAGACCAGGGACCGCAAAGTATCTTTGTTACTTGCCATGAGAAAAAGTCGATAGAATACACCATACGTCTCGTTGTAACCAAGTTTATACATCAATCATCATAGTAGAACATACCAGATGTCGTTATAACCCTTGATTCGGTTCAGATGCCATAGCCACATGGATCAAATCATTGGAAGGTTCTTGACCATCCAAATCGTATCTTCACCACAGCCCTTGCTTCCAAGAGATGAAACAAGGGCCACCGAAACTTGCCCTCGTAAAAAAATCAAAAAATACTTTGAGATTCCTCGACTCACGTGGGAATCGACACTTTTTTATTTATAATACAATATAGAGTGGTTTTGGTTCTATTCACTGAATAGAATTTGATTGTGACAGTGCTCTCGAGGGTTCCAGATTGACGAGGAACGAATCATCACGCAGTCGACGTACGGTCTCCGTGGTACCACCCTTTTTCACAAGTACGTAGATATTTTGATAATACTTTAATATTCTTTTTGGGTGGTATGCTTGTTTGGAAAAAGCATGGATGGATATGCATAGGGTTGCCGTTGGCATCGAGTCACGGTCGCCACGGGTGGGAACGGTAGCCAATCAGGCGAACGCGGTGACGTTTTGGATAGGGTGGTGGGTTGGGATACAGCAGAAGACCTTCATTATATTATTTATGTTGGGATTTGGTGGAGAGAAGGGACAATTGGTCCTGAACGGGGTTGTTTTGGTGTAAGAACGTGACGACTTCGACATGCTGAGGGTTGATCAGGTGGGGTGCCTGACGGCCGGTGGTTTCAGCTGATATAGTGACCTGCTACTGATGGCATGTCTAACCTTAATTCGTGTCTATGTAGACGATTTGCGTGTTTGTGGCTCTATTTTATTTTCGATTTTGATACATTTATTGAATCATGATGGCGCATCAACCAACTGAAGTACCAGAGGTGGAGAATAAGGCTGTGGAACAGCAGGCACCTGTGGCCTTGTTCAAATCACAGCCAGGGTCTTTCCTCGAGACTCCTGAGGTGACGGGTGGAGATGTTGGTAATCAGATCAGTGATACCGGTAATGAGACTGTTCTCAAAGATGAGGATAGTGGAGAAATCACGAATGCCCATGGTCATGAGAAAGAGTTTGTTGGTGTTGAGAAGAATGTCAACGACTTGAATGAGGTTGCTGGAGATGGTGATGCTGATATGGTGACTCGTACAGGAAGCACCATGCTGACCAGCCAAGAGAAGTTGGATGCTATTGAAGCAAACAACCGACAGCATCATCTGTTGAGGCACTCGTTGAGTCCAGACGAGCGCGGTACGGCTGTGTTGTCTCACTTTGGTGTGGAGACTGTTGCTGATGCAGCCAAGCAAATTAAAAAGATGAGCCAGAGGGATCTTCAAGCAAGATTCAAGGCTGTCTATGGAACAAAGACATTCTCAAACAACAACAACTGGCTGAGAAGAAAATTATTTGAGGCCATTGGTATGGATCCAGGAAAGAGTGCCACAAAGAAGGCAACGCAGACTGGTCCTCGTCGCCGCAGAACTGGCGTCGGAGCAATCAAGGCAGCTTCTGTGACTGCAACGAGAAGGACAAAGCCTCCTTTGAGATACGCTCGTCGTTCCAAGGCTGAAATGGAGGAGGAGCAAAACCATGTGGCTGAAGCATTGCTTGCACTTGCTGACTTTGCTTGTGAAGAAGAGGCCAAGGCAGAGAAGGTTGCTCTGGACCGAGTGTATCACGATGGTATCGTTCCAGGACGTGATGAGTCGAGTGAAGTTGGATTGAGCTGGTCTTCCAGAGGACGTGATGTGCCGACAATGCACCATCATGATGTAATCAAGGAGGAACCAGCCATTCCACAATCTAGGCTTCCAAGTGCACCACCTTTGGTGACAGATCAGTCACAAGAGAGCATGATGGCAAGCATGGTGGAATATTTCTCAATGATGCAGCGCCTGATGATGCAAGCTCCAGAGAACCAGCACATGCTCATGCAGATGATGAATGGTCAGCAAGCAAACCCTTCTCAGCAGTCTCAGATGCTTCAGAAGATGCACCAGGTGCAGCAGATGCACCAGGTACAGCAGATGCAAATGCTCATGGCAATGCAAGCGAATCCATCTCTGATGCATTCAATCGCAGCAGGACAGCAAGAGCAAATGCAAACACCATTTTTCAACAATGGAATGATGCATGGTGACAATGGGCGTGGCTATCCAGACCTTTTCATGGGCAGAAGTGATTCGTGATTTCTTGCACCATGGCTGCATCATCAACGCGTGAATTTTGATATATGAGGAACGATGATCTGATTGCAGCTGCATGAGGTTGCAGTAAAGGTATGGAAATTAGGACAATACACGAATGGTCGTAGAAGAAAAGATGAAATAGGGTAAGGACTCTGGCTGAGAACATGAGCTCTTGATGCCGCATACATTTAATTGCAAAATATTTAGAGGTTGTTGGGACATATTATTTGATTTGGATTGAACATTTTATTCAGAGCCCAACATGCCTGACTTTAGGAGTGTCTGCAAGGAGACACGTGTGGTTGTAGGATTGAAGTGACGACCGCATTATTATTATTATGGCTTTTTTGCCTCAGTTTTCATGATACAACTTCTTGTTTTTTCCCTCTTGTGGGTTTTATCAATCTTTGATTGATGTGTTTTATGCACAACCTATATTGATACGTATATCAGCATATATATCTTGTTCTTTGTTGTAATGACGAAGACTACTTTATGAATGTTTTACGTGATATGAGAATAGCCAGTAGTTAAGTTCTCTCTACTACCAGTCAATGCATATTGTGATGTACTGACTGTGGCAGAGTCTAGAATCATTCCATTCGGCCATACCCCCACATATGTGATGATGGGTTACAGAACACATATGGCATCTCAGCTGAGACCCCAAACAAAAGCATCCCTCACCATCCTGATCATCACACACTGAAATATACAGTAATATACGAGAGTATTTGGTATCTCTTTATACGTTTTCAATAGATTTAGATCAACCGTTTCCATAGGAAACAGCAACCCGGTGAAAACATGGCAAGGCGATCAACTCCAGCGTCATCAACAGGTACATCCGTGGGAAAAGTGCTAGCTGGATTTCCACTGCAAGAGATCGCGGATACATTTAATAAAAAATATGCAAGTTTACCAGCACGCATCAAGGTACGGATCTGGAACACATGGTGAAAATATGCCAGCCAAAAATATCCTGTATTCTCAAGAACATGATGGTATCTCTGTAGGTTCTCGATATATTCATTTTTAGTGCTCTCGTCACAGCATTGATGCAATTTGCGTATTCTCTGCTAGTTGGCAGCTTTCCATTTAATGCCTTTTTGGCTGGCATTTTCTGCAGTGCTGGAACTGCAGTGTTAACCTTGTGCTTGAGACTTCAAATTAGTGAGGGATACATCGCCAGCAAATCTGCAGAGCGAGCATTTGTAGATTATTCATTGGCTATGAGTATTCTATTCCTGGCAGTATGGTGTTACATTGGTTGAAAGAACAAGTCAATTAATGGGACAGTTGAAGCATGTCCCGGAGCTGATTCAATCGAGTTTTACCGTCTGACAATAAATATTTAATCGTCTGAACATCACTGATATCCTTTCTACTTGCAAATTCTTTGCGAATTTCCTCCATCAGACTCACTGCATGACATCAATCACATGTGGTTGAGATACATATCGACGACACTTCTATCCAGGGTTTACCACTAGTATATTCACTTCATACCTCTCATATCTGACCTTGCCAGACGACTCGTTCTAATATACATTCTATATAGTTTGAGAACTTCGACTCGGCACATGAAACCCTTCAAATCCACGGCAGATGCAAGCCATCTCTTCAAAACCACCATGGTTGGTACAATATGGTTCTCACAATCGATCTGTTTCACTCCTGGAGGACTCTTTCCATTACTCTACTCTTTCGTTTTTTTAATAATCTTTACATATACATACACGCATGTACTTTTACCAAACAGCTGACGGAGATGTGCGTTTGTCTGTTCAGAACATGTGCAAACTCTTTCTCCCTTGTTCTCTCCTCTCGCGTGTTTAGTATCGGGTTCTATTCTAGATCTATCTATATGTATTATTACAATACTATATTGTACGTAATGAGCATATAATGCTATCAAAATATATCTTTTCTATCTTTCAGGAATCCAAAGCCTCTTGAAAGAAGAGTACCATATCTCATCCAGAAAAGACAATATCACTCCTCAAAACATATTTACAACCTTCTCGAACCTTGAGAGCTTCATGCTCTAGACAATGTTCATCTCCATGCCTGTGAAGCAATGCCATTCCAGATCTCGGTTCGACCCTAACCAACAACCTCCCTCGTTCATCATAAAATGTCGTCTCTCCACCCCGTGTCGTCGACAGATATATCAACAGCGTATACTCTGTCCTTCCATTTTCAACCACATCACTCTCATCAATATGTTTCCCGAAACACTCCTTGCCTGCACTGTACTTGTAGATTCTCAAGACTGGATTCAGTCCAACAGGATGTCCAGGACAGGCCGGTGATTGTATCCGTGAAAACACATCCTTCAGACCTGTTTTCTTCCATAACAAATTTGCCACCTCGGGACTGTGGAGTCGAATTCTATAATGGTCCCGAAATGCATATTCTGGGCTATTTGGACTTGACTGGTGTTCAAACAGTTCTGATGACTCTGCTGCATGGATGCATCGCTTGCATTCTTGGTCTGATAATACTCCTGATATGGTATAGATGGATCTTTCGATTCCCCCGTGCTCTACAATGCGTTCAACATGGAGAGATTTTCCTGCCTGCCCCTTTCTGCCAGCATATATTGACTGCAGCTCTGCAACTAACGCATGCTGGCGATACGAATGTGGATCCTTTGGAGCATATTTTGAGTTCATTTTACTATGATATTGACTGAGGTATGATCATGGTATTACTACAATTGTAAGATTGCAATTTGCATGCAAACTTGAAAAGATTTGAAAAAAGGTATCGTACTCACGTGAGATTAGCGGAAACCAACAAATTCAAAATTTGAACGCTGGCTCATTCGTCACGAAGAAGAAATCATGACAGTCCATATTATAACATATAAAATATTGAGTACGTATTAACGTATAAAATAGAATGACTGTGAGAGAGGTTGAAGGTACGCTGGTGCAGATTCGCGTCGTTGATTCTGTTGGTGACAAGACAAGACAAGACCCGTGTTCTCTCGTTCTTTCTTATACACGTATGTATGCACTATAGGTGCCTCTGGTAGTGGTGAAAACATGGCGACGTCTATAACGAACAACACGGATGGAGATTTTACCAAAATGTCTGTTCCTGACATGATGAAGTTGTATTATGGGTGGTTGTTTCCTCATGATATCATGTACTCTTGGCTTGTCTATGGCAACGACTCAAAACATCCTCAAGCTGATATGTCGTACTTTCAAAATAGAGAGTTTTGTTTCACTCTTGATGGGGATATATTTGTTAGATACCAGTCATTTAAAGATGGAGAAGAATTGCAGAATGCAATCAGGGCCAGATGTCCAGCAAAGATTGACATTGGCCCAGTATACAATGTAGATCCGCAAAAGCGGGCTGCGTACATGGCAAAATTTGCTCCTCAAGAGCGTGAATTGGTGTTTGATATAGATTTGACAGATTATGATGATGTGAGGACATGTGGGAAGGAGGCTCATATCTGTAACAAATGCTGGCCGTTGATGGGTGCAGCGATTGCAATTTTAGATAAAGCGTTGCGTGAAGATTTTGGATTTAAGCATATATTCTTTGTTTTTTCGGGGCGACGTGGTGTCCATGCATGGGTATGTGATGACAAGGCCAGGCAGCTGAGTGATGAGGCACGGTCTGCCATTGCAAATTACTTGTCAGTGTACAAGGGACAAGAAAAGGGCGTTCCAAAGCTGTCAACGGGTCTTGAAAGTCATCCATTTATTTCAAAGTCTTATGACATTCTCTTGAACACGTTTGAGACGTCACTATTGTCGAATCAACGGTTGCTGGAGGATGAAGAGCAGACGAGGAATATTCTCAACATGTTACCAGAGGTGGTGAAGGATGCTGTGGTGACTGACTGGAAACGTGTTGATAAAGAATTGTTAGATGACGAAGAGTCGTGTCGATCACTGCATCGGTGGGAATCTATCAAAGAATGCACGAGGAAGGAATGTGCAAAGCACTCGAAATCAAACCCGAAAGACACTCGGTCTGTAAAGCTGATGGAAAAGGCGATGAAAGATATTGTTTTCGCATATGCATATCCAAGACTTGATATAGAAGTATCCAAGAAGATGAATCATTTGCTGAAAGCTCCATTCTGTGTACATCCCAAGACTGGCAAGGTCTGTGTGCCAATTGATCCAAAGCATGCATGGTCCTTTGATCCGGATACAGTCTGTACTGTCGGTCAGTTGCTGAACGAATTAAATAGAAACAATAAAGATGATGGTGATAAGGCAACGTATATGGAGACTGGTATGGGAAAAGCAGTTGACACATTCCGCCAGTGCTTTTTGGACTCGTTGATGAAGGACAATAAAAATGTCCTGGCGGAGAAGGCCAGAGTGTCATCTGCGCGTCATGATGGGAATCTTGCTTGGTAATCTATATACTGTATTCAAAATTTACATGATAATCTTTCCGGGTTCCGAAACAGATTCTTTGATGTCCTTGTGAGGCAAAACAATGGCACCGTTCAATGCAACTTCATCCTTGATAAACACATCCTCTCCAATAACGGCTTTATTTTCAATACGCGCCCATCTACCAACCTGAGTACCCCAACCGAGAATAGAATCAGCTACGTGAGCGTAGTTTTTAACCTTGACCCTGTGAAGAAGCACACAGTTTGAAAGACGAACCCCATCTCCTATCTCACATCCTTGTCCAATTGATACATTTGGACCAATCTTGCAATCCTTTCCAATCTTTGAGCTTGGATCGATGATGACATTCCCTTCAATATTATCCCCACTCGCAAGCTCTTCAGGTCTCTTCCTCTTCCTAGACGTCAAATGCAGTGCAAGTCCAGTCAAATAATCCTTTGGTTGACCAACATCCATCCAGTACCCTTCCAAAGCAATAGCATACAACTTTTTATCGTCCGCAACGGCGGGGAAGATTTCTTTTTCAATAGAAGTAGGACGTGGATGAATACGTTTCAAAATAGATGGAGAGCAGCAGTAAATTCCAGCATTAATTTTATCCCCAACAAACTCTTTTGGCTTTTCAACAAACCTGTCAATCTTTCCATCCTTCTCATCATATACAACAACACCATACTTGCTTGGATCATCAACTTTGGTCACCAAAATAGTTGCTTCAGCTCCTGATTTCTTGTGGAATTCCATCATTTCCTGCAATGGATACTCACAAATCACATCAGAGTTTAGGACAAAAAATGGTGCCCCTTTACCATCCTTGTTCAATATATCCTTGGCGAGAGCAAGAGGACCCGCAGTCCCCATTGGCTCTTCTTCCTGTGAGCATGTGATCTTGATACCCAATTTCTCTTCCCAGTCCTTCAAAAACTCCATCATCACGTGTGGTCTGTAGTTGATGGCAAGAACAACCTCATCACAACCAGCTTCCTTCAATGCTTCAATCTGGTGACATATCATTGGTTTATTTGCTGCATGTATAAGATAATCAGTGCATTGGAATCAAGTATGTGATGCGATGTGATGAGGAACGACAATCTGCGCTTGACTGACTGATTGGCGTTGACCACAATTCGTAGTAAACGCGACGATCAGCATTCGTCACACAGAGTGGCTACATATCAGAATATATTTAATGCGCAAAAAGGCGTACCGAAATCGACAATTGGCTTTGGGACTGTCAGCGTAAGAGGCCTCAGACGAGTCCCGTAGCCTCCCACCAGCACCAATGCTTTCGGCTTTTGTTCTCCCATTTTGGTTATGTAATGTTAGATCAATAGATCTCTTATTTAAACATGTAAAGACATGCATGCATCGGTGAGAATATGAACCAACTACCTCCTGTTGGCAGGTCCGAGGATTTTTGTCGATAGGATTTTAACGCTTGCACATATTCCATCTTTCTTTTTTGCTTTCTCCATTAATGCAATATTGCATTGCACAGAACGAAAACAAGCCATTTACCAGAGCTCTTCTGAGTTGGTGTTTTATTTTGTAAATGAGATTGTTACACACAGTCGAGAAGTATGACGTGATTCCTCCTTGAAATGAGAAAAGAGGTGGAAACCACAAAAGTGGTGAAAACCACAAAAGTGGTGAAAACCACCTCTTCATCCGTGTTCAAGTCACCAATGTATGTTTGCATGTAGTTTACTGGTCATCAGGCAGAGCAACTTGGCACCGAGCTATTGCCCCATTGTGGCTGAAGGGCTGCTTGGCCTGCAAAACCTGAGTTTGTAGCAAAATCAGTGTTGGTAGGCGACTGACTGACACACCAGCCTGATAAATCCTGATTGAAGGCACTGGCATCTTGGAACATACTATTCATACTAGTCACCGATGATGTCTTCCAATTACCAATATTCTGATTGAAGGCAGTGGCATTCATGAACATCTCATACATTTCAGTCACCGATGATGTATCCCAATCACCAATATTCTGATTGAAGGCAAGTGCATGTTTGAACATCTCACTCATATCAGTAACTGATGATGTCTTCCATTCACCGATACTCTGATTGAAGGCCTTGGCATCCTCGAACATATTACGCATATTAGTAACTGATGATGTATTCCAATTACCAATATCATGATTGAAGACAGTGGCACCACTGAACATACTACTCATAGTAGTTACCGATGATGTATCCCATGAACCAATATCCTGATTGAAGGCAAATGCATCTATGAACATATAATTCATATTTGTAACTGATGATGTATCCCATTTACCAATATCCTTATTGAAGACCTTGACATAAGAGAACATACTTAACATATCAGTAACTTTTGATATATCCCATGAACCAATATCCTGATTGAAGTCATATGCTTTATAGAACATATAATTCATATCAGTTACTGATGATGTATCCCATGAACTGATGTCTTCATTGAAGGTGCTTTTTTTTTTGAATAACCTTGCCATATCAGTGATTCCTGACATACATGTTGTTGATAGATTGGTAAACTGATCATTACTGATCATAGCCTCCACGTCTGTCTTGCTTCTCTTGGTATAGGTAATGCCATTTATTTTACCAGATTCACCATCAGCAGCATTGGGGCACAGGACAGTGACACCATTTGAAGCCAAAAACATCGTAGGTGGGTCCGTTGTGAACACAGCCGGATCTGATGAGCAAGCCTCACCCTGGTCATTTGATGCCTTCACATAACAACTATATGTCGTGTTTCCGGACAATCCATCGATAGTAGCAGACTCTTTACCACGAGATATTCCAGTCACATTGATAGGAGACGTCGTGGGGCACGTCTGGCTACCAGAATCAACACACAGCACTGTGTACGTCTCCTCTGGATTTCCCTTGAGACCATCGGACCAAGTAATGGTTGCATCTGTTGCACTTACAGACGCATTCTGCACGTTGCTAGGAGCACCCGGGGCAATCAACGTCGTAATTCGTGCTGGAGATTCGCTACATACTACACCAACGTCATTTTCAGCCTTCACAAGGCATCCGTATGTTGTGTTGGGAGAGAGGCCTGTGACTGTTCCACTGAGCGTCCCTCTGGCGATGCCTGTTGCGCCTGTGCTGATTCCCGATGATGATAGGCATGATGGGGCTGGTCCAGACACGCAGGTGACATTGTATGTTTCCTCCGGGTTCCCCGCTGTCCCGTCCACCCAGGAGATGGTGGCAGTCGTGTTGCTCACCACAGTCTCTGTCACATTCGTGGGTGGGCCAGCCTCGATCCAGGTCTTCACTGATGCGTATTCAGTACTGCAAACATCATCCACACTGTTGCTACCAATCACATAACAGTGGTATGTGGTGTTTGGTGTCAACCCAGTCACAGTGCCTTCCTGTGTGCCACGAGCAATATCAGTGACATTTTCACCTGCCTGTGTACATGAAGTACCACCATCTTCAACAACACACTTGACAGTATATGTCTCTGTTGGGTTTCCTTCAGCACCGTCTGCCCATGAGATGGTGGCGGTTGTGTTGCTGACAGATACCTCTGATACATTTGTGGCTTCATCAGGAGCACCCAATGTTTTGAATATTGTTGGAGCCAATGAGCACACCTCCCCAGCCTTGTTGGACGCCTTCACCCAGCACCTGTACGCTTTCTTGGCAGATAGACCAGTCATCACCTGGGACTGGGTTCCTCTGGCAATACCTGTGACCTCCACTCCTGAATCTGTACATAATCCAGTGGCAGACGCCACACAGTTGACACTGTACGTTTCCTCAGGCGTGCCTGTCTTACCATCAAGCCACGATATTGTTGCATTCGAGGTAGAAATCCTGCTGGCTGTGACAAATCCAGGAGGGCCTGGCTCGGAAGAATCAGGAATACGGTTCTCTGACACGCTTTCCACAGAGACCTCAGAGGCGCTGTTCACAATGCCTTCTGCCAAAGTAGTGAGGGTGGATGTATCAGCTTTATCCAGATCATCAAACAGTTGCTCTCCAGCAGTGGTGTTATCATATTGTACAGATCCATTTACGAAACTCGATCCGCTTGAAACAAGCAATGTGCGAAGGCGGCGAGAGAGTCCTCCAGCAGCAACAACAGAGTTGACAACACACGTGCCTGAGGGAGACAAAGCCAGCAGGTTCTCACACACTTGTTTCCTGTTCGTTTCATCGTCCGTGAAATAGTCGACAGGCTGCTGGTATAGAATACTGTATTCAACAAGAACACCTGGAGGGATAGATGGACCACTGGACACAGAGCTGAACACAGAGAGTTGGTTGGATATCTCGGTGGTTTCACCGCCACCTGAGCACTTTCCAACGGCGTAGATAGAGTTGTATCCACTCACTTGCATATTCAACAAAATACCTTCGGATGCCAACCCTGGCTTTGATGCATCCACGGTTTTTGTCTTGGGTACTGAGTCAATAGTATTTCCAGAGTATGTGAATATGATGGATTGTACTGAACAGCGTTCATTTCCACCCACATCCTTGACGGTGACTCTGACAGATCCAGAAGACGTGTAGCTGGATGCCAGAATAGTAGGTCCTGGAATAAATACAGGAATTACTGGCAAAGGTGTAGGCACCACAGGAGTTGGAGTTGGAGATGGAGATGGAGATGGACCTGCTGGACTGACATCGTATCGCTTGATCAGCTTCCAAGAGGTATACGCTTTCCTTCCAGCAGAACCTGTGTCAGGATATTCCACCAGCTTTGCAAGAGCATCACAGTCAGTTGCGGCCAGGGCACGAGCACAGACATCAGGCTTGTTGGCTGCAATGAGGACAAACTCTCCTTGCTTTTGAGTAACAGGTTGCACAGACCAGAGCTCAGACTCAACGTTTGCAATCCCTTTAGACGCATCATTCAGGAAAAGTCCGTCACCATACGGTTTCACAGAGCATGTCCATTCATACTTGGGGTTGTCATAGAAACTGCTCATGTAACCCAGACACTTGGCCTTGTTCTCAACATCTGGATGAATGAAGGCTTGCAGGGATACCACCTTCTTTGGTGGGGTGCTGTCCTCTCCAGTCTCTTCTTCTCCAACGACTCGAACCATCCACTCACGCCACATCATGGACTTGCTGACTCCCCTCATCACTGGACCAGCAGTGGACTTGGGAGACAAAGACTCTGAGCATGTCCTGTTGTTGAAACCAATGAACTCTGCACATATACACCCGCCTTGCTCAACATATGGCCAATCAAACAATACAAGCAGGAAAACATACCTCCAGAGCCAAGTCCACAAGACTGGGATCGTCCACCAGAGAGTTGGAGAGTGTAAATCCCCTGCGTGAGATCAGATAGGTCCCCGATTTCCTTTGGTTCGATCTTGACCAGTTTCCACGACCCATCGGTAGCACCACCAAGATCGGATCTTTTGTTGTTTTGTTTACAATAGAATCCGTTGATAGTGCTCGACAAGACGAGCAAGAGGAGCCAGAAACCTCCTGACAGTTTGCGAGTGGCCCGCAGCAATACGGACGGACTCATGCTTGAAGAACTTTGTTGATCGTAATAATAAAACTATTATAACGTGCAGAAATAATGAATATATTATTTTATAAACACGAGTTGTCCTGTTGTTGACGTTTAGATTCCCCGGGACAGGATCAGGCGTCTCGTCAGCGTAACATAATTTTGGAGGAGCGTAACATAAGCAGCCGCGGCTCCATGCCCTGGTTCTCGATAGGATTTTAACGCTTGCACATATTCCATCTTTCTTTTTTGCTTTCTCGATTGCATTTTAATGTTTCATGCATGACGTGCGCACGTGGTACAACGGCAGAGTGATCCTTGAACAAGATCACATTATAGTTTTCTACTTTTTATTTTCATGTACTGCGCTGAAGTACCAAACCAATGGTATGCAGTGTGCTTGAGACCGTCATCTGTTACATCGAAGCGTGAAGTAGAGGAGCCAGAGTGTCGTTGGCACACGATAGGGTATTTGTATTTTTGATACTGTTCGTTTCCCTGGGTGATTGCTGATGGGAAAGCGGAAAGACCCTTCCGGGAGCGGTAGTGGTGCCATGCCTCATGATTTGGAGCAGAAGGCGAGAGCGTGGCAACAGATGAATTCCAAACGGTATGCTGCCAAGCGTACCTTTGGATATAGACAATCTCAAAAGGAAGAGATGCCTCCAGAGCACGTTCGGAAGATTGTGAGAGATCATGGAGATATGTCGAGCAGAAAGTTTAGACAGGATAAACGAGTGTATCTTGGGGCACTCAAGTTTGTGCCGCACGCTGTTTTTAAACTTCTTGAAAATATGCCAATGCCATGGGAGCAAGTTCGATATGTGAAGGTGCTGTACCATGTGACGGGTGCTATTACATTTGTGAATGAAATTCCAACAGTCATTGAGCCAATATACCTGGCTCAATGGGGTACCATGTGGATCATGATGAGGAGAGAGAAGAGGGACAGGAAACACTTTAAGAGAATGCGTTTCCCTCCATTTGATGACGAAGAACCACCCCTGGATTACGCAGATAATATACTAGATGTCGATCCTTTGGAAGCAATCGAGTTGGAGTTGGATCCTGAAGAAGATGGTCCTGTGATTGACTGGTTGTATGATACGAGCAGACCGCTTCAATATGACTCGCGATATGTCAATGGACCATCATATAAAAAATGGAAGCTTCCTCTACCAATAATGTCGACATTGTATCGATTGGCTGGACAATTGCTGTCCGATATTGTCGACAAAAACTACTTTTACTTGTTTGACTTTGAATCTTTTGCAACTGCAAAAAGCCTGAACATGGCTATTCCTGGAGGTCCAAAATTCGAGCCAATGTATAGAGATTTAGATACTGGGGATGAGGACTGGAATGAATTCAATGATATCAACAAGTTGATTATCAGGGTACCAATCAGGACAGAGTACAAGGTGGCATTTCCCTACTTGTACAATAATAGACCAAGGAGTGTGAAATTGCCAGTATATCACTATCCACAAGTGATGTATATCAAAACCGATGATCCTGATCTGCCTGCATTTTCATATGATCCTCTAATTCACCCCATACCAGCATACACTGCTGAATTTGAGGGGGAGGAAGGGCAGGAAGAGGATACTTGGGATGAAGATGAATTTGTCATGCCTGCTGATATTCAGCCACTGATGCATAGAAGGCCACTAGAGACGGATTCTACTGCGGATGGGATTTCTCTGTTGTGGGCACCACATCCATTCAATTCTCGATCAGGAAGAACCAAACGAGCTATTGATGTGCCCCTCATCTCAGATTGGTTCAAAGAGCATTGTCCGTCAGGGCACCCTGTGAAAGTTAGAGTGTCTTATCAGAAATTACTCAAGGGATGGGTGTTGAATCAGCTGCATAAAAAGCCACCACAAGCAATGAAGAGAAGATCGTTGTTTAAAAGCTTGGCTGCAACGAAGTTCTTCCAACACACTGAATTAGACTGGGTTGAAGCAGGTCTTCAGGTGTGTCGTCAGGGATATAATATGCTAAATCTGCTGATTCATCGCAAGCATTTGAACTACTTGCACTTGGACTATAACTTTAATCTGAAGCCTATTAAAACTCTTACAACAAAGGAGAGAAAGAAATCCCGCTTTGGTAATGCATTCCATTTATGCAGAGAGATTTTGAGATTAACTAAGCTCATCGTCGATGCCAATGTGCAATTTCGGCTCGGTAATGTCGACGCATTCCAGCTTGCAGATGGATTGCAGTATACATTTTCTCATGTAGGACAGCTGACAGGAATGTATCGGTACAAGTACAAGCTGATGAGGCAAGTCCGAATGTGCAAGGACCTGAAGCATCTTATATATTATAGATTCAATACAGGACCAGTGGGAAAAGGTCCTGGAGTTGGGTTCTGGGCTCCAATGTGGCGGGTGTGGCTATTCTTTTTGAGAGGTATAGTTCCATTGTTAGAGAGGTGGCTTGGCAACCTCCTTGCTCGTCAATTCGAGGGACGTCAAGACAAAGGTGTTGCAAAGACTGTCACAAAACAACGTATCGAATCTCATTTTGATCTTGAACTCAGAGCTTCAGTAATGCATGATATCCTGGATATGATGCCAGAAGGGGTGAAGCAAAACAAAGCCAAGACTATTCTGCAGCACCTCAGTGAAGCATGGAGGTGTTGGAAGGCAAATATTCCTTGGAAAGTTCCAGGTCTTCCAGCACCTGTTGAATCAATGATCTTGCGATATGTGAAGATGAAGGCTGATTGGTGGACAAATGTAGCACATTATAACAGGGAACGTATCAGAAGGGGTGCTACTATTGATAAAACTGTATCAAGGAAGAATCTCGGACGTCTCACGCGCTTATACTTGAAGGCAGAGCAAGAAAGGCAGCATAATTACCTCAAAGATGGCCCTTATGTCAGTCCAGAGGAGGCTGTTGCAATTTACACCACGACTGTACACTGGTTAGAGAGCAGGAAGTTCGCACCAATCCCCTTTCCACCATTATCATACAAGCATGACACTAAAATTCTGATTCTTTCTCTTGAGAGACTGAAGGAGTTTTATACATCGGCTGCTCGTCTGAATCAAATGGAGAGGGAGGAGTTGGGTCTTGTTGAACAGGCATATGATAATCCTCATGAAGCTCTATCCAGAATAAAGCGTCACTTGCTTACTCAACGAGCATTCAAAGAGGTATCCATATCCTTCTTTGACCAATATACGCATTTGATTCCAATTTATCAGATTGAGCCACTTGAAAAGATAACAGATGCATATCTTGATCAATATTTGTGGTATGAGGCTGACAAACGACATTTGTTCCCCAATTGGATCAAACCAGGAGATTCTGAGCCTCCTCCTCTTTTGGTATACAAATGGTGCCAAGGAATCAATAATCTTGAGGATGTCTGGGACACATCTGATGGGGAATGTGTGGTTATGATGGAGGCAGACTTGGAGAAAATGCATGAGAAAGTTGATTTGACACTTTTGAATAGACTGCTCCGATTGATTGTTGACCACAACATTGCTGACTATATGACAGCAAAAAATAACATCGTCATTGCTTTCAAAGATATGGCCCACACAAACTCATATGGTATTATTCGAGGATTACAGTTTGCAACATTTTTGATGCAATACTATGGTCTGGTGTTGGATTTATTGATGCTTGGACTTACAAGGGCTTCAGAAATAGCTGGACCGCCAAATATGCCGAATGAGTTCCTAACCTTTAGGGAAACAAGAGTGGAAACGAGGCATCCAATAAGATTGTATCAGCGCTACATCAACAAGATCCACATTCTGTTTAGATTCTCTGAAGATGAATCAAAAGATTTGATTCAGCGATTCCTGACTGAAAATCCCGATCCTAACAATGAAAATATTGTGGGATATAACAATAAGAAATGTTGGCCAAGGGATTCTCGTATGCGTCTGATGAAGCATGATGTCAATCTAGGAAGGGCTGTCTTCTGGGATTTAAAAAATCGTCTACCAAGATCACTGACAACCTTTGAATGGGATAGTTCCTTTGTCTCTGTTTATTCAAAGGATAACCCTAACCTGCTCTTTGCCATGTGTGGATTTGAAGTGAGAATTCTCCCCAAGATTAGAATGACAGAGGAGAACTTTGCACATAAAGATGGTGTTTGGGCTCTTCAAAATGAGCTGACTAAGGAGAGGACAGCACAAGCGTACCTGCGTGTTGACGATGAAGGGCTCAAATCTTTTGAAAATCGCATCAGGCAGATTCTCATGTCATCAGGGTCTACCACATTTACAAAGATTGCCAATAAATGGAATACAGCACTTATTGGTCTGATGACATACTACAGAGAAGCGGTAATTCACACCCCAGAGCTCCTAGATTTGCTGGTCAAGTGTGAAAATAAGGTACAGACAAGAATTAAAATTGGACTGAACTCTAAAATGCCCACCAGATTCCCTCCTGTAGTATTTTATTCTCCAAAAGAGGTGGGAGGCTTGGGAATGCTTTCTATGGGGCATATATTGATTCCCCAATCAGATTTAAAGTATTCTCAGCAAACAGACCTTGGAGTAACTCATTTCAGAGCGGGTATGTCTCACGACCAGGATCAGCTTATTCCCAACTTGTATCGTTATATAATGCCATGGGAGTCTGAATTTGTAGACTCCCAGAGAGTTTGGGCAGAGTATGCATTGAAGAGGCAAGAAGCAATGTCTCAAAACAGGAGATTAACTTTAGAAGACTTGGAGGACAGTTGGGATAGGGGTATTCCTAGAATTAATACTCTTTTCCAGAAAGATCGTCATACTCTAGCATATGACAAGGGGTGGAGAGTTCGCCAAGATTTCAAACAGTTCCAGTTTGAGCGCGCAAACCCATTCTGGTGGACACATGCAAGGCATGATGGTAAATTATGGAATCTGAACAATTACAGAACAGATGTTATCCAAGCTCTGGGTGGAATCGAAGGTATTTTGGAGCATACGCTTTTCAAGGGAACGTATTTCCCAACATGGGAAGGGCTTTTCTGGGAGAAAGCAAGTGGGTTTGAAGAGAGTATGAAATATAAAAAGCTGACAAATGCACAGCGGACTGGTCTCACTCAAATTCCTAATCGTAGGTTTACTCTTTGGTGGTCACCAACTATCAATCGTGCAAATGTTTATGTTGGATTCCAGGTGCAGCTTGATCTTACTGGAATATTCATGCATGGAAAAATTCCAACGCTTAAGATATCTTTGATTCAGATCTTTAGAGCACATCTTTGGCAAAAGATTCACGAATCTCTGGTAATGGATCTCTGCCAGGTGTTTGACCAGGAACTTGATGCTCTTGAGATAGAAACTGTCCAGAAGGAGACTATACATCCACGTAAATCATACAAAATGAATTCCTCTTGTGCTGATATATTACTCTTTGCAGCTTACAAGTGGTCAATTTCAAAGCCAAGTCTGATGGGTGAGCAGAATGATAAGTTTGATCAAAAGCCATCCAATAAGTATTGGGTTGATGTTCAGTTAAGATGGGGAGATTTCGACTCTCATGACATAGAGCGATACACTAGAGCAAAGTTTTTGGACTACACTACAGATAATATGTCAATATATCCCTCACCAACAGGAATGATGGTTGGTGTTGATTTGGCATACAATCTTCACTCGTGTTACGGAAATTGGTTCCCTGGTGTCAAGCCTTTGGCAGTTCAAGCAATGTCAAAGATAATGAAGGCCAACCCAGCATTGTATGTGATGAGAGAGAGAATCAGAAAGGCATTACAGCTGTATTCTTCAGAACCAACTGAGCCATACCTGTCCTCGCAGAATTATGGAGAATTGTTTTCTAATCAGACAATTTGGTTCATTGATGATACAAATGTGTATCGTGTGACGATCCATAAAACATTTGAGGGAAATCTGACCACAAAGCCAATAAATGGAGCAATATTCATTTTCAATCCAAGAACTGGTCAGATGTTCTTGAAGATCATTCATACATCTGTTTGGGCAGGTCAAAAGCGCTTGTCACAGCTTGCGAAATGGAAGACAGCGGAAGAAGTGGCAGCATTGGTTCGCTCATTGCCAGTTGAAGAACAGCCCAAGAGAATCATTTGTTCTCGAAAAGGAATGCTTGATCCTTTGGAAGTGCATCTTTTGGACTTCCCCAACATTGTGATTACAGGCTCTGAACTCCAGTTGCCATTCCAAGCTGCATTGAAGATTGAAAAGTTTGGGGATCTCATTTTAAAGGCCACGGAACCTCAAATGCTTCTCTTCAATCTGTATGATGACTGGTTGAAAACCATTTCTTCGTATACCGCATTTTCGAGGCTGATTTTGATCCTGAGAGCATTACACATCAATGTGGATAAGGCCAGGATGCTCCTCAGGCCTGACACATCTGTTCAGGTTGAGCCACATCATATATGGCCATCTTTGACCGATGAACAGTGGATTAAGGTTGAAATAGCTCTCAAGGATCTTATTCTTGCTGATTATTCCAAAAAGAATAACATCAATGTGGGTGCCTTGACTCAAAGTGAAATCAGGGATATTATCCTTGGAGCAGACATCACACCACCTTCACTCCAGAGGCAGCAAATTGCAGAGATTGAAAAGCAGGCTAGGGAAGGAGCGGCTGCCACAGCGACGACAACAAAGACCGTAAATGTACATGGTGAGGAAGTGATTGTGACGACGACTTCGCCATATGAGCAAGCAGCATTTGGCTCAAAGACAGACTGGAGAGTCCGTGCCATATCTGCTTCAAACCTTCACTTACGAATCAACCACATTTATGTCAACTCGGAAGACATATCAGAAGATGGGTACACATATGTCATGCCGAAAAATCTGCTGAAAAAGTTCGTCTGTATTGCAGACTTGCGTACACAGGTTGCTGGATATCTATATGGTGTGTCACCGCCAGACCATCCTCAGGTGAAGGAAATCCGTTGCATTGTGATGCCACCTCAGTGGGGCAACCACCAGATTGTGAACCTTCCAAATTCTCTTCCAGAACATGATTATCTCATTGATATGGAGCCTTTAGGATGGTTACACACACAACCACATGAAAGTGTCCAAATGGCGCCAGGCGATGTAGCAGCACATGCCAAGATGCTGGAAAACTTCACCCCTTGGGATGGTGAGCGTTGTATCACAATGACTGCTGCTTTCACTCCTGGAAGTATTTCCCTCACTGCCTTTAAATTGACACCTCAAGGCTACGAATGGGGTAGGGAGAATGTTGATGCAGCAACCAGTGTGGGTGCTGGCTACTCACCTGCTTGCTATGAAAAGGTCCAAATGCTTCTTTCAGACAGATTCATGGGATTCTTTATGGTACCAGATGCTGGTTCGTGGAATTACAATTTCCAAGGCACGAAGTTTAATGCGAATGGTTCATATGGACTCAAATTAGCCAATCCAAAAGAGTTCTACTCAGAGGTGCACAGACCAACACACTTTTTGGAATTCAGCACATTAGAGGACAGTCCTCCAGAAGTGGACGTAGAAGATCCGCTCCAATAGAAAATTACATTCAGGTACTTCATATTAATTGACATGTTCTTGTGTGTAATAAAATGGGCCAAATTAGGTGAATTAAGATTCAGTATCAGCCCAGTCAACAAACGTCTGGGCATTACCCTGCTCCAATATCTCAACCCAATAGCCATCTGGGTCCTTAATAAATGCAAGGTTCTTCATTTTCCCTGCGTCGGGCTTTTTTACAAATTCAACACCAAGAGACTCGAAGCGCGCACAGGCCTGTCCCACATGATCTACCTTTATTCCAATGTGACCAAATCCCTGGGGCTCACTATTTCCATTATGGTAAGAAAACTCTGGGTCATTTTCTGTACCATAGTTATGGGTGAGTTCAATCAGTCCAGGCAATCCAAGCATCCAGGAGCAACGCTTTACTGGGTCCTCTGGAATCTCCTCAGTTTCAGCATAGCCCATAAAGTACAGACTGAATTTCATGTCGGGAAAATCCAGTTTACACAATAGCTTCATTCCAAGAACTCTGGTATAAAAATCTAAGCTCTTTTCTGGGTCTTTGATGCGGAGCATTGTCTGCTGCATGCAATAGCCTCGAGTTGCTGGGTCAGAGATGTTGCAACATCCTGGAAGGGAGTGGAGCTCACTGACTGAAAGTTTTGACATGATTTCCAGCTGTTATATTTTACAATTGAAAATGTAATTTATATATTAAAAGACTGAATCACGGCGTGAGATCATGACACCGGTTGATTCAAAGTCAGACGAATAATTTCATCCTCCACTTTTCGAGCCTCAGAATTCCATTCTGCTTTGATTCGTTCTATATCACCACTTGCAGACGGGTCCGTCTCTAATCGTTTGTCAAGACTATCAATTCGAGCTTCTGCTTGAGCCAAGGCAGCTTTAAATTGGTTTGAAGCCGGGATAGTGCCATTCTGATTGTGGATCAACTTGTTCATCTCCTCTTCAATCTTTTCTCTCTGTAGTTTTTCAATCTTCGCTTGGTGTAAGGCAGCATAAACTGCGTCACTATTGCAGGCTTCTTCTATTCGAGACAAAGCGTCCTTTCTCTTAACCGTTTCTTTGCGCTCTACTTGTGTCTTCATGCCAAGAGCATTCAGTCGTTGTTCCAAGAGTTCAATGGAAGCATTCTTGACCTCTTGAAAGCGCTTGAAATCGTCAAAGATGGCACGTTTTTCGTCCTCTAGTTGTTTGCATTGGTGTCGAAGTCTTGATATCTCTACCTCCATAGAGTCAATGCTCGTTTGATATTCCATGGCACATCGGTCCTCTGCCTCAATGGCAGCAGTGTCAACAATGTTTTGCATCTCACTGGTACGAGTGTGATCTTGAGTTTCAAGTTTATTTTTCATAAGAGCAATGCGTTCCTCGAATATCTCCTTGGTTCGCTCCATTTCCTCTTGGTAACGATCTTTCATCATGTCCTGCTTTCGTATTGAAGATTCCAGGGAAGTTTGTGCGGTGTCCAACTGCTGTTTGAGGCTTTGGATCTCTTCCTTATATCTTTGGTTGGCCTTCTCCAGCGACTGCACATCACCTTTGAATTTCGACCACAGCTCCCGAGACTTTTCTTGAATAATCTTCTTGGCAACAAGTGTGCTCCATGCCGATGATGCCCATTGTGATTGTTTCATCTCTAGCTCTTGAATCTTGTGTTCTTGGCGAGCAGACTCATCCAAAACCTCCTCAAACTTGCTGACAAAGTTGAGCAAATGGCTTGAATCCCCGAGTATTGGCCCAGAAGTAGCCCCAGATATATTTTCTTGCAGCATTGATTGTGCAGTGTCGCGATGCAATGTTGCCTTTAATTGCTCCAATGCTTTTGTTGCATGTCTTGCCTCCATTTTTGCTGCCTCATATGCAGACACAATACTCTTGTATTTTTCCTCAAAATTCTTGATCTTATTTTCAGCATACGGACCAATATTCAAGGATCCCTCCGACATTGATTGAGAAATGTCAGTCAGTTTGTCTGTCAATACAATTGATAATTCAAGAATACTTTGAGGGGTCGAGTACATTGACAAAATCTTCTCTGCAGCAGTTTCTCCATCCTCCACAAGAACGATCTTTGCCAATCCGGATTTCATTGCGGCTACCGCAGTCTCCAAATTATCCATGAATTGCCCATGCTGATTCACTAGTTCCCGTGCTTGGAGGAGAGAGGCCTTGAGCTCAGATTCCTTATTCCTAGACTTTTCAGCAAGCTCAGAATATGCCTGACATTGCCCCTGCTGAATTGCAACCGATCGACGGAGTTGAGAACGAAGTGTATCTATTTCCTCACGGCGAGCTGCATTCAATGAGTCAATCGTCCTAGAAGGTTCTAAAGGAACATCCCCAGATGAGATGAAACTTTTGAGCCGTCTCATATCAGCTTCAACAGATTCCAACTCTTCCTCCCTGTGGTCATTGATATAAGAAAGCTCTCCAAGACTTTCTAATAATTCAGTTTGTATCTGTGCAGCTTCTTGCAGCGAAAGGACCAGAAACTCAATCGGTTCTGAGGATGGATCAATCTGGTCAATACTAAGGGATGGGAGTCCTGAAAGGTCAAGAGAGAATTTCTGGACAGCCTGAAGAGACGCTATTCGCGCCTCACTAGATGCAAGCTTTCGCTTTGATTGATGCAATTCTGATCGTAGGGACTGAATTTCATCGTGCATTTGGATACACTGAGTGTTCATCTCGTCTTGCTTCTTCTGGGAAGCTTCCTCACCCCTGGCCATTCCATCAATTGCATCTCGAGCCTCCGCTTGCAGATGTTTGATTTCTTCATCTTTCAAAGAAATAGTCGATTCAAGCTGATGGCACATATCTTCAAGATCCACAAGTTTATTCAATGCATCCTCTCTCCATTTTTCTTCCTCCTCGCCATCCATCTTAGACATCTCTTGCTTTTTAATCTGTGATTGCAGGTCTGCCTCCCGATCTAACGCAGCCATGAGTTCTGACTCAGCATGCAGGGCAACCTGCTGCGCGAGCGCATGTGCTTTAGAAACTTGCTCCAATTCTGCTCGAAGTGTCTCCAGTGTTTCTTCTTCAATCTCATCTTCATCACGGATGAATAATGGGACAGCAATGTCATGTACCTGACATCCGACTTCCACACCAATTCTCTTAGTATCAATGGCATTCTTGATGAGAGCGTCCTCAAGTGCCTTATTAGCCTTGAACAATTTTGAATCTTTGGCAAATCCTTCCTGGTCCGAGAGTTCGTCCAGTATGGCAATGGAGGGCAAATTCCTCACATGCTTTGAAGCATCAATCCCCAACTTTTCCCCTATAAACGTTTCCAGATTCTTACAACGCTTCTCCAAATATCGCCGCTCCTTCTCAAAACTGCTCTCCATCTCAGCCATCACCTCCTCTGCAGCATCCATGCCCTGAGCAACATCATCCATATTCGCTTCAACCTCAGCCCTGGCCCGCTTTTCCGCCTCCAGTTCTATCTTAACATTCTCCAATACTTGTTCCATTTCAGATAAACGCTTTCTATAGGAATCATTTTCACGCGATAAGGTTCCAAGTCTAGTCTGGAAAGAATTACCTCTCATCCTTTCCTCCTCTAACGCAGACTCTAGATCCTGCATCCTCTCCAGAGCCTCATCGTATTGTCCCGACAGTTCTTCAATAAAAGCATCTTTTTTCTTGAGTAAGTCTAATGTCCTGGCATTACGTGCATCATTCTTTGCCCTTTCCTGAGACAGTACACCCAGCAATTCATCATGTTGCTCCTCCTGTTGCTTCTGCATCTCCCTCATGGTTTCAATCTCCTCCTTCAAATCATGAACCACACGAGGATTCGAAGACATCAACTTGCTGGTGCGAGTGGTACTTTTGGTCTGCTGAGAATACAATGGATTTATGGACGCGCTCTGAGATGCCCCCAGAGTCTGTGTCCTTTCGTCAAAGGAAATTTCACGAGTCTCTGGACTGCCGATACCATTCACGCGAAGCTTTCTAGTCCCACTAGAACCATTACTGCCATCTATAAAGTCAATTCCATGAGGCGCCCGTATTACCGATGGCCCACTCAGGCTCTCTTCTGCCAAAGACATTTATGTAACAACAATATTGTTGACAACGGTCTCAACTCTGGCCCAGTATTCTAACTATCACAGGCGTAGGTCAGTCTACGTATAATTGTGTATTTTATAATTCGTAAAGATACTATAGTCTAATGACAGATCACTGAGTACGCGTCTCCCTTGTTGTTGCTCCACGTTCAAAAACCGTCAGTCTTGTTTCTCGACGATTTGGGGGACCCAGCATGGTAATCTACTTTGCTATACATTTGGAAATTTCTTTATAATATTGTATGATGTGGCTCTTGTGTTCTTGGTTTAATGCTTTAGACAGAAGCTGGACACGATTGTCGGTTGATCTGTCGATAACATTTTATTTACCCAAGTGAAAATAAAAAGATATTTAAACGTGGTGCCAAAATTTGAATTCAAAATGCAAAGTTTATTATTTACTTTGAGTTTCGATCATTGGATTCTCTATTTATTTAAATATCAGACGTTGAATTCATAAGGGAGAAGACGATCGATGGATCCAGTCATCGTCGAAGAAACTCAACGAGATCCCGTTGTCGAAAACAACAACACGAAAGGAATGACACAAACCACGCTGGCTGGTGGTCGGGTGGAGGTGACAGACCGCAAAATAGATGAACGTGAAATTGAAGAACAGGATGCGGAACAGGATGATGTTGCTGTCGTGATTCCACTGAGCAATGACGCCTCTCAGCGTTCCCTCTTCTCTTTGAAAAAGGTTGTCCGGATGGGTAAAAGCATGACTTCTGTTAGCTTTACAGCACAGGACTTGCAAAATCTAAAGAAAAAGCTAGAAGATGCTAGTACAGGGAAACATGAGTTGTTGCAGTCTCTGCGTTTGTTGCAATGTTACCGTTTATGTTTGGAAGATTTGAAGGTGAGTGGTCTTGGGGGAGTTGTGCGTGTACTAAGCATGGTGCATCCGAAGGAAGAGGTGCAGAAGGCTGCTGGTAACATGATGCACAAGTGGAAAAGGATGGTTTTGAGGGAATTGTTTCCGCTGCCACGATCTGTGAATGAATCGGCAGATGTGGATGAGACATTCGGGTATGATGTTGCTGCAGCAAAGGAGGCTCCAGAAGGCTGTGATGTCCCACCAGAGGAACTGATACGACTAGAAGAAGAGGATGCGCTCTACGAAAAGATGTGTCGTAAAAGAGAGAGAATTGAAGAAGATCCATTCTGTAGTAGCACTGACGAGGATGAGGAAAGTGATAGTGACATGTGGTCTCCGAGTATGGAGCGGCGACGCCGCGCTGCAAAAATGTTAGCTGCTCGTAGGAGGGCGTCTGGAACAGACGAGGGACCGTCTCCGGACGAAAATAAGCTTAATGAAACAAACACGATCGAAGCAAATGCTCCCGCTCCCAAGAAGCGTCTGAGCAAAGCTTTTCAGAATCTTTTTGCAAAGGGCAAGGCAGAGAGTGCTGATAAGCCACTGAAAGAGACTATTGATCTGGCTTCTTGTGAGGACGATGCGCCTTGCCAGTGAGTTTGTACAGTTTAATTTTTCATTCATTTCTAAGTTGAATGATAATATAAGTTTCATTGTAATATTTGGGTGGCTTGGAGCCAGACTCACTTTGCTACTTTATGCTTCCATGGCATTGACTGCTCTGACTTTTCCTGTTGTGCAGCAGAGGCCATGGGATTTCCATTTCGATGCTCAACGCTACCACCTGAGCTGCCAGCATTGGCCTTTACTTGTGGTGGTTGCTGAGCAATCACGCTCCACGTTTTCAATTCCCGAGAGAGTGACTGGGCATCAACTCCCCTGTTACACTGTTGACCAGCCCCTTCTTCTGTATCGTTTGAATTGCTTTTCGCCATATTGCTTTTCAGGCTTTCAGCTCGTTTGACTGGCAATGTATTCTTGGCATCATCCATATGGGGGGAATTCTCAGACCTTGGAGATACACTTACGGATGCATTCACAGACATGGAATCTCTCCTACTCAATGCTCTCGAGCGTGATGTTGGTGTCAACCCGTGTGCCGTCACGGAAGCATATGTGATGCTGAAGGAATCTTGGCTCTTTCGATTCATTTGGTCCAAAGCTACAGCACTATCGGACCTTGTTATGGCACCAGGGTGGAGATACGCTGTTGGATCCCTGTTTGTCTCCAAATCTTTATGGTGCTGTCCATCCTGCTGGACATGGTTCCCTTGCTTGGGCTGACAATTCCTTTCAAATTCAATGTTGCTCACGAGTAGCTGCTGGTTCGATGCCAAACCATATCCCATTGTCCCTGAATTTGCACCTCCCATGAATTTGAGGGTTTGTATAGAGTGAGGAATTTGGAAAATTGTGGTACCACTACCTATACTGATGGTACTTGCTACACTATTTGCTCTACGATGCCGCGGTCGGGGTTTCATAATATGAGACTCTGCAGTCATGAAGCTAGCTTCTGAAGCTGGTAATTCCAATGACATCTCTGAGTCGATTTGAGACTTGGGAGCCACGCCGGATGATTCAAATGAATCTTGGCGATCTCCCAAGTCATCCTCATTTCTCCTTTTGGTAGGTGATGGTGCAAGACCATCATGTGTCTCTAAACTAGCTTCATGAAAGTTATCACTGAGTTTAGCGCTTGAATTTTTGTTCGAAGGATGGAGCGCTAAATCTGGGAGGGACACGGATGAGGTCTTTCTGGTAACCAAAGAGGCCCCAGGGCGCGACAACAAATCCAGAGATCCCTGACTGACATGATATGGGGCAGCCTGATTCTGAATCTGGTTTGGCAGCACTAAATACTCTTGCGGAAGCCCAGCAGCCATCGCAGTGAACATTCTATTCTCCAAGGCAACTCGATGTGTGCTACTCCAAGTATGGTTGAAAAAGAGGGAGATTTTCTGAGATGCAACAGATGGCTCATGCTGAAGAATGTATGTCAAAGATTTTGCCCCATGGGAGAATGCCATCTTCATTCTAACATAACTCGTCTTACTCACACTTCTACCTAGATTATTGCTTGGCAGCAGTGGATCCATGATATTCAAGTGTTTCTTTGCAAGCTGAATATTTGGCTTTTCTGAAGATGAGCAAGAAAGATCGGGAGAAAGCCATTCAATTGCAGAGGTGGAGTCTTTGGGTTTTGCACTGTACTCGGATACAGAATCCCTCAACTCTTCTGCAGACAACAGACGTGCTCCAAGAGGCAGTTGCTGCTCATCTATATGCGGGTGTGGAAAACTGTCCAATGGGATTGGGCCAAAGACACTAAGACAGTAATTGTCAAAGTCAAACTCTGCAAATACCTGCAGAAATCGCTGGAAAGTATCCAAAGGGCACATCAATTGTGTTCCATAGATATTGATGATGAAAAGTACCATCACTTCGAGTGCATAGCTGCTCAAAAGGCCATTGTGCGCACCAAGAAGTCTACTTTCATAATAACACCAAGCTTTTACGAGGATGATGCTTTTCTTCAGCAAATGGGATCGGCCAATCGTGCGATCACACCTCTCAAGAAATCCCACAGCACACAGACCTCCTAATGCATTAAAAGAAACATCGACCTCAAGGCCAGATACAATGCATTTCACCAGCTTAACTTCTGCCTGTATAATCTGTACATCCTCAATCTCAAGCACTCCAACATTCTTTCCACCACTGCTAGTATCCCTGCTTTTCTTCGAAGACGCAGCCTCGCTATCCAAATATTTCTTTAACTCCATTGCCCACGAGGATGCCAAGTCACGAGCCTGACCAATCGTGTTTGCACTATTCAAATCTGTGAAAATACTGATATCGACATCACCATCCGGCAGATATGCTTTCAGAGGGACAGAACCAAACATAAATGCATTCACTTGGTTCCCATTCCTATTTTGAGAGCCCCCATGAAAGCATCGCTTGATCAAATCCGTAACATACGCCGCAATTGCATATCTGCGCATTTCAGATTGTGCATCGGGCTGAATACATGTCATCAACCGATCCACACACTGCTGTACCACCATTTGAGCTGTCATCATCCCAGGCGCTGACGATGGCCTCACCCTGTGGTTTTTACCAGATGCAGAGTACGACGAGTGGCGTACGCCACTCGCATTTCCACCTTTTCCTTTCGAACCAGCTCCCACAACCATGTGGGGTCACTTGCAAGAGATCACTCCCGTGTCTTCCACCACCCCTATACCACTAACAAGGGCAAAAAGATGTATATATTCTACTTTAAGCAATTGCTAGGTGTTTAAAACAAAATTTAGACGATAAAACGAGTCTTATTGTGATCGTCGTTCCCCACACCCTCGGGTCACACTTTCAATGAACACAATTTGCCCAGTATCTCTTCGTGTTTCTCCTCCACAAGAGAAATTGTAGTTTTTTTAATTTGCTAGACCGTTGTGGCCAATCTCATAAGCTTTAAAGCTTTGCCAAATTTGGCTGGAGGAAAACATAAAAAGTTATGTAAACATTTTTAAAAAATTAATTTGTTTTTGCAATATTGCATTAATGCAGGAATATTCCTCAATATTGAGATCTCGACTCTCGAGAGTAATCGAAGTAGCACTGGGACGATTCAAATTTCTAAATCAGCACCGACCACCAGGGACCTTGAATCCTGCAAACCCATGTTGGGGTATCCATGGCACGATCCTTGGGACCCCATTCCCAAGGGAAGCACTCTTCTGAATAGAATGCTTTATTCTATCTTATATTGTCAGCATGCATGCTGATGACAATCCTAGTACAATACTGATGATGGAAACATAATTCCAAGGCTCAGAAAAGAGCACAATACCCAGAATTGACATTGGAATTTTATTCAAAGAGCCAATCATAGAATATGTCACTGGTCGGACCGCCCCAATCAACCAAAGACTAGAAATGCCGATTAAAAATGAGAGGACTCCAGAGCAGCATAAAATACCTATATTTTGACGTGCCTGACTGATCAGAAGACCTGAGTTCTTCGAATCAAGCACATTAGCAACGATTAAGAATGGTGTTGAGAAAAGATTGTTGAGCATGAGGATATCATATTCTGAAATGCCAGACTGTTTGACTATTTGCATGGACGACCTGGACAATATATCAAAATTAGTAGGAAAAAAAAGTCATGATACAATAATGATACATAATATGCACTTGAAAAGTCTTACTTTATCCAAAAAATGTAGGCAATGGTCAAAAGAGTATTCAACAGCTGCCAAAGTACACCTACGGTGTTCCAGGACATGGTGCCACCTACATTGACCAAAGTTGAGAGTACTAGGACACTTGCAGATATCCAGACTGAAAGTTTGTATCTTTTCTTGAATAACAAGAACTCAAGCAGTAATATCACAACATTTCCACTAGTTTTCATCAATGTAGCAGTGCTCACTGAAAGGTATTTTAATGAAAATATTGATGTTATCAGCATTAGCAAATATGTAATCGAAACTCTGCCAAGCCTACGTAAGACTGTGGAATTTATGGCGCTCATTCCATTGACTATCGAAGCGCAGAAGAAAAGAAGAAAACAAATAGTACATTGAGATAGTACCAGCAAGCAAGGCGCAACTCCATTCGTTCTGCTAACGATGAACTTATTAGTCAGTACCTACGTAAAAAATCGCGTATAATCAAAATGTTGCAATACAAGGTTTGCAAAAACTGGAGCCAGCGCTTACCATTGCGCTTGAAGTAAGACAATACACTGAAGCAGGGAGGAGAGTTCGAGCGTTCATTTGTAAATCATTGTACTATATACATGGTTATGTAACCTACAGGTTGTGCTAAAGATTTTAAAAATTGAATCGAATTTCATACCATGAATTGACTAAATTCAAGTTGAGAGGGATGTTAGATGGGCAGTTTGAACTGGAAGGAAATCTCCCTAGAGATGGAAACCACTTACAAGTATGCGACATTTTCCAGTCTCTTCAAATCTAGTATGCAAAATAGAAAGCAAGGGGGTCTTATCTTTGTAAGACACACAAATGCCCCATAATGGGAAGGATAATCCCTGGCAGTACCATGCTACCAACAATGAGAACACTGCCTGTGTCATGACAATGTGAAGCAAGTATGTGACAGCTTCAATCAACACGAGCAATGTATTATCCGGAAAGATACTGTACAGGTTCGTTCCAAAATATTCTCAAGATCTTGATTAAAAATTTTAGATTCATTCGAATGTGACATGGCAAATGTCAGTGCGTCTGACTTTTGGATCATTTCTGGTATGAATTGCTATCACCAAATATTTGATTAAATTAAACAGTTTATCATAAAGTTCCATTCATTAGGGCTGCATCACTGATTCAATCAGTAATATGGAATTATTGGATGTGGAAAAAATGCCTTTTCTCTCAAATAGGCATCCATTGGTATCCACCAAAAGTCATTTTGAAAATAGTTCCAAAGCACACTGCCCATGACAGTGAAAAAATCATGATGGTAACACATTTTCTCAGGGACGTCCTTAGATACAAGCGCCAATTGTTTCTTTATGTTAGAAAATACCGAATCTTTTATCATAATTGGCCCATTATGAATGATTAACACGGATTCCCGGACCTGATTCTTTATGTCTAAAAATGCGTCGACTGGATTGTGGAAAACCTTTTTGTAATACAAAATTGGCTTCCCTAGCCACATAAGATCTTTCCTCAAAAGCATTCGAGTCGTAAACGTTTTCCAAAATAGGAGGATATACTTTTTCTTTGCTTGCTTTCCACGATACAATGCTTGGAATATCAGATCATGTTTGGCAAGGTCAGGCAATACAAAATCTTCAGTTTCAAGATGTTGGGGGTGCACTATTGTCAGATGCACATTCGGGAGAAGGTTTCTCGAGTTCTCCAACATAAAACGTGTTTGCAAGACATCATTCACGACAACTGCTACGATATCTTCCCTTATTCCAATGGCATTTTCGTTTGGATTCTTCTCTTGATGAACCAGTAATTTGGGATGAGTGACACCTGCAGACTTTGCACCACCATGAGCCAGAACAGAGCCTCTTACTTTGGCAAGATGCAAAGTATTTTCCATGCTACTTGGCAACATTTGGCCTCCAAAGTTAGATATAAAGTTTGCGGCTTGGAATTTGTGTCTGTAACGTCGGTACAATGGCCATGTGTATGGAAAATTGTGCATCACTCTCCACAATGATATGTCAAGTGGCTTCCAAAAATCATCAGGGGGCTCGTATTGCACAACAACCCTGAGGTAAAAGAAAAATTCTTCGTCTTCAACGTTGAACAGAGCATTGAAATTAATGTGACCGATCCATTCTTGCTCAGAATGAACGCCTGCAATATGATCCCATGAGTGCCCTTGAATCACAGAGCCCTTGATCCAGAAATCTGTTTGCACCTCATAGTATAAGCGCTGTAACCAGTCTGTTCTCAAGGGGAAAACATCAAGCTCAGAGTAAAAGATATATCTGACAGTGTCTCGTATGATTGATGCTTCTTCAGAGAAGAAAATGGAGAGAAAATGGAAATTTGGCCCTGATGGGTAATCATCTTGAACGTGTTTTGGCAGAGTAAAATGAATCACCTGAAATCGCCCAAAGCATTCCCTCGAACGGAACTCATTCCACAGATTTGAAACTTGGAGATGGAAGTCAATTGTCTCTGTAGTCAGATCCGAATATGTTAGAAACATTGGGGGCTTGAATGTCTTAGTGCAGTTCAGCCCAACTTGATCAAACCTATGAAAATAATCCCTGATCGAGTTCAAATCATGCGAGCCCCGTGTAGCTATTACCATTCCGAGACTATCTTTCGTTTTTGCCCCGGTTGTTTTAAACACCAGTGCAAGTGCAGTCAGCACTACTAGGGGTACGAAACGCTTGTCTCCTGGCATTACTCGTGCCATATCATGTCCGTGTTACTTTGATACGTGTAGATCGCAGCTTCTTAAATTGTTAGACAAAATCTATGATATCAACCCCTAAACTGGCATATTGTTGCCTGGCCAAATCTTCAATTGTCCTAAACTCGACAAACAGTGAAAATCATTTGGCCAATATATTGCCATATATATATATATCGATTCTGTAGAATCACTAGTAAACCAATCTGATTTCAGCATTTCCAAAATGATACGCAACCTCGCCCTATATGATCAAGGTTGTAAATGATCTAATGGTTGCCGCTATGAATTAAAAGGGCAAGGAAGAGGAGTTTGCATTCCTGGAATGACTACACTGTTTGTAGTAATTTGCTACTTAATAAATAGAAACTCCACAAATAATTTGAGGAGTCCATTAAGTATCTTTTACTAAATTGTATCTCTCCTAAAATGAACAATATTCGATCGAGGGCCAGGAATGGAACAGGCAATACCGAAAAGGGGAATACGAAAATTTGTCTTCTGCAAACCAAGGGGAGAAGAGCCCAAATACTTCAATGGCTCATTGCCTCTGTAATAATTTCGATCATATTGCTTTCAAAAAAAGATTCATATCTACAGGTTGATGACGTGGGTTATGTGTCACCATACAAGTGTTGGGAGCCTGCTTTCAAATTTTCGTATTCAACGGAGATATACCAAACGGTTGCTGGCCCAGCCAGTGGCTTTCTGAGGAGACCGTACACGCATTTCGTAGACAATACTACTTGTGAAAATTTCCCTCTAATTCGTTCGAAGTCATTGGTAGCCAATAAAGATCTTGGAAGGCCGCCTAAGGAGAAAATTAATGTATTAATTCTTGATTTCCATGGAGACTTGGCTGGAGGTCCACAGAACAGTGTTGGAATGAATCGAGAATTCTATTCCATGTTGACGGACGAAAAAATTATGGGAAAGCATTTGAACGTCAAAATACTACCACGCGAAGAAAAGGATAAGAGTATAATGGTTCAACGAACGTATCTTCCTTGTACAATAGGTGATGATAGGGAGAGATACTTCAATGACATTGTGACCAGAGACTGGATCCAATGGGCAGATGTTTTGGCTATGTCAGTTCCTTCAGTTTCTATGCAGATGATGATGCCGTTCAACAAGCCAACAATCCTGTGGATAACAACACCCCCAGATTACGGGAGGCTTAGTGTTGATGGCTTCAGGCAATGGAGGAATGACTTTAGATCGTTGGCCCAATCGGAGAGAGTAGTGATTGTGTCTGCCTCTGAATATGATCGCATGTATACGAAACATTTTTTCAATGTGGATACAAAAGTCATACGGTTGCTATCTTGGCAGACTTTTCCCAGGTTCCCCGATAAGATTCCAGGCAGCAAGATATCAGTTGGATTGATTCCTAGGGACTCATGGAACCACAAAAGTTGGTCAGGCATGGAAGCAATGCTAAATCAAAACTCTAAATTGGGTGAAAGGATGATATTCAAAAAAATAGAGGATTACGCCGAACTTCGGACCCTAGATGCTGTCATCTATTTGCCCTATCAGAAAAATACAAATCTATTTATTGAGGCATATCGGTCAACCATACCGATATTTACTCCCTCGCTGCAGTTTTTGGGTACGATAGATAAAAAAGAATGCTTCTTGTCAAACAGAAATTATTGGTACAATCCTCCCGAGCCATGCTGCTCCTCGTATCAATTCAGTCCTGCTGATTACAGGTATTTTGAAACAACAGAGAAAATTCCAGAGCAGCATTTGTTTTGGATTGGTCATTCTGAGCAATTCCAGGAGCAATTTGATCAAGTGGTAGAATTTGATAGCATTTCCCAAATGATAGATCTACTTGATAGGGCAAACTTGGTGGAGATTTCCAGAAGGATGGAGGAGAAAAACACAAACTATCAAGATTTGTACAGAAAGCAATGGAAATCTGTGTTATCACACCTTTTACTCCAAGCAGAAGACAAGAATGATAACGTAGACAATTTAAGCTACGCTGAAAGAATGCGTGAGTTTTGGAATATTGATGTGCATCAACTTCAAGACAGAAATGTATGTTATCAAAAGGAGAGTGTTAGAGGTATCCCCAAGCGGCTCTCTTGCGATGAATGGACTCCATTCCCCTACTGAAAGTATTATTTAAAGATCTTCAGGTCAAATCATTACAGTGGATTAGAAAATTTTGGAGTACGTTCTGCAGAGTAGCCATGGCAGCATGTCCCTTGAGATCCATGGATTCTTTGGCCAGGCTACCTACAGCAGCATCTGTGCCAGCTCCTACTTATAGTATTGATTTGATTAATTAATGATTATGTAATACTCGTACATATAATAATACGAGATTTTTTCACGACTATTTATGTTCCTGTAGCTGCTCGACCTTGGATAACTCTTTGTAAAATGTCGGGATGCATTCTTTGTGCCTTCCAAGATCTTCCACAAATCGATTGAAAACACACTCCATCAATTGTTTGTCCAAATCCCAAGGACAGTCTACTTTTCTAATACCTTTGCCTGTGGGAAGGAGGCTTTTTTTTTCGTGGTAATATGGATCAAAGTCTTTCACACCATACTTCTGCGAGAAGATGCATGATGAAGTCACCCAAAAGTCTGTAACTCCCACAAATTCAAACAATCTGACTCTCCTACATGCTTCCTTTGTGATTTCATCTTCATTCCAGGATCCTCGTGTCGGATCGATCCCTGTTACCATGTATGTCTGCTTTCCTCCTGGAATAATTTGACTCATGTAGTTGCATATATCATCCTCAGTTGCTGTGACATTGTGAAAATCGGTACGGTGGTGAAATTCTGATGCCGTTCGAGTCTGAGACAAGCGTAGCATCGTGAAAATATGCGATAACTCCGCATCTGTTCTATTGACCAGTGGATAATGTGCCCCAATGGGCCAGAGTTTAATAGCAGCCTCTCCACCTAGGTAATCACGCTTATCAAAGAGCTCCTCGTATGGGACAAAACGCTGCAAACAAGCTCGAGATACTTTGACACCTGCCATTGTAACTAAAATTTCTTTACCTAAATCTGGACATGCAAACTTCACGAGAAGATCACCAAATGATGAACCCGTTTTGTCTGCATGGAACCATTCGATTCGTTTTGTTCCACGCTCCAGACCTCGCATCCATTCATTCCTATTGCTTTCGTTATTAAAATGATTAGCCTGGTATCTAGAATGAGATATCAACGATATTCTGTAAAGAATGGCGAAAAAAATCACCGCGGATAAGCAGGTGAACGTTTGCTGACAACCTAAGATTTTGCTCGGTCTAACCCGGCACGATAGGGCTGCCATTTGAATTATTGCATATTGTATTTTCAAATCTTACATTCGGATAGCAATGCGATGAAGAAACCATTCCCCAATATTACGCATACAAGCAATCTCAAAACTAGAACTAGAAACACCAGCCATAGCCCCTTTTCAAGATCTATTACCTCGTTTCCGCTTTTCTTGATATGGAAGGAGTTTCCATACGCATGTTGTGTACGACATTGGACAGTGTCCAGACTCAATCCAGAAGGCAATCCATTAATAATCCATTATACTACTACTAGTAATGTATTTGAGTCAATGAACTACTAGTCATGGTTTAAGTCAATGCAAGCTTGCAGTCTCGTTGTTAACAACATGTACATGTTGCAATTGATGTCGATATCGATATATATATATGGTTGTATATCAAATTTTGTATCTTTTAATTTTAATGGGGATGTGATACAAGGCTGAGAAGCATGAGTGGGCACAAATATAGATTTAGACAGATCTCCTGGGATAATTGGATTCATTCTTGTTTCAGCAGTAAACGCATCCTCAGGCTCGTCTTCAATTCAACAGTACACGTGAACAGATTTTGAGATACCCTGAATGTGCAAGATGCCATTCAATCTTCCTCCCTATCACACATTTGCTCCTGTTCATCCTCCAGGTTGACAAATTCGATGACATTTTTGCATATATACTCGATTATACTGTCCTTGAGATGGGGATATGAAGGCAGCATTATGACATTTGAATGGGCATTTGTACACCCTGGAAAACTCTCTGGGAACAACGCACGGAGTTCCCTCAAATGGCAGTGGATGCTGAATGGATAGAAAAATGGTCTGATGTCAATTCGACGCATTTTAAAGAATTCAATGCAATCCTTCATCCTGAAATGACGAAGTATACGGATCGTCACCATCCAGTACGAGGGCTCTGTGTCTGGGTGAATCTGTGGGAAGATGACCTTTTTGCAAGCTCTCAGATTACGTTGATACGTCATGTAGACCCGTTTCTTGCTCTTCGCTATTTTCTCCCAACAATCTAGCTGGTCAATCAAAAATCCTGCTTGTATATTCGTCATTCTATAGTTGAACCCAAGAGTATCATGGATGTACCTCTCATCTGTCATTCCCTGAGAACATGTTTTTTTCAAAAAGTTGTAAACCTCTCTGTTCCTGGTCAAAACAGCCCCCCCTTCTCCTGTTGTAATATTTTTATTTCCAAAAAAGCTTATAGACGAGCATAAGACAAAAGGCGATAAAATTTCACCCTTGCAGGATCCCATAAAGCCCTCACAATTGTCTTCAATCATGATTATATCAGGTCTTTTTTCATGAATCAAGTGAATTGGAATCATATTGCCAGTATTATTTACTATTACTAGCGCTGAGTTAGGAGCGAGAGATGTCAGAATCTCGTCATCCAGTCGAATGTTCAAAGAAGCTGCATCAGTGGGTAGGACTACAAGGTTTTCTCTTTCATACACATACAAAGCCGTGTTCCAAACCGCAACATACACATGATTTGGGACGTAAATTATTTCAACCTGTGGATGAAACTTTTTCAAAGCTAAAAATAAGCAATGCGTTGCACTAGTCCCACTATTGACGAGAAGGCAGTGTGTTCCTTCTCCGCATCTGTCTTCAAGCATCGAACTTGCTGTTGCAATATTTTTGCCATGACTCGATATCCATCCATCATGTATAGCCTGAATAGAAGTATCTCCTATCCATTCAAAGTTTGGTTCGTATATTGGTATCATTTCCTCCTTGCCCTTGTACAACCTCATTGCCTTCACAAATGACCATGGCAGTGTTGATGTATTAGGGATGGCACAAGCCCCTGCACCAACAAAGGATCCTTCACCCAAGAACACATGCCCACACAAAGTTGCTTTGGGGGCAATATGGCAGTATTTTTCGATTTTACAGTCATGGTCGACAGTGGCCCCGGTATTGATTATGGAGTGGCAACCTACTTTTGCTTCTGTCCCAATGACAGCATTGGGGCCTACCACAACTCCTCTGCCTAGACTTGCAGTTGCCATGATGGTTGCAGATGGGTGCACTGCAGCTATCCATCTATGATTACCATAACTATCTTCAACTGCAATAGCCAACCGTTTCCTCAAAG
>PJEL010000154.1_pt1 | contig 80333 bp, 74 predicted proteins | sample 1853271 | NCBI WGS metagenome assembly PJEL01 (sample SAMN08108733, study PRJNA415343) | Invertebrate metagenome, whole genome shotgun sequencing project. | host: Globobulimina | place: Sweden: Gullmar Fjord | collected 2015-08
ATAATGTTTACATTTAAATCAACAAATATTAGCACATATAATACATATCTCTTGACCAATCTCAAGAAAAATCCGTATGAATTCGATGGAACGAATAAAGGAAGAGGTGAAATGGATTGGTGAAAACAATATAGGCTACATCGCAATGAGCGACGCGAATTTCGGAATTAAAGAACGCGATGTTGAAATTGCGCATATGCTGGCTGCCTGCAAATTGAAATACGGTGTTCCGAACTTTATTTCAGTCAGCTGGGTCAAGAATATAGCAGACAGGATTCTGCAGATATCTGATATTTTAAAGGAAGCCGGAATCGGTTTTCGTGTTACCATGGCACTGCAAAGTCTTAATGAAGATGTAGTTGAAGCAGTTAATCGTAAAAATATTAATAAAAGTACATTTACCAAGATTAACAGTGTTTACCATGCCAAAAGGCTTTATGCCTACACAGAACTTATTCTTGGGCTGCCTCTTGAAACATATGAATCGTTTACTTCCGGGGTGGAACAATGTTTAAGTGACAGTGTATTTGATCAGGTATATATTTATCCCTGTTTTCTTTTTCCGAACACGGAGCTTGCCTCACCGCAGAGCATTGAGCAATATGGAATAACATTCAAGGAAACTGCAGGCGGATATACCAAGAGCAAGGGTTCTTCAAATCTCGGTGAGAAAATGGATATCGTTATTGGAACAGCGGCCATGCCTCCTGAGAAATGGGTGGATTCTTTTGCCGAAGGTTATTTTATGACTGGATTACATGATGACCGTCTGGCATTTTATGTATTCCGGTATCTTAAGAAAAAATACGGGATAGAGGTAAAGGATATTGTTGTCTTTATGCGTAAGAGAAGTACAACAGACCGGACTCCTGTCATATTTAGAGAATTCAGAAGGATCGAGAGGACAGCGGAAAATGTCCAGTCCCGCGGGGATTCACACTTAATGGAACTTCCGGACTATGGCGGGATTATATATGACCCACCGGATGCGATTTTTCTTGATCTGTTGCATGAACGCGATGCGTTCTATTCAGAGTTGCGGGAGCTGCTTGAGACATATCTTGATGATGTTCATGTAGAACATGATAAAGCGAAAATGGATGACCTGTTTATATTTCAGAAGGCTGTAATGGCGCATCCTGACGGTCCCATCGCAGAGCTGATTGACTTGCAGTATGACTGGCCAAATTATTTTCGATTTACTTTTAATTATGCTGAGGAACCACTAGTGAAGAAAACGCACAGATTGAGGGTTATCGATACTGCTCCTTCTGACGGGGACGGGGAAAAGTTTTTGAAAAACCATTTTGATGTGAGGGGGATGCCGGCATTTAATCACCTGGAAGATGAAAATGGAAAGATTGTATTCCCCTCTGTTTTGATCACACGAACCGGGGGTAAAGAATATTCAGAAGACGAAAAACATATTGATATTAACCTAAAGGAAACTATTGATATTTTGGAGAAGAATTGATTATGAGAGAATTCAATGCATTAAGAGCTTATCCGCAGCCATCAAAACCACGATATGTCGGGAAGCATATCCGTACAATTCATAATAGGATTATTGCCTCATACAGGGACAAAGAGTATTATGACGGCGACCGTAATAATGGGTATGGCGGATTTAATTATGATGGCCGATGGAAGAAAATCGTAGACTCCATGTGCGGGGACTATGGAATTGATAAAAACACAAAGATACTGCAGCTCGGATGCGAAAAGGGTTTCTTTCTGCACGATTTCAAAGAGAAGTTTCCGGGAATGACTGTTCGCGGCTATGAAATGGGTAAATACCCAATAGATACCGCCATGCCGTCTGTTAAAGAATTCATTGATCATGGCGAATACAATAAATTACCGTACAAGGACAATGAATTCGATTTTGTGATTGCGATCGGTGTCATTTACCCATTGACCCTGGCGGATGCTATCTCCTGCATTAAGGAAATTCAACGAGTCGGTAAAGGAAAAAGTTTTATAACGCTCGGATCATACCGTCATGATGAAGGACATAAATTGTTCAATATGTGGACTGTTTTAGGATCAACGATCCTGCATGTAGATGACTGGGTTGAAGTGTTGAAGCATGCAGGTTATACGGGAGATTACTTATTTACTACATCGGAATATCTGAATTTAGCTGAACTAAAAGAAGGAGAACCTGTCCCGGCTTAAGGATTGGTTATAAATCATGTATGGAGAATGATGATATTATGGAAGCTACACTTCAATTAGAGCAGGCTTGTGCTGATAATAATCATGAAGTATTAATGTCTGTGCTGAATTCAATTCCGTCCTTTAATTCAAAAAAGCAAGCGCTTCTGAAGATTATTGAATACTATGAAAGAAAATCGATATTTCCCGTAGGCTACATAACTTTGCTTATAAAATGGCTGCTTCAAAAGAATGATCGTCTGGAAGCAATGGATTATATACTGAAGTGTTTTCAGAATGGCGTTGCTAATGATCAAATAGCGCATATGATATACGAGAATTTGATTAAGGAGAACGAAGTTTATTATAAAGATAACTTCAACAGGAATCTGCAGTTGCTCCAGAAACATAATGTGTTAATTTCTAAACATGATTTTGTTTTTGAGCAGATCAAAAAAAATATTTTGTTAATCGCAAACTACTTGCCTCCTGCTCCGGATAATCTAAAAGAGGAACTATTGCTTAATGATAAAAAATTGTTGCTTGTAGATATACTTGATATGGAAATGCTGGTTGAAGTGCTGAATATCGTAGATTTCACATATCTTGTTTATAGTGATCTGCAGCAAATATATTACATGCTGCTTTTTGAAGATTATTCTGAATTATCAGATTATATAGAGCAAAGAAGGATCATCTTCTTTGATGGCACGGATGAAATGACATTGAATGATTTTTTTCTGAATCCATTGGTGCAAGCTCCGGATAATATGTTTGGTATGGTAAATACTGTCAAATATGATGACATTTTAGAAAACATCATAGGGCTGAGAGCGAAACATGCATTGTCTGCATTTAAGCAATCGGATGAGTATTACAAGAACATAGACCATGAGTATTATGAAAAATTATTTTTAAAGGACCCGGCAGAAATAAAGATAATGCTAATATCATCTGAGACTACTGAGGTAAATAAATTTATTGCAAAGAACTGGTATCAAGCATTTCTGGAATTGGGATATCAGGCAAAACTTCATATTGAAAAAAATCCATATGAACTAGTGACTTCTTTTTCCATATATACAACTACTAATATGTTTAGGCCGGATATAGTATTTCATATAAACTGGACTGCTGACGGAATATATCTAAAAAGCGAAATTACTAATAATATTTTATGGATAATGAGATACAGAGATAGTTTGAATAATCCTGTATATGATGCGAAGCCAGGCGACGGTTATAATTATTTTAATATGTTTTTTCTGCCTATCTTTGTTGATTGGCTCGAAAAAATGAAGAGTATTGGAATTCCGGAAAACAGGATACTAAATATATCTGATGGTGTAAATATTAATCTTCTTCCTAAAAAAGATGAAACATACAAACAGTATGCCTGCGATATTGTAGCAATAAATAATTCGGGAGGGAGTGAATTTGAAAGATTAAAATTTTATATCGGTTTAATTGGAGAAACGATAGAAGATGAAGCAACAATGGAACTGTTCAAGAATATTGTTCTTGAACAGTTTGATAAGTTAAAAGAAGAAGTTAATGATGAGAGTAACATTTTTCTTACTTATGATTCTGCACATATTATAGACAGCATAAAAGATAAATTGCTGGTTCACAATATGGAGTTTAGTGATTATGCTAAAGGCTTCATGTCTAATTTCATTGAGCATATGATGGATTGTCTTTGCCGTGGAAGGATCATAGAATGGATCATCGATTCAGGAATTACTTCAAACATAAAACTTTGGGGTAAGGGCTGGGTCAACCACGACAAATTCAAAAAGTTCAATATGGGTATGGCAACACACGGAGAGGAACTGGCTGCCATATACCGGAACAGCACAATTTCCATATCAGACACTCCATGGGCCCTTCATGAAAGAACTTTTGAGATTTTTGCAAGCGGCGGGTTTCCCTTAATAAGACATGTAAAATGTCCTGAGGTAGAGAATCCTAATAGAATTACAAATTATTTCAAGGAAGATGAGGAAATTGTTCTTTTTCGCAGTAAAGATGAACTGCTAAATAAGATTCAGTACTTTCTGGATAATCCAGATGAAAGAAACCGTATTGCAGAAAAAGGCAGACAGGTTGTGATCAATGATTTCAGCCACGTTGCGATCGCTAGAAAAACAATGAATTTCATTAAGGATTACTACAAATAAAAAAGGTGAGTAAGAATGCCAAATAACCATGCAACAGCAGATACTTCCCTGGATACCAGTACTGATATCAGGGAAATTGCAAAGGAAATAAGAAGGACAATTATTAACGTTGCGCACAAATCAAAGGGTTCCCATGTGGGCTGCTCTCTTTCATGCACGGACATTCTCTCTGTTCTCTATTTTAATACCATGAGACTTGAACCATGGGAGGAGAGAGACATTTTTATATTGAGCAAAGGACATGCTGCTGTCTCCCTTTACAGCACGCTAAAAGTAAGGGGAATAATAGATGCTGAAATGCTTGAAGGCTATTACAAAAACGACGGAACACTTCCGGCCCATCTTGACAGATCTACTGCAAAGGGGATCGAGGTTTCAACGGGTTCTCTTGGACACGGGTATAACATGGGCCTGGGCATTGCATATGGTTTAAAGAAAAAAAGTGACAGAAAAGTGTATGTAATTATAGGTGACGGTGAATCACAGGAAGGTTCCATTTGGGAAGGTGCTCTTTTCGCGCCAAAACTTGGACTGGATAATTTTACGGTAATTATTGATTATAACAATCTACAGGGATACGGCAGGGCAAACGAGCTTTGCCACTATGAACCTCTGAAAGAAAAGTGGCAGGCTTTCGGATGGCATGCAATAGAAATTGACGGTCATGATACAGAGGCCATAAAAAGTGCCTTCGAAGAAGACTCAAAAGGGAAGCCTAAAGCAATTATAGCACGTACTACAAAAGGTAAAGGAGTTTCCTTTATGGAAAACAGGCTCGAGTGGCACTACTACCTTGTTACAGATGATTATAAAGAGAAGGCCATGAAGGAATTGGTATGAGAAATACATTTATTGATACGGTAATTGACGCCTGCAATACAAGAGATGACGTTATGATCTTAAGCGGCGACGCTGGACTCGGAGTATTTGATGAATTCAAAATAACACATCCGGATAAATTTCTTAACCTTGGAGTCGCGGAGCAGAACATGACTAGTTTTGCTGCAGGGCTTTCTATTACCGGTTCAAAGGTCTATACATACAACATAATACCTTTCACTTTATATAGATGTTATGAGCAGGTCAGAAATGATATATGTTATCAGAATCTTCCTGTTGTTATGGTTGGAACCGGCAGCGGAGTAACATACGCGCCACAGGGAATGACTCATTATGCCATAGAAGATATAGGGCTGGCACGCACACTGCCTAACCTTACCATTCTATCACCAATGGACCCGCTCGAAGCAGAACTTGCAGCCAGGTTTTCATTGAACGCCGATAATCCCGTTTATGTAAGACTTCCCAAAAAGGGAGAACCGCATATACATGAAAAAGGAGACTTTGACATAACAGTCCCACAGAAAGTGAGAGAAGGGGGAGAGATTGCCATTCTGTTTCATGGATCAATTTCAACAGAAGTGATGGAAGCCTATAATAATCTGGTCAATGAAAATATCCATCCCATGCTGGTGTCAATACCGATGCTGCAGCCACTTAATCATGAGGCGCTTTTCGAGACAATAAAAGATATGAAGCATGTTATATCAATCGAAGAGCATTATGAAAACAGCGGTCTTGGCAATATACTTGAAGGTCTCTGTTCAAAACATAAACCTTCATGGAATTTAAAAACAATGGGCATCCCTTTCCACTTTGTACATGAAATTAAAAACCAGCAAGGCATGAGAGAGCACTTTGGGATACACTCTAAAAACATCGTGAAAACCGTTAAAGGACTTTTGGAGATCTGACATGGGAAAACTCCTGAACATTATTACACCCCTTCACAAAAGTACAAAAAGAGACTACATCGGCAGAATGACGGATAGTAAGATCGAGTGTATGAAAGTTGCTAAACAGTATGGATATGATTACTGGGACGGGGACAGAAGATACGGATACGGTGGATATAAATATGATGGTAGGTGGGAAGTAGTTGCCAGGAAGCTTGTCGATCAATACAATCTCCCAGCCAATGCGAAAATACTTGATGTTGGCTGCGGCAAGGCTTTTTTACTTTACGAATTAAAAAAACTGCTGCCAGATGCCGAGATAGCAGGATTTGATATATCGGAACATGGGCTAAAAGACGCAAAGGAAGAAATCAGGAATAATCTCTCTATTCATAAAGCAGAGGAGACCTATCCTTATGGAGACAATGAATTCGACCTGGTCATATCTTTAACAACCCTGCATAACTTGCCTGTATTCGATCTAAAGTCAGCAGTTCAGGAGATTGAAAGGGTCGGGAAGAACAAATATATTGTTGTAGAGGGATACAGGAATGATGAGGAATTGTTTAACCTTGAGTGTTGGGCATTGACCTGTGAATCCTTTTTTAAACCCGAAGAGTGGGTATGGCTTTATAACGAGTTCGGGTATACAGGAGATTATGAGTTTATTTATTTCTAATAATGCAATTGGCTATGTGTATAATCATATTGTTAATAAAATATTCTAATATATGTCGGTTTAATTATTATGTTAAATGATAGTTTTGATATTTCCATACATCATGTTGGCGGACGTTCAGGAACAATGCAATTTCCTGATTTACCCGAAGTGTTTGAAAAAGATCTGGAAAGAGTGTTGTATGATGCTGATGAAAGCTGTGTGGAACAGATTGAAGAAATCCATTCCAAAAGCAAATCTAAACGAGTAGTCTTACCTTATTGTATTTCTGACCATACTGGAAAAGAAAACTTTTATCTCCACCCGGACCGTTACGGAAGTTCGCTGCTGCCGCTGGAATATAGAAAGCCTGAATCATATTTTGAGGAAAACAGGCAATTTGGCTGGGAATTGGACATATACAGTCCTGATGAAGTCCTTGAATTGGAAGTTACATCTCTGGATGATTTGTTTATCAATCAATCCGGTAAGATTAATGCTAACCCTCCCGATTATATTTCTCTGGATGTCGAAAGAGCTGAGACCATAGTACTTGAAGGGGCCAAAAAGCTCCTGCATTCTCATGTGCTCTCATTTCAATGTGAATTTGGAATGCTTACTACATTTAATAGTATTATGGATATCGCTAAAGAAAACCAGTTCACACTTTCTGATATAGAACTGGTGACTTGCGATAGTTCTTTTAATTATCACAGGCAATTACCAATAGGCTTAAGAGCGAAGAAAGGCAACAATCCCGATTGCGGAGAAATATTTTTCTTGAAAAAGCCGGAGGCTATCATTGCAAACCACGAGAATCCATTATTGGATCTGCTCAAAGCTGCTTATATTTCATTTGCACATTTCAAGCTTGGTGATATGTATACTTATATTGAAAAGTGGGAAGTTTTAGAAGGCAGCAGCAACTTCCTGAACGAAAATCATTCAAAAAAGAAATATTTGACTTTCTTAAAGGATTTTATCGAGGTTTTCAAGACCTATCCTCAAATTTACCCGTTAAGGTTTTCAACGATGTTTCCCACAGTTGAATCCCGCAGCAGTCGTTTCAGCGATCAACCAATTTTGCAAAGTCCGGAAGCAATACGCAATGAATATTTCAAACAAGTTGATAAAGATGTTTTTAAAAATACTGTACCTTCTATGTTTACCAACAATTATATCGGTATAGAAGGGGTCTGTTTTTCACATGGCTTCAAGGCACATGCAGATTTAATTAAGGAAAAAAGGTTGCAATCATTAATATTTCTTCTCAACAGGTTAGATTTACTGGATACCGATAATAATACCCATACAGTCAAAGCCGAATTTCTAAATCTCTAATATTCTCTATCATCTTGGTGATTATTAACATTAGAGTCATTATTTTGACGATTCTAATCGTTTCTAAAGAATAAAGACATCTGCAACATTTCCTTTAAACCATTTGATTTTCTGCGATGGATTCTGACTAAATCTAATAATAACGGTTAGTTATCAGGACTCTTTCCAATATCACCATTAACTCTCTGACTCTGCAATCATCCAGACGAATGCACTGGCACTATATTTGCTTTTAGCATATGCATTGGATTCTATTGAAAATTAATATATTAACATCTAGAGGAAGCATAAGATGAAGTGCCTCATTACCGGAGGCTTTGGAGACGTGGGATCGATGCTTTATAAATTATATAAAGCAGAGAATATGAACATATACCACTTTGAAGAAGAAAGAAATAGTGATACAGACAGGGTTTTGCACCTTGCTGCTAAATCCTCTCCAGCGAGTGTAGAACAGATTATTAATTCCAATATTGTATATCTGCAAGAGATCGTGAAATACGCGGTTGATAATAATATTGAAGAAATGATCTTCTTTTCAGGAATTGCATCATATGGAAAACAGGACAAGGAGGACCTTTCAGAAACAGACGGTACTCTGGAATCTGAAATATACGGTATCTCGAAACTTTTTGGAGAAGAAATATTAAAGAATAGTCCATTAAAGGTTTTAAGTATTCGGCTGCCGGCAATTATGGGTCATAGAAATACGACCAACTTCATGTCGAGATGCTATATGAAGTTGAAAAACAATGAAGATATTGAGTTAACGAATCATGACAGACTATTCAATAATTTTATTTCTGTTAACAGTATTTTCAGTTTCCTTTCAAATTTCAGATTCACCAGGAAATATGATGTTGTGAACCTTGCTGCAGGAAAAGAAATGACCGTTTTCGAAATCGTGAAAACCATGAAAGATATATTGAAGTCAGAATCGATAATTATACGTAATGAAAGAAAACAGAATTTCTTCAATATTTCAACAAAAAAAGCTGAAACTGAGTATCAATTCGAACCAGAATCTCCGAAGGTGAGCATCGCAAATTGGACGGAGCAGAGAGAGAAATATGAAGGACATACAGTTTCCTAAACCCAAAGCTGACATGAAGAGATATGAAGAGACCTTACAGCGTGGTTTCAGAAGGTTTCCTGAAAGGCTTTCCAATTATGAGAAATACAGGAATAATGGCAATGATTCAAGGATTGATCATTTACCGGCAAAGATGGACTTTGAAAATGTAAGCCGCTGCAATCTCAGGTGTGATATGTGCCAGATGACCTCGTTTGATAAAGGGAAGCGGGCCGATGATCTGGCATTTGAGGATTTCAAAAGAGTACTGGACAGTCTGGAGGGTCTCTTTGAAATTAAAATACAGGGACTCGGTGAGCCGTTTCTTGGAAAAGACTTTACCAAAATGGTGGAGTACGCGAATCGTAAGGATATATGGACAAGGAGTACAACAAACGCAACAATACTTGATAAGAATGATAATTATAAAAGGATTATTGATGCGGGCATTGGGGAGATCCAGATTTCCGTAGACGGCACGACAAAATCAACATATGAAGGTATAAGGCGAAACGCGAAATTCGAGAAAGTTGCGGACAACTGCAAACTTATAAATAAATATTGCGATGACCTGAGCATAGACAAAACACGAATGTGGGTATTGCTCCAAAAAGAGAACATCAATGAACTTGAGAAGTTCCCTGCTTTTGCAAAAGAGCTTGGATTCAAAAGACTCACCATAAGCATGGACGTAAATGGATGGGGTAATGAAAAAAAGACTGAAGAAAACAGGCTAATAAATGTTTCTCACAAGATAACACAGAATGATATCAACGGCCTTCTTGCTGAATCAAAAGCCCTGGGATTAGACATGAGTTTCTGGGACATAACAACAAAGTATACACGGGAAAATCCATGCTCATGGCCATTTGAAAGGGCGTTTATTTCTTCGGACAGAAAAGTGGTCCCATGCTGCATGATCGGGAACCCCGACACATACAATTTTGGTACACTTGGAGATTTTAATGAAATCTGGAACTCAAAACAGTATGAAGAATTCAGGACGGCACACTTAAGCGGCGATATCCCGGACGTATGTAAATATTGCTATGAAGGAGAGAGTAGATGAAGAAAGCTGTAATCGTCGGAGGAGGATTTGCAGGATGCACTGCAGCGTATATGCTCAAGCAGAAAGGTTTTGAAGTTACGGTAATTGAAGGGAGCAATGGGCTTGGCGGGGGATGCAGGACATTCAATTACCATGGACACCCCTATACTTTAGGGCCGCACCATCTTCTCGTTCATGTTGATGAGATGTTTGTATGGGATTATTTCAGTAAATTTCTGAAATTGAGAGAGATCAAACACCACTGTATGACATACGTGTCGTCAGACGACAGATTTTATACATATCCGATCCACAAGGATGAAATCGATGAGATGCCTGATAAGGAAAAGATATACGACGAGCTGAATAACAGGAAAGACGTTACAGATTCAAGAGATTTTGAGGAGTACTGGACCAATTCAGTCGGCAGTACGCTTTATGATAAATTTATAAACTCATACTCAAAGAAAATGTGGCAGATAAAAAACAACAAAACAATAGATGAATTTGGTTTTTCTCCTAAAGGGGTTGCTCTTAAGACAGGCTCAAAGCAATGCTTTGAAGGACAGAAGATCATTGCTTACCCTGTTGAGCTTGATGGATATAATTTATATTTTGATAAATGCGTTGATGATTGCAATGTTATATATAACACATTCGTAGACAAGTTCGATCTTGACAATAAGAGGGTTTTTGCAAATGGGGAGTGGATTTCGGGTGATATTTTAATCAATACTGCTTCGATAGATCTGCTTTTCGATTATATGTATGGAGAGCTTAAATACATAGGAAGAGATTTTTTGAAAATAATATTACCTACGGAACAGGTAACCCCCGATCCTTACCACTTTATACACTATGCAGGAGATGAACCATATACAAGAGTATTCGAATATAAACTTCTTACAGGTTATAAATCTCCGCATACGTTGATTGGTGTAGAGACCCCTTCGTTCAAGAATAAACTCTATCCATATCCCATAAAGTCGGAGATAGAGAAGGCAAATAAATATCTCAAATCACTGCCGGAAGATGTTTACAGCATCGGCAGAATGGGAAGATATCATTATGACAACATGGATATAATTGTAAAAGATTGCATGGAACTTTTTAAAGATTTTTAAGGACTCGGCATTGAAGGAGAGTTGAAAATGAAAAGCTATATTAAAGACCACGAGGGAATAAGTACCGAGTTCTACAAGAACGATTTTGATAAGTGGGATAAAGACAAAGAGATAGAGTATAACAACAATGAAATCAGACAGAGAGAGAAGTACCGTTTTTTTCAGCAGGCCTATGACTACTTGTCGGCGAATTTTATTGATGGTGACTATTATGAATTTGGGTGTCATAAGACAAGGACTTTCCGTATGAGCCTTTCAGAGGCGAGGAAAAAAAATTTGTCGAATATTAATTTTTACGCCTTTGATTCTTTTGAGGGACTGCCGGAACCCGCCGAGATCGACAAATTTAACGGATGGGAAAAGGGAGCCTTGAAAACAACGGAAAATGAATTTGATTCTGTAATAAGACAACATGGTTTATATACAAACCGCATTCATAAGGTTAAAGGATTTTACCAGGATTCATTGAAAAGAGAACTTCAGCAGGAACTGATACAGAAAGAATCTAAAATTGCCATCGCATATATAGACTCTGACTTCTATAAATCATCTGTCTGCGTTCTGGATTTTATCAAACCTTTATTGCAGGATGGTTCAGTTGTCTGCTTTGATGATTGGAATGTATATAAGGCTAATCCGGATAAAGGTGAGAGAAGGGCGTTCAGGGAGTTCAAGAAAAAGAGTGGATTGAATTTTGAAGAATTTATTTCAGTCGGGTGGTTTGGTAAAAGTTTTATACATACAACTGGAATGTAAGAGGACATCATGAAAAAGCAGTATGACAGCTCGGTTATCGGATCTGATCTTCCAAGGTCATTTAAACAGTATATTGCAAGAAAATGTGCCGGTGCTTTAATAAAATTAATGCGGCTCAATAATCCGGGAGAGTACTCAACTGAAATCGTTCAGGCAATTAACCCTGTTGCAAAGATCAGCACAAAGCACGGCGACATGCACTGTGTGTGCGGCCATGGGAGACTTTTATGGCGCGTGAACACTTTCTTTACAGAAGAGCCTCAGACTATTGAGTGGCTGGACAATCTGAAAGAGGAAGATACATTGTGGGATGTTGGGGCAAACATAGGTTTGTATTCGATTTACGCTGCTAAATTCGCTAAATGCAAAGTAATTTCTTTTGAACCGGAATCGCAGAATTATGCACTTCTTGTCAGAAACGTTGCCTTAAACAGGGTGGAAGACCTCTGCATGCCCTCTAATATTGCTGTAACAAATCTTACAGGCATGGGATTGCTCAATGTGCGTTACATTACACAGGGAGGGGCTTATAACATGTTCGAAACAACAGAAGAAGCGTGCAAAATTGATGCTTCACTGCCAAAGGACAGAAACGGGTCCCGTCCTGTAAAACAACTTGTGCATGGAGTTTCTCTTGACGAACTTGTCCTTAGGTATGGATATGAGCCGCCTACTCACTTAAAAATTGATGTGGACGGATTGGAGCCATCTATAATTGAAGGTTCTGAAAAGCTGCTTGGATTGAAATCTCTGCGCAGCATCCTGATTGAGATAAACAGAAATTCAGCAAGAGACATGATGATTCCGGATATTCTGTCAAAGCATGGTTTTGAACTTGTTTCAGAACGTTCTAACTGGCTTTCAAGGGAAGACAGAACCAGAGAACATGAAATGCCGACGACAAATATGATATTTGGAAGATAGTATTGATATAATGAAAAATGACAGTTGAAATTGGTAATGGGCACATATTTAGAAACTTGGCTAAATGATTAAGGTCTATGATTCAGGGCCGTGAAGGGAATTCAGTTACATGACAGATAATTCTGCCTTATATATCCTTAACAGGGATTTAGCATTAAAAACTGCCTTGCAACAGAACCGTACAAAAGTGGATGGGCTCCATGATGTTTCGCAGATTTGTTACTACGATGGAGAGCCTTTTGAAGATGCTCCGCCTAATCTTATTAGTGTGCCAATCGAGAATTTCATTGAGTTTTTTTCAATGATCGAATCGCATCTTCCCAGTCCGTTTCTGGAAGAAAGTCAGGAAGAGCAAGCCAAAGGCAAGATACTCGTTAAATTACTTGAGAAAGTCATAGAAATAAGAGATATTAAGCAGCGCTGCTCCAGAAAAATAATCAATGAAACCAATAATGTGATCAATGTTTCGCAAAAAGAGAAAGTGAATGTACATGAGGAGATTAATGATTGTGATCTGTATTTGTTCGACCGGGACCTGGCCCATGAGATTGCACTCCGGAATAACCGGATAAAGTTATATAATATTTATGATTTAACACAGATCTGTTATTATGACGGCGCTCCATTTGAAGACGCTCCGCCTAATCTTGTTCACGTGCCTGTTGAGAGTTTTGTCAATTTCTTTTCAACAACCGGTATGCGTATTCCCGAGAGATTCATAACAAAAGGTGATGGAGATAATTACAGGGAATTGATGATGGATGATTTAATGGAGGAGATCGAAAAAATTAGAGGTATCAAAGTAGGCTGTTATGTCACAATGATCCACCAGAGAAGCCCGGATTTCATAAATGACAAACCGTGGCGAGTGTTTATGCCTGTAAGCAGATACACTGATGTCTGGCAATACTGCATTAAGAACCTTGCAAAGGCATTACAGAAAATGGGCTGTGATGTAAGGGTTTTGATTGAAGAAGACGATATGCATAATATCTTCAGGGATAACTATCAGTTATTCAGACAGGCAGTCGAATTTAAACCGCACATTTGGATTTCTATATCTCAAGATGTTCAAAAGTGGTTGAATTCTGACATGTTTCATGTCAACTGGTGGCAGGACGCCCCTTCGTCGCTCGGGAAAACTCCTGTTGACTGGAGAGAGAGGGACATCCTATTCTCACAATACAGATATGTTGACGAACTACTAAAGAAGACTGGTGCGCGGCAGGTAATTAGACAGGGAATCGGAATTGATATTGATGTTTATAAACCAATGCCTGAAGTAGAAAGAAAACACAAGGTGGTTTTTGTCGGCTCCTCCTACAGTAATACTTTGAACATGATGTGTTCTGAATACAATAACAATGATGAGATAATCGAGGAAATTGATGAATTAATAGGCAAAGGCATTCATATTACATATGATATTTTAGCTTTGCTTAGCACCAAATTTAACATTCCTCAAAAAACAATTTATGAAAGACATATGACGTATGTAGTAAGGGAGAGAGCTGTTGAATGGCTGTGTCAGCAAAAAGAAATAGAGTTTGAGGTATACGGCAGATACTGGGAAGGCAACGAGATAGTAAGGCCATTTTTTAAAGGTGAGCTGCCATACGGAGAAGCTGTTGCTAATGTATATAATGAGGCGACGTATGCTCTTTCTTTAAGTGCAATTGAGATTAACACACAACGGCTCGCAGAGATTGGTGCGTGCGGCTGTATTCCATTGGTATTTGATTGCCGTTTGATTGCAGAGAAACCTCATTGGGAGGATGAATGCCTGTTTTTCAGGAACAGGGAAGAGCTTTATTCATGTTTAAACCGTAAATCTTCGGGTAATCCTGAGGATATCGGCAAAGCATTTTCATATGATATTTTTGCAGGTAAAATATTGTCATTAATAGAGAAACATGAAGGGATTTCAGCGGTATGATTCTTTCATGTAAATTGAGGCGATACAAATGAAAGTGAAAAGTAACATAGAGAACGTCATGCTGTTAAGTCCGCCAGGCAAAGTGTTCATATTACCCGATGGAAAACCTGCACACCGTAAACATTGTACGCCTCCATTAGGAGCGGCTTACCTTGCAGCCAGTCTTTTAAAGAGCGGTTATGAAGTTCATGGAGTTGATATGCTGGCAGAGGGATACGAAACTGAAATCTTTCAGAAACCTTTTTTAATTTACGGACTAAGCACGGAAGAACTACTTGACAGGATTGAAAAGGCAAAGCCGGATATAATCGGTATCAGCGTACTGTTTTCATTTCTAATAAAAGAAGTATATGAAATCTGCAGGGCCATAAAGGAGAGATATCCCGATATGCCCATAGTGCTCGGAGGCCACCACCCAAGCGCTCTTCCGTATGAAGTTATGAAATCAGAATTTGTAGATTATGTTCTGGTGGCTGAGGCAGACAGGTCCATAGTTATGCTCATGGAAAGTCTGAACGGGCGTCTTCCCATGAATGATGTACCCAATCTATACTATCAGGAGAATGGAGAAGTAAAAAATACATTAGAAAGTCTGATCCCGGTCATAAAAGGAAATGGATGGAGCCACTATAGGCAAAAGGATGCGGGTATCCAGATTAAACTTGATGAGCTGCCATTTCCTGCATGGGACATTTTCCCGTTGAAGAACTACTGGAAGGCTGATGTACGTCTGGGTGGCGGAGATGTTGTTCGTGAAAGAATCGCGGTAATGCTGAGTACAAGGGGCTGTCCTCACGCATGTTATTTCTGTGCTTCAGCACTAATGAGCGGATACAAGGGATACCGCATGAGGAGTAATGAAGATACAGTCAAGGAGATTAGGTGGCTGGTCGATACATACGGTATAGAAGAAATACAGTTTCTTGACGATAATTTTTTTGCCGGAAAACCTCAAAGGAAAAGACTTCTTAAAATACTTGCAAAGGAATTTCCACAGATCCTTTTCAGCACACCCGGCGGCGTAGAAGTCAATGCCCTGGATAATGAAATGATCGACCTTCTGGCAGAGGCACATTTTTACAAAGTCCTGCTGGCAATTGAAGCAGGAGACCAGAACCTTCAAAACTCCCTGATTGACAAGAAAGTAAATGTTGAACGCATACCGGAAGTAATCGACTACCTTAAAAGCAAAGGAATAGAGACAAGGGCATTGTACATGATTGGTTTCCCGGGAGAGACCAGGGCACAGATACAGATAACAGTTGACCTTGCAAAGAACCTTGATGTTGATGATTTCTATCTTTCGATTGTGACTCCTATGCCAGGAACACAGCTTTATGACGAGTGCATCGAAAAAGGCCTTTTCATAGATAGTTTTAATGTCAATGATATCAGGTTCTCCGCTGCCAAGATTAAGCTCCCAGATACCAGTCCGGAAGAACTTGAAGAGATTAGAAGAAGTGTTTGGTTGGAATCCTTCAGTGCAATGCGTTTAAAGATGGAAAATCCTGTCGATGACCGCCGTAGAAAATTTGTAGATATAAAGGAATATGAAGAAGTTGGTTTTACTAGCCTGGGGGATATTTCAGAACATGAAGAACCTAGCTCTACATAAGAAGTTCTTGTAAAAATTAATAACGGAAATCAGGAATGCGTACTATATATTTAGGACATAATCCAATTTATGCCGCAGTCTGCCATGAAGAGACCGATTTAGCAGCGGTATTCTGGCATGATTGCAGCGGCAATATGGCAAAAAGATCAGAGGAAATGGTGGAATACTGCCGTCAAAAAGGAGTTAATACTATTTATCACTCTAAAATTGACAGATTGACAAAGAAATTGATGACAGCCTGTGAGCCAGACCTGATTGTAGTAGGCGAATATCATTTTTTACTCAAGCAGGATACTATCAATATTGCACGGGTAGCTGCCATCAATATGCATGGAGCGCCTCTGCCCCTATACCGTGGTGCGCATCCTATCAACTGGATGATTATCAATGGAGAGGAAGAAGGTGCTGTAACATGCCACTATATCACCGAGGGTCTGGATAGCGGCGATATAATTGCACAATATACCTTTCCGATTCTTTTAAGCGAGTCAGCATTTGACGTACGTCCTAAAATAGAAGAAACAGGGATGCGGTTGTTGCGGGATGTCCTGCAGCGTTTCAATAATGAGGGAAAACTTAAAGGTATTCCTCAGGATGCCGAAAAAGCGTCATACTTCCCACCCAGAAGACCTGAAGATGGAGGTATTAACTGGGACACTCCTGCATTAAGCACATACAACTTTATACGTGCACTTTCAAAACCTTATCCTGGGGCTTTTTCTTATATTAACAATATCAAAGTAAGTATCTTTCGGGCAGAAATTCCATTATCTGACGATATCGCTCCGTCAAACCTTAGTCCCGGCACGATTGTCAGAATGGATAAAAAAAGTTTTAGAGTAACGTCTGGCGATGGTCGTTTTGTAACTATCACCGAGTGGGAATCTTGTGGCGCGGTAATAAGTGAGGGAAAACATTTTGAGGACAATTGAGATATCAAAAGGCATTAGCATAAAAATTCTCCAACTCGATAAGGATTTTGATTCTTATGCGCATTTCGCAGGTATGCTTAATATGAAAAGTATTTATTTTGATCCCTCATATCTATTATGCGCTCAGAAAGCAGAAGGATATCCAGTTAAGTTTATAGTTGCATCTGATGACAACGATTTTGCACTGGTTCCGTATGTATGGAGGAAGGTAAATGATCTGGCATTTTTGAAAGACGAGACAGAAGAAATGATCGATATAATTACACCGCATGAGTATTCCGGGATTGTGACAAACATTGAGAACCCTGAAAAGAAAAAAAGACTCTTCTCAGTCCTGTTTAAAGCTATAGACGATCTATGCAGGGAAAATAATGTTGTGACGGAATTTGCCAGATTCGACCCGTTTACCACTGATATTGCCCTGGTGAAAGAGCATTATGACATTCGTTACATAGGCCAAAACGCATATGTAAATCTTGAACAGACAAATGAGAATATCCTGCGCTCATTTAATCATTCAGCACAAAAAAACATAAAGACTGCACAACGCTTCGGTCTTCAATTTAGTGAAGCTGAAAATGTGGGAGAAATAGATATATTCATTGATCTGTACGCTGAATCCATGAAGCGTTTGAATGCGACAAAGTATTTTCATTTTAACAGGGAGTATTTCATCTTTCTAACGAGCAATTGTGATGGGGCGAGATTTTTCATTGTACGTGACAGTAACGGTACTCCGGTTGCCGCATCTATTCTTCTTTATCAAGGGGATACTGCCCATCATCATTTAACATGTTACGACCCTGCTGCATTACAAAAGAGACCAAATGATTTCATGATTTACCGCCTCTCCCTGTGGGCAAAGGAGCATGGGGTCAGACAAATACATCTGGGCGGCGGCGCTGAACCTATTCGCAATTTTAAGATGAAGTTTGCTTCTGGTGACGTTCCTTATAGTATTGGATATAAAATTCATAATATGAACTATTACGAGAAAGTGTGCGAAGCATGGAGGATACATAGCGGAAATCATGGGAAAATGGATTATTTCCCCATGTACCGTTTGCATCAGTAGATCTATGGAACATATCATTCATCACACAAAACCTTCATTCGATTTCAGGGAAACTCAATGTCTCAAGTCAGTTATGCTTTCCCGGAATGTTAACGAAGGTGAACATTCTGCGAATTTAATAGACACCATCTCAGAAATGGTAGGTGCAAGGGGTGGGGTGCCTTCAAGTACAGGGACACTCGGTCTCCATCTAGCGCTGAAGGTACTTGGTATTGAATCGGAGCAGGACGAAGTTATCATTCCGGATTTTGCCTGCAGGAGTCTGTATGATTGTGTTCGAATGGCGGGAGGAACTCCTGTCTTCTGCGATATTAACCTCGATGACTACAGCCTTGAAATTGATTCAGTTACCGCAGCAATATGTCCGAAAACAAAAGCTATCATTTTACCGCATATGTATGGATGCCCTGCTGACATCGACTCTTTTCTTGGGCTTGGCATTCCTGTAATTGAGGACTGTGCGCATTCATTGGGAGCTGTATATAAGGGAAGGGCAGTTGGCGGTCTCGGAACAATCTCTCTCTTTAGTTTTGAAGGAAGCAAGATTATTGCTGCAGGTGAAGGTGGGGTTGTTCTCTCACGTGAAAATAAATATACAGATCGTCTCCGGGAACTACGACAAGGTCAGGGGGGTAATTTCGCCTATCATTATCGTTTAAGTGATCTCACAGCAGCAGTTGCAATGGTCCAGATTGGTAAACTGCCGTCTATGATTAAAAAACGAAGAGAGATTGCCCATTTTTACAACGAAAAGCTGCATGAATTCGAAATCAGAGGAATGCTCAGTCTGCCGCAGCTTTTTAGCGACAGAGAAAGTGTATTCTATAGATATGTCGTAGTCTGTCAGAATGAATCATCAGAATTGATCCATATGCTAAATAACATAGGTATTTTAGCAAGGAATCCTTTGCCAAGCGGCCGCCTTTCGGACAATTTTGAGGGCGTCCGTACGAGTAGTCCGAGTGCCCAAAGCTTGGTATCTAATGGATTGTCATTGCCGATTTATCCTGATTTGACAACAGATGAGATGGGGAAAGTAGTGAACGCAATGGCCTCATTTCTAAAAGACGGGGGGATATAGGATGATGAAATTCCTTTTTGTGCTTCCCAACAGCAGATGGTTTGAAGCCGGAGGATGGGAATTGTATCCATATAATGTCTGTCTGTTAGCTGCGGTTTTAGAGAAGGATTATGATGTATTTATACTAGACTGCAATGCGGATAATTTATCTTTTGAAGAAGCGATAGAGCAGATTAAATCTAGAACACCTGATTACATAGGAATTTCCTGTCTTGCTGTTGATTATGCAAAGGGAGCTCATGCGATCGCAGCTGATGTGAAGAAGCGTCTCCCGAAAACAGTGACGATATTGGGAGGGGTCTATTGCACATTAATGCCTGAAATAGCCATGGAGGACAACAATATTGATTACTCTGTTCTGGGTGAAGGCGAATTTATTCTGAAGCCTCTTCTTGACTGCATTGAAAAAGGTAAATTGCCGAAGCAGTTGGACGGCATTGCCTACAGAAATGGGAATGAGATAGTAATAAAGCCACAGAAAGAATTTATTGCTGACCTTGACGCGTTGCCTTTTCCTGCATATGATAAGGTTGATTTCATGAAATACTGCTATACGGAAGTGAAATTCAGCTTTGCTGATTCGCGTGATGCTGTACCAGCTGCCAAGATGTTTACGTCGAGGGGATGCCCGGTCGGCTGTAATTTTTGTGCGGTAGAGCATATTGCATCAAAAAGCTTTCGGGCCCGCACTGTGGAAAATGTGCTTGATGAAATACAGTTCCTTATAGATACATATGGTATCCGGGAAATAGTATTTTATGATGACAATATTCTATTTGACAGAAAGCGCGCTGAACAGATTTTTCAGGGAATGATTGACAGGAAGTTCAATATTAAATTTAAACCTGTCAATGTTGCAGTGTATCGTCTGGATGAAAAGATGCTGGATTTAATGAAAGAGGCCGGATGCACAACCATGATTTTTGCGATAGAATCGGCAAATGACAGGGTTTTGAAGGAAATTATGGGAAAACCTCTTTCTATAAAAAAGGTGAGAGGCATTGTCGAATATGCGAAATCTCTTAATTTTAAATGTGCCGGTTTATATGTCATAGGAAACCCGGGGGAAACATGGGACGAGATTCGCAATACAATAGGCTTTGCAGAGAGTCTTGATATATATAGTCATTTTTCAATTGCGACTCCTCTGCCAAAAACAAGACTATACCGGCAGGTCAAAGAGATGAATTTACTAGTAAGCGATTTTTCATTCGCTTCAAATGCCGGCTGCTCATGCGGCTGGATTCTTACTGATGAATTTTCGCCGTTTGATCTTGAGATTTTACGTACGTATGAGTGGGACAGGGTGAACTTTAGTACTCCGGAAAGGCGTCTGCGTACTGCTTCGTTTTTCAATGTATCCGAAGAAGATGTTATAGATTTTGTGCGCAAAAGCAGGATTGGAATTCAGAAAAGATACGTTGTAGATGAAAGTAAAAGATTACCATAGGATGAAAACATGAATAAGAGACTGGGTTTTGAGAAAGTTTTTTATCACATTGATCAGCTCAATGACTTTTACAAAAAGAATGATAATTATCCTGTGCATATGACAGTGGGTCTGACGACTTACTGTAATCATCGTTGTGTCTTCTGCTATGGTGATTATGAGACTGCCGATCCAAAGAAAAATGTCAGAGCCGATACAGATAAGTTTCTGCAATTCTTTAAAGAAGCCCATGACGCAGGATTGAAATCAATCTCACTTGTCGGCACCGGAGAACCTCTACTGCATATAGATGCCGCAAATATTATCCGCGGAATAAAGGACATTGGTATTGATGTCGCCTTATACACAAACGGGGTGATGGTCAGGGATGAAATCAGAGATGCTATACTGGACTGCTGCACCTGGGTCCGCTTAAGCTGCAATGCAAAAGATACTGAAGAGCATAATCGTATACATGATACAAATAATGATTTTGATAAAATTGTCACCAATTTCACAGAGCTTGTCTCATTGCGGGACAGCAGTGGAAAGCAGTTCCCGACAATTGGCTGCCAGTTTGTTGCATTGCAGGACAATTACCGCTCAATTTCAGATGCAGCGAAACTTTGGAAAGAAGCCGGACTGGATTACTTTGCAATTAAGCCAGTATATAAGCAGGAAAAAAATCTCCGTCAATCTGAGTATATTGAGGATTACGGGGCAGCAAAGGAAATTATGCTGAAGACTCTGGAACTCGAAGATGATAACTTTAAAGTATATGCCAAATTCGAGCAGTTCGAAAAAGTACTTTCAGTCGATTACCAGAAGAGATATGGAAGATGCTATGGGCATGCTTTTTCGACCTGTCTTCTGGCTGATGGAAATCTATATCTTTGTGGTAATCTCCACAGTGAGGAGCGGTACTCCTTTGGAAATATATACAGGGATGGGGGATTCAGTGAAATATGGCATTCCGATAAAAGAAAGAAGGTCATACAGGCGATAGATTTTGGGGAATGTCCAAAACGCTGTCGAAATGACCTGTTGAATGAAATATTGTGGGATTTAAAACATCCTGATCAGCAAATACATCCAAATTTTCTTTAGAGATATAAGGGGAAATTATGCATATTGATTTTTTTCAGAGTTTACCTAAAACGAAACGCGGAGATAGAGTTGCCCGGCGAGTCCAGTTGACTCAGGAAGAAATATCTGAGCTTAAGGAATACGGGCATGAGTACTTTGATGGAGAGCTGGGTTACGGCGGTTATCAATATGACGGGAGATGGAAGCAGGTTGCTAAAGAACTCATTGCACATTATGAATTGAATCCTGATTCCAGAGTGCTTGAAGTCGGATGTGCAAAGGGATTTCTTATGTACGAATTATTCAAGCTCGGCATTGTGAATGTTTACGGATGTGACATAAGTTCATATGCGATCTCACAAGTTCCTAAAGAAATAGCTGAGAACTTTAATGTTATGGGTGCAGACGCCCTGACTTACGATGATTCATTCTTTGACCTGGTAATAAGTATTGATTGTATTAATAATCTGGACTCTAACGGAGTTGACATGGCAATAAAAGAAATGATGCGGGTCTCCGGAAAAGACACGTTTATACGGGTCGGTTCTTATAGGAACCGTGAGGAATACGAACTTATTCGAAAATGGGCTGTAACCAGTTTAACATTTGACAGCCCGGATGAATGGCTTGAACGTTTTAACCGGCTCGGGTACAACGGAGATTACTATTTTAGATTCATAGATAATTTGGAGTAAATTTGAACTATACGTCAGGACATAAGCTTTATTACCACATGGAGAGACTGGTTGAGTGGCAGAAGGACAATGACGTTTCTCCGATTTATGCTGAAATCGGACCAACAAGTATTTGCAACCATCGATGCTTGATGTGCGGATATGAGCATTTAGGGCATAAAAACCAGAGTTTGGAATACGATAAAATGATGGAGCTGGTAGATGCGTTGCATCAATCGGGGATCAGGAGTATTGTATTTGCTGGTGATGGAGAGCCTCTTCTCAATAAGGCAACCATACCTGCCATTCAAAGAGCGACACATTTGGGCATTGATTGTGGCTTAAGCACGAACGGTTTTTTGCTTGACGAGAATATGTCAGAAGTTCTTTCCGGGAGTTTGAAATGGATAAGGTTCAGTATAAATGGCGGAAATAAAAAGACATACAGTCTTGTTCACAGAACATCTGAAAATGCATTTGATACAGTCATCAGGAATGTCAGGAGGATGGCACAGATTAAGAGTGAAAGCGGGCATAAGATGACAATTGGGGTGCAGTGTGTAATGCTTCCGGAAAATCTGGATTCCATTTCTGAATTGGCTGTTATCGTAAAGGAAGCCGGAGCTGACTATTTTGTTGTAAAACCTTATTATCCGGTTGATAAAATATCATATAAGTCTGATGAGATTCATAGTGATGCAATCAAGCTGCTCAGTCACAAACTCAAAGGTACTGCTAACGATTATTTTTCTGCAGATATCAGAATCCTGGAGCTGGAATCAAATTCCGGCGAGAGAGTATATAAGAAGTGCTATGGTATAAACTTCATAGTTATCATTACATCAAACGGAGATGTCTATTCCTGTCTGCCGCATATAGGAGACGAGAGGTACAAGTTTGGCAATATCTATGAAAATGGTTTTTCTGAAATATGGCATAGCAAAAGGAAAAAGTCTGTGATGGAGTTTATTGATATTTCAGACAAGAACTCATGTCAGCCGAATTGCCGAAACCATAGAATTAACGAGTTCCTTTGGGACTTGAAACATCCACATTTGCATAGGAATTTTATCTGAACCGCTTATGAATGTACCATATGTTTTTTTAAAGAGAGAAAGCCAGGAGGAAATAGAGAGATACCGTAAGGCTTTTGATGAAGTTGCAACATCAGGAAGCTATATTATGGGAGAAAATGTTGCTAAGCTGGAACGTGTCCTTTCCGTCTACCTTGGAGTTAAATATGTCGTGACGGTGAATTCCGGAACCGATGCGCTAATCCTGAGCATGAAAGCACTGGGCATTACAAATGGTGACGAAGTTATTACTGTTGGCAACAGTTTTATTGCAACTGTTGGAGCGGTCGTTGCCACCGAAGCGAAACCGGTACTTGTGGATGTTCTTGATGACCAGCTTATTAATCACAATCTTATTGAAGAAAAGATCACAAGTAAGACAAAAGCCATTCTGCCCGTCCATCTTACAGGCAGGCCTGCAGATATGCAAAGCATAAATGCTATAGCAAAAAAACATGGTATATTTGTGATCGATGACGCAGCACAATCATTTGGCGCTGTATATCGCGGCAATAAATATTTTGGCTCGGAAGCAGCATGCTATAGCTTTCATCCGCTTAAGAACTGTCATTGTCTAGGCGATGGAGGGGCAATTGCTACTAATAATGAAACTTTATACCGGAAGCTGCTGCAGCTGAGAAATCATGGTTTAAACGGCAAATTCTCAAAGTCTTTTGGGCAAAATTCCCGACTTGATGAGATACAGGCCGCTCTCATGTTGAGTGTACTGCCTTATCTTGATGATAAGCTCCGGGAAAGGAGACGGATGGCCCGATTGTTTATAGATGCCCTTGAAGACCTGGTGAGTGTGCCTATCTGGGATGAATCAATTATGGAGCCAACTATCCAGACTTTTGTTATCCAGACGGAGCGGAGAGATGAGTTAGCTGTTTTTCTGGATCGACAGAATATTGAAGTTAAGGTACACTATCAACTGCCTTGTCATCAACAAGATGCCTGGTGTTCACAAGAGCATGTGAGTCTTCCTGTTACAGAAATGCAATCAAGGAAAGTTCTATCTCTGCCTATTTCACATTTATTGACAGAGCAGGAGCAGGATTTTATAATTGAGAATGTCAGGAGATTCTTTGCATGAAGCGGATATTGATCGTCGAGACCGATCTAAGAAACGAAAAACTTGGTATTATGTATCTTTCAGCCGCGCTGAAAAAGAGAGGACATGAAACCCTCCTCTGCTGGTATGAAAAAGAAGATATAGATACTCTCATTAAATCCTTTTCTCCCGACTTTGCGGCTTTCAGTCTTGTAACCGGCTCCCACAAACGGTCACTTGAAATAGCTCGGAAAATCAAAACTGATTACCATATTACGACTATAGCTGGAGGCCCGCATGCCACCTTTTTTTCAAAGGACATTCCCGAAGATGCTATTGATTTCATTGTTGTCGGTCAAGGTGAAAAAGCCATAGTCGATATTGTGGAGGGAAAGGTGCATAATAGGTTTATTTGTAATGAATTATCAGATCTCGATGAATTACCATTTCCAGACAGGTCGTTATTTTACAGGTATGAAGAGTTCAGGGATAATCCGATGAAGAATGTGATTTCGATGCGTGATTGCCCCAATTCATGCAGTTATTGTTATAACCATTCCTGGAAGAAAAAGTTCAAGGGACAGAAACATCTTATGCAAAGGCGATGCGTTGATGGTGTAATTGAGGAAATAAAAGAGATTAGGGAAAACTATATCCTGGAAAAGGTGTTATTCATAGATGATAATTTTCTTGTTAATGGTAAATGGGTGGAGGAATTTGCCCGGAAATACAAGAAAGAAATCGGGCTGCCTTTTCTCTGTAGTTTCAGGGTCAATCTGCTTAATGAAGATAAATTAAAAATGTTGCGGGATGCAGGATTGTTTATGGTTAATTTTGCCCTTGAGTCAGCTGATCCTTCTGTGCAGAATAGGATTTTACAGAGAGGCGATATAAAGAACGAGCATGTAGTTGAGGCCATAGAGCTCTTTAGAAAATATGATATCAAGTGCAGAATGCAGAACATGATAGGATTGCCTGTTGCGGATTCATTAAAGGATGCACTTGGCACCTTGGAATTTAACAAAAAAAACAGAGTAGATGACAGTTGGGTATCTATTTTCCAACCATATCCCAATACCAGGCTGGCAGCGTATTGTATTAAGAACGGGTTCCTGGAGGAGGACATTAAAGATAGTATTGCTGAGAGTTTTTTTGATGAAAGCCGTCTTAAGATTGAGAACAAGGAAAAGATTAAAAGACTTCAGAAATGGTGGTTTTTTATTGTGCATTATAATTTATCAGACAGGCTGATTGACACGCTACTTAAAATTGATATTGACAGTGCTATAAGTCAGTCGTTGCATAATTTGCGTTATAAGTTTTCAAAAAATTACCTTTATGGGATTGAAGATGAAAGTAAGTATATGCTTATTTACGATTGGGATCATATCTATAATAGATTTAACAATTCCAATAACTTTAGTATCTGGAGAAATATCATCAGAAAGTATTATCTTTGTACTGGATTGATCGTGATATTGCTTGATATTAGTATTTCCAATGATATAGCTAAAGAGCTTTTTGAGAGCAAGAATCAAGTGGATATGTGAATAGGAAAAGTGTTGAATTGATAGCGGAGGGATGAATGGCGAAAATTCTTGATACATACTATTTTGACAGGGAAAGGGCTATGGAAGTTGCTCTGCAGCAAAACAGGGTCCAGATCGCTAAAGAATATACAGTACCGCAGCTTTGCTATTATGATGGCGAACCTTTTGTAAATCCACCACGTACGCTAATTAATGTTCCTTTTGAAAGTATTGTGGATTTTTTTATTAATACTGGCATGCGTTTTCCTGCACATTACGAGGGGAAAGATAGAGAAACCATGAATATGGGCTCGATATTTTCTGAGGTTTTTCCTCCAATAGAAAACATTAGAAATGAATCGGCCAAATGCAATGCTGGAGTACTTTCAAAGTTAAAACCTGATTTTATAAATGACAGGCCCTGGCGTATTGTCTTTACCATGTCTATATTTACGGAAGTTTGGCAATATTGCATTGAGAACGTTGTTGAAGAGTTTCAGAAATTAGGATTCAATGTTAAAATTATACAAGAAAAAGACGATCTGCATCGTGTTGACAACTGCATTTTATTAAAATCAATTGCAGAGTTCAAACCTCATATTATTTTCATGATAAGTCATACGCCGTTTAAATTTATACACCCGGACATCTATTTTGTTAGCTGGTGGCAGGACATAACCCCTGATCTTAGAGAGTCAGACAAAATTGCGTGGCGGGATAAAGACTTTATTTTTGCTCAGACTTTTACAACAGATAAGATTCTTGAGCGGACGGGAGCAAAAAATATAATGAGGCAGGGGATTGGAGTGAATACCGATTGTTACAGGGTGCGGCCGGATATAAAAAGGGAACGCAAGGTTGTTTTTGTTGGGTCATCATATATAAACATGTTTAATGCTAATCCTGGATGTAGTGGAGATGATGATATTCTAAAGGTTCTGGATGAACTTTTAGCGGTAGGTCTTCCCATTACAATGGATATTGCTGAAGATCTTGGGAAGACATATAATATTACACCTCATTATATCTTTGAAAAATACGCGTCTTACCTTGTAAGGGAACGGGTGATTGAATGGTTGTGCCAGCGTAAAGATATTAAAGTGGAGATTTATGGCAGATTCTGGGACTTGAACCCTATTGTCAAGCCTTTTTTTAAAGGTGAAATACCGTACGGTGAGGCTGTGGCAAAAGTGTACAATGAAGCTATGTATGGTATTTCTGCTGTTCCAATTAATATAACCATTCAAAGGGTCATTGAGATGGCTTCATGTGGTTCCATACCCGTTTTGTACGACTGTCGCCACATTGCCGAGAAGCCACACTGGGACAATGAATGCCTTTTTTTCCGCTCCAAAGAGGAACTATATGCCTGTTTTGATAAAGTGCCTGCCGGGAATCCTGAAGATGTTGGCAAGGCAGACTCATATGAGAGTTTTGCAAAAAAAATAACATCAATGATTGAGGAGCGTGAAGGGGTTTTACTTAATCCGTAATTAATAATATTAAAACCCTCTTTGTGTGGCAGCCCGTACCTTTTATAAAGCCAGACGCGAAAACCGCCTTGTCGAAATGTTGTATTACTTTTTTCGCTATGGGGTCTTATCTCTTACAGTGTATAACTGGTTGAGTGACATTAATTATCATGGAGTAAACAGTTTTCCGGATTTTATGAATCTATCTGATTTGGCAGAAAACAGGGGTGATATTTGTTATATTGATACTGGCCACTATAGGCCGGCGTTTTCTCATGTAATTGCAGGAAATATTTCTAAGACTATTTGCAATAATCAGAAAGGTTAATTATGAGTGAATTAAGCGTAAAGCAATACAATGATAAGGAAGCAAATGCCAGGACAGATTTATGCATTCGTGTTATAGAGGCCTTTCAGCCAGCCCTTTTCGAGAAACTGGGTTATCCTCATCGTATTCAAAATGAAGCCGAGTTATTTAAGTATCTGGATGTAATGCATGAGGCAGAGTATTTTTCCAGCCGTCCAAAGGACCAGCCCCTCTTAACTGAAAATGAATTTGCATCGTTCAAGACAATCGCAAGTCTGACACATCAGTTCAGCAAGGAGAAGTTTAACAAAAATGCAGTAGCCTGGACAAGTTTAATAGGCAGCCTTGAAGTGTTTCGGATGATTGAATACATCTGTCTCTCGGAAGCCGCTCCAACCATACTGGAAGTGGGACCCGGGTGTGGATACTTGGGAGTACTGCTTATGTCCGCCGGCTATCCCTATGCTGCAACAGATGTAAGCCAGGCTATGTACCTCTACCAGAACCATCTCTGGAATTATATTTTTAAATCAGACATACAGGAAACAGTCTTAATGAATAATGACTTGAAAAGTATCCAAGAATCACATAAGGGAAATCTTCGAATGCATATACCATGGTGGAAATTCTCAAATATGTGGCTGGAGCCAAAGCCGGAAATTGATGTGGTAGTCTGCAATCGAGTACTTGGTGAAATGCATGAAAACAGTCTTGATTATCTGATGAAAGTTGCGACTTCCTTCATGTCCGGAGAAGGTAAATTAAAGGGTTTTATTTTCAAGGGCTGGGGATATTCTCTTATGAACCGGGTTGATTTAATCATTGAAAAGTTTTATAAGCACGGATTTGTTGCAGTAGTCCTGGATCCTGAAATATGCATGTTTGTACCGCTGTCAACAGCTAATACTCACGGTATTCACCACCTTGCTTATGAAGTAATAGAAAAGAGCTATCAATCTGTGTACGAGCAGTTTGGAAAGGGAGAGCAGACTCGTTCGCATTATCCTACTACAAAAGTTTCTCCTGATTCATTAATTGGAAAGAGACTTCTATATTGTAAGGAAAATACAAGGGACAACATGAAAGTAACACTAGGTGATATTATCAGGTATTGTGAGGACCTGTTGGGGACCATTGATATCTCACCAATGGACGCAAAGTTTCTTGAGTATATCAGCACCCCGTCAATCTCTTGACAGAAAACCCGGAATTTAAATGAAAAGACTTCTCTGTGAGGGAGTAATGATATAAATGCCATGCCATTTTATTCGAATGAGAATTCATTGTATTTTATCTGAAAATACAATTTAATCAATAATAACAGTAGTTTCAAATACATTACTAATATCAGACATATTCTTTCCTGAGTTGAAATTATTACAGACGCTAAATGAATCGTATCTGGCATTTTATTTGCATAATTCAGGATGTTCATATTTTTATGTATATAAATTGACAGGAGAACACTTGTATATTGTGTAGATTTCCGAAAATATTATCGTGAATAACAATCAACATGAAATAGTTTCAAAAACAGACTCATCAAAAAGCAGGATTCTTGTTGTTACAGGAACAAGGGCCGAGTACGGTCTGTTTTACCCACTTCTGAAACGACTTAAAAGTGACGATGCATTCGATTTACAGATAGTTGCTACAGGGATGCACCTTTCACCGGAATTCGGCTTGACTTATAAAGAGATAGAGGCAGATGGATTTACAATTAGCGAAAAGGTCGAAATGCTTCTTTCCAGTGATACTGAAATCGGTATTTCAAAATCAGTTGGAATCGCCATAGGATCCTTTTCAGAGGTTTTTATGAGATCAAGACCAGATCTTTTGTTAGTGCTGGGGGACCGATTCGAGACATTTGCAGCAACAGTGTCTGCGCATCTTACCGGAATTCCTGTTGCCCATTTACATGGAGGAGAGTTGACAGAAGGAGTTATTGACGATGCATTCAGGCATTCCATTACAAAGATGTCATATCTGCATTTCACATCAACTGAAAAATACAGGGACAGAGTGATACAGCTTGGAGAATCTCCTGAAAGGGTTTTTAATACAGGTGCTTTAGGCATAGATAACATTAAAGATACAAAATTACTTTCAAAGAAAGAACTGGAAAATGAACTAGGCTTAGAACTTAATGGAAAGACCGCATTGGTTACATTTCACCCTGTGACGCTGGAAAGTGACAGCACTACAGGACAATTTAATAGTCTTCTTGAATCACTTGATGAATTCAGTGAAATGAAAATTATCATTACAATGCCCAATGCAGATACTTATGGCAGATCAATTGTTGATTTAATCGAGAAATATACGGGCAATAATCCCGGCAGAGTCTTTTCTTTTGCGTCTCTTGGAAGATTAAGATATCTATCCGCAATGAAATATGTCGATCTTGTTATCGGAAATTCATCGAGCGGGATTATAGAAACACCCTCTCTTCATAAACCGACCGTAAACATAGGTGACAGACAAAAAGGGCGCATTATGGCTGGAAGCATAATCAAGTGCAAGCCTGCGAGAGAGAGTATTACAAGTGCAATCAAAAGGGCCCTGTCAGATGATTTTCAGGACCTTTGCCGGAAAATTGATAATCCTTATGGAGACGGCTGTACTGCTGATCGAATTGTAACTATTTTAAAAAAAGAGCTGTTAAAAGAAATATCGCTAAAGAAGAAATTCCACGATATCGATAACCCCCCAATGGATGCGACGTCTGACAGACAGACTACCAGGACTGGAGAGATTGATGGTTTCAAAAAACATCTTTGTTGCTGAGATTGAAACGATTAAGGAAGTACTGAAAAAGCTGGACATTACGGCAGAGAAGGTCCTGCTTGTAACAGATGCTGACAAAAAACTTCTGGGCACAATTACGGACGGTGATATCAGGACCTATTTGCTGAAAGGAAAGAGTCTTGATAACGATATTAAGGAAGTTTACTTCAGAGATCCTACTTTTGTAAGAAAGAGTGAATATTCGATTGATGAAGTAAAGAAAGTTTTTTTGAAAAAGCGTATTGACCTCATACCTGTTTTGGATGATGATGACAGGGTGGTTGACTACATCCTATGGAACCAGGCTTTTTCAGACCAGGCAAAACCGCGTAAAAACGGCAAAATCAAGATCCCTGTAGTTGTGATGGCTGGTGGTAAGGGTACAAGGCTTGAGCCATTTACAAACATTCTTCCGAAACCACTGATTCCTGTAAACGATAAGCCAATACTTGAATTGATAATTGAAGAGTTCAAAAAGCAGGGATGTAAAAAATATCATCTGATAGTTAATTCAAAAGGTGAAATGATTGAAGCATATTTCAATGGCGTGAAAAAAGACTACGATCTGAAATATATATGGGAAAAGGAATTTCTGGGAACAGCCGGTGGTTTGAGATTGTTGAAGAAACTGGATTCAGATATTTTTATCGTTTCAAACTGTGATGTAATTGTTAAAGCGGACTATTCTCAGATCATAAAGTTGCATAAAAAACAAAAAGCTTCAATGACGATTCTCTCATCCATTCAACACTATAAAATACCTTATGGTGTTATAGACTTCAGAGAAAAGGGGATGGTTACGGATATTCATGAGAAACCTGAATATACAATTACCATTAACACTGGGGTATATGTGTTAAACAAGGATGTGTTGAAGCTTATTCCTAAAAATGAACACTTCGATATGACTGATTTAATAAAGAGACTGATAGAAAATAAAATGAAGGTTGCAACATATCCTGTTAATGAAAATGAGTATATAGACATAGGACAATGGGAAGAATACAAAAAGGCTGTGGAGAAACTACGTGTTTTCAGGTAAGAGGGTAGATAATGTATAAGGATAAAACAGTACTGGGAATTATTCCAGCAAGAGGCGGATCAAAGGGTCTGCCCAGAAAAAATGTGCTTGAGTTATCTGGTAAGCCATTAATTGCATGGTCTATTGAGCGTGCCTTATCTTCAAGGTATCTGGATAAAGTTATTGTTAGCACTGATGATAATGAGATAGCTGAGATAGCTGAAAAGTATGGAGCTGAAGTCCCATTTTTAAGGCCTAAAGAACTGGCCGAAGACACGACTCCAACAATTGATGTTGTAGAGCATGTAATTCATTATTATGAAAATAAAGATAATAAATTTGATTATATTGCACTTTTAGAGCCTACTTCTCCATTAAGAAAAGAGAGCGATATTGATAATGCTATTCAACAGTTAGTTAATCATGAAAATGATGCTGACGGCCTTGTAAGTGTAGGAGAAGTACATCTTGAGCATCCTTCAATAATGAAGAAGATTAAGGATATATACATTGCTCCATTTGAATCAGTCGAGAAGAGTATTACACGGAGACAGGAGCTGGACAGGGTATATTTTCCTTACGGTGTTATTTATCTCGTTAAAACGGAAAAGCTGCTCAATAACAGGACATTCTATCAGGAGCGGACAATACCATATTATATCGAAAGATGGCAGAACTATGAAATTGATGATATCTATGATTTTAAATGCATTGAAGCTGTGATGAATCATGAGCTGGAGGAGGTCAATAAATGAAAGCCCTGCAAATAGGTTTGGGATCAATGGGCAAGAGAAGAATCAGGAATCTCCTGTCTCACGGAATAACTGACATTACCGGGTTTGATATGAAGGAAGGCAGAAGGAAAGAGGCAGAAGAAAAATATCAAATTACGACAATAGGAGAGATTACAGATGAGATTTTGAACGGAAGTGATATGTTTATTGTATCAACGCCACCTGACAAACACATTCCGTACATAGAGCTTGCGTTAAAACACAAAAAGCCTGCCTTTGTTGAAGCCAGTGTAATAAAGGAAGGACTTGAAAAAGTATCTTCTGAGGCAATGATGGAAAATGTGCTGATTGCGCCTTCGTGCACTTTCAGGTTTCATCAGGGAATTAAGACCATAAAAGAGATTGTCACTGGAGGCAAATATGGTAAGGTTTGTAATTTTACTTATATCATGGGTCAGTATCTTCCTGACTGGCATCCATGGGAAAGCATCAAGGATTTTTATGTCGGGAAAAAGGAAACAAGTGCAAGCAGGGAGATGGTACCATTTGAACTGACGTGGCTTTTGGATATACTCGGACAGCCTGAAGAGGTTTTTTCCTTCTACGGCAAAACACACGATATGGGTGTAGATATTGATGATACATATAACGTGAACCTGAAATTCAAGGGGTTTCTCGGGACACTCATAGTTGATGTAGTCTCCCGCTTTGCCACAAGAAGCCTGTTTATGAACCTCGAAAAAGCACAAATAAGATGGAATTGGGAAGATAAGACTATCAAGCTTTATGACGCTGAAAAGAAGGAATGGGAGTATTTTCGTGAGCCGGAGGGAGAAGCTGAGGCAGAGTATAACAGGAACATAGTTGAGGAAATGTACATAGATGAAATAGGCGCATTTATTGATGCAGTAAAGGGAATAAAACCATTTCCAAACACCCTGGATGAGGATATTGCAATTCTTAATATTCTCGAAAGAGCTGAGCAGACAAACAAGGGTATAAGTATGAATGGAAAGAAGAGCTGATGGATTGTCATACGGGCACAGAACTTTATAAGAAAGCAAAAAGACTTATTCCTGGAGGGACACAGCTGCTTTCTAAAAGACCGGAGATGTTTTTACCTGAACAGTGGCCTTCATACTACAGGAAATGTAAAGGGGTTGAAGTAGAGGACCTGGACGGTAATTCATTTATTGATATGAGTATAAATGGTGTGGGGGCCTGCATACTTGGTTATGCTGACCCTGATATAGACAATGCTGTTAAGGATGCAATTGATAATGGGAGCATGTGCACCCTTAACTGCCCGGAAGAAGTAGAGCTTGCGGAGTTGTTGTGTGAACTTCATCCATGGGCGGATATGGCAAGATTCGCAAGATGCGGTGGAGAGGCTATGGCAGTTTCAGTAAGAATTGCACGGGCCAGAACCGGAAAAGATAAAGTGGCTTTCTGCGGATATCACGGCTGGCATGACTGGTACCTGGCAGCTAATATTGCTGATGAAGGCAATCTGGACGGACAATTGCTTCCAGGTCTTGATCCTGCCGGAGTGCCTCGTAATCTCCAGTCTACAGCTATCCCGTTTAACTACAATCAGCCTGAATCACTAGAAAATATTGTAGATGAACATGGAGACAACCTGGCCGCCATTATTATGGAACCTATGAGGCATTCTGAACCGGATGATGAATTTTTAAGATACGTAAGAGAAACAGCCGACAGGACAGGCGCTGTATTAATCTTCGATGAAGTAACCTCAGCATGGAGAATGAATGTCGGAGGAATACATTTGCTTTACGGAATTAATCCTGATATTGCGGTATTTGCAAAAGGGATAAGCAACGGTTATCCAATGGCGGCTATTATCGGGACTCGTCATGTGATGGAGGCTGCACAGAATACTTTCATAAGCAGTACTTACTGGACAGAGAAGATCGGTACAGTCGCTGCGCTGGCAACAATAAGAAAAATGAAATCTGAAAGTGTGCCGGAACACCTTAACCGCATGGGAAACTCTGTAAGAAAAATATGGGAAAGTAGTGCTGCGGAATCAGGTTTAAATATACAAATTCATGGCATGCCTCCTTTGAGCATACTTGCCTTTCATTATGGAGAAAAGTCACCGGCAATAAATACTCTATTTACACAAGAAATGTTAAAGAGAGGTTTCCTGGCATCAAAGGCTTTTTACGCTACTTATTCGCACAAAGAAGAGCATATTAGTGTATATGAAAAGGCTGTAAAGGAAGTTTTTGAAATAATAGTAAATGCAATTAAGGAAAATATATTAGATGCCTCATTGAATGGGCCGATAGCCCATTCCGGGTTTAAAAGACTTGCATAGAACCACAGGCGTAACGTAAAAAATGCCTGTGAATGGAGAGAAGATTTAATATGGTTGTAAAAGCTGTCAGAAAAAAAGGTGGACGCAAGAAGATTATACTCCCGAAATCTGAGAAGGGGAGACGCGATATGATTCTTGCCGAGGCAGTCAGGAACCATCAATCAGGTAATCTGGAAAAAGCCGAAATGCTGTATAAGGAAATTCTCGTTTCCGACCCTGATCATGCTGACGCTTTGCACTTGCTGGGAGTTATAGGGTATCAGACCGGTAATAATAAGCATGCAGTAGAGTATATTCAAAAGGCAATATCTATACATTCAGCAAATTCCTATTATCATAACAACCTGGGCAATGCGTTTTTGAATTTGAAAGAAACTGATAAAGCAATAAAGTGTTTTACGGAAGCAATACTTCTAAACAAAAACAACATCGAGGCCTATAATAATCTCGGAAATGCTCTGAGAGAGAAGGGGGAGCTCGAAGAAGCCCTCATCCAATACAGGATGGCTGTAGAACTGAATCCCGAATATGCTATAGCTATTAATAATATTGCCAACCTTCTGAAAGCTACAGACAGACTGGAAGAATCGCTACAGCATTATAACAGGGCCGTTAAATTAGAACCGGGAAGGGCAGAATTGTATTTTAATCTTGCAAATGCTTTGGCTGAAATGAAGAGATTTAATGAGGCAGCAGAACAGTACAGAATGGCTCTTGAGATTAGACCCGACTTTGCAGAAGCACATAATGACCTTGGAAACGTTCTTAAAAAAATGGACCGACTTGATGACGCAATTAAACACTATCAAAATGCATTGTCACTGAAACCGGGATTTGCAATTGCACACAATAATCTGGCCGATACATATAGATTGTCAAGTGCCTTTGATTCTGCAATTGAACAATCTGATACTGCGATAAGGCTTGAACCAGACAACGAAGAGTTTTACGTTAATCTTGGCAATATTTATCATTGTCAGGGCAACTATCAGAAAGCAGTTGACCAATATCAGAAGGCAATTGATTTGAAGAATGATTTAGCTGATGCTCACTACAATAAAGGCTTAATCCTGTTGACAAACAGTGCTTTTAAAGAAGGCTGGAAGGAATATGAATGGCGTTTCCTTAGCAAGGAAGTGGCGCTTGATATAGGATTCAGGGATGTGGGAATACCAACATGGGACGGTTCATATTTAAAGGATAAGACCATATTGATTATGACAGAACAGGGAATGGGAGACTCTATACAGTTTTTCCGCTATTTGCCATTGATTAAGGAGCGTGCAGGAAAAATCATATTTGAATGTCCAAATGAACTGAGAAGATTATTTAGCAGTTCTATAAACAGTAATATTCAGTTGATTGACAAATATTCTGATGACAGCGAATTTAAACCTGATGTTTGTATACACCTGCTAAGTATACCGGGAATATTCGGTACAGAGATTGGTAATATAGCTGCAGATATACCGTATCTCAAGGTTGCCCCGGAAATTGCACGAAAATGGAGTTTGTCTATTGACTCCGGTGGATTTAAAGTAGGGTTGATATGGTCAGGAAATCCTAATCATACTAATGACCGAAATAGATCATGCAGACCTTCTGATCTCCTCCCACTGTCCTTTATTACTGGAGTTCAATTCTATAATTTCCAAAAGAGTATCAGCAAAGAAGATCTAAATGAGATTCCTGCAAGCATGAAAATAAAAAACATTGCTGCTGACTTTGATGACTTTTATGATACTGCAGCAGCTATACAAAACATGGACCTTATTATAACTGTAGACACGGCTGTTGCACATCTGGCAGGAGCATTAGGCAAAGAAGTATGGACATTAATCCCTTTTGTCCCGGACTGGAGATGGATGCTTAATCGTGAGGATACACCATGGTATCCAACTATGCGTCTGTTTCGTCAACCTGAATATGGAGATTGGGACAGTGTTATAAATAAAGTTATTTGTGAATTAGAAAAACAGGTTCACCTGAAAGGAGCACCAAATGAACAATGAGAATAAATTTAACGCCGACTTAGTAAATATGGATGAATTCATCCAGCTGCAGGACAATAATTTACTATATACTGAAGACCCGGATTCGAAGGCTATTTATGAGAAAAATCTGAAAGCACTGAGTAAAAGACATTCAAAACTATCTGAATTAATCGAATCTACTACAATTGATAAAACAAAATATCAAGTGTACAGTTCTGAAAGCGGTAGCCCAAGAATAGTGTGTAAAAAGGATGATGATAGTTTAGTAAATATTCATAGTTCGGACGATCCCACTGAATGTGCCAATAAAGCTGTTGAGCTGCTGGGTGAAATGGAAAAAGAGGGTATTTTAGTTCTTGCTGGTTTTGGCCTGGGCTACTTTGCTGAAGAGGTATTTAAGAAAATAGGGAAGGGACACATTATATTAATTTATGAAGCAGTCCCTGAACTCTTTAAAATTGCAATGCAGTTAAAGGACTTTTCGAATCTATTTGAATCAGATAAAGTGAATATAGTTATAGGTGAAAGAGCAGATGATTTTTCAATGTTTCAGCGATACCACAATCTGGTTGTCACAGGAAAATTCTGGATAATTAAGCACTATCCATCATTGAGTCTGAACAATGAAGCCTATGAAAGATTTTATAAGAGACTCGAAGAAGAAAAAAGAAACAGTTATTCTGCAGTTAATACTATTGTTGGCAGAGGTAAAGAATTTCTTGATGCCCTTATGCAGGCAGTGCCTTTTACTATCAATAAACCAGGAGTTACAGGTTTATTGAATATCTTCAAAGGACGTCCTGCAATTATTGTATCTGCAGGCCCCTCCCTTGATAAGAACGTACATTTGTTAAAAAGGGCAACCAGGAAAGCCATAATTATTGCGGTTGATGGGGCACTTCAAACCCTTCTTTTGAATGACATTATCCCTGATATAATAGTCGCAATAGATCCCGTCCGAGAAAACATAGATGATAAATTCCTGGATGTCCCGGAACTTGAAAAAGTACCCTTGATTTGTTTGAGTCAATACACTCCTGAACTAATCTCTTTATATCCTGGTCCCGTGTTCATAAACGGAGTACCCGCAAATGTTGTTTACAACTGGCTAAAAGGCACTATGGGCGACAAGGGATATATAGAGTGTTTCGGCGGTTCAGTTGCCCACCTTGCTTTTGCCACAGCAGAGCATGTCGGATCCGATGTTATTGCCCTTATTGGACAGGACTTTTCTTTCAAAGCTGATAGGGCCCATACCATTGGTTATTCTGATGTTGTAGACACTATGCTTAAAGAAAGTGAAAGGAAAGGACTGAAACAGCCTGAAGGGACTGTGCCTGTAACCGACATGTTTGGCGATGATGCGTATGCAATTCACCAGTTTCTTATATATAAGACCAGTTTTGAAAACAAAATACGAGAGAGCAGTAAAACAATCGTTAATTCCACAGAGGGCGGATTATTGATTGAAGGCGCCGTAAATATGCGGCTGACGGATTTCATAGCTAAATATTGTGATAATCTGGATGAAATAGATACTTTTTCAGTATTATCTGAATTGGCTCAACGTGATGTTGCCTTTGACATAGATGCTCTAATAAGTACTGTGAAAAAAACAAGGGACATCTTCCATAATACAAATAGCAAGTCAAAGATCATTATAAAATATATCAATAAATTAAAAAAACTCGAAAAAAGAGGGCAGAAGGAATCTGATGAATTTCATAATATACTTGCTAAGATAGGAGAGCTTTCTGAAAAAATTAAAAATCCAATGCACGATCTTTTGGCATCTTATCACTATGCTCTGGAATTGTATCTCAGTAAGCAGGATGTGAAGGATATTGACGATATTGACGATGAGTGGGAAAGATATGACAAACAGATAAAACGGGGAGAAAACTATTATAAAGAGATTATTGAAGCAAGCAGGCTCTTTAACAGGCAGCTAGATAAATTGATAAGTGCACTGCAGATAGAAAAAAATGTTCATTTGATCCTGGAAAACACCTCTGTGAAAGCACATGATAAATATTCCAGGATAGCCACGCTCTATAGAAATGGCAATGCTATATCTATGACGGTGAAATATATTGAAAAGGCCATTGAGGTAGAGAAAGAAGTACTAAATAGTGATCAAAATACAGAAAAAATAGCAGGTGCCAGACTTCATACATTGCATATGTCTCTTGTAGAGATGTATATGAAACAATTTAGATATTATAAGGCCTTGGAACTGCTTGAAGAAATATCAACCAATGCTGAACTTGAAGAAGAAAGTGTCGTTTATGTCAGGAAATTACAAAAGACATGCAAATCATGTATTTCGCAATGGAATGAGCGTAAAAGGACTATATTAGAAAGTATGAAGAATGCCGAGATAAATTATGGTGAAGACCTTGAATCCGGATATTTCTATTTCAGAATAAAAGAATTCCCAAAAGCTAAGGCAGCATATACTAAAGCTATTGAGAGTGATAAACATACTGATAATACAAAGCGTACTGTTGAAGCTTATTACGGCCTTGCACATTCATATCTTGAGATGGATGACCCTGAAAATGCATTTGACACCCTTGAAAAAGCAATTAAAATTGACCCTTCCAATCCCATACTTTATAGGGACCTGGGCTTAATAGCATTCCAGAACAATCATATTGAACCAGCAGAGTTGTTTTTTCTGAAAGCAATAGAACTGGCACCTGGTGAATTTGATCTATACAAATCATTGGCAGATATATACATGAATTGCGGGAAAAGTGAAAAGGCCGTGACCCTTTATGAGAATGCTCTCCAGTCTAATGCAGACAATCCGCTTATTCTTAAGGAACTTGCCGGGATTTATAGAGAAAATATTGAAGAAACAAAGAAAAACTGAAATATAAAAGTACAGCAGAAGGCAGGAGTTAGTTGCAATATGCTCCTGCCTTTTTAGTTCAATCCACTAATCCATATTGTTTCCGAACATCTGCAACTGAGCTATCTTATAATTATTCAAAATAATTTACTCCCCATCGTTTTATCCATATATAAACAAATATTTCATCAAAATTAAAGTTTATTTGAATTATTCCGATAAGAGAATCGTGAGAACTATAAATTATGGTCAGGAAAGGAGTGAAATCAATACGTGACCATGTAAGAAGCAGGTAGGCATTAGCCTATTAAAAAAACGGCACGGAAGCCAACCCCATTGATTAATGGATTAATCAATGGCAGATAACCTTTTCAAGGAGGAAAGATGAGTTTAGTAATTAACAGTAATATAGCCGCGATGAACGCCCAAAGAAATTTGGGAACCAGTTCAAGTAAATTAGGTAAATCAGTTCAAAGATTGTCTTCAGGATTAAGAATCAACTCAGCAGCAGATGATGCTGCCGGTCTCGCAATTGCTTCAAAAATGGGTTCACAGGTTAGAGGTCTTCAACAGGCTGCAAGAAATGCAAACAACGCAATAACTCTTACACAGACTGCTGAAGGTGGATTGAACACAATGACTAACATCCTTCACAGGCTGAGGGAACTTGCGGTTCAGTCGGCTTCAGATGATAATACTTCTTCTGACCGTGCCAACCTCGTCAACGAGTCTGATAACCTCGTTGCTGAAATGACAAGAATGGCGAACGCATCTGAATACAATACCAGAGGACTTTTGGATGGATCGTTCTCGAGTCAGTATTTTCAGGTTGGTGCCAACTATTCACAGAAAATCACATTTACTATCGCTGATGCCCGTGGTAAATCAATTGGTGGTAGAGCACAGTACTCAGCAGATATTGCTAATGGTACAACAACTGCTGTAAATGCCAATTTTGGTTCAAGCGAAGTAAAAGTCAACGGATATGGCGTAGCAGCTACAGATTCTTCTGATGATCAGTATTCGGTGCTTGAGGTAGTGGGTAGTACATTGGCAGCTACTGTTATAGCTGGCAACTCAGGTATGGCCAGCATGACGATTAACAATGTGGCGGTAGAATTCATGGTTTCAACTGTAATCGCAGCTTCTGTAGTAGCTGATGTTGTTGCTGCAGTCAATGCTGCTGAAATAACAAATGTCACTGCCTTTACAATAGGAAGCACATGGGGAATCAGGGCCACCGGAGGAACGGATCTTGAATTGGGTATGACTACGACTGCTATGTCAGCAATGGGAATGTCACTCAATCTCGCTATGATTGCATCAGTAGCAGCTTCAGCATCAGATATGCTTAACGCTAACGGTCAGTCCAGCGCTATAGCTAAGGCAGTTGCCATAAACGCTATAAAGAGCAATACCGGCGTTACAGCAACCGCAATGGAGAATAATGTAACAGGCGGATCAGCTATTACAGGTGGAACAATTGCTTCCGGTGAAGTCTATATAAATGGAACAAACATCGGTGGAGTAACAATTGGAGCCAATGATAGCACAGGTGCTCTTGTCAGTGCAATCAATGATGTCTCATCTTCAACGGGAGTTACAGCAACAACAGATAGCGACAACAAGCTCGTATTGACTGCTGCTGACGGAAGAAATGTAAGTATAACTACTGCTAACGCTACGGTAACCGGTTATTTGAGCTTGACTGCCGGTGACTTTGTAAACAACAGTGCTACTTACAGATCAACAGTACAGCTGAATAGTGATAGTGAGATTGCGCTTAGCGGTACACTCTCTGATTTGTACGATGCAGGTACTTCAGCAGCTAACAACTTATTAAAAACTTCGGATGCAACAAAGTCAGCAGCTGTTGACTCATCTACATACAACATTGCAGCTTTATCAATATCCACACAGGCTAGTGCTGAAGCGGCAATTCTCACAGTTGATGCAGCTCTGGATGATGTTTCCGGAGTTAGAGCACAGATTGGTGCTGTTCAGAACAGGCTTGAATTTACAGTTGCCAACCTTGAAATTGCTAGTGAGAACATGTCTGCAGCTGAAAGTCGTATCATGGATGCCGACTTTGCTTCAGAGACTGCAACATTCACAAGGAACCAGATAATGGTTCAGGCAGCAACTGCTATTTTGGCCCAGGCAAACACAATGCCGCAAATGGCACTGCAGCTTCTCGGATAGTAGACACATGAGTATTGGGATAAGGGGACTTATGTCCCCTGTCCCATTTTTTAAAGGGGTTAGACAAGAATAAATAGGGGGAGTGAGAAAAAATGGACGTAAATAGTATAAACATATTAAAAAACAGCCAGAAACGTCCTGAAGCACCTGGTAATGATGTTAAAAAGAAGACTGAAAAACAACAGGAAACACCTGAAGTTACAAAAGAGGCTTCTGTCGTAACAAAAAATGAACTGGTTGATGCGGTTGACAACTCTAATGAAATAGGCCAGTTGTTAAAAAGAAAACTCAATTTTGCCATTGATGAGAATAATAAAGATAAAGTTGTCGTGACAGTGGTAGATGAAGAGTCCGGTGAAGTTGTAAGACAGGTTCCTCCAAAGGAGATGTTGAGGATTTCAGCTCATCTCCAGAAGTTAAAGGACATGAATGACCAGGTGATGCATGCTGTAAAGTCTGTTATTTTGGACGTTACAATCTGATTGATTGTACAATGACCCAGGAAGTACATTGAAAAGGTAAGGTTCCTGAGAGTGTACATAATCAGTGGCAACTAAATTTAACATTTCTGCATAAGGCAGAAGGAACGGGTTAGATTTATTTCTGAATCTGAAACCCTGCTGATTACTTGCGCCAAGTAATTGCGTGTACTGCCGATTATACTTCTAAAATCTTAAAAACACTTTCGTAAATACCACTATAACACCTAATTAAACCAATTATATCAACAGCTTGCAGATTGATATGTTTTTTATTTAATTAACTAAGATTTCGCTAAAGTTTTTAAACAAAGTACCGATAAGATATGTGATACAACAGAAGTATAAAAAAGATATTAAACTACAGGGAGGTAGTTAATGGCAATACAAGGAGTTGCATCAAGCGGTATCATGTCAGGTATTGACGCAGGAAGCCTCATTTCACAAATGATGACAATTGAAGAAAGACCTATTCAATTACTTCAACATCAGCAATCAGGTTACGATTTAAAGATTTCTACAATTCTATCCCTTTCAACTAAGCTTGGAACATATAATGCTGCCTTAAAATCACTTAATGATTCAGAGAAATTCAATACAATTGCTGCTTCAGTTTCCAAGACATCAGGCGGAACTGAACTTCTTACAGCATCGGCATCAAGTGATGCATCCGCAGGCAACTATGAACTTAAGGTTAGTCAGCTTGCAACTTCAAGCAAAAAAGCTGCACAGGGTTGGGTAGATCAGAATTCAACTGCAATTGCTTCAGCTACAGGTAGTTTTGCTTATAAAGTCGGTCTTAGTGGTGCAGTTGAAACAATTGGAATTACAAGTTCAACTACACTGCAGGAATTGAGGGATTTAATAAATACTGCTGATGCAGGAGTATCAGCATCGATTGTCAATGATGGTACGGGGTCGAATCCTTATCGTCTTATTTTAACAGCAGATGACAGTGGCTCGGCAAATACCATATATATTACAGATAATGATACTGATCTTGATTTTGCCAATAAGCAGATTGAGGCTCTTTATGCAAATACAGATAACAGTTTTTCAGGAAGTGCATATTCAAACAGCGGCAATTATTATACAGGGACCGATAATTTATCTTATATTACAAAAGTAACAACTGCTGGTTCAACAACAGGGGCACTTGCTGACAGGGCAAAATACAAATACTCTACTGACGGTGGCATAACCTGGTCAAGTGAGATAACTGTGAGTACAGGCGGTGCAGACAGTACTGCGGATATAGTTATAGATTCTACAAATAAAACGTTGTACAGAAATGGTGCTGCAGTAACTCTTTCTGAAGGGACATATACAGGCAGTGGTCTGGCAACAGAGATTCAGACCCAGCTTAATGCTGTTCAAGCAGGACATACAGCATCCTATGATTCAGCGACAAGAAAATATACTATCACTAATAGTACTGGCAGTGCTGTTACATTTAACTGGGATAATTCCAGTGCTACAGCCGCTGGAGTTCTCGGATATGATACAGTTGAATCAACTGTTGCAGATAGTGGTACAGATGTAAGTGACTTCGATGCAGGGATGTTTATCGATGATGCAAAAATATCAAACTCAACAAACGGACGTGTCAAACTTCTTTTTGGTACCTCTGGAACTCTATCTGTAGATGATAAATTCAACATTGATGTTTTTAATCCTGAAATGCAGGAAGCAAAGGATGCCGTTATTACCGTTGACAATGCAACTATTGTAAAAAGCACTAATACAATCACTGATGCGATTGAAGGCATAACATTGAACCTTCTTCAGGCCGATAGTACGGAAACATTGAATTTATCAGTTACTTCAAGCAGTTCAACAGCACTATCCGCAATTGAGGAATTTGTTGAATCATATAATAATCTGACTGAATTTATACAGGAACAATTAAGCTATGATCCTGAGGATGGAACTACAAACCCTCTTATAGGCGATCCAACATTACTTGAAATACAGAGAAAGATATCGAACTCAATTTCAGGCGTAATTCCAGGTCTCAGTACAGAATCTTATACAAACTTATCACAGATAGGTATTACATCCGATTATAAAACAGGTGAATTAGAGATAGACAATAATGTATTGTCCAGAGCATTAAGTGCCAACCCGGATAATGTAGCAAAGCTGTTTATAGGTACGGGTACAGTTACTAATCAGTCAATTGCATATGAAAGCAAAACATCAGCAACAAATGCAGGCAAATACGGTATATCTATTGCTACAGCACCTGAACAAGCTGTACTTGATGGGGATAACGATCTTTCAACGACTACACTTGCAGTCGATGAGACACTTATATTTAAATATTCAGATAATTACACAGAAACAGATTCAAGCACAACCGCTTTTTCAGCTACACTGACAGCAGGTTCAACGATAAATACAATTGTAACTACTCTCAACAGTACATTTGCCACAAAAGATATAGCACTCACTGCATCTAACAATAACGGAGTTCTCAAAATTAAGTCAGATAGTTACGGTGAGGATATTTGGTTTCAGGTATCAAGTGATCAACTTACCAACGAAACGGACAGTCAGATTTGGGATAAAACTACCTGGGACAATGCTTATATAGCTAATAGTAGCTATATAATGAATGATGGTGGAGTTGATATTGCAGGAAGTATAAACAATCATGTTGCAATTGGAAAAGGAAACACTCTAACTGCCACTGCAGGTTTTCTTGAGGAAGGTCTCGTGATAAGTACGACATCAAATCAAACCGGTTTATTCGGTTCAATATATGTTTCTCGTGGGATTGCAGACACACTTCCTTCAATAATAGATTCCTATATAGATTCTGATGATGGAATTCTGAAATTAAAAGAAGATTCATTGCAGGATTCAATAGATGATATGCAAGACAGAATCACTATTATGGCACAAAGAATGATTGATAAGGAAGATAGACTGCTGGCAGAGTTCAATAGACTTGAAGTGCTGATGTCAAAATTCAATATAATGTCTGATTTTATCACTAACACACTGTCAGCTATACCAAAAATAGGGGAATATAATTAAAAAGTTCCTGAAAAGTTTTAAAGAAACATCAATAAAATTGAATGACTCTCAAGGAGGATAGTCAATGTCAAAAGCCAGCATATCACAATACAGGGGGACACAGATATCATCTGCTTCACCTGAAAAAACAGTTCTAATGCTCTATGACGGAGCAATAGGCTTTCTCAATTCTGCTATTAATGAGCTTGAGGTAAATAATAATATACCGGAAAAAGCACTCCTAATAGAAAAGACTGTAAAAATTATTGAATATTTGGATTCATGTCTTGACAAAGAAAAGGGTGGTGAAATCAGTACAAATCTCAAGAATCTGTATCAGTATATGAATATCACTTTAACCAGGGCCAATCTAAAGAATAATACTGCACAAATGAAAGAAGTCCTAGAGCTTATACAGACGATCAGGAGCGGATGGAAAGATATAGTCGATAAAAGCACAGCAGATAACAAGAATCAACAAACAACCGCTTATAAGGGAACACCAGTTGCTTCAGGAAACACTCATGACGCAGCCTCAATGCCAAGTATTTCAGTTGGAATAAAAGCATAACCATAAACATGGTATTATATTTAAAAGGCTTCTGAGAATGAAGAAAGATAAATATAATATAATACTGCTATTAAAACGCCTGCTCGAAATTACTGAAAAAGAACAGGAAGATATTGCAAAAAGCAATATTGATAAATTAGAACATTACAACGCAATTAAAAAAGATATAATAAATGAAATTGAAGTGTTAAAAAAAGACAAAGCATGGATTGCACAAAATGAAGACTCTGCTGATATTGAATCAATTCTCAATAAAATTAATACTATTAATAATGCCAATTCTGCTGCTGTCAGAATTATGCAAGATAAGGTCAAGGACAAGATGCGTGACCAGAATAGTAGAAAAACAGCAATTAATGCGTACAACAAGCTTGCGTAAATAAATAGGCACTTTTGTTTGGTGGACACAATAAGTTTACTAACTCATTAAATAAATTAAAGTTTTAAAGTTATTACCCCGATAAGAAAAAAGAATACAATAATTAATAATTAATTTAGGGCAGGGAGGCCCGGCAGGATTTGAAGAAGAGCGAGTTTAATATACTTGTTGCAGAAGACGATGCAATGGTCAGAGATGTGATCGTAAAGTTCCTTTCTGATGAAGGGTACTCTGTTATAGTTGCTAATGATGGTCTTGATGCAATAAGGTTACTCAGATTGGAAGAAGTAAAGCTGGTCCTTGCAGACCTAAGAATGCCGGGAGCTGATGGCATGGAAGTTTTAAGGACTGCGGTACAGATTAACCCCAAGATGGCCGTTGTTCTGCTTACTGCTTATGGAACTCTTGATACAGCACTTGAGGCAATGAAAGAAGGTGCCTATGATTATATTGTGAAGCCGTTTGTAATGCAACAGCTGTTACTGGTTGCAAGGAATGCATACAAAATGGCAAATATGATGGAAGATAATGAAAAGCTGACAAACCAGTTGAAAGACATGCATCGGAGTATTGAAGGCGTAAAAACAGAAATATCAACCAGTACTGAAATTAAAGAGGCAGACCCGACGGAAAGAATTAGACAGCTGCAGGAAATGAAAGTTATCAGTTCTAATGAAGCAAGGATATTAATTGAAAGACTTGTTTCCGGGACAACCAATACAATTGAAGAAAGCACAAACGAAGACAGTACGATCAGAAAATACAATTCTCTTATTAACGGATTAAAAATCGATTCAGATAATTAGTTCTACGCAAAAGCACTCTGAATATCAGTTAAAATATGAGTAAAGAAGAAGAAAAAAGAAGTTATTTCAGAGTCAGCGATTTAATATCTATTGTAGTCACTCCTCTAAATCTTTCCAAGGAAGAAACTGTAGAGTTTCTGAAAACAGCCAAAAGTTCCAAGGCATTCTCTATGATGGATACGTCCGGCGCTTCGGTAATGGATGGTGACCATGTATCGGTTGATTATTATGAAGATAAAAAACTATATAATATGGTTGAGGAAATAAAGGAAAAGCTTGATTATGTTATTAATTATCTCATGCTGGATAAAGAGGGGCTTAATACAGCCAAAAAGAAAATGGTTAATATCAGCGCCTCGGGCATCAGGTTTACTCTGACTGGTCCAGTGGAGCTTGAAGACATAATGGAAGTCAAGTTCCTTCTGCCAATATACCCGCCCGTTGCTATATTTGCTTATGGTATCGTGAAAAGGATAAAACCCCTGGATGATAATAAATATGATGTTGCTATTGAATACATTAATATGGGAGAGTCCGTCAGGGATGAAATTGTACAGTACACATTATCTCAACAGAGAGATATGATACGGAAGCAAAAAAAAATCAATACAGACTGACACGCCTGTTTCGAAAATAATTTATTTCATATCTTATTCTTTTCTAAAAACAACTTGTCTTGCAATATAATAACTAAAGCAAATATGGACAGATAATGCGTTTCGGGTCTATTATAGATAATGGAAAAAAATAATAGCATAAAAAATACACTTCTCATAACAACAAATAGCAATGACAGTCAATTGCTTGAAAGAGCTTTAGAAAGCTCTTGTCCAGGGGTATTGATACACAAGGCCGAAAACATAGAAAATGCCCTGGTGTTGTTAAAACGTGAAAAGATTGAAGCCGTATTTGTTGATTATTCTTTTTTTGAAAACAAACAGAATATCATCCTGGAATTAAAGAAAAGGAATATAGGTGTACAGATAGTTGTAGTTATTGATAAAGGAAAAGAGATACAGGCTGCTGAAGCTATAAGGGATGGCGCTAACGACTATATCGTTAAGGACGGTGATTGCTCAGGCCCCATGAATAAGGTAATTGAGAGGATCCTCAAGACGTCTATTGCTGAAAAGGAGGCAAATGGAGACCCTGGACAGAACCTGCTTTTATTTAAACAGATATACAGAAGCCAGAAATGGTGGCAAAACATAATTGACGCCATTACAGATTATATCTTTGTTTTAGACTGCAACGGAAGGATATTAAGAACAAATAAGGCCTTCGCAAACCTGTTTGAAAAAGAGCCTGCCGACATAATTATGAAGCCCTACTATGAATTGTTTGGTCTTGAAGAGCCGCATGAATGGTGCGTACTGCCTGTGAAGGACGAAAAATTAGCACCCCGTTCTCTAGAGAGGGAAATTCATCAGAAAGTGTATCTTATAAGTTGTTATCCTATATTCTTTGATGAGCATGATGCCATAGTTTATATAATGAAGAATATTAACGAAACCCGCCGTTTAAAGGACCAGGTTTACCATCTTGATAAGTTATCGTCTATTGGCACACTTACATCCGGCGTAGCACATGAAATCAATAATCCCCTGACTGGCATTATCGGATATACAGAAATGCTTCTGATGCAGGAACATGCTGACACCACTAAAAAATACTTGCGGAATGTATATGATTCAGCAATCCGATGTAAAAGGATTGTCGAAAACATGCTTACATTTTCAAGGCAGACATCAGCGCATCAAAGCACTGAAAACATCAATGAAATTGTTGATAAAACTGTTGAACTTCACGAACACTGGTTAAGATCTACAAATATTGATGTTATAAAGAAATATGATAAAGTGCCATACATAGACTTAGACCGGCAGCAGATGCAGCAGGTAATCTTAAATCTGCTTATTAATGCAGAGCACGCGGTCTCAGACAGCGGAAGGAAAGGGCGGATAGAGTTTAAGACTGAAAACGATAGCGGATCAAACTGTATTTTGGTTACTGTCTCCGATAACGGAAACGGTATTCCCAAAGATGTCCTGCCAAGAATATTTGATCCTTTTTTTACAACAAAACCTGTGAATGTAGGAACAGGACTTGGTCTTTCAATTGCTCACGGTATCATTGCGGAGCAGGGTGGCTCTGTAGAGGTGAAAAGTGTTGCAGGAGAAGGTACAGCATTTATTATTAAGCTCCCAATAAAAAATTAGATGAACTGTATTACTGGAACGGATTCAGTCCCTCTGTATTCAAAACAGGGTTCCAGCCATTATTGTTTCTGACAGGCTCCCCAGATTTATTCTTTGTTTCAGCAGTATCTTTTTCTATAATCCTCTGTTTCTTTTGTGATGACTTTTCCCTGATCTTTTTCGATATATAATCTTTTCTGTTTTTTATGGACGTAGCTTGAGTGCTCTTGCTTTCTTTATTGACAGTCGAGGGTTTTTGCTCTGTTTCCAGCTTGGAAGTTATTTTCGGCTTCTTTTTTGAAGATTGGCCATTGTTCATATCAATAACAGGTTTCCATTCGTTATCAATTACAGGATTGCTGGTCTCTTCATTATTTATGGGACTTATTACACTATCAATTAGAGGCGTCTGGTCACCATTGTTAGTGACAGGTTTCCATGTGCTCTCTTTGCTAGCTGTACTCTCACCCGTTCCATCTTCAACTACAATATCCTGACTCTCTTTTATCTTCCTTAAAGCAGACTTACCGTTATCGCCTTTCTTTACTTTTACTTCAGCGACCGGTTTCTTGATTACATCTTCGGGTGCATCTTTTACCAGCTCAGGTATGACCTCATCTTTTATGACAATACTTATCCTTCGATTTCTAGCATCTAAAGAGTTTTCATCATAGAGTGGTTTTGTTCCAGCATAACCTGAAACACTGGCAAAACGTATGTGATTAAGTCCGTTTATTTCAAGCTCTTTTCTCGCAACGAGTGCCCTTTCAGTAGATAGTTCCCAATTGCCGTATTCCCTCCCTGAATAAGGGACCGCGTCTGTATGGCCTTCAACGGAAATCACATTTGGAAGGGGGTTTAAATTTTTGCTGATTAATTTAAAGACTTTTTTGGCCTTCGGCGTTAGTTTGCTGCTGCCGATTTTAAACATATTGCTGCCTTCCGTGTCAGTCAGCTCGATCCGGACTCCTCCTTCCGAGATATCAATAGATATTTGTTCTTCAATATCTCCCAATCCGTTCTCTGATTTATCTTCGGATTCTGAAGCAGCTTCAATATCATCTTTCAATGAAGCGCTCAGTTTGCTTAAGTCAATACTCCCCTTTTTTTCATCTTCTTTACCTTTGTCTTTGCTTTGACCTCCTTTACTTGAATTTGCATCTCCATAGTAATCAGACATTGCCTTTTGCGCATTTTGCCCGGACTCACTAAAGAGTGATTGCGATCCTGCGCCCATCATAGAAGTACCACCTGTTGTAAATATGCTGTAAGTTTTGAAATATGTAGAGAGTCTTATTCTTTTCTCCGGCGAAGACATATTCAGAAGCCACAACAGTAAAAAGAATGCCATCATAGCAGTAACAAAGTCAGCATACGCAACCTTCCATGCACCGCCGTGGTGTCCCCCTCCCTGGACCTTCTTTACTTTTTTTATTATTATAGAACTTTGCTTTTTCACTGGGTCAAGGCTTCCTCAAGTTCATTGAAACTGGGTTTGTCACCTGATGGAATTACTCTTCTCCCATACTCCACTGCTATTTGAGGCGCTGCCCCGCCAACAAATGAAACAAGAGAGATCTTGATGACCTGCATCGGAATTGCCTCATCTTCGGCAATATACTCAAGGTTTGTACCAACCGGTGACACGAATCCGTAGGCCAATAAAATTCCCAGAAAAGTTCCGACAAGGGCCGCACCGATACTGTGACCGAGCACTTCAGGGGGTTCTTTGATTAATCCCATTGTAGTGATAACACCAAGAACAGCTGCGACAATTCCGAGAGCCGGAAGGCCATCTCCAATCTTTGTTACAGCATGGGCTGGAATTAAAGATTCATGGTGATGTGCATCAGCCTCAAGTTCCATAATGCTTTCAAGTTCAAAAGGTGTTACATTTGTGGAGATGATTACCTTGAGGTTATCACATATATAACTGAGGGCATGATGGTTTTTGAGTATGCTCGGATACTTACTGAATATGGCGCTTTCTTCCGGTTTATCTATGTCTCCTTCTATTGCTATAAGTCCTTCCTTCCTCATCTTTGAAAATATGGTATTAAGAAGACCGAGGATTTCGAGGAATTCTTTCTTAGACGTACTCTTTGCAGTGAAGACTTTCATGGTGCCCTTTACTACTTGCCCTAACACCTTTGACGGTGACGATATAACCAAAGCACCTACAGCCGCGCCGCCGATAATTACAAGCTCGATAGGCTGCCATAGAATAGCTATGTTTCCGTGGATTGAAAAACCACCGAAGACACATGCAGATACAATAATCGCTCCAATAATTACAAACATACGATATCCCTGCTTTCCTTTATATTCAGCTACAACAGCAGTTAATGAAGACCGTCTGAAACATAGTCCTCAAAACTTGATTATATGCAGCTTAAATAACTAGTTTGTGATTTCGCCCGAAGGCGCTCCTTTAAAAGGTTATCTGCTTATATAATCGGCAAATATGCCATTAATCTTTAACTGAATCATGATATTTCAATCGTTTCGAGCCAAGGGCTGTTTAGTAGTAAATAATGCAAGAATACTTCTAGGCAGAACATGCTGAATAAAATGTTTAATGATTAATTTCAGCATGTTGTAAAATTAATGGACACGCCAGTGCAAAAATAAATTGACGAATTTCTGTAAAAGAATTAAAATCATACGTCTTAATTAAAGCCGGAGTGGTGAAATGGCAGACGCGCCGGATTCAAAATCCGGTATCCTTCGGGATGTGTGGGTTCGACTCCCACCTTCGGCACCAATTTCTTTTCAACTGTTTTCCTTGTCAAATTCATGACGCAAATCAATGTTCTTCCTTAATTGAGTAATCCAGAAACAATCATTAGTCCAATAATTCAATCCGTTATTGGCATGTTTTAATAAGATGATATTTGGCATAATTGTTGCTTTAAACGAAATAGCTTAAATCGAATTGCTATATCTACATAATGCATCCTGGAGGATAAATAAATGGGAAGGATTATATTGTCAATTTTCTTAAATAGTCATGATAATTCAGTACAAAAGAAATTCAAATCTGCATGTTATATATTCATCTGTTTTTTATTTGTTTCATTGTCAACCGGCTGCGGTAGTGGTGGTGGTGCGGGTACACCGGGAGCAGCAGGAGAAAAAGGGGAACAGGGACTTGAAGGTGTTCGTGGATCATTAGGTGCGCAAGGTCTTCAAGGCGAACAGGGATTACAAGGTGATCAGGGTCTTCAAGGTACTCAGGGAACACAAGGTGATCAAGGACTGCAGGGAACAGCAGGAGCACAAGGTGATCAGGGTCTTCAAGGCATTCAGGGAACACAAGGTGATCAAGGAGTGCAGGGAACAGCAGGAGCACAAGGTGATCAGGGTCTTCAAGGCACTCAGGGAACACAAGGTGATCAAGGACTGCAGGGAACAGCAGGAGCACAAGGTGATCAGGGTCTTCAAGGAGACCAGGGGTTACAAGGTGATCAAGGACTGCAGGGAACACAGGGAACAGCTGGGGCACAGGGTGAACAAGGCCCGCCTGGTGCTGACGAATACGATCGAATCACTGCATTATGTGACTTATACGTTTTAACCAATGTTACTCCACCTGATTTTTGTCCTGCAAATCCTGAAGATGAATATGACCCTTTTGCTGCATTATGCGAGTTATATGTTCAGACTGGAAACGCTCCTCCTGAATTTTGCGCGCCAAGTGCTGAGACAGGAAAGGTTGTTTTCTCTTCCAGTTCAACTTATACAGGGAATTTAGGCGGTGCTGCAGGTGCTGATGCAATTTGTCAGTCTCTTGCAGATAATGCCGGATTGGTGGGTACATTCAAAGCATGGATCAGTGATGATACATCAAAACCTGAAGCTACTTTTAGTCACTCTACTGATTTGTATGTTTTAACAACCGGCGTACGGGTAGCGGATAATTGGAGCGATTTAACGGATGGGACCCTGATAAATACGATCAATAAAGATGAAACCGGTGCTAACTCTGAAGGGTGGGCATGGACTAATACAAATATATTTGGTGATGCATATTCGGGTATGAATTGCAGCAACTGGACGAGTACCAATTCCGCAGACACAGGTGTTAAAGGTGAAATCGGACAGATTAATGGATTGTGGACAGCTGGAGGGAATACAGCCACATGTGATACACAAGGACATTTGTACTGCTTCGAACAATGAAAATAAGTGTGATGAAACACTATTAATCTCTAACCAGACTTTTCAAAGTCAGGACGTTCTTTGGCAGTTTTGATATCTTCCGGATAAAACTCGCCGCTCTTGAGAAGTGTTTTTTCTGCCCACGAACATGTGCCTATCTGTATCATAAAATGTATAATATATCAAAAGTTTATTTTATAAAACCAATTGAATAATTTATAGATATAAGAGTATTTTCCCATTGACTTTGATACCTATGAAAGTTACTATTTTTATAATAGTATTTGTGATAATTTAAATGGAAATATTGTGAATACCAATAATAAATCTTATCAGTCTGACAAATTGCATATGTTTGAAAACCTCAGGGATATTTCTGAGCGTAAAATTTATGAAGAGGCTTTGACTAATATTGCAAAGGGAGTTTCTGCGAATATCGGAGAGAAATTCTTCTATTCTTTAGCTGTTCACCTTGCCAAAGTTCTTGATGCCGATTACGCATATATAGCTACAATGATCGAGGACAAACCAAATCACGTAAAGACTATTTCCCTAATAGCTGACGGAAACATCATTGAAAACATTGAGGTCAATCTTGCCGATACACCATGTGAAACCATTCTGGATAAGAATATTCACGTTTACTCTTCAGGTATTTCTCAGAAATTTCCCAAAGCGCATATGATGGTGCAAATGAAAGTTGAAGGATATGCCGGAAAACTGCTTTACAGCTCATCCAAGAAAAAATTAGGGCTTATGGCTGTGATGTACCGGAAACCAATACAGAATGCTGCAATCGTTGAATCAATGCTGCGTATTTTTGCATCTCGCGCTGCGGCAGAACTCGAACGGGAGCTTTCAGAAAAAGCGCAGAGAAAGGCTAATGAAGAAATTGAAATATTGAACAGAGATCTTGAAAAGAGGGTAGAGGAAAAGACTGAAGAATTGTTAATGTCCCAGGCACAACTGGTTCAGTCAGCAAAGTTGTCTGCGATGGGTCAGATGGCAAGCGGACTTGCGCATGAATTAAACTCACCGCTTGCAGGATTGTTACCCATGATTGATAAATACAAAAATAAAGCTCAAGAAGGTTCCGAGGCTCATTATGAACTGTCCCTTATGCTTAAAGCCAGCAAGTATATGGCGAGAATTGTAAAGGACTTCGGTATTTTTTCAAGAGAATCACAAAGTGATTTGACAGTATTGGAGTTAAACGATGTGATTGAAGATACCTTAAGTTTTAGTGCTGTAAAGCTAAGACATAATGGGATTAATTTAATAAAGAAATATAATAATCGTCTCCCATATATTTTCTGTGATAAAACGGAAATTCAACAGGTCATTCTTAACATGATTACAAACGCATGCGATGCAATGCAGGACGGAGGAAAGTTTATTATAAAAACTGGAACTTCTTCAAAGAAAAGGGAAGTCTTCATAGATTTTATTGACAACGGGCCTGGAATTCTAAAGAATAATATTGATAAAATATTTGATCCTTTTTTTACTACAAAAAAACCTGGAGAAGGGACCGGCCTCGGCCTCTCGGTATCGTATGGCATCATAAAAAAACATGACGGTAAAATAACTGTGGAAAGTCTGCCTGATAAAGGGACTAAATTCAGAGTTTCTTTGCCTGTTTATAATAAGGAAAAAGATATATAGAATGAAAGCAAGGATATTGATTATTGACGATGAAGAGCTTATTTTAATGGGGTGGAAATATACACTAATGTCAGCTGGTTATCATGTGAATACAGCACTCAGTGGAAAAGACGCATTGAAGATTTTAAAAAAAGATAAGCCGGATATTGTCATTACTGATTTGATTATGTCTGAAATGAACGGTATTGAAATATGCAAAACAATTAAGAGTAAATCGCCTGAAATCGAAGTTATCCTTGTCTCTGGACACCCAGATGAAAATAAACGATTTCAACAAGCATTTGTAGAAGCCGGAGGATGGAAGGAGATTCTGAAGAAACCATTATCTAAAGAAGAAATTATTGCGGCTGTAGAAGCGATTGAAAACGATAATAAAGAACGGCAGAAAACAGGCCAATCCCCTGAAAGTAGTTGATTAAATCGTTCTTAACAAGTAAAATTCATTATTTAAAATCCTGTGATATGAATAAATTAGCTTATATTTGCATAACTGTTTTGATTGGATTATCATTATCGGGCGTAGCTTGCAATGTTATTGCTGCAGAGAGTATTTCAGTAAACAAAGCCCCTGATTTTACGCTACAGGACCTTTCCGGTAAAAACATAAATCTTTCTTCGTTCAGAGGTAAAACCATATTGCTTAATTTCTGGGCCACTTGGTGTCCGTATTGCAGGAAAGAAAGAGACCATCTTAACTCTGTATATAATGAATACAAAGACAAAGGGCTGATTATAATATCTGTAGCAACAGACAATTCAATCGAAACTGTAAGAGAGTTTATGAAAAAAGTTCCCGCAGATTACATTGTGCTCTCAGATAAAGACAAAGAGGTATCTAACTCATATAAGGTAAGAGGTCTACCAACCTCTTTTTTAATAGATCGAGAAGGAGTGGTTCAAGAAAAAATTGTAGGTTTTAGAGAGTGGACAAATACCGGATCTAAAAAACATTTAGATGGATTGATTGGTAAATAGGCCCTTTTCTTGACAAAAAACATCCCTATGTTTAGAATTTCACACACCTTTTATATAAAAACTAACTTTATTATTAAGGAGGCTTAATATGTATCCTGATGATGTAAAATATCACAAAGAACATACCTGGGTAAGAGTTTCAGGTGAGAAAGCAACTGTTGGCATTACATTTCATGCACAGGAGGCCCTGGGTGACATTGTGTATGTTGATAGTCCTGAGCTGGAATCTTCTGTAGAAGCCGGCACAGAATTGACACAGATTGAATCCACGAAGGCTACCTCGTCGGTAATAAGCCCTGTTGGCGGAACAGTTGTAGAATTTAATGAAGAACTGACAGATTCCCCTGAAATTATTAATGAGGACCCTTATGCTAACTGGGTAGCTGTTCTTGATATTGAAGATGACACAGACATTGACAATCTGATGAGTGCTGACGATTATAAGAAATATCTTGATGAAGAGGTGAAATAGATAATGAGAGTAACTGTATTAGGTGCTGGACCCGGTGGATATGTTGCTGCAATAAAGGCAGCGCAGCTTGGAGCTGAGGTTACAGTTATTGAAGAAAGTGAAGTTGGCGGTACATGTCTTAACTGGGGTTGTATACCGACAAAGACGCTGATAGCTTCAGCCGAAGTGCTGCATAAAACCAGGAATGCAAAGAATTATGGACTGGAGCTTGAAGGTACTATCTCTCCTAACATAGAAAAAATCGTTGAGAGAAAAAACAAGGTTGTCGGCACACAGGTCAAAGGTATACGCGGCCTGTTTAAGTCATGGGGCGTAAGACTTGTTGAGGGAAGGGGAGTTATCGACACTCCCGGCAAAATTAACGTTACACTAAAAGACGGCTCAACAGAAACGGTAGAAACTGACAGGATCATCATTGCAACGGGTTCAAGACCTGCTCAGATCCCTGTATTTCCATTTGATGGAAAAAGGATCCTTTCAAGTGATCATGCGATTAATCCGGACAGTGTACCTGAAAGTCTTCTTATTGTAGGTGCAGGTGTCATAGGCTGTGAATTTGCTTTTATATATAAAGAGTTTGGTTCTGAAGTGACGATGGTGGAAATGATGCCCAACGCGGTATCAACCGAAGATGAGGAAATATCAAAGCTCCTTGAAAGAGAACTTAAAAAGAATAAAATTAAAGTCTTGACAAATACAAGCGTTGAAAAAGTTGATGTTAAAGAAGATGGTGTTTCAGTCCAGCTGTCAAATGGAAAAAGTATTGATGCCGAAAAAGTACTAGTTTCAATAGGAAGATCGGTAAATACTGAAAACATGGGACTTGACGAGGTTGGAGTAAAGAGGGGCAATCGCGGAGAAATAATTGTAGACAGCACGATGCAGACAAATATAGAGGGCATTTATGCTATAGGTGATGTTACAGGTGGAATAATGCTTGCTCATCTTGCTTCAAAAGAGGGTGTTGTCGCTGTAGAAAATGCCATGGGCGGTAACTCTAAAGTTAACTATGATGTTATACCGGCCGCAATTTTTACGAGTCCGGAAATAGGGTCTGTAGGTCTCAGAGAAAAACAGGTTGCTGAAAAAGGTATTAAGTACAAGGTCGGCAGGTTTCAGTTCAGGGGACTAGGCAAGGCACATGCCATGGGAGAAATATCCGGACTTTTCAAAATAATAGCTGCAGAGGAAACGGATAAAATTCTTGGCGCCCATATAATAGGGGCACATGCTTCTGATTTAATACATGAAGTTGCTATTGCTATGGAAAAGGGACTTACTGTTAAGGACATTGCACACACTATTCATTCTCATCCGACACTTGCTGAAGGTATTATGGAAGCTGCTGAAGATGTGCATGATTCAGCTATTCATAGCCCTAAAAAGTAAAAGAAGTACATTAATTAATTATTGCTAAATAATTGTTATTTAAGCATATAAAAGCTGTCCCCTTGATGCCTTGTCTACATTGCACAAGGGGATTTTTATCATACAGCCTGAGAGAGATTCTGGAAACTTATAAGCATACAAATATGGCTACAAGAGAGATAAAAATAGATAATATAAAAGTCGGAGGGAATAATCCTCTTTCATTTATTGCAGGCCCATGTGTTATAGAAAGCGAAAAATCAACACTAAAAGCGGCTGAAAGGTTAAAAGAGTTTTCCGATAAATTTGATATACCTCTGATTTTCAAAAGTTCATATGACAAGGCAAATCGTTCTTCATCCAGTTCTTTCAGAGGGCCTGGTATTAAAAATGGTTTAAAAATACTTAAGAAGATCAAAGAAGAGACAGGCCTGCCAGTACTATCAGATATTCATTCTGAAATTGAAGTGCATGAAGCGGCCGAAGTGCTTGATATAATCCAGATACCTGCGTTTCTGTCAAGACAGACAGATATAATCGTTTCGGCAGCAAAAACAGGAAAACCGGTCAATATCAAGAAAGGTCAGTTTCTATCACCTGATGATGTGAAAAATATTATCGACAAAGTGATATCCACAGGAAATAACGAACTGATGATTACCGAACGTGGTGTTTCTTTCGGTTATAATAATCTTGTAACTGACATGAGGTCGATCCCTATTATGCAGGATTACGGTTATCCGGTAATTTATGACGCAACACATAGTGTACAGCTTCCAGGAGGGCAAGGGAGTTGTTCTGGAGGAAAAAGAGAATATATATGGCCTCTTTCAAAAGCTGCGGTTGCAGCGGGTTGTGATGCTATTTTCATGGAAGTCCATGAGGACCCTGATAAGGCCCTGTGCGACGGGCCCAATATGCTCTATCTTAAAGATTTCCCTTTGATTGCTCAAAGATTATCGGAATTAAGCAAATTAGTGAAGGGATGGCTGTAACATCCTTTTAAATTGAGAAGGCAGAGTGCATTGCCTTTGTGAATGTTAAAGTCTGAGAGAAGTATATATGAATGATTTTATAGAACAGGCTAAAAACATTTTGAGAATTGAAGCTGATTCTGTTTATGCCCTTATTGAAAGAGTCGACAATCATTTTATTGATGCTATTGAAATTATGTATTCATGCCGAGGCAAAGTAGTAATTACCGGTATGGGAAAATCTGGTATTATCGGGAAAAAAGTTGCAGCTACAATGGCCTCAACCGGCACCCCCGCTTTTTATCTCAACCCTGCGGAAGGCGGACATGGTGATGTAGGTGTAGTTTCTAAAGGTGACGTTGTTATTGCAATTTCAAACAGCGGGGAAACAGATGAAATTATCACGCTGCTTCCAACTTTAAAACGAATGGAAATAAAAATTATTGCCATGACAGGCAATCCAGTATCTATGCTCGCAAGGTCAGCTGATGTTACTCTTGATGTTTCAGTTAAGGAAGAGGCTTGCCCAATGGGGCTTGCGCCTACGGCATCCACAACTGCTACTCTTGCAATGGGAGATGCGCTTGCAATATCGCTCTTGAATAAAAAAGGATTTACCGAGGAAGACTTTGCATTTTTCCATCCAGGAGGAAGTCTTGGTCGCAAACTAATTCTTACTGTAGAAGACCTAATGCATTCCGGTAATGTTATTCCAACCATACACATTGATAGTCTTATGCAAGATGCAATAATTGAAATATCTTCCAGGAGGCTTGGAATTACAACTGTAGTTGACAATGAATTTAAAATGAAGGGTGTCATAACAGACGGTGATTTGCGAAGGGGAATGGAAAAATGGGGCGAAGAATTTTTTTCGCTTAAAGCCGTAGATGTGATGACCCACAGGCCGAGGACGATCGAGAAGAATATGCTGGCTGCCAAGGCTCTGGCTTTAATGGAAAAATATGCTATTACTGTACTTGTTGTCGCTGACACAGAAAACAATGTAGAAGGTATTATCCATCTGCATGACCTTCTAAAAGCGGGGATAGTATAAAACCTATTCAAGATTAAACATTCAAAATTCAAATATGCAAAACGAAATTATTGAAAAGGCCAAAAAGATTAAACTCCTTCTTCTTGATGTTGATGGTGTTATGACTGACGGGAGTATTATTCTTGATAATGAGGGTAACGAATTAAAAAGATTTCATGTAAGAGATGGTCATGGAATCAGGATGATACGCAATGCCGGAATTGTTGTAGGAATTATAACTGGGAGGAAATCAAAGGTGGTTGAAATAAGGGCCAGAGAGCTTGGCATTGAAGAAGTTCATCAAAAAGTATATCAAAAATCAGCTGTCTATGAAGAACTTTTAAGTAAATATAACTGTACGGATGAGAACGTAGCATTTATGGGGGATGATGTCGTTGATCAGGAACTCCTGAAAAGGGCCGCTCTTACAGCAGTACCTGCTGATGCGGAAGACGCTGCGAAGAAACTGGCTGATCTTATTACTACCAGGAATGGCGGCAGGGGAGCTGTAAGGGAATTTACAGATTTAATTTTAAAATCATCCGGGTTATGGGGTAAGGTATCAGGGGAATCTCTTGATTAATTTACCAACGATTATTACGTTCAGCAGGATACTCATAATACTTCCATTTATACTGATAGCCCCGGAACACCCATTTCTCGGTGCGATACTATTTGGTATTGCTTCTTTGACAGATCTTCTTGACGGATATCTCGCAAGAAAAACCGGGCAGGTTACTAAACTTGGCATACTTCTTGACCCTATAGCCGACAAACTTTTGGTGATTTCCGCCCTCGTTCTGTTTGTAGATATGGAAGTTATTCCTGCCTGGATTGCCATTGTTATTATTGCCAGGGAGTTTATTGTTACCGGACTGCGTTTTGTTGCTCTTTCAAAGGAGATTGTAATACCAGCTGAAAAAGGCGGTAAACTTAAAGTTACCGCACAGATTTCAGCTATTATTGTTCTTTTTTTAGACCGTACATTTATGAGTATTGATTTATTTGGAACAGGAGTTTTGTTTCTCTGGATCGCTATGATACTTGGGATCTATTCAGGCGTTCAGTATTTTCACTTGTTCTGGAAACGCGTATGATCGAAACAGTATTTTCTGTCAAACCTCTTATGTATGTTATCATCCTTTTTTCTTTTCTCCTTGGTTCAGTTCCTTTTGGAATTCTATTTACAAAGAGCAAGGGGATAGATATTAGAAAAGTCGGCAGTAAAAATATTGGTGCGACGAATGTATTGAGATCAGTTGGGAAAATGCCTGCTATATTTACCCTGCTTGGAGATATCCTGAAAGGTACTGCAGCTGTTTTTATTTGCAGGATAGCATTAATGACAACGGGCAAGGTCCAATCGATAGAATCTTCAATGCTTATAGAGGATTTCTGGCTTGGAATTATAAGTTTAACAGCCGTATCAGGACATATGTTCTCTGTTTTTCTTGCATTCAGGGGAGGCAAAGGCGTTGCTACCGGATTTGGGGTGTTATCTGTTTATACACCTTTTGTCTCTCTTATTATGTTTCTTATCTGGATTATAACGGCAATTGTTTTCAGGTATTCATCTTTGTCAGCTTTAGTAGCGTTCGGCTCACTCCCTTTTTTGCTTCTTTTAACAGATGCTTCCATTACAAAGATATCAATTGGTCTAGTACTTACATTATTAATCCTTTATAAACATAAATCCAACATTAAAAACTTAATTTCCGGAGCTGAAACAAAGATAGGTGAAAAATAGCATCTTTATGCTAGATAATATTTTATATGGTAGATACTAAGAACAAAAGGGCTGTTATTCTTTTAAGTGGAGGTTTGGATTCAACAACCTGTCTTGCCATTGCAAAATCCGAGGGTTTTGAAGTCTATACACTTAGTTTTGATTATGGCCAACGCCATAAGCATGAACTTGACCTTGCCCGCATTAATGCAGAAAGGTCCGGAGCAAAAAAGCATCTTGTGATTAATGCTAACCTTAGAGAAATTGGCAACTCCGCACTTACCGATGATATCGCAGTTCCAAAGAATAATGAGGAAACCCAAAAAACAGAAATACCTGTAACGTATGTTCCTGCCAGGAATACCATATTTCTTTCGTTTGCCCTGGCCTGGGCAGAGACACTTTCTGCTGAAGATATATTTATCGGTGTTAATGCAATTGATTACAGCGGATATCCGGATTGTCGTCCTGAATTTATAAAATCATTTGAAGAAACAGCAAACCTGGCTACAAAAGTGTCAGTTGAAGGGAAAATGAGATTTAAAATACGTACCCCCCTTATTGCACTTACAAAAACTGAAATAATCAAAAAAGGAATGGAGCTTGGGGTTGATTATTCATTAACATGGAGCTGTTATGATCCAGTCATCGACAGTGGAGATTACAAACCCTGCATGCAGTGCGACAGCTGTATTTTAAGGACCAGGGGATTTAAAGAAGCGAATCTAGAAGATCCTCAGAGAAATAGCAAATAAGTTTTCACTCCTGTTTTCAATCAAAGGTTGTTTGGCGGTTATTGTCACGAAAATGCTTGAAGACTTCTTCCAGATGACGCATGTTGGTGCGTTCGGTCGAAAGAGGAGGAAGTTTATCAAGGCTGAAAAAATCAACGGCCATAGTCTCATTGCTGATTCGGGGTTCCCCACCGGTTATTTCACAGAGGAAGACGATCTTATACGCGTGAAATAGTTCTAATGGTCTCCCCCCACGGTTAGCATCATAAACACCGATCACCTTTTTTACCGATACTTCAAAACCGCTTTCTTCCCTTATTTCTCTGGATACCATATCCGACGGGATTTCTCCGACATCAGCCCATCCTCCAGGCATGGCCCAACATGTATCGGAACGTTCCTGAACGAGAAGTATCTTTTCATCTCTTATTATCGCCCCCCGTACATCTATTTTTGGAGTTGCATAACCGGTTTGGTCGATATAAATCTTCATCAATTCTTCCTTTGATGTGCCTGCCTGCAGATGAAGAATTTCTGTTGCAATTTCCATCAATCGATTATAACGAATTCTGTCATAATCGGTCTCAGCAAAGGTTAGACCCGTCTGTCCCAGGGACTGTAATTCACGGGCCCAGTCAAGCCATTGCGTTATATTGTTATCTTTCATTCAGGTGCTCCATATTGAATTATGCAGAATTATAGAAGTCTCAATCAGGATAGTTGCATGAAACCTTTACTGATCATCATATCTTCTATTTTACTGACATGCAGTTTTTCAGCAGCAATAAGTTTGTTGCTCAGTGATTTATAATCAGGGGAGAATAAATTTGCCGTAAATTCATTTGCAAATGTCTCTACCATGAGTTCCTCAATCTGCAGGGCTGTTTTAAGCGCTTCTTCAAAAGTAATCGGATTTGAAATGATCTGAGCATTTTTCCTCTCTACGAAGTCAATGGATTTTGCAATGAGTTCCATTGAAGGGAGCAAGTCCACAGATGGCAGTAAATCTATTGATTCAGAGTTATTTGCGTCCGACAACCAGAATGAATGTTCCATCTCGTCCTTTTCCAGGTCTTGCCAAAATGACTTTTGATCAGGGAATAACTCCATAAACGTTCTGTATATCGACGCAACGGACTGTTCTACTGCTATACATCCATCTATAAAATTAACAAGTTCCATAATATAAATTGTATATATTAAAAGTATTAATTATCACTTTTGATAGCATAGCAATGTGGTTTTATATTTGCAAGGAAAAATGAGAAATAGTTAGTTAGTCAAAAACCGAATATTCCTCCCATATGCTTTCCTGGATAAATATCGATACCCATACCTGTTTTTAAAATATATAACGTCATCATGATTAACCATATAATAAAAAATATCAGCACTATTACTCCAAGCAACAAGTAAATGAAATAAAATATGTTCCCCAGAAGAGATACTTTTTCTCTACGTTCTCCTTCTATTTCCTGAATAAATAAACGATTGTCGCGTCCCATAAAAAAACCGAAGTAAAAACTTAAAAAAAACAGATTAATCTTTCCACGAATATCTATTGTATGTTTAGATCTGAGCTGACAAGCCTTTGTCGCGATGTCAATTGATGATAGTTGTGCGGGAGAAAGAGATTTTAACACATTTATGTCTATTGTATTAAGGATGTAATAACATAAGTCATCAATTTTATTTTCGTTATTCATGATAAGTTACCTCCTCGTCAATGAGTACCTTCTTTAAAGAAGATAAATAAGCACTTATACTCTATATAGTCTATTTTTGTATATATTTCAACTCCTATATATCTGGAAAATACGTTCTTCCATTATTAAATTCCTTCATTTCTTTATTGATAAAACACTCAACTATATTCCTGTAAATAGTTTCTGCAATTACCGGATCAAGTCCTGCCTTCAGAGCTTTTTGCTTTATCCTTTTTATGACCTGATCAACCCGCTTCGAGTCCTGAACAGACATCTCAGTTTTCTTCGTTTTCCCTGCTTCAGTAACCAGAAAGCTCCTTTCAGACAGCAGTTTTACTATCTCCGAATCTATATTGTCAATCTCTTTCCTTATACGATTAATGTTCATTTTGACCTCCTTTTCATACCGCCATAAACAACAAATATCCCATATTTATAAAAACAATCTACTTCGCTGAACCCGATCTCATTCAAGGCGTTCAACTGTTCTTCAATTGTATCGGGCTGGTTCTCTTTCGCGTCCTTGTATCTTTTAATTACATCCATTGAATTTTCATTGAAAAGATCGAGTTCTGCCCTTTTTTCATCCATCCATTCTCTCCAAATCAACATATACCAGTTTTCAAGAGATGATGTAGGAGCAACTATTACATCTATATTCAAGAAGAAACCTCCTTCTCTCAAATGAGAATGTATCATGCTTAAAAGGTCTCTCTTTTCATGCTGCGTTAAATGATGAATTGCCATTGATGAAACAATAAAGTCATATTCAGGCTCAGGAAGACCATCTGTTATAATATCCTGAAAAGTGGCATGAATATAGTTAATATTATTAAATGTATTGAGACGCTCTTTCGCTTTTTTCAGCATCTCTTCTGATGCGTCAACCAGTGTAGCTGAAACTGTTTCATCGACAGAAATGAGGTTATGGGTAACAATACCGTCCCCGCAACCCAGGTCAAGGATGCGGTTATTCCTATTTGAATAATAATGTCTGTAGAATGATTTCATGATCCCGAACATTCTCTGCCTCTCGATAATATATATATCCGCGTTCTCCCTGTACTGCTTCACAAAATCGTTTTTGGCCCAGTTTGAATTACTGAATTCAGTCATGATTGACTCCTTTGTAAAATGCAAATAAAAAAGGCCGCGGTTATTAACCGCGGCCTCTGAGATATTATTCTAATCGGATATTAGATAATACTACCCCCTTCAGCCACGGCATTAAGGTGCCATCCTGTAATAAGGTCTAAATTAAATAATATCGATTTACTTTTAATCATTATCTTTAAATATTAAAGGAACTCAAATTAAAATGTCAATATTTATTACGTGTATAAATGCTTAACTCATCATGAGATCTTTCTGTATCAGGGTCTTCCACTGATTCCGTGGACAGGATCAAATCTATATATTCTTTCGGGAGATTGCTTTCTCTGGCACCACACACAACGTGATGCTTATACCACTCAAAAGGTCTCAAATCCGGGATGATATTTGTTGCGTAATAAGTGAAAGCTGACATGTAATTATTTGAATAAGTTTTTATTCTTACATCCATAATTTCATAACCATTGCCGAGACCTTCTATCTCGTCAAGTCTATCTTTATGTCCTGAGTTGATTCGATAAATAACCCCTAACACATAATCAGCAGGATCTTTTGTTTGATAAGCATCGCATTTCCCAGAACCATCTTTTCTTCCTTTCTTGTGAAATGCCAGTTTATGACCGTAAAGAATTCCTGTACACTCAGCAATAGCCGACGGCACTCTTTCTGTTAACCTTTTAATGGACATATTTGAACCATACGCGAAATACAACATATTGATTTTATAACCTTTTATTTCAGATGCTCCCGGCTGTTTCCTATATGACCGGAAGAAAACTCATATAAGCATAAAAAGAATGATATAATTTCATTATACACTACTGAGATGCCGGACTTTCCAAGGAAATTATTGTGCTTATAATTTCAATAAAAAGATCCAATCACTATTTATTCCCTGTATTAACCTTGCATACAATAAGACAATTAACTAATACATTTAAATGTGCATTTGAACGTTTTCAGATGACAATAAGTGTTTTCAGGAGGAGGTAAAAATGAATCCAAAAAAACTTCGTGTAAGTACACAAAGGAAATGTATGGATAATACAAGTGATCCTTATATCCAAAAAGAAGGTACTTGTAAAATATCTGTTTGCAATAAGTGCCATGCCATATGCAACAATAAAAGATGGCGGCTTAATGAAGACGATTATTTTAAATTAAGCAAACTGAAAAGTACTGCAAGCGTCTTATGTCCAGCATGTCAAAAGATTAAAGATAAATTTCCGGGGGGAATTGTTAAACTGAAAGGGTCATTCCTGTTTGAAAATAGAGAAGAAATTATGAATTTGATAAAAAACGAGGAAGGTAGGGCCAAGGGGTTTAATCCCCTGGAAAGACTTATGGATATAAGTGATATTGAAGGTGGAATAGAAATTACTACGACAAATGAAAAGCTGGCCCAACGAATAGGCAGAAGCATTAAAAGAGCGTATCAGGGTAAAATCGAATACAAATGGTCCAGGGACACAAAACTTCTCAGAGCGGATTGGGAGAGATATAATTAGATTGATGCGTGCGCTTATTTTTGAAAATGAAATACGATATCGTGATGATATTCCCGTTCCTGAACCTGATCATGCAGAAGCATTGATAAGAATCACCCTTGCAGGAATCTGTAATACCGACCTTGAAATAATTAAAGGATATATGGGATTTGCCGGCATCCCCGGTCATGAATTTGTGGGCATAGTAGAAAAATGCGATAATGCCCAACTGATAGGAAAACGTGTAGTTGGTGAAATTAATATCAATTGTGGTAAATGTTCTTATTGCATCAGCGGACTCTCTAACCATTGCACGGAGAGATCAGTCCTGGGCATATTGAACAAGAACGGCGCATTTGCCGAATATATCACTCTTCCTGTCAAGAACCTTCACATTCTCCCTGATACCGTATCGGATTCAGAAGCCGTATTTACGGAACCCCTGGCAGCGGCATTTGAGATTCTACGGCAGATCGATGTCTCGAATTCCGATTCTGTATGTGTTCTGGGCGATGGAAAACTCGGGCTGCTGATCGCTATGGTCCTCTCATCAACAGGCTGCGACCTCACAGCTGTCGGTAAACACAGCGACAAGCTATTGTTGCTTGAGAGAATAGGGATCAAAACTAAAATCAATCCTTTATTAATTGGGAACAAGTTCGATATAGTAGTTGAGTGTACCGGTTCCCGGTCAGGTGTTGAAAAAGCACTTAACATTGTAAAACCAGGGGGAAAGGTAGTCCTCAAAACAACAGTTGCTGAAAGAGGTGAGATTGATTTGAATCAAATAGTTATTAATGAAATCAGTCTCATAGGCTCACGATGCGGCCCGTTTCCAGATGCAATTAAGGCTATGAAATCATGCAAAGTGAATCCAGTGCCTCTCATAAGCGCAGAGTATGATCTGAAGGATGGGGAAAAGGCTTTGGAACATGCGGCAAAAAAAGGAGTTTTAAAAATTATTCTCAAGGTAACATGACCCCATTGTTTTTCTGGAGCACTTTAAGAAATGCATCTACTATCTTTTCATCAAATTGAGTGCATTTGTACTTTTCGAATTCAGCAAGCGCATAATCAATGCCGGGTGCGGGTCGATAAGGCCTGTCAGAAGTCATCGAATCGAATGAGTCGGCAACATGGAGTATCCTTGCTCCAAGAGGAATTTGAGATCCACTGAGTTTGTCGGGATAGCCATTACCGTCAAGCTTTTCATGATGGTACCTTATATAGGGTAAAATGGTTTTCAGCTGCTTTATTCCTTTTAAAATATCCGCGCCCTGGGACGGATGTTTTTTGACAATATCGAATTCTTCGCGCGTCAGCTTGCCCGGTTTGTCAAGCAGGTAGTCATATGTGCCTATTTTTCCGATATCATGAAGAAGTCCTGCAAGTTTTATGTCTTTTACTTCATCCGAATCTATCAACATCTCAGTTGCTATTTGTTCAGCATAAAGGGACACTCTTTCAGAATGACCCTTTGTCCAGGGACTCTTGGCATCCAGTGAGTTTACCATGACAAGTATGAGCTTCATGAAAAGCTCTTCAAGTTCGCCATATGACTCATTGATATCCTCCAGCATGTTGAGGAAAGCATCTCTGCCTTTCTGCGCGCTTGTTGCCTGAGTCTTCAGTTTATTTATCGTATTGGAATAAACCTCTATAAGAGACTCATTGTTTTCCTGGGTATGTTTTTGTTCTGTTATATCAATAATTGAATGTACAAAGCCGATCGTCTTGTTTTCTTCAATTATGGGAGTCGCACATATTTTAAGGTGCTTATCAAGAAAAGATTCGTATATTTCGGACTGCTCGATTTTACCGCTCTTTTTTGATTTTCCAGCAGGGCATTCTTTAATAGGTTTGTCTAAATTATGAAATAGTTGAAAACACTTGGTGTTCTGTGACAAGGTTTTCTTATCAAAAAGGTCCATCATCGCTTCATTGGACAATACAATATTGAATTCAGTATCAATTATTGATATGGGATTGGGTAGTGTATTAATTAATACCCGCCATTTATTTATATATTCATCAAGCATATCAGTAGAACTAGTTGTTTCCATTCATAAGAACATGATTATGCTGGTTTGCAAGTTCCATATGTAAATTTTTTATTTCCTTCTTCAATTCCTTCATTTTCAACTCTCTGCCCACTGCCATATCATAAAATTTTTCAAGGTCCCTGATTTTCATTTTCAGTTCTTCCTCAGATTCTTCTACTCTTTCCTGAGCGTTTTTTAATTCAGAAATATCTGTTGCTAGAATAACAGAAAATGTATAAATATTGTTCTCGTCAAATATCGGTCGATGGCTTATATAAAGCCATCTACCACTCTCGGTTTTAACTTCCGTTTGAATAAATACATCTTCAGCAGGGCTATTATTGTTTTTCAATTCATCAAAATATTCACTCGAACATGGGAAAAAGTCATGGCACTTGTAACCCATTAACTCATTTACCGGCAAACCTGCATATTCTGAGAAACTCTTATTACATCTCGTAATATGTAAGTCTTTATCAATAAACAGTATAAATTCATTTACACTGTCAAAAGTCAGTTCCCACTCAAGCTTTGCCTTTGTAACTGCAACGAGAAGGTCATTGTGCTCCTGTTCTATTCTTTTACGTTCTGATATATCTCTGACAATATGTATTAGTCCTATTACCTTGTTTTCTTCATTAATCCTTGGGATGGAACGTAATTCGATATATTTGTTTAAATGAGGCTCGAATGTTTCAAAATTGGCAGGCATTCCAGTATGAAGACAGTTGCAGCTCGGGCAGTTTTTTGGGGCAACATCAGTTCCATGGTAATACTTATAACACTTATTCGACTCTATCTCTGCCGACGGTGTAAGTTTGAGCATTTCACGTGCCGCAATGTTTGCATATATGATATTAAATTCCTGATCATGTATGGTAATTGAATCAGGGATAGTATTGAAGGTGTTTTCCCAGTCCTGTTTAGATTGAATAACGATTTCTTCCATTTTTCTTCGTTTAGAAATGTCAGTTATGGTTAAAAGGACACGTGCCTTCTCAATATCTTTATCAATATCATTTTCTACATCTTCAAAACCTATCGCAGATACTATTGTAGAAAAATACAGATTTATATTGGATTTATCAGGAATAATTTTTATTTCCTTTTTGAACGTTTTACCTGTTTCAAGGTTATTGCTTATTTCATCTACAAGGGGATCAATAAACTGGTTCAGTGAGAGAGTTGGAAACTGTTCACTCAGGTTTTCAAATGCTATATTTGTTGAAAGAATATTTAATCGGTCACTGAGTATAATCAATATCGATGGGACTGAAATGACGATGTTGTCAGTATATTCTTTTGCTTTTTTGAGTTGCAGCATTGCATTATCTGCATTTTCAGCCATACAATTAAATCCTTCTGCCAATTGGCCTATTTCGTCTTTATTAGGTATGCTTATCCTTGTGTCCCATTTCCCTTCAGCAATGCTCATTAATCCTTTTGTCAGGGTTTTTATTGGTTTACTGATAGACTCAGAAATATAAAAAGCAATACAGAGAATTATTAAGATACCGGCAATAGTTACACCGCCTCCTATTTGTGCAAAGTAGTCGCTTATATTTTCAACAATTGAAAGTTCAAAACCTTCAGCATTCAGTGTTTTCCTGATTAAGTATTGAAAGATGATATTAATGCTGATGCCGCCCAGGACAAGGACAAGAGTGAACCACAGCATAATATTGTTTCTTAAACTTGATCTGAATGTGTTTATCATTTTACTCATATTATGCTAATCGTATTTACAAAACGCCTGATGATCAATATAAAATCAAATTTATTATTGTATATAGCAAAGATACCGTTTTCTTGCATCTATATATCTAATCGGCAATAGAATTGGAAACTTAAGTATCTGCTGATTAAATACTACTTAAAAACAATGAGTTGCGAAATTAACAGTAAAATTTACTCTTAAATTTCAAAGAGTTGGGAAAAAACACAAAAAACAGGATGAATTCTGATAAAGTATTATGATGAGTAAAATTAGAACTGCAGGCATAGTAATTATTGGGAATGAAATCCTTTCAGGTAAGGTGCAGGACGTGAATTCCTATTACCTTGCCTCTGAATTGAGAGACCTCGGAGTTGATGTTAATAAAATAATTGTCATACCCGATGATATAGAAACTATTGCCTTAGAGGTTGCAGAGTTTTCAAATGAATACGATTATGTATTTACGTCTGGCGGGGTTGGACCAACGCATGATGACGTAACAATGGCAGGCATTGCTAAAGGCTTTGACGTTACATTAATTGAACATCCGGAGATTAAGAAAATCCTTATTACAAAATACAATCACCTTGTAAACAGCGCTCTTTTGAAAATGACATTAGTGCCAGAAGGGAGCAAAATAGACTTTAGTGAAAATTTGCGTTTTCCTGTAATATCATTTAAAAATATATTTATCTTTCCAGGCATCCCTGAATATATAAGAAATAAATTTCATTTTATCAAAGAAAAATTTCGATCCTCCGCATTTTATCTGAAAAAGATTTATTTGAATTGCTATGAATCAAATATAGCTGAGCCACTCAATAGCGTAGTGGAAAACAATAAAAGTGTGACATTTGGCTCGTATCCTGTTTTGGGAAAGGATGATTACAGTGTAATGATTACTGCTGAAGCAAAATCAGAGAGTGCTTTATTGAGGGCCCTTGATGAATTGTTAACGGAGCTTCCTGAAAACGTCCTTGTAAGAGTTGAATGAAAAGTTACAATATTTGCAGAAACAAAAGAACACATCTTATTTATTCATTCAAATGAATCTCAATATCTCCAGAGGATGTTTTAGATTTTATGTAGCGTACTACAATTCCTTTTATATACTTTCTTGTAAAAGGAAATACCAGAAGAAAACCTAATATATCTGTAAAAAATCCGGGAGTTAATAAGACTGCTCCGGCAACCAGGACCATCATCCCATCGATTAATTCTTCTCCTGGAAAAACCCCTTCATTCATGTTTTTCTGGATGCGGTATACGATCCCAAGCCCTTCCAGTTTGACCATGTAAGCACCAATGACAGCAGTAAGGATCACAATGAGTATGGTATATTGAGTCCCTATTATCGAGCCTATTTTAATAAGGAGGGCAAGTTCAATCATTGGTATGAGCGCAAAAACTATAAATAATTTAAAGAACATATATTATCTTTTCCATATTATACTCCATTCCTTTAATATACTACCGCTATTAGTTGATTTCATGATTTTTTGAATTTTCGCTTTGGTAGAATTATCCCAACACCTAAAATAGCCAGAAACACACATACTAGAAAAGGAATGATGTGAAGGACCGTCTGTCTGCCTTCATAATATTCACCTTCATAAAATGTGACTGAATAATCGTGAGGTGCCTTGATCAGGTACTCAACTACATCGACGGGTTTGTAGCCTGATTTATATGCACCCTCAAGGTCAAAACCATTTTCCTCTGAAAGCACCATGGCTACTTCATCAATAGTCCTTGCAATCCCTTCTTTTATAACTATTCGTTTTATCTCATCCCCTTTTTCTACAGGAAAAGTTGAAAGCGATAGATAAAACCAGATAGATAATATAATTAATGTCGTTCCTATTACGATGTTGGTTAATTTCATATTGTATTCTCAATGAGAGTTATTTTGAAATATTATAGCACTAAATATCTCTCGTTTCCTTGTGGCTTATAATTGAATAAAATAATTAAACTTGGATGTATGCGAGGTTGAGAGGGACACACCAGTGGTTTATTTTGCAATAATCCCTTTAAACACACTTCTGACTTCATTCAATATTATCTCTTGCATAGGCGACGGTCCGGCGACAATATTGCCTGTTTCCAAATAATCACTTCCTCCTCCAAAGTCTGTAACAGTACCACCGGCTTCAGTAATGAGAATAGTCCCGGCAGCTATGTCCCATGGTCCGAGACCAATTTCAAAAAAACCGTCACATCTGCCGCAGGCGAGGTGGGCAAGGTCAAGAGCTGCGGATCCAGCTCTTCTTATGTCACTGACTTTGTAAAAGAGGTTCTTGAAAAGTTGCAGGTACGGATCAATCATATTTTTTTTGCGAAATGGGAATCCAGTTGCAATAAGCCCTTCTTCTGTTTTGACTATTTTTGATACTGATATTTTACGTCCGTTTAAAAACGCGCCTTTTCCTTTTTCAGCGCTGAATACTTCGTTTCGCAGTGGATCGAAAACAAGTCCCAGTATAATTTCATTTTGTAACTCAAGTGCGATTGAAACCGAAAATGCGGGGTATCCATGGATGAAATTTGTTGTACCGTCAAGTGGGTCTATTATCCACCGGTATCCTCCAGTTCCGGAATCTTTTAATGATTCCTCAGCCATAAAGCTATGATCAGGGAATTTCTTTTTTATAGTAGAAATAATAAGATTTTCAGATTCCCTATCTACAAATGTAACAAAGTCGGAGGCCTGTTTTATATCAATATCATTCTTTGATATTTTTCCAAGGTTATCGATAATAAATTTTCCAGCAAACATCGATGCCCTGAAAGCAGTACCAAGGAAATTGTTATTTTGATCAGTCATTGTTAATCCCCCAGATAATGACGTGACGGTCACTTATCAGCTCAAATTTTAGAAAGGACATTGCAGCATCATCTAATTGCTTAATAATCTCATCTTCTGAATAAGCTGCAAGCAAAGAATTGTAAAAATCTTCCTTTAAAAGGTCCGGGGCGTCCGCTGCATGTTTGTTAACTATTTCATCTGCTTTTTCAGGGCTTGAAGGTCTGTACAGATCCATCACAAAAATCGGGGCGTTAGAAAGTGCTGTCTCTTTTATTGTTTGCCATATTACCAAAGGATCCTTAAGATGGTGAAGGAGGCTGTTGGAAATCACTGCATTATATTCCTTCTTTAAATAAGTGCTGTCAGGTAAAAACAACTCTTCAAGTCTGACACGATCTGCAACGCCATTTTCCCTGATGTCCTGATTTCCGATATCAAGCATTGCCCTGGCACCGTCAATACCGGTTATCTCTGTGTTGGGAAAGACCTTTGCAAAACGGATGACTACATCAGCTGTTCCACAGCCAAGATCAAGCACCCTGCCTTTTGAAAAGCCGGGGGAACGGTGTCTGAACTGACTGACGAATTCATCATGTGGTTCGGAAAAGTCTGTTTCAGCATAAGCCCTTGCCTGTTCGACTCTGTCCATTAAATCCGGTTCTGGAATACGTTTCATAATTACATATTCATATACATAGTTAGTTAAATTAATATATCCTTTTACAAAAGGATCAGGAAATGCCTCATCCTTTTGAGCATTTTTCATGCCACTCGCTCTGGATATCATACGTCCCATGGCGTTTGAAACTCTTTTTCAGACTGTTCAAATTGTCACCCAAAAGGTTCTCAAGAGAGTACTCACCCATTTTATCTTCATTTTGGAGATAAAAAAGGTACCCAACGTCTTCAGGCTCAAATCCGATCAGACGCGCACCAATGCCGTCGGCCTTAACAGGATCAGCAGATGCAATGGCTACTCCCATATCAACAGCAGTCCCGTCAACAGGCCCGTCACCCTCCATACATATAAATCCATCAAGGATTACAAGGTCGGGCCAAGTTAATTTTGCGAGTTCAGCAATATTCCGATGGATCATTTTTACACTTTTCCTGTATGTCGGGTATGACTTGAACATAAAATTAATAAGCCAGTTAGGAAGAGTCCTTCTGGCCTTTGATACAGTCCCGGGTGGCAGTCTGTCCAGAAAAGTTTTTGGAGCATCAACCTCAACACCACCCTTCATACCGTGTATCATGGCCATGTCCTGTCTCATTACAAGGCCTGCCATATTCTTGATGCCGAATGTGGCAACCGCAAAATTATGGGTCTTGGGTATGGCCAGGGATATTTTGTAATCGAATTCATCAGCCCGTTTAGTTATTCTCAGATGTGTATCACCTACAACAGAGAGAATAGGGCTGTCAATATATTCATTGTCATCATCAAAGTGGATAAGTGAGACATTATTGTAATTCTTTTCAAGGCTGTAATAGTTGTAATCTTCAAATACCTTTGTAGTCGGTAGACCGTTATAGAAAGCAGATGCTGAACTTTCACCAACTGTTATCGGAGTCTCAGGCACTATCTCCCTGATAAACTCTATGACCGCCTCAATAGTCTCAACATGGGTATTCGCAAAATCAGGCTGAAGAGCAACCAGATTCGGTTTGATCAGAATGTTTTTTGCTGATTTTATTTTTTCAAGATCATCAGAAATAAGCTCAAGACATTTTCTTATATTATCTTTCCTGTTGTCACCTTTTATTATTGCTGCTTTCTTTTTATTAACCATAAAATAACCCCCGGTTATTAAATTCCAAATGACAAATTACAAAATACAAATAAATCTCAAAAATCAAGCTACAATGACATAAACCGGCTTGTTTGTAATTTGAGCTTTGAAAATTGGAGCTTATTTGATATTTGATATTTGCAATTTGTCATTTGCTATTTGTCTTTATATAAAAGTACATTTGCTCTTTAAGTAATCAAGCGATCCATCATTCACCCACATATCTAAAAAAGATGGTTCTTTCAACTGGAGTCCGCGGTATCGTGATACTGATACAAAAGCGGTCTCCAGTTCATCAAGACCTGTCATGTCTCCCCATAACTTTTCAAATTGCGCCACTGGATAAACATCTTCCTGGCCGCTCCCCCATATATATTTTACATTTTTAATTGTTACATATGTGGGTATCCGTTTTTCAATCTTTCTTATCGAGTCTATTATTTTATTTTTTTGCTGAATGTTATTGTCAGCTTCCAGCAGGATTTCTCTGTTAATTCCGAAATACTCAAGTAAAGAATCAATGGTAATCCAACTGCTCAGCGTATTGTAATAACTCAATTTATACTCATCTTCTTCCCTGGGCAAGGCGAGTCCCTCAATAAGACGGAGAGAGCCGTTTATCTTCGCGAGTCCGCCGCCGGCATCTTCAATGCGCCTAGGAGTTACTTCAAATGTCATGCAAGAAGGGCTTTTGATATGCATCCCTAGAAGGTCAGGATCAATATGGGCGCCCATTGTATCGATATTGTGACATAGGAGATACTTCAGTCCAGGATTGTCCTTTAATAACCGGGCAAGCGTCCCGTTCTTAATCAGATTAGGAACTTCGTACCAGTGGCCAGGTGGATTATATCTAAGGATGTCCTTATTTTCAGAGTAGTCCTCTCCCTCACCCCTGGATTTTGTCCATTCAATTAGCGCCCTGTGAATATCATCCTGCACTTTCTGAACATTATCATCCATCTTCTGCTGGAGCTGTTCTTCCCAGTAAAACCTAAGGTCTCTTTCCATGGGATAGACCCTGTGGCCTATGGAACCTGAAGGGGATATATAAACTTTCCCTTCATAATTAAAATAATTGGACCTCTCCAGATAATTAACAATCGCGCTGTTAGTCAGATAGCTCGTGGTAAAGACATGAGGTATCCGTGTTCCGGACTTTTTACCAGTACTTCTGCTTTTGGCCAGGTGACATTCTATGAACGTTCTGTATTTGCCATCTATATTTACAAATGGATTGATAGACTTAACAACAGCTGCCCCATTGGTCCATCTGGACCCCATTCCACCAGCAAATGAAACTACAGCAATTTCGTTCTTCCTTATTGCATCATTCCCTGATTCAGAATACCGGACATCACTGTTCTCATTTTCAAAATGCATAATATCGTCATACATGACATCCTGTATATCGGATGTTTCAGGAAGACGGTTTTTTGCAAGACCGATTCCCCCCTTTTTCAGGAGAGACCTGATGTGTTCGTGTGAATCAGAATCAAATCCATGTCTCTTTTTTATTTCGTCTTCACCTGTTTCATAATCTGAATCAATAGAAGCTTTTGAAGCTTCCTGAAGCGTTACCAGCTCTGGCATTATTGCATAAGCCCCCTTGAACAGGTGGGCCATGATTCCCTCATGGTTCATTTTAAAGTCATACACTACGGGATCTATGATAAACGGATAAGAAGAACTGTATGCCTCTTTCAACTCAATCATTATTTCAGAGATACGTTTTTTGAAAGCGTCATTAATCGCGGGATTAATTATAAAGGCCATACCACCGCCTGACATTCCTCCAAGCATTAGAAAACCGTAATAGTCATCCCTGAATTCCTCTTTTGCATTATTGATCAAATCCTCTGTAAATGCATTATTTACCCATGGGATTACATCCTGTATCGGGACCTCCCAGTCTTCAGTCGTCAATCTTCCCAGTTTTTTCATATCTCCGGACCTGAGGGCTTCTACAATTTTATCAAATAACTCTATCCCTTTTAGTCTGGCCTCCCACTCTTTTTCATATTTCAGGAGATACTTTTCAGTAACCATTTCAAGTATCGGCCCAACGTCCTGCGATATGCCGCCGTGTACCAGTACCATGGAATTGATTATCTTTTGCTCAGTTTCTTCTGAAATGACATCTCTGTTAAAGACTTTGTGTTCAGGAAGAAGACAACCCCTGCTAATGCCAAATTCAGGATCCCCTTTCTCAGCCTGCATGCCGGTAATGGTTTTAATGCCTGGCCACAGGCCTCCTGAATCTTGCCAGCCGCCTCCAGATCCGCCAAGCCATTCACCGAGTATGGCCCTGGATACGACTATTCTCCGGTCTGAATCCTGCAGCGGGCCAATACTATTTTTAATCTGTCCACTGAATCTCATCAGGCGCGTAATGATAGTTGCAATAAGTGTCGTGCTGACCGCAAAGCGCGATCCCTTGGGAATTCCATTTACCTTGGTTACTATCTCAATTCCCCCAGGTCTTCCAAGTAATTTATAGAGAATATCTTTCAATTCGATATCTGTATTCTCAAAACATGGAGGCACAATGCCGGATGCCACGACACCGGCTTTCAAAAGTGAGAGATAATCATTACCAAAATTAAACAGTTCTTTAAGGTCTGATATCTTCTTAGAACTTTTCAGATCAATAGAAACAAGGTGGATAACAGGTTCTTCAATATATCGGCAGTAGCATTCACAGGGGGGTAGAATCGTTCCGTCACTGCCATGTATTCTCAAATCAACTGACAAATTGATTACCCTTGCGCCTTCAGGGAAATCCATACCTAGGAAAAATATGTCCGACCAGCCACTGTGAGAGGGGTCTAGTCTAACGGGTGATGCGTCCATTCCCACAGGATACAGACCTGTGGTAGTATCTGGCGTTGTCATCTCATCATTTACCGAAAAAGGATAATCGTCCAGGCCTCTCATATTGTACAGATGATGGTTTTCGCTGCAGTGGCTTATAGAGAGCTTTACCTGGTCCAGCAGGTACTTGAAAGAAAGCTTGTAATATGATTCGGCCAATGCGCTGAAGACGGCACTGTTCTTATGGCTGTTCATACTAAGATCGTCCAGATATATCTTTATTGATGATTCAAAATCCCTCTCAAATGAGGCCTTGATGCCTGAAAACGGAATCTCTCCGCACAGGTCCGCTTCAGGATTATTCTGGAGATAGAATCTGTAGATGACAAAGAGAAAGAGCGCGGCCCTTACTTTGAAATAAAGGTTGTCCGAGGTTTTCCTGAACGCATCGAGTTCCCCGGCCAGCTGCAGGAGCTCACCCATATCTTTGTTTATAAGCAGGGAATTGATGGAGCGGTTACGTATCGGCTCATCTTCACTTACTATTGTTTTTATAAGATCGTTGGACATAAAAAGAACCTATATTTTAACATATGACATTAATTATGAGGATACTTGTACAGAGAGTAAAAAGAGCGGATGTCAAAGTTGAAGACACCAGTGTTGCCAAAATAGGGAAGGGGCTCCTCCTTTTTGTCGGCATTGGCAAGGATGACGGCCCATCAGATATGGAATATCTTGCAAAAAAGGTCCTGAATTTGCGTATATTCTATGACGATCAGGGTAAACTTAATTTAAATGTAAAGCAGGTCAACGGCAGCATTCTCAGTGTCTCGCAATTTACTTTATTTGCAGATACGAGAAAGGGTAATCGGCCTGGTTTTAATCTGTCCGCTGATCCTGAGACAGCGAATCAATACTGGATGGAATTTGGTGATCTTTTGCGTAAAGATGGAATTGATGTGAAAGATGGTATATTTGGTGCGCATATGGAAGTTGATCTTTTGAATGATGGACCGGTTACTATTTGGCTTGATTCTAGAGTCAGGTAAGTGGTAGATAATTATTCCAAGTACTTCAACTTTTTAATATTACATAAACCTACTTAAAATACAACCTGTCAGATATGACAGGGTTAGATCTCCCCAGAATATGTTAATATCATTTACCTTTCGATATTAATTTATCAATTTAAAACATTTCTTATCTATTTAAAAGTCACAGTTTTTTTGTCAGAAGAATCTTTTGGATTGCTTGCGTAGCTGTAAGTACATTTAATGGATTTGGGCATAAACAACAAATGTTATCAGTTTACTAGCATTTATTTTATAAATATTTGTTAAGGAGGATGGGATGAAGAGAATAATTGCAATTTTAGTTTTAGGGCTTTTGTTAATTGGGATTAGTGTTTTTGCGGATGATGGGGATTTTTTGATTGATGGGGATGTTGGGATCGGGACGTACAGTCCTACAAATAAACTGCATATAAGAGCTGGAAGTGGTGCTGGAGTAGATAAGACAGGTTCGCAAGAGAATGTAGTTCTTGAAAGTAATACTAATGCTTATATGTCAATATTGACTCCCGCGAACACTAATCTGGTTGGTTATTCATTTGCGACTAGTGATTTTAATGCCAGAGGGGGGATGTTTTATGAACCTGTTAATGACAAATTAAAGTTCAGAACAAATTCAACCCCTAGAATGGTTATTGATACGAATGGAAATGTTGGGATTGGGACTACAACTCCTATTCAAGACCTTCATATTGTCAGAACTGGAGAGACTAGTGGTAGTGGGTTAAGACTTGAAACAACAGATGATTCAGATACTGTTTTAAGCATGAAAGTTAATTCAGGGGGAACAGTCCAATCATGGAGTTTCTATGTGGATGGCACTAACAAGGATTTTTCTTTTTCTGATCTTACTGGAAACAAAGATCCTTTTGTCATTGAAAATGGAGCACTTAATAATCAATTAGTTTTGAAAGAAGGAGGCAATGTAGGTATTGGAACATTTACTCCAAGAGAGAAACTTTGAGGTCTGATGTCAATAGTGGACACCAAAACACTCATGCCGACAATCTTTTTTC
>PJEL010000155.1_pt1 | contig 79733 bp, 82 predicted proteins | sample 1853271 | NCBI WGS metagenome assembly PJEL01 (sample SAMN08108733, study PRJNA415343) | Invertebrate metagenome, whole genome shotgun sequencing project. | host: Globobulimina | place: Sweden: Gullmar Fjord | collected 2015-08
GAAACTGAAGAAACTGAAGAAACTGAAGAAACTGAAGAAACTGAAGAAACTGAAGAAACTGAAGAAACTGAAGAAACTGAAGAAACTGAAGAAACTGAAGAAACTGAAGAGTCTTTGGATGATGTCAGTATTGATGAGCTTGGTGACGATTTAGCCGAAGGTGTAGACTTAGATCCAGGTGATTTTGGTGAAGACGATATTGCAAACTTATTGGCTGATGAAGATCAATTAGCTCAAGACTTGTTAGATGATGACTTAATTAATGCGAGTTTTGATGAAAGCGATATTAATAGTCTTTTAGCAGATGGTGACACGGTTATTGGTGAGTCGGTAGAAGAAGAGTCAGATGATTTAGATAATAAAGATAAAGAGCAAGATGAAAACATTGAGTCAGATCAAGCGTTTGAAATAGACGAATTAGAGCAAGCCGACTTTGACCAATTGTTAGCTGAGTTATCAGATGAAAACTTTGAAAGTGACGTAGACAGTGAGTCACAAAATATCGAATCGGCGGAAAGCACATTATTAGAAAATGATGATGTAATATCAGAAGATGCCGAGTTAGACGAAGAGTTGCTGTCAGAACTTAACGAAGACTTTTTAAGTGTTGATAACTTAATGGATGATCTTGATGACGGTGATGACGATGACTTGCCGGATGATCTTGATATTGATGTTGGCTTAGATGACTTTGACGAGCTGTCATCTAGTCGAGGCTCAGTAGATGTTGATAAAGAAGCAGGTGGCATGGCGTCGCAACTGGACTTAGCTAAAACATATATTGAGATGGACGACGTAGAAAACGCTAAATTAATATTAGATAAGATAGCGAAAAGCGATAATTCTGAAGCAAAAGAGCAGGCTCAGTCATTACTCGATGAATTAAATGATTAAAACCAAATAACAATTCATAGTATAATCAACGCAGATTTTTTATAATTCTGCGTTTTTTATTTTTAGGGCAACAAATATGCGAATAGCGTTAGGTATAGAGTACGATGGGGCACAATTTTTTGGCTGGCAGAGACAAAGAGATGTAGCCACTGTTCAAGAGTGCCTTGAAGCTGCGCTAACACAAGTTGCCAATCATAAAGTTGATGTGTTTTGTGCTGGTCGAACTGATGCCGGTGTTCATGGTACTGGTCAGGTTGTTCATTTTGACACTGAGTCTGTTCGTGGTGAACGCGGCTGGACCATGGGCATCAATGCAAACTTACCTGACGCAATCGCGGTTACATGGATGAAAGAAGTACCTGATGACTTTCATGCGCGCTTTTCTGCAACGGCTAGGCGTTACAAATATGTTATTTATAATGAAAAACTAAGGCCTGGTATTTTAAATAAAGGGTTGAGCCACTATCACATGCCACTTAATGCAGACGATATGCAGCAAGCCGCACAGTGTCTGTTGGGCGAAAATGACTTCTCTTCGTTTCGTGCAGCACAGTGCCAATCCAATTCCCCAAATCGATTTGTTCACTTTGTAAATGTCACTCGTAAAGGCAGTTATATTGTAATAGACATAAAAGCGAATGCGTTTGTTCATCATATGGTTAGAAATATTGCCGGTAGTCTAATTGCCGTTGGCAAGGGCGACAAACCAGTAGAGTGGATGGCGGAGGTTTTGGCTAAAAAAGACAGAACACAAGCGGCAGAAACAGCTAAACCAAATGGCCTATATTTAATCGATGTTGATTACCCAGAAGAATTTAACCTACCAACATCTAAGCTAGGACCTCTTTTTCTTTAAATATCGAGTTGGTTTTGTTTGTTTTTTATTCTATTTACAAACAAATAAGACCAGTTTAAGCGAGTTTTTATATAAAGGTTGTGTTTTAATAGCCCCAGATTTTTCATTAAGAAGAATATTGCGGACAATTTTTATAGGGCAGTAATGAAATGAGCTGGATAGAAAAAATTCTACCAAAGACAAATACCTCTACAAAGCGAAACATCCCTGAGGGTGTTTGGACAAAGTGCACTAGCTGTGACGCTATTCTATATAAAAACGACTTAGAAAAAGAGCAGGGCGTTTGCCCTAAATGTGATCATCATATGCGCTTAACTGGTCGTAAACGTTTAGAGCTGTTTTTAGACGCGGGTGAAAAAACCGAAATAGCGGCAGACCTTGAGCCTCAAGACGTTTTATCATTTAAAGATACAAAAAAGTATAAAGACAGAATTTCAGCCGCGCAAAAGCAAACTAAAGAAAAAGACGCAATGATTGTCCTTAAGGGTCGAGTAAAAGGTGTTCCTTGTGTTGCGGCATCATTTGAATTTGCCTATATGGGTGGTTCAATGGCGACGGTGGTTGGAGAGAAGTTTGTGCAAGCGGTAAATGTTTGTATAAATGAAAATATTCCACTAGTTTGTTTTTCTGCGTCTGGTGGCGCTAGAATGCAAGAAGCCTTGTTCTCATTAATGCAAATGGCAAAAACAAGTGCTGCGTTGGCTAAATTGAGTGAAAAAGGTTTACCATTTATCTCAGTATTAACAGACCCAACAATGGGCGGTGTTTCGGCAAGTTTAGCAATGCTAGGTGACGTAAATATTGGTGAGCCTAAAGCGTTGATCGGATTTGCAGGCCCTCGAGTTATCGAGCAAACAGTAAGAGAGAAACTTCCAGAAGGTTTCCAAAGAAGTGAATTTTTACTAGAGCATGGTGCAATAGACATGATTGTAGATCGCAGAGAAATGCGAAATACAGTTGCACGATTGTTCGCAAAAATGTGTAAACTACCGTCACTGGAAAAAGAACACAGAACCGCTTAAATGAGTAATGAAATCTTTCAAAGCCAGTCTCTTAATGACTGGCTTTTTTATTTAGAGCAACAACACCCTACAGAAATAGAATTAGGGTTATCTCGAATTCAATCCGTTGCCGATAAAGCAAAGCTTAACCACCTCAATGCAGGTAAGACGGTGTTAGTTGCTGGTACGAACGGCAAAGGCACTACCATACGCTTTATAGAACTAGCCTTAATTGAACTAGGTTATTCAGTTGGTGTTTTCAGCTCCCCCCATTTGTTTACATATAATGAAAGAGTGCGCGTAAATGGCGAGTTATTAGCAGACTCTGACCACATCAGCGCTTTTGACTTTGTAGAGCAGCACAAAGGTAATACGTCGTTAACTTACTTTGAGTTTTCTACCCTTGCCGCGTTTAAATTGTTTCAACAGCATAAATTAGATTTTGTCTTGGTAGAAGTTGGTTTAGGTGGTCGTTTAGACTCAACGAATATTCTACAACAGGATATTTCTGTTATTACAAGTATCGGACTCGACCACGTTGATTGGCTGGGAAATACATTAGAGAAAATAGCGTTTGAAAAGGCCGGGATATTTAAAGCCAATAATACCGCAATTATAGGTGAGCAAAATCCACCATTGACCATTGAACAACAAGCTGCAAACTTAAAGGTCAAGACGGCTTTGTGGAGTGGTCGTGATTTCACTTTTTCTTCAGCGCTAGAGTGCCCAAAAACTTGGCAATTTAAGTCAGGACAGGTGGTATTTGAGCAGTTAAATTCTAACTTTGTGCCGAGACAAAATATAGCCACTGCCATTCAAACTCTAATCGAATTGAATATAGAGTTAACGGAAGGCCTATTAAATAAAGTAATCAAAAACTTCTCGTTGCCAGGACGTATGCAAATACTTTGTAACAGACCACTACAGATGGTAGACGTTGCACACAACCCACATGCGATAGCATATTTAAGTGATACATTAGCCTCCAATGATGCTTTTAAACATATAAATGGTATTCATGCGGTTGTCTCTATGATGAAGGATAAAGATATTAAAGAGACGCTAGCGATTATGGTAAAAAGCGTTTCACATTGGCATATTGGAGAACTAGAAGCTAATCCAAGAGCCGCAAAAGCGGAATCAATTCAAGCCGTGCTAGAAGATCTTGGTGCAAAAAATGTTTCAGTCTATTCCAGCGTAGAATCAGCTTGGGCTCAAGCTCAAGAAGAACAACAAGAGGAAGAGCTTTTACTTGGGTTCGGATCATTTTACACTGTGTGTGATATTTTAAAGAATAATAACAAAGAAAAGAGGTCACTGTGACAGACATGATAAAACAACGACTATTAGGAATGTTAATAGTAGTTATTGCTGGGGTCGTATTTTTACCTGACTTGTTAGATGGCAAAAAGGAAGCAACCAAAGCGGACTTTAAAAAAATACCGGCTAAACCTGCGTTTGAACAAGCGCCTAGTGAAAGTGAGTTTCCGGTTGATCTTGTTGAAGAAGCCATTGCTAATATTCCATCAGACAGCGACGAAATTGCTGTAGATGAAACTATTTCTGACAACAGTGCCAGCGTAACAATAGCGAATGAAAATGCTAACGAAACGGAAGCTGATGATAACAATGTTGGGGCAACAAATATTATTGCCCCAGATAGCAATGCATCAACAGAAGTTAAAACCCAAAGCGAAGACGTTAAAGCAGAAATAACGACAAAAATACAAGACGACTTTCAGAAACCAATGTGGATATTACAACTTGGAAGTTTTAAACATAAAGAAAATGTGGTGACACTGCGCGAAACGCTTCGTAAAGCAGGTATTGAGACTTATACAAAGCCGGTGAAAACACAAGCTGGGGTATTGTCTAAAGTGTATGTTGGGCCAGAACAAGACAAAGATATACTTGTGAAAACCCAGCTTAAAATAAAAGAAATAAATGGTTTAGTCGGTAAGATTACACGTTTTGATACTAGAAATTAGTAGCCTGACTAAACTGGTTCTGGTAGACTTCGCGCCGAAAATTACCCGTGGAAAAGTTGTTTTTTATGGTATGGATTGATTACGCAATTATTGCAATTATTGCGATCTCATCATTGGTTAGTTTGGTGCGAGGTTTCGTGAAAGAGTCAGTGTCTCTGGCTGTTTGGGTCGGGGCCTTTTTTGTGGCCAGCCAATTTTACCCGTATCTAGCTTCTTACTTAACCGGCATCGAAAAAGAAATGGTTCGAAATGGCTCTGCCATTGCTATTCTCTTTATTATCACACTTATTCTAGGTGCGATGGTTAATCATATACTCTCTGAAATAGTCCAATTTACCGGTTTAACCGGCACAGATAAAATGCTTGGAATGATATTTGGCGGCCTAAGAGGTGCGCTTATCGTTGCAGCTACATTACTCTTTTTAGATACACTGACGCCCTCGAGTGACTCGCTTTGGTGGCAAAACTCAATTCTCATACCTGAATTCGCTTTTATCGTTGAATGGTTTTTTGAATTGTTAAAAGAAAACTCAAGTTTACTCTCTACACAACCTTGATGGAGAACGTATCATGTGTGGTATTGTTGGAATAGTTGGCAAAGAACCGGTTAATCAAATTATTTATGATGGACTGACTGTCCTTCAACACAGAGGTCAAGATGCAGCGGGCATAGTGACCATTGATGAAGGGAAATTTAGACTTCGTAAAGCCAACGGTTTAGTCCGTGACGTCTTCCAAGAACGCCATATGCAGCGTTTACAAGGAAACATGGGTATAGGTCACGTTCGTTACCCTACGGCCGGCAGCTCAAGCTCTGCAGAAGCTCAGCCATTTTATGTAAACTCTCCTTTTGGCATCTCATTAGCCCACAATGGCAACTTAACCAACGCGACTGAATTACGAGCGCACTTATTCAAAGAAGCTCGTCGTCATATTAATACAACTTCAGACTCTGAACTTTTGCTGAATATCTTAGCTCATGAACTTTGTGAGTCTAAGCTTATGGAGCTAACGGCAGACAATATGTTCTCTGCTGTTAAACGATTACATCAAAATGTTCGTGGTGCTTATGCTGTTGTTGCCGTAATTATTGGCCACGGTATGTTGGCGTTTAGGGATCCGAACGGTATTAGACCTCTTGTATTAGGTGAGCGAGAAACTGATAAAGGTGTTGAATACATGGTTGCGTCTGAAAGCGTTGCCTTGGACATCGATGGCTTTAAGTTGGTAAGAGATGTTGCTCCGGGTGAAGCTGTTTACATTACGGAAGCTGGGGAGTTGTTTACTCAGCAATGTTTCCCTAACCCTAAATGTGTTCCTTGTATTTTTGAGTATGTTTATTTTGCTCGTCCAGACTCAAAACTAAATGATATTTCTGTTTATGCATCACGCGTAAAAATGGGCACATACTTAGGTCGTAAAATTAAAAAAGAATGGTCAGAATTGGATATTGATGTAGTTATTCCAATTCCTGAAACAAGTTGTGACATTGCTTTGCAAATTGCGCATGAATTAGATTTGCCTTACCGTCAAGGGTTCGTTAAAAACCGTTACGTAGGCCGCACGTTTATCATGCCTGGCCAAGCACAGCGTAAAAAATCTGTTCGAAGAAAACTAAATGCTATTGGTGAAGAGTTTAAAGGCAAAAATGTTTTGCTAGTGGATGACTCCATTGTACGCGGTACAACTTCAGAGCAAATTATAGAAATGGCTAGAGATGCCGGAGCGAAAAAAGTATTTTTTGCTTCAGCAGCGCCAGAAATTCGCTTTCCAAATGTGTATGGTATTGATATGCCTTCGCCAAATGAGCTTATTGCTTATGGTCGTGAAGCTGACGAAGTTGCGGCACTTATTGGTGCAGATGAATTAATTTATCAGTCACTCGAAGATTTAGAGTCTGCAGTGAAGGAACAGAATCCTGGCATTGAGTCCTTTGAAACTTCAGTATTTGATGGCGACTATGTTACTAAAGATATTGACCAGGCGTATTTAGAGTCATTGGAAAGTACAAGAAAAGATAATGCGAAAGGTAAATTGTCAGAACCATTAGAAAATGGTTTGGAAATGCATAACGAAGAAAACTAGTTTCCGTTACTATACTCTTTTTTTAGTCAGTTACTAAAATCAAAAAGCCAGCATTTAGCTGGCTTTTTTGTAATGAAAGTTCGGAGGTAACACAAAACTAAAAAAGAAACCTAAAACACAAAGCTCGATTTAATAGGTTTATTACCTCTTAAACGGACATTAGCTATGAAACTTTTCACAAGCTTCAAGTGTATTTTCTACTAAAGATGCAACCGTCATTGGGCCTACGCCACCAGGAACAGGTGTAATCCAAGAAGCACGTTGAAATGCTTCATCAAATTGAATGTCCCCAACAAGACGACCATCGGCTAATCGGTTTATACCTACATCGATTACAATTGCGCCAGGCTTAACCCAATCGCCAGGAATAAACTCAGGTTTACCCACTGCAACAACTAAAATATCAGCTTGACGAACTTGAGCTTCAAGGTCTTGGGTAAACTTGTGACACACTGTTGTTGTACATCCCGCTAGTAACAGCTCCAATGACATTGGACGACCAACAATATTTGATGCCCCAACTATAACGGCGTGTTTACCTTTATAAAAAACATGAGTGTTGTCTAACAGGGTCATGATACCTTTAGGCGTACAAGGACGAAGGGCAGGGACGCGTTGTGCAAGACGACCTATGTTATAAGGATGAAAGCCATCAACGTCTTTGTGAGGATGAATGCGCTCTAATATACGCTCTGGGTTTAAACCATGAGGTAAAGGAAGCTGAACCAATATGCCATCTATTTCATTATCTGAATTTAACTCATCAATTAATGTAAGCAGCTCTTGCTCAGTGGTTGTAGATGGTAAGTCAAAAGACTTAGAGGTAAGACCTACTTCTTCACAGGCTTTTTTCTTATTCCCAACGTAAACTTGAGAGGCGGGATCTTGACCCACAAGCACTACTGCAAGTCCTGGAGCTCGTCGGTTTGCTTTTAATCGGGCACTAACACCTGTTTTTACTTTATCTCGAACGGTTTGCGCGATGGCTTTACCATCAATTAGTCTGGCAGTCATTGAACACTCTTATAAGTAGAAGTTAATTTTGCAGAGTAATTGTAAACCTTTGGTGAAAAAAACTCATTGATAATAACGTGGTTAATGAAAATAAATTAAAAACTTAATTATGAAATGGATGGTTTTTTATACTAAACTAGCCCGTATTGAACGAAACAATAGCAAGTTGGGTTAAAAATCACCAAACAGTATAAATTCTTTAAAAAAGTATTTGACTGAATTGGGGGTTGTCCGTAATATGCCGCCCTGTCACGAGGCAACAAGTTCTCGAAACGAAAATCGGTGTTTAGCGCAGCTTGGTAGCGCACTTCGTTTGGGTCGAAGGGGTCGCAGGTTCGAATCCTGCAACACCGACCATTATTATCATTATTATTTCCGTTACAAATTCAAAAAAAATCAAATTTCTCTCCTAAGTGCACATTATTTATCCCATTTTGGTCCCTTTTGCGTGGACGATTCAATAAGACACAGCTATAATGCCGCGTCATTTTAAGAACAAAAATATTGGGCCCGAGATTTTCGTATTGGCCACAAATTTATTAATTGAGGTAGAACATGCAAGTTTCTTTAGAAACGACTCAAGGTTTAGAGCGTAAAATTACTATCACTGTTCCAGCTGATGCAGTTGAAACTCAAGTTAAAGCACGTTTACGTGAAGTTGGTAAAACAACTCGCATCGATGGTTTCCGTAAAGGCAAAGTTCCAGTTTCAGTTCTAGAGAAGCGCTACGGTCAGTCAGTATTTGTAGAAGTTGCTCAAGAACAGATGCAACAAAACTACATCCAAGGCATCATCCAAGAGAAAGTAAACCCAGCGGGCGCGCCTTTCTTTGAGCCAAAGAATATGAAACGTGGTGAAGACTTAGAATTCACTGCGACGTTTGAAGTATACCCAGAAGTTGCTTTAAACAATGTTGAAAAAATCTCTGTTGAACGTCCAGTTGCTGAAGTAACAGACGCTGACCTAGACAACATGATGGTTACATTGCAGAAGCAACAAGCTTCTTGGACAGAAACTGACGCAGCTGCTGCGGAAGGTCATCGTGCAAATATCGATTTCATCGGTAAAATTGACGGTGAAGAGTTTGAAGGCGGAAAAGCTGAAGGTTTTGATTTAGAACTAGGTCAAGGTCGCATGATCCCTGGTTTTGAAGACGGCATCATGGGTAAAAAAGCAGGCGAAGAAGTAACAGTTAACGTTACATTCCCTGAAGAATACCATGCAGAAAACCTTAAAGGTAAAGAAGCTGAGTTCGCAGTAACTATCAACAAAATCGAAGCTCAAGAATTACCAGAGCTTAATGATGAGTTTGTAACTAAGTTTGGCATTGAAGAGGGCGGCGTTGACGCACTTAAAGCTGAAGTTAAAAACAACATGACTCGTGAATTAGGCCAAGCGCTTAAAGCTAAAGTTAAAGAGCAAGCTATTAAAGGTTTATTAGAAGCTCACGAACTAGAAGTTCCTAAAGCGTTAGTTGACCAAGAAGTAAATGCTTTACGTCAACAAGCTATGCAACGTTTTGGCGGCCAAATGGACGCGAGCAACATGCCTGAGCTTCCTGCTGAGTTGTTTGAACAACAAGCTAAAGACCGTGTGCGCACTGGTTTATTACTTGGCGAATTCATTCGTACAAACGACATCAAAGCTGACGATGCAAAAGTAAAAGAAATCATTGAAACTCAAGCATCAGCTTATGAAGATCCTTCAGAAGTAGTTAACCACTACTACGGTGACGAGAAGTTAATGGAAAATATCCGTAACTTAGCGACAGAAGATCAAGCAATTGAAATGTTACTTGAGAAAGCCAAAGTTGAAGATAAATCATTCAGCTTTGACGAAATTATGAACCCTAAGCAAGCATAATTAAAAATCGCATTGACTTAAGGGTTGAATAAAGGATTTAATGGCTCGATATACATAAAGTATGTCGAGCCATTTTTGTTTAAGGAAGTTTTATGATTAACCACAATAGTAATGTGGCAGCTGGGTTTGAAGAGCCAAGCAATGCATTAGTTCCAATGGTCGTTGAGCAAACGTCCAAAGGCGAACGTTCTTATGATATTTTTTCACGTCTTTTAAAAGAGCGTGTCATTTTCTTAACAGGCCAAGTTGAAGATCAAATGGCTAATTTGATCTGTGCTCAGCTTTTGTTTTTAGAGTCAGAAAACCCAGATAAAGACATTTACCTTTATATCAACTCTCCTGGTGGTTCGGTTAGTGCTGGTTTATCTATTTACGATACGATGAACTTTATCAAGCCTGATATTGCGACAGTATGTATGGGTCAAGCTGCAAGTATGGGCGCATTCTTATTGTCAGGTGGTGCTAAAGGCAAACGTCACTGCTTACCTAATTCTCGTGTCATGATTCACCAACCGTTAGGTGGTTTCCAAGGTCAAGCTTCTGATTTTGAAATTCATGCTAAAGAAATTTTATATATTAAAGAAAAATTAAATCGTTTAATGGCTGAGCACTCTGGTCAAGACATTGAAAAAGTGGCTAAAGATACAGATCGTGATAATTTCTTAACGCCAGAAGACGCACTAGAATATGGCTTAATTGACTCAATTCTTACGCGCAGAGATTTAAAGTAAGTTTATTGGTTAACCTACTGGGTTAATACGAAATTATTGACTAACCTTAGGTTAGTCAAGCTAGCAAAGTGAGGTGACTCTATGTCAGAACCTACAGAAAATGACAGTAAGCTACTGTATTGTTCATTTTGCGGCAAGAGCCAGCATGAAGTTAAAAAACTAATTGCGGGTCCTTCTGTATATGTTTGTGATGAGTGCGTTGATTTATGCAATGACATCATTCGCGAAGAAATTAAAGAAATCTCTCCAAAAAGAGATGCAGACTCATTGCCGACACCAAGAGATATTTGTAACCACTTAGATGATTACGTTATCGGACAGAAACACGCTAAAAAAGTATTAAGTGTTGCTGTTTATAATCATTATAAGCGTTTACGTAATGCAGAGTCAGGTAACAGTGACGGCGTTGAACTTGGTAAAAGTAATATATTGCTTATTGGCCCAACGGGTAGTGGTAAAACATTGTTAGCGGAAACGTTAGCTCGATTTTTAGATGTACCATTTACCATGGCTGATGCGACAACATTGACTGAAGCCGGTTATGTTGGTGAAGATGTTGAAAACATTATTCAGAAACTTCTTCAAAAGTGTGACTACGATGTTGAGAAAGCACAACGCGGTATAGTTTACATTGATGAAATAGACAAAATATCACGCAAATCTGATAATCCTTCTATTACTAGAGACGTATCAGGTGAAGGTGTACAACAAGCGCTATTGAAATTAATTGAAGGCACAGTTGCATCAATTCCTCCGCAAGGTGGACGCAAACACCCTCAACAAGAGTTTTTGCAAGTTGATACGTCTAAGATTCTATTTATCTGTGGTGGTGCATTCGCTGGTCTAGATAAAGTTGTTAGCGCTCGCTCAGAAACGGGTACTGCAATTGGTTTTGGTGCAGAAGTTAAGTCGAGTAAAGATGAAACGACACTAACAGAGCATTTCCAAAATGTAGAACCAGAAGATCTAGTTAAATATGGATTAATTCCAGAATTTATAGGCCGTCTACCAGTTGTTGCAACTTTAGGTGAACTAGATTTGGATGCGCTCGTACAAATACTAAGCGAACCTAAAAATGCGCTTACAAAACAGTATGGTGCATTGTTTGATTTAGAAGGTACGGAACTAGAATTTCGAGAAGATGCTTTAAAAGCTATAGCTGCTAAAGCAATGGATAGAAAAACAGGTGCTCGTGGTTTGCGTTCAATTATTGAAGCAACCTTGCTAGATACCATGTATGAACTACCTTCTATGGAAGATGTTTCTAAAGTTGTTATTGACGAATCGGTCATTGCTGGACAGTCAGATCCTATTTTGATTTACGATAATCAAAAGAGCCAAGCATTGCCTGAGTGATAATTAATCAATCGTCTATAAAAAGGAGTCATTTGGCTCCTTTTTTGCTTTCAACAATTGAACTTTTTATCAGTCGCCCCATATACTTAATTATTACTTATAGAATGCAGAGAACTCATTAATATGACGCATGACGCAGAACTTTCAAACATTCCAGTGCTAGCATTAAGGGATGTTGTTGTTTATCCCCACATGGTTATTCCCCTATTTGTTGGTCGGGAAAAGTCTATTGCGTGTCTAGAACAGGCAATGGAAAAGGATAAGAAGATATTTTTAGTTGCGCAACTTGACCCAGCCAATGACGATCCTAAGCCTAAAGATATGTACAAAGTAGGCACGGTAGCAACCATTCTTCAGTTATTGAAACTACCTGACGGCACAGTAAAAGTGTTAGTTGAAGGTAATGTTCGCGGCAAAATATTGCAGTTTACGGAAATCAATGATTTTTTTGAGGCAGAAGTTGAGCCAATTGCTATTGCAATGGCTGACGAACGCGAAGAAGAAGTTTTAATTAGATCTGCAATAAACCAGTTTGAAGGCTACATTAAGCTCAACAAAAAAATACCTCCGGAAGTATTAACTTCGGTAACAGGTATTGATGATGCTGATCGATTAGCAGATACCATGGCATCTCATATGCCACTAAAAGTTGAAGAAAAACAGAAAGCCCTAGAAATTGAAGACGTACATGAGCGTTTAGAATACTTAATGGCGCTTATGGAAGGTGAAATTGATCTACTTCAAGTAGAAAAGAAAATCCGTAGCCGCGTTAAAAAGCAAATGGAAAAAAGCCAGCGCGAATACTATTTGAATGAGCAAATGAAAGCGATTCAAAAAGAATTGGGTGAATCGGAAGAGGGCGTTGATGAATTTGAAGCTTTAGAAGTGAAAATCTCTGAAGCCGGTATGCCGGAAGAAGCTGAACAGAAGACACGTGCAGAACTCAAAAAGTTAAAAATGATGTCTGCTATGTCAGCGGAAGCAACAGTTGTTCGTGGTTATATAGATTGGATGACAGGCGTTCCATGGAAAAAGCGCAGCAAAGTTAAGAAAGACTTAAATAAAGCGCAGGACGTTTTAGACTCTGATCACTTTGGTTTAGATAAAGTAAAAGAGCGTATTTTAGAGTATCTAGCCGTTCAACAAAGAACCAGTAAATTAAAAGGGCCTATTCTTTGTCTAGTGGGACCTCCAGGCGTTGGTAAAACTTCACTAGGCCAATCAATTGCAAAAGCGACAGGACGTAAATACGTTCGTATGGCGCTTGGTGGTGTTCGTGATGAAGCAGAAATTAGAGGCCATCGCAGAACCTACATTGGTTCAATGCCAGGCAAAATAATTCAAAAGATGAGTAAGGTTGGTGTTAAAAACCCATTATTCCTATTGGATGAAATAGACAAAATGAGCTCTGACATGCGCGGTGATCCATCGTCTGCGTTATTAGAAGTATTAGACCCTGAACAAAATGCTGCATTTAACGATCACTACTTAGAAGTTGATTACGACTTGTCAGACATAATGTTTGTTGCGACGTCAAACAGCATGGATATTCCAGGTCCTTTATTAGACCGTATGGAAGTTATTCGTTTGGCGGGTTATACAGAAGATGAAAAACTTAATATTGCAAATCAACATCTTATCAGTAAGCAAATTAAACGAAACGGCCTTAAGGATAGCGAACTAACGCTAGAAGACAGTGCAATAATTGATATTGTTCGTTATTACACAAGAGAAGCGGGTGTTCGTAGTTTAGAACGAGAGATATCAAAAATTTGTCGTAAGGTAGTTACTCAAATCCTAACTAACAAAGATACCAAGAGTGTTGTTGTTAATGGGGATAACCTATCAGAGTATTCTGGTGTGCGTCGTTATGATTACGGCAAAGCAGATGAAGATGACCGTATTGGTCAAGTTACTGGTTTGGCGTGGACTCAGGTTGGCGGTGACTTACTGACAATTGAGTGTGCGACGGTACCAGGTAAAGGTAAACTGGTTTATACAGGCTCTTTAGGCGATGTAATGAAAGAGTCAATTCAAGCTGCTATGACTGTGGTGAAAAGCCGCGCAGAGGGTTTGAGAATAAACGCTGACTTCTCTGAAAAACGTGACATTCATGTGCACGTGCCAGAAGGGGCGACGCCAAAAGATGGTCCAAGTGCTGGTATTGGTATGGTAACGGCTCTTGTTTCTAGCTTAACGGGTAACCCGGTTAAAGCTGACGTGGCAATGACTGGTGAAATCACTTTACGTGGTGAAGTTCTAGCCATTGGTGGTCTAAAAGAAAAGCTTCTTGCGGCCCATCGTGGCGGTATCAAAACTGTTCTAATACCGCATGAAAATGAAAGAGATTTGGAAGAGATACCAGAAAACGTGAAGAAAGACTTAACTATTAAACCCGTTAAGTGGATTGATGAAGTGCTAGATGTCGCATTAAGTCAGCCAATTGAGCGTATTTCGACGGAAAATTGCGCATAAGTGAAGGTTTTTTTGTAAAAATCAAAAAAAAGGCTTTTCAAAACCTCCGACTGTGCTAGTTTATTGGTGCTAGGAGGGTTGGTTAGCCTACCTTCGCTAATAAAAATTGATTTCTAACGTTTATATAAACGGAATGAAAATGAGCCTAATAAAAATAATAAGGGCTCTAATAAATATAAAAACAATATAGGGGATGAAATTGTGAACAAGTCTCAATTAATCGAAAAAATTGCTGAAGGTGCTGACGTATCAAAGGCTTCTGCTGGCCGCGCATTAGACTCATTCATCGAGTCTGTAACAGGCGCTCTTAAAGATGGCGACTCAGTTGCTCTAGTTGGTTTCGGTACTTTTTCAGTACGTGACCGTGCAGCACGCACAGGTCGTAACCCACAAACTGGTGCGACGATTGAAATTGCAGCTGCAAAAGTTCCAGCATTTAAAGCGGGCAAAGCGCTTAAAGACGCGTGTAACTAATTAAAACTTTTTGATGGGGAGCGGTAGTTCAGTTGGTTAGAATACCGGCCTGTCACGCCGGGGGTCGCGAGTTCGAGTCTCGTCCGTTCCGCCAATAAAAAAGTTCAAGCATTAAAGCGCATCTGTTAAGATGCGTTTTTTTTTACAAACCAATTTCAAACTCAGCAAAGAGAAGTAATAATGCTAGATAGAATTAGAGAAGGTTCTCAAGGAATCGCAGCCAAAGTTATTCTTGGCTTGGTGATACTAACTTTTGCCATCAGTGGCATTGGTAGCTACATCAATAGTAAAGCTGATACTGCCGTTAAGTCAGTAAACGGTGTCGAAATCACACAAACTGCATTAGAGGAAGCGTTCCAAAATGAACGTAACCGTATGAAGCAACAATTTGGTGATGTAGTTGAGCAACTAATGGCTGACGAAAGCTACGTTGCTAATTTTAAAGCCGGCATCTTAGACCGTCTAGTTGTTGAAGAGTTACAACGTCAACAAGCCAAAGACCTTGGTATTCGTGTAAGCGACGAACAGATAAAGACAACGATTGTTGAAATGCCAGAGTTTCAACGTAATGGTCAATTTGATAACGAAGTATACTTAGCGCTTCTTCGTCAAGCTGGTTTTACGCCATTACAGTTCCGTGATTATTTACGTCAACAAATGACACGCTCTCAGTACACAGCTTCTTTAATGGGATCTGAATTTGTATTGGATCATGAAAAAGAGCAATACGCATCTCTAAATAATCAAACTCGTACATATTCACAAGCACTTGTATCAAGCAAAAAATTAGAAGCGAGTGTTCAGTTAACTGAAGAAGAAATTCAAGCTTATTACGACAACAACAAGTTTTCATATAAGACTGCGGACAAAGTAGCTATTGAGTACTTATTTATCGATGCAAACGCACTAGCAAACGCAGTAGATGTTAATGAAGAACAGCTAAACGAATATTACCAACAAAATATTGTTGAATTCACACAACAAGAACAACGCAGAATCGCTCACATTCTTGTTGAAGCTGGTGAGAATGCCCAACAAAAGATTGAAGAAGCAAAAGCGAAGCTAGATGCAGGCGAATCTTTTGAATCAGTTGTAAAAGCGTTTTCTGAAGATAGCTTCAGTGCAGAAAATGGCGGCGACTTAGAATGGTTTGAAAAAGGTATTTTTGGTGACGCATTTGATAGTGCGGTATTGTCACTAGAAAAGGCTGGCGATATTTCTGATGTATTTGAGTCTGAGTCTGGTTTTCATATTGTTAAATTAACAGATTATGTAAAAGCAGAAACTACTCCGTTTGAAGAAGTTAAAGAAACGATAGCATCACAACTTCAACAATTAAAAATTGATGAGTTGTATATAGAAGCGCAAACAAAAGTGTCTGAATTAGCTTTTGAAATTCCAGATACACTTGAAGATGCTGCAGAAGTTGCAGGGTTAGAGCTTAAGAGTACAGAGCTTAAAACAGCAAACGAGTTACAAAGTATTTTAGGTTCTCAAATACCAGTATCAAAAGCATTTGATGAGACGTTTATCAGTGAAGGCTTAAATAGTGACTTAATAGAAATTAATGACACTACTTCGTTAGTTCTTCGTGTAACAGATAATCAGCCTGCAAGAATTCAGAAATTAGATGAGATAAAGATTCGCATAGAAGCTGCACTTACACGTGAAAAAGCGGCTGAGCTAGCATCGCAAAAAGCCTTAGAGCTTGCGGAAAGAGTTAAGTCAGGTGAAGCAATTGCAAGTCTAGCTGACAATGCTGTAGTCGTAACAGAGAACACTGACATTGCTCGCTTTGATGCAACGGTTAATGCGAACATTCGTGATGCTGTATTTGAATTGGCAAAACCAGTAAACGGTCAAGCTGAAGTAAGCACAGTAGAAACGTCGAATGGTGACGCTGCGGTTGTATCGCTAACTTCAGTTAATGTTAAGCCTGCTGCTGTTGAAGAGCCAGTTGCAAACCAAGTACTTAATGTAGTTGGTCAACAAGCAATTAAAGCGCTGATAGAAGCAAGTAAGAACAACGCAGATATTGAGTAATTACGAAAGTATCTAAACAAAAAAAGACTCTTCGGAGTCTTTTTTTTTGGTTTAGTTGACCCGTTCTGATTAGGGTTTATTGAATATTTACATATCCAGAGATTTTAATAACTTTTGAGTTTTTGGATGCTTCGGCGTTTCGAATACGTCATCTATGGTACCAGCTTCAATAATTTTTCCTTGGTCCATGATCATAATTCTATCACTCAGATAACGAACCAATGATATTTGGTGTGATATGAGCACATATGTCAGTTGTAATGTCTCTTGTAGCTCTAAAAGCAGATTTATAACCTGAGCCCTTAGTGAAGGGTCTAATGGCGCTAGAGCTTCATCTATTATCACAACTTGAGGGTCTAGAATTAGCGCTCGAGCAATTCCAATTCTTTGAGCTTGTCCGCCAGAAAACATATGAGGGTAATACCCAGCGTGTTCAGGCAACAGACCCACCTTACGTAAAGCATTGTTTATTCGTTCTAATCGTTGCTCTTTATTTAATCGCGTATTAAAAAGTAACGGCTGCTCAAGTTGGTCGCCAATTCGAACTGTAGGATTTAGAGACTTCTGTGAGTCTTGAAAAATCATCCTAATGTTTTGGCAGAAAAACTTAGAGTCGTTCCAATTAATTTCATCATCGCCTAAATATAATTTGCCACCATCGGGTAACTCAGCACCGGCAAGCAGTCTGCCTACCGTACTTTTACCAGAACCGGCTTCGCCAACAATAGCGAGTGTTTCTCCGCGGTGTAAATCAAAGGAAACAGGGCCAATTTCTACAACACGACCTTTTTTAAACCAATTTGATTTATCTTTGTAAATCTTTTTAATTTCTCTGACTGAAAATAGAGGAATGGACTCCATTTACTTTATTTCCTCGATTAAAGGGTAATGACATCGAAACTGCTGACGCTTTATCTTTTGCTGCTCAGGCATTACAACACAGGCTTTTTGAGCATTAGGGCAGCGTGGCCCGAGTCGGCACCCAGCTGGTAGATGTTGTAGCGTAGGGATTGTGCCTTTTAGCGTATATAACCTTTGCTTATTGTGCATATCAACTTTACTAAAGTCGGGTTCACTATCAAACAAGGCCTTTGTATAAGGGTGTTTAGGCGCTGATAATAGTTTTTTAGTGGGCCCACTTTCAATTAATTGACCACAGTACATAACATTTATAGTGTCAGCCCAACTCGTAATCGTATTTAGGTTATGAGTAATGAAAATAACCGCCATATCTTTTAATTGGTTCAAACTCTTAAGTAGTTTTATTACCTGCATAGATGTATTACTTTCTAGTGCGGTTGTAGGCTCATCAGCTATTAGCAACTTTGGCGCTTTGGCAATCGCCATGGCAATCATAATTTTTTGGCAAACACCCTCTGATAACATATGAGGGTAGCTATTAAAAATAGCAACGTGGTCTTTTATTCCTACTTTATGGAGCAGGTTGCTGCACTTTTTAACTCGCTGTTCTTTGTTACCGCCAAACCAACCTGCATAGTCGCTATCAGGAAGTGATTCCTCTAATTGGGAAAATATGTCAGCGGTAGGATCTAGGCATCGACGTGGCTCTTGGTAGATCATGGAGATATTGGAACTGATTATCTTTCGTCGTGCACTATCAGACATTTTATTAAGGTCTTCACCTAAAAAATGCAAACGGTCCGCTGAAACATTCCATCTGTTGTTTAATACACCTACTAAGGCCTTTGCAATTAAACTTTTACCTGATCCTGACTCTCCAATAAGGCCACTAACTTCACCCATTTTCATGGAAAAATTAGCAGACTCCACCGCTCGAACCGCTTCGTCGTTAGTTTGTAATTCTATATTTAAGTTTCGGATATCTAATAAGCGCATAATTACCTACTGTAAACGGCGTTCTTTAAGAGCGCGACGCAATCCATCACCCACTATATTGACTGTTAAAATACATACAAAGAGCAGCAGACCCGGAAGCATAACTGTCCAAGGGCTAAGATAAAATACATCAATACTATCGGCAATCATTGTCCCTAGTTCTGGCTCGGGAGTTTGTGCCCCAATGCCAATAAAACCTAGAACAACAATATCTAAAATTGCAGATGATATGGCCATTGCGCCAAAAATCACCAACCCTTCAACTAAGTTAGGTATCAAAGCATACTTAAATAGTTGAAATTTATTTGCGCCATCAAGGCGATACGCAATAACAAAGTCTTTATTTAATAAGTCTGCCACTTCTGTGCGTACGTGGTGTATAAATTGAGGCAACATTGCTAATACAACGGCCCAAAAGGTGTTTGCGATACCAGGCCCCAGAATTGCAACAATAACAATAGCAATAAGCAATGACGGCATAATCAATGCGATATCAAGTATATGATTAAGTGCACTTGCTCTTATACCTTTGCTAAAGCCGGCTAGGGTACCAATGAACAACCCAATAGTAAGCGCTAACACGACCGCAATTATCGCCAAACCAAAAGAGTAACTAATACCACTTAATACACGAGACAGGATATCTCTACCCAGTGCGTCAGTGCCAAATAAGTAATTTATTTGACCATCCAAAGCCCATGCTGGGGGAACTAGCAATGCTTCTGGGTGTTGTTCATACGGAGAATAAGGGGCCAACAATGGACCAAAAATTGACAGTATGAACATGACGATGAAAATCCAAAACGCAACAAGCGCAAAGTGATTCCGTTCAAATAAACTCCAAAGCTGTTTTAATGGAGAGTAATTGCTAGGCGAAGAAAAAAATCTAAATTTTGCCATGACCATGCCTTCTCGCCAGTGGATCAAAAATCATGTACACCACATCAAATAATATTGTGGCTACAAAAACCATGCCTGATAAAACCATTAAGCCACCTTGTATGGCGGGGTAATCTCGTTGGTGTATAGCGTCTACTAACCAAAGGCCAATGCCTGGCCACGAAAATATAACTTCGGTAACCATCGCTAGTGTTATTAGAGTACCAAAATGAATACCTAACATTTGAATCACGGGTAATAAGCCATTTCTTAAGGCATGTCTCTTTAATACTTGGAAGTCGCTTAAGCCTTTGGCTTTTGCAGCCTTAACATAACTCGTATCTAAGACATTGTGCATTGATTGTCGTGTTGTTCTGATTAAAACGGTTGTTGGGTAAGCAGCTAGAACAAATGTTGGCATAATAAGGTGCGTGAGTGCATCAAACATTGCTTCCGCTTTATACGTGACTTCTGACATTAAAATATCAATAAGAATAAAACCTGTAGACACAGGGATGTCATAAATTAGACTCAAACGACCAGATACCGGAAACCAGCCTAGATTAATTGAAAATACCAGGATCATTATAAGTGCGAGCCAAAAGATAGGCATAGAAAAGCCGATTAATGACAACGCCAGTATAGGTTTATCTAGCCAAGGGCGATCTGGATTAGACGCGAGGATGCCAAGGGGAATGGCGACAATAAAACTATATAAGAGTGCGTACATAGCAAGTTCGATGGTGGCAGGTAATGCGGTAAACACTTGTTCAAAGATACTGGTGTTGGTTATGAAAGAAACGCCCCAATCGCCGTGAACTAAGCGCTCTATATAAGAAAAATACTGGAAAACGACATTACTATCTAAACGATACTCTTCTATTAAAATTTGATGTAGTTCGGTAGATATAGCTTGGTTTCCAGTCATGTTTGTTAACACATCACCCGGAAATAAATAGTTTAGTGAAAAGGCGAATACGGTTACACCAAAAGTAACAAATACCAACAAGTAAAATTTCCGTAATACATAATTCAACATTACGGTTTACCTTTTTGGGTTGCGGAAAAGTCAATGCCGCCGTAGGGGTTTATATTTACATTACTTATGTATTTATGTTGCACCTTATGTCTTGTTGCGTGCGCTATAGGTACTAGCGGAACTTGGTCTCTAATTACATTTTCAGCGTTGGTATAAAATACTTTTCTTTGAGCTTGATCAGCTGTAGATAAAGCCCGTTTAACATTGCGGTCAAATTCGTTGTTACACCATGCACTTCTATTTGAACCAGACATAGCCGCAGCACAACTTAATAGAGGTCTATAAAAATTATCTGGATCTGAATTGTCAGCCAACCAACCAATCAATACCGAGTCATGCTCCCCATTAGCCAATTTCTTTCTGAATGTGCCCCAGTCATAGGTCACAATATTGGCTTTAATGTTTAACTCTTTTAAACTTTGTTGAAGAATCTCCGCCATTTTACTGGCATTTGGATTATAAACACGTTGCACGGGCATGGCCCAAATATCCATTTCAAACCCATCAGGAAATCCAGCTTCAACTAATAATGCTTTTGCTTTCTCTAAATTGTATTGGCTTACATAAGAGTCAGCATTATAAGCCCAAGAGGTTGGTGGTAGTAAACTTGTAGCTGGTTGAGCCAAACCAAAATAAACAGCATCAATAATTGCGCTCTGGTCTACTGCATATGATAGGGCTTTTCTAACTTGTGGATTATGAAAAGGTGGAACTTCGGTATTAAATGCCCAATAACTCACATTCATTGAGGTACTGTCTTTAATATCTATATCGCTGCGCTTTTCTAAAAATCCCACATCTGAAGCGGAAGGATAACCCAGCACATCGCACTCTTTGGTTAATAGTTTTGCTAAACGAGTGGAATTATCTGGTGTGATATCAAAAATGATTTGTTCTAAATTTGACTCTGGTTGCCAGTAGTCCTCATTTTTTGCGTATCGAATATAATGATCTCTCTTATATTCTTTAAATTTGAATGGACCACTGCCAATTGGCATCTGATCGATTTGTTCTTTGTGGTTTTCATTAATTAACTGCTCGCCATATTCTGCAGAAAGAATAACGGCAAAGTCAGTGGCCATATTAGCCAGGAACGAAGCTTGAGGATCAACCAACCTAAACTCTATTGTTAAATCGTCTACGACAATTATCTGCTCAATTAATTGGGATAAGCCAATTCCTTCAAAAAAGGGATATTGACCGCCACTCACTTCGTGAAATGGGTGGTCGGAATGCAGTATCCTTGAAAAAGTAAAAAGTATGTCCGAGCTGTTTAAGTCACGCGTAGGAGTAAAGTAGTCGGTGGTATGAAATTTAATCCCTTTTCGTAGATAAAAGCGATACCGCATAGCGTCACTAGACACAATAACTTTGCGGGCTATATCAGAGACTACCTGACCTGAATCAGAGTCTATTTTAACTAAACGATTATAAATTTGCTGTGATACGGCGTCGATAGTCGTACCGCTGGTGACCAACTGCGGGTTAAATGATTCTGGAGAGCCTTCACTACAATACAGCAGGGTTTTAGATGCTAACCCAGAGTCTTGTTGAATATCACAAGCCGCTATGCTTGATACTCCAAGCATAATTAAGCAGCTGTTTAGTAAGCTTTTAATCTTCGCCATTACTGTCCAACAGATTGTACTTCTTTAAATAGCCACGTAACTGATGATAAGTCACACCAAGTTGTTCAGCAGATTTTTTTTGATTGTAATGACAATTAGCGAGTGCTTTTTTTATCAAATTTATCTCAAACTCCTGGCTGGCCAGTTTAAAGTCTAACGGAAAGGTAGGCTCTAATTCTAAAGGAGTACTGGTTTGATTGACAGAAGCATTTACTAAATCATGACTAGAAGTTGCAACCACCGCTGGGCTAAAGACCACGTCGGACTGTCTATCTTGAGTTTTTACACGTTGTTTAGGTCTATAAGGACTGTCAAAAGGGTCAATCACAATGTCGTGTACTGGAACGTGAGGGTTGGCCGCACGATAAACACTTCGCTCAACAACATTTTTTAGCTCCCTTACATTTCCTGGCCAATGATACTCCATTAAAAACTCTTTAGCTTTTCTTGAAAACCCGCTAAAAAGCTCCCAACCAAGTTCTTTTACCATCGATATTGCAAAATGTTCAGCAAGGATCATTATATCCTCTCGACGTTCTCTCAGAGGAGGGAGCGTAATAACATCAAATGCCAGTCGGTCTAATAAATCTGATCTAAACTCACCAGCTTCAGCAAGCGCCGGTAAGTCTTCATTTGTTGCACAGACTAATCGAGTATCAACCTTAACGGTTTTTGAACCACCAACGCGCTCAAACTCTCCATACTCAATAACTCTTAATAATTTTTCTTGAACTAACCCTGAAGTATTTGCAAGCTCATCTAAAAAAAGTGTACCGCTATTTGCTCGCTCAAATCGCCCTTCATGGCGCTTGCCAGCTCCTGTAAAGGCACCGGATTCATGGCCAAATAATTCACTTTCAAGAAGGTTTTCATTTAATGCCGCACAATTAAGGGTAACGTAGTTCTGATCCCATCGGCTAGAAAGGTAGTGCAGTCGAGCTGCAATAAGCTCTTTACCCGTTCCTCGCTCGCCAATTATTAATACGGGCTTATTTAAGGACGCCAACTGTGAAACTTGCTCTAGTACTTCTAAAAACGAGTTTGCTTGGCCAATGAGGTTATCTTTCTTCCTAAAATGATTCATAGTTTCAACAGTTGGTTAAAATGACTAATTAGTAGTGTATTTTATATTCACTAAAACTAAAAGAACTGATTGAATAAAAATTAAACTTATATAAAACAGGTGTTTAAGTTGTTTTTAAAAACTGGCAAGATACCTGAATGTATTATCGCAACGTGACATTAGGTTACTGTTTACAGAACGGGAACGTTCAAACAACCAACATAGAGGTAAGTATTATGGGAATTTTTTCACGCTTTGCGGATATTGTGAATGCAAACATTAATTCATTGCTTGATAAGGCGGAAGATCCAGAAAAAATGGTTCGCCTAATTATTCAAGAAATGGAAGATACTTTAGTTGAGGTTCGTTCATCGTCAGCAAGAACCTTAGCGGATAAAAAAGATGTGGTTCGAATTATTGAACGATTAAAAGCAGAAGCTTCGGATTGGCAGAATAAAGCTGAGCTTGCGCTTTCTAAAGATAGAGAAGACTTGGCGCGTCAAGCGTTAGCTGAAAAGCAAAAAAGCGAAGAGCAAGTGGAAGCTTATGATAAAGACTTGTCTGCTCTTGATGATCAAGTTAGCCGTCTTCAAGATGAAATTGGTCAATTACAAGCTAAGTTAGAAGATGCAAAAGCTCGTCAGAAAACAATTTTGATGCGCGGTAAAACAGCTTCTTCAAGATTAGATGTGAAAAGCAAGCTAAGTAACGGCAAGCTAAATGATGCGCTTTCTCGATTTGAACAGTACGAACGTAAAATTGATAGCATTGAAGCTGAAGCTGAGTCTTACGACTTAGGCAACAAAACTTTAGCGGATGAATTTGCTGAATTAGAGTCATCAGAAAAAGTGGATAGTGAACTTGAAGCACTAAAAGCAAAATTAAAGTCGAACAAAAAAGAAAGTTAATTAAATAGGCCAAGGAGAACAATATGGACGATGTAGTAGGAATTTTAGTAGCGCCTATAATTATATTCATGATTTTTGTGGCGCCAATCTGGTTGATTATGCATTACCGTAGTAAAAAGCAAGTTAGCCAAGGATTAAACGAAAGAGAGATTCAAGAGCTATACGACTTAGCGCATAAGGCTGAGTCGTTGGGAGAGCGAGTTAAAACTCTAGAGTCTATATTAGATGTTGAAGCGCCAGGATGGCGTGGACAACCTCGTTAAAAGATGAAGAGGTTTATTATGACAAAGCAAACAACTAAAAAGTTACAACGTATACCGAGTAAAGGCAAAGTAGCAGGCGTGTGTGCTGGTTTGGCAGAGTTCTCAGGAATTGAAACTTGGCTAATAAGAGTTATCTGGTTCAGTGGCATTATCTTTTCAGGCGGCTTTTTTATCGTCGCTTATATCGCCGCTTGGTTTATTTTGGATAAGGATGTAACAGAAAGTCCAACAAAAGGGAGCTTTTCCTCACAAACCAAGCCGTGGGCTACTTTTGAGCAGGAAATTGACCAAGCTGTTCATGTAAAACGCAATGTATATCAGGCTGGAGAACCACCAGTGAAAGCGTTTAGAGATATTAAAAGACAGTTTGATGGCATTGAAGCGCGTATTAGAGGAATGGAAACCTACGTTACGTCGAACGAATACACGTTAAAACGTGAAATTAATAAACTTTAAATAAATACCTACTATTTACATATTGTTCTTTAATTTCTAAAGCCGCTTAAATGCGGCTTTTTGCTGTTTGTTGCTGTTGTTTGGAATGTAAATTTTGATTTACATTCGGTTTGCACTTAATAGTACATTTAGATTATTAACTCTAACAAAATTTATGCAAAGTCTCTCTCAAATGACTCATTAGTAATGTCATGCCTTTTAAGAAGAGTACTTTATGAATATTAATAACAACAAGAATAAAGCTCCACATCCAGACACACTTTGCATCCACGCGGGCAAAGAAAAAGGAGCCTATCACGGCGCATTAACCAGTCCACTATTTCAAACGTCTACCTTTGTATTTGAAAATGCAGCGCAAGGTGCTGCTAGATTCGCAGGTGAAGAGCCTGGATATATTTATACTCGATTAGGCAACCCTACAACCCGTGAGCTTGAAGTAAAAATGGCTGCGCTAGAGAAAATGGAAGACGCCGCAGCGACCGCAACCGGAATGGCCGCTGTTTCAGGTGCGTTATTGAGCTTTTTAGAAGCGGGCGATCACATCATTGCCTGTAAGGCTATTTATGGCTGTTCATTTGCGTTACTAAATCATCAGTTGCCTAAGTGGGGCATTGAAGTGACCTTTATTGATATGGACAACATCGAAGAGTTTAATCAAGCGCTAAAGCCAAATACAAAGATGGTATTTGCTGAGACACCAATTAACCCAAATCTCAGGGTACTTGATTTAGAAATGTTCGGTAATTTTTGTCAGAAACATAATTTAATATCCGTTATCGACAATACGTTCATGTCTCCGCTGTTACAGTGCCCGGCTGATTTTGGCATTGATATCGTTATTCATAGCGCCACAAAATACCTAAATGGCCACGGTGATGTTATTGCTGGAATAATCGTTTCTTCGGCAGAAAAGATAGAAACTATCAAGTTAACTATCCTAAAAGACGTTGGCGGCACGATGAGTCCACATGATGCGTGGTTAATTCTACGTGGATTAAAAACACTTTCTGTTAGAATGGCTAGGCATTGTGAGTCAGCTCAAACCGTTGCAGAGTATTTAGAAATGCATCCGTTGGTTTCAAAAGTCTATTACCCTGGTTTACCATCACACCAAGGTCACCAATTTATTGGTAAACAAATGAAAGGGGCAGGTGGCGTTGTTGGCTTTGAATTAGAAGGCTCAGTTGAAGAAGGACAAGCGTTCATAGATGCAATGCAGTTATTTTCTATTGCGGTGAGTTTAGGTGACGCTGAGTCATTAATTCAGCACCCTGCGTCAATGACACACTCACCCTATACTCCGGAAGAACGTTTATCAGCCGGAATTAGCGATGGACTTATTCGTATATCGGTAGGTCTGGAAAATGTAAATGATTTAATAGCTGATCTAAAGCAAGCGTTTGACTATATACTTGCATTAAGATCAGATTCAGTAAGTACAGCAGTAAGCTGGAGGTAAGGCAACATGGCTAAACAGTCGACATACAGTTCAAAGCAGTCTGACGCAAATGGTATTATTCATTGGAGTGACGATGAAAACCAAGTTTGGAGCGAATTGATCGAACGCCAACTAGACGTAATTAAAGGCAAGGCTTGTGATGAGTACTTTGAAGGCCTAGAGAAACTCGACATGCCAAAAGATCGAGTACCGCAACTTGGCGAAATAAGTGAAGTTTTGCTAGATACAACCGGTTGGCAGTGTGCGGAAGTTCCTGCATTAATAAACTTTGAGTCGTTTTTTAAATTATTAGCAGATAAGAAATTCCCAACGGCTTCGTTTATAAGACGCAGAGAGCATTTTGATTATTTGCAGGAGCCTGATATTTTTCATGAAATATTTGGTCACTGTGCAATGTTAACAAACCCTGCATTTTCTGAGTTTACTCATACTTACGGTAAGTTAGGTTTAGCTGCGACCAAAGAAGAGCGCGTTTATTTAGCTCGCCTATATTGGTTTACTGTAGAATTTGGTTTGATGAAACAAAATGACGAACTTCGCATTTATGGTGGTGGTATTTTATCCTCACCAGGGGAAACGGAGTACGCCTTTAATTCAGATATTCCTGAGCGTAATACTATGAATGTTATTGACGCATTCAGAACGCCTTACCGTATAGACATTATGCAACCTAAATATTATGTCATTGACGGCATCGAGCAATTATTTGAAATATCTCAAATGGACTTGATGGGCATGGTGAGAGATGCGATGAAATTAGGTTTATATCCACCTACTTTTCCGCCAAAAAACGTTGCTTAACAGTGTAATACGCGTTTATAAAACAAACGTTTAAATCACTATTTAAAGAGGCACTTGATTGTGCCTTTTTTGATCCCTCAAGGTGTAAATAATTGTTGCCAACGTGGCGCTTTTGTATTTACAATTGCAAACTTACAAGAACACTTTCAGTTTTCATACTCGGAGCAATGATGCGGTTACAAATTGCCTGCCAAGACCGAATGGGCTTAGCGAAAGAAGTACTTAATATTCTCGTTGATCACGATATTGATTTGCGAGGCATTGAGTTTGATAAAGTCAGTAAGTGTCTTTATGTCGCGTTTCCAAAAATAGACTTTGAAGCGTTTCAACAAGTCATGGCCGCGATTCGACGAGTTGATGGCATCACGGATGTTAAAACCACTAACTTTTTACCTTATGAACGCGAACATAATGAATTGGTGACGTTGTTAAGAATATTACCTGACGGCGTTATTTCAATAGATAGCAAAGGTCAAATTGTAACTGCAAACCAAGCTTCGTTGGTGGATCTTGGCGTATCTGAATCAGACATTATTGGTCAGCCAATTCAAAGTATTCTAAAAGGGTTTAACTTTGTAAAATGGCTTGATGCTAAAGAAGTAACCGGCCAAACATTAAAGCTTACCGGCAATAATGAAGAGTTTGTAACAGATATTCTTCCTATTAACGTGACCGATGAAGACGGCAACGTGCAGTTAGCTGGCGCTGTTGTTAACTTAAAATCTCATAGTCGTTTAGGCCAACAAATAAATGCCTTTAGAGATGACAACAACGAGTCGTTTAATGATATTTTGGCAAATAGCACAAGTATGCGAAGAGTCATTCGTGAAGCGAAAAAAATGTCTCAACTTGATGCGCCAGTATTATTACAAGGCGAAACAGGCACTGGCAAAGAACTTCTAGCTAGAGCCTGCCATGACGCAAGTGCTCGCAGTGAACATCCATTTATTGCACTAAGTTGCGCATCTTTACCTGACAACGTCGCTGAGTCAGAGTTATTTGGATTTAGCGGAGACGCTTTTGATACACAAGATACATCAGGTAAAAGAGGTATTTTTGAGCAGGCTAATGGCGGCACTGTATTCTTAGATGAAGTAAGTGAAATGTCATCTGAAATGCAAACCAAGTTACTTCGTTTTTTACAAGATGGCACCTTTAGAAGAGTAGCTGAAGAGCAAGAAGTAAAAGTAGACGTTCGTGTTATCTGTTCTACCCAAAAAGATTTATCAAATATGGTGCAAGAGGGCGAGTTTAGAGAAGACTTGTATTATCGCTTAAATGTTTTGAGCATCACCATTCCACCACTTCGTGAACGAAGAATGGACATTAACCCGCTCGCTAATCACTTTATTCAGAAATTTGCCACAGAGCTTGGCAAACGCGCCCCTACGTTATCTAAAAATTGCTCTGAGTATATTCAAGGTTACCCTTGGCCTGGTAATACGCGCCAACTGGAAAACAGCCTGTATCGTGCAATTAGTATTTCTGAGAACGACATACTAGAGCAGCAAGACTTAGAACTACCTTGTTACAGCAATGAATTTGGTTATTTAGATGAAGGGTTTGAGGGCAGTTTAGATCAAGCTGTAAAACGATTTGAAGCAAGTTTATTAAGAAAGCTTTACCCGGCTTATCCAAGCTCACGACAATTAGCCAAAAAATTAGGCCTAAGCCATACCGCCATTGCAAACAAACTACGTGATTACGGCATTAATAAAAAAAGCACGAAGGTATAACTATGAAATTATTTGGATACTGGCGATCATCAGCGGCATACAGAGTAAGAATCGCTTTAAATTTAAAGAAGATAGACTGCGAATTAATTAGCATACACTTAGTTAAAGATGGTGGTCAGCAACACTCACAAAGCTATAAAGAATTAAATCCTAATGAGTTAGTGCCAACGTTAGTTGATGGTGAAATGTCACTAAACCAGTCAATGGCGATATTAGATTACCTAGAACAAAAATACCCTGAGGTTGCTCTCTTGCCAAAAGGCCTAGAGGACAATGTAAAAGCAAAAGCGTTAGCTTACGATATAGCCTGTGACATTCATCCGCTAAATAACCTTAGAGTATTAAGTTATTTAAGCAATGAGTTAAACCAAGAAGACGCTATTAAAAAGCAGTGGTATCAACACTGGGTTATTGTAGGTTTTAAGGCGCTTGAAGCTTCTTTGGCTAAGACAAAAGGACTGTTTTGTTATGGCGATGAAATTAGCTGGGCCGATATCTGTTTGATTCCACAAGTGTATAACGCAGAGCGCTTTAATGTTGATATGAGCCAATTTCCAAACATAATGGAAGTAACAAACCGTTGCAGGGCGCTACCAGAGTTTTGGGCTGCGGCACCAGAACAGCAGGCTGACGCAACTTAACCAACTGATAAATATATTTTTATTTGTTTTTTTAGTAACCAGAGTGACGGTATATTTATATTGCCTTACTTTGAGTTTATGGTAGTTTAATGCGGTATTTTGTGACTGAGGAGAAAGGCCTTGATCAACATATTATTAGTTGATGATCACGAGTTAGTTCGTACTGGTATCAGACGTATATTAGAAGACGTACGCGGCATGAAAGTGATTGGTGAAGAAGAATCAGGCGAAGCTGCGTTTCAGTTTTGTCGTTCTAATGAGCCTGATATCGTATTGATGGACATGAACATGCCAGGCATAGGTGGTATTGAGGCGACAAAGAAGATTTCTCGCTACTGTCCCGACGTAAAAGTGATTATTTTAACCATGTATGCAGAAGACCCTTTCCCAACAAAGGTAATGCAGAATGGTGCTCAAGGTTTTTTAGCTAAAACGACTTCTCCGGATGATCTTGTTAATGCTATAAAACAGGTTAATGTTGGCCAACGATTTATTTCTGCCGAAATAGCCCAACAAATGGCGTTAAGCCAATTTAATGGTGTTGATTCAGATAAACCTTTTGATGCTCTCAGTGAGCGTGAACTTCAAATCATGATGATGATCACCAAAGGTGAAAAAGTACAAGATATTGCCACTCAACTTAATTTAAGCTCAAAAACGGTTAATAGTTATCGTTATAGAATGTTTGAAAAGCTGAATGTCTGTAACGACGTTGAGTTGACTCATCTTGCTATTCGTCACGGCATGCTTGATATGGAAAAACTGTAATTCTAAATTATGTCTGCCGACAAATTCGACTCTTCTAAGTTTTTAAAACATGTAACCACCGAGCCTGGCGTCTATCGTATGTTTGACGCTGGTGCGACGGTTATTTATGTTGGTAAAGCAAAAAACCTAAAAAACCGTTTATCTAGCTATTTCCAGAAGAACGTATCCAGTGTTAAAACGCAAGCGCTGGTGGCTCAGATTTGTAATATTGAAGTTACCGTTACAGAAACTGAAACAGAAGCGTTAATTTTAGAAAACAATCTAATAAAAGAGTATCTCCCCAAATACAATATTCTTTTGCGTGATGATAAATCTTATCCTTACATTTTAATTACTGATCATAAGCATCCAAGACTCACTATGCATCGTGGTAAAAAGCGAAATAAAGGCCACTACTTTGGGCCTTTTCCTAGCGCCGGTGCAGTTTGGCAAAGCTTAAGGATCATGCAAAAAATATTTCCGGTTAGGCAATGTGAAGATGGGTTTTATAAAGTTCGAAGTCGTCCATGCCTTCAGCATCAATTAAAAAGGTGTTCCGCTCCTTGTGTGGAAGGTTTTGTTACGGACGAGCAGTATCAAGAGCAAGTTGAGTTGGTTAAAAAGTTTCTTACTGGTAAAAGCCAAGATGTTATCGACTTGCTGATAAATAAAATGGAAGTTGCCAGCGAAAAGCTTCATTTTGAAGATGCCGGTTTTTACCGAGATCAAATATTCGCACTGCGTAAAGTCACAGAGCAACAAAATGTAAGCGGTACTATCGATGAAATAGATGTTTTAGCCTTCTCTAGTGATAAAGGCTTAGCCTCAATGCATGTTTTGTATATTCGAGACCAAAAAGTATTAGGCAGTAAAAACTTTTCTCCAACAGTTCCAGCAAATTCAGAGCCAAGCGAAATTGTCACTTCGTTTATTAGTCAGTTTTACTTAAACGGTGTTGGTGGCCAAAATATACCTAAAACCATCATTGTCCCGCCAGAAACAGAAGAGCTTGAAGAGCTGGCAGCTGCGATTGGCCAAGTACGAAGTGCAAAGGTAGAGTTGGTTAAACCTCAACGAGGTGAAAAGTTTAAGTATTACCAACTGGCACAAAAAAACGCAGATATTGATTTAGCTACTAAGCTATCAGATGGCCGTGCGATAAGTAGCAAGTACAAAGAGTTATGCGAAGTATTGAAAGTGCCTAAAATCGAAAGGATGGAATGTTTTGATATTAGTCACACATTTGGTGAGTATCCTATAGCATCTTGTGTTGTTTTTGGTCCAGAAGGTCCAACTAAGTCGGCTTATCGTCGCTATAACGTTAAAGGTGTAAAGGGTGGCGATGACTACGGTGCCATGGAGTTTGCGCTTAATAAGCGATACAAGAACGTAGAATCCGCTGAAAATGTACCTGACGTATTGTTTATTGATGGCGGCAAAGGGCAACTGAATAAAGCGGAAGCGTTTTTTTCTGACTGGCCTTTAGAAAAGTCTCCAATTATTGCAGGCATTGCAAAAGGAGAGGGCAGAAAGGCAGGATTAGAAATTTTGTATTTAAATGGTGGTGAAATAGAAATTGATTTACCACCAACCTCCTTGGCCCTGCATTTGATTCAACATATCCGAGACGAGTCTCACAGATTCGCAATAACAGGCCATAGAAATAAGCGCAATAAAGCAAAAACGCAGTCTGTTTTGCAAGATATGCCTGGAGTAGGTGCAAAACGACGACAAGCTCTGCTTAAAAATTTTGGTGGTCTACAAGGCGTTATGGCAGCCAAAGCAGAAGACTTTGCTAAAGTTCCTGGTATTAGTAAACAATTAGCAGAAGACTTGCATGCGTTCTTGCATGACAAGGATTAAATAGGCATCATCTACACTATCTCCTCCAAAACAATAATGTAGTAAAATTTTTATGTGGAATATTCCAAATATTTTAACGTCTTTTCGTATCTTTTTAATTCCGGTAATGGTGTATTTTTACTATTTACCTGCAGATGTTTATGAGTGGAAATACTTTGCTACGGCCTTTATTTTTTGGTTTGCTGCAATAACTGATGCTCTTGATGGATATTTAGCAAGAAAACTAGATCAATCTACTCCGTTTGGTGCGTTTTTTGATCCCGTGGCAGATAAGGTGATGGTTGCTGTCGCGTTTATTGTTGCTGTGGATGATTACACTAATGCTTGGGTTGCTGTGCCTGCAATGATTATTGTTGGGCGCGAAATTGTTATTTCTGCGCTTCGTGAATGGATGGCTCAAATGGGACACAGCGGTGATGTGTCTGTATCTATGGTAGGAAAATTCAAAACCGCTGCTCAAATGTTAGCCTTGATTGGTTTGTTATGGCACCCAAATGAGTATTGGGTGTTTGAAGGTTGGTTGTTAGGTCCGCTGTTAGATTATGCAACGTGGTTCTTTTTATATACAGCTACGTTACTAACGGTTTGGTCGCTATTTATTTACTTTAAAGCAGCCTGGCCATTCATTTCTGGCAAAAAAGACTGATTTTTGAGCGTGTCAGCTAAAAAAACAGCAAACGACACTAAAATGTCATTTTTATTGCAATTAGCGGTTGACTACAAACAATCAAAATGTAGAATGCGTTTCCGTTGTCAGCGATGATAACAAACAGAAGTCTAGGAAGACATTTGTGAAGTGCGCGAGTGTAGCTCAGCTGGTAGAGCGCAACCTTGCCAAGGTTGAGGTCACGAGTTCGAACCTCGTTACTCGCTCCAAACAAATGTAGTCAAGCAATAGCTTGGCGGGTTGGCAGAGTGGCTATGCAGCGGATTGCAAATCCGTGGACCTCGGTTCGACTCCGGGACCCGCCTCCATGATTTCGAAATAGTGTCGCCCGGGTGGTGAAATTGGTAGACACAAGGGATTTAAAATCCCTCGCTTAACAAAGCGTGCCGGTTCAAGTCCGGCCCCGGGCACCATTTACTGCTTAGCAGTAAGGTTAGATGAAACATACCAGGATCATCTGATTATCTAAATTACACGAAAGTGTATGTGACGCGAGTGTAGCTCAGCTGGTAGAGCGCAACCTTGCCAAGGTTGAGGTCACGAGTTCGAGCCTCGTTACTCGCTCCAATTTAGATTGGTGTAAGATACAGTGTTAGTGATACAAGTATGAAAGATGAATAAGGCTTATTGGTTTTATTAATCGGACAGAACGTAATGTGACGCGAGTGTAGCTCAGCTGGTAGAGCGCAACCTTGCCAAGGTTGAGGTCACGAGTTCGAGCCTCGTTACTCGCTCCAAATTTTGAAGCTAGAAATAGCTTAAGTAGAGTACCAACTTTACTATAAAAATACCCCCGATGCCCGGGTGGTGAAATTGGTAGACACAAGGGATTTAAAATCCCTCGCTTAACAAAGCGTGCCGGTTCAAGTCCGGCCCCGGGCACCATTTACTGCTTAGCAGTAACGTTAGATGAAACATACCAGGGTCATCTAATTGTATAAGTTACACGAAAGTGTATGTGACGCGAGTATAGCTCAGCTGGTAGAGCGCAACCTTGCCAAGGTTGAGGTCACGAGTTCGAGCCTCGTTACTCGCTCCAATTCTTATCTAAAGAAAAAGCCCACAAAGTAAAGCCTTCAAAAAGAATATAAAAACACAAAGTTTTAAAAACAAAGCTTAAAAATTTCAAATTTCAGAAACAAAAACTATCAGAAACAAAACCTCCTAGAAAAAACATTCTTAAAAATAAAAACATTCAAGCAAAAACTCCTCTTAAAACGTTTTTAATATTTCAGATAATCTAAATCTAAATCAAAATCTAAGTCTAAGTCTAAGTCTAAGTCTAAGTCTGGTTGTTGGGTTTGATTGCGCTAGACAGAACGCCAGCGCAAGTTGTGGGAGTATTACTCTCTAGAGACAGATAAAAAGTTTGTTTAGTAGGGCATTCCTTGCCTTCTTGTTATTTTCAGTCATGTGGTTTAATGCTGTCGCGACTAATGCTTTGGCTGCTGCTTTGGTAGGCAGCGCTACCACCAAACCCAACTTCACTGCTTCGAATGTGCAAATCGCGTTGTGGGAACGGGATTTCAATGTTGTTTTCGCGTAACGCGTCGTCTATGGCCCACAAGTAATCAGACATCAGTGCAGTAGGGCGTTTAACTTGTTCATGCGACACCCAAACCCCAAGAGTAAAATTAATAGCACTGTCGCCAAAGCCTGTCATCCAAACTATGGGTTGTCTGCCTGGAACTGATAATGTGTAATTAACGGCTTTAGCAGCCTCTAGAGCCGCCTTTTTAACAACTTCTTTGTCAGAGCCATAAGCAACACTAAAAGGGATCCTGAAGCGTCTCACATTGTCTGCAAGTGTCCAGTTGGTAACAATACCTGACACTAAATCCGCGTTAGGAATTAAAATATCAATATTGTCGTTGGTTCTTACTAAAGTGGCTCGCATATTAATTTCTATTACTTCGCCAACCAAACCTGAACTAATCTCAATAAAATCGCCTACCTTTAAGCTTCGCTCAAACATGATCATTAAGCCGGAAACAAAGTTATTCACCATTCCTTGCAGGCCTAAACCAATACCAATACCTAGCGCACTGGCCATTATCGCCAGCTCAGTTACCTTGAAGCCAAGCATAGTAAGGGCAATAATAAAGCCGACAAACAGAATTAAGTAGTGAATGATCCGGCTTATAATATAAAGATGATGATGGCTTGTATTACCTTGTTGTCGGGCAAGTCTGTTAAAGCCAGCCTGAAGCACCTTGCTGACAACAGCAGTAATGACCAGCACCACAAAAAATGAAATTAATTGCCCTAGTTTTAAACTAAAATCCCCAACTTTAAACAGTTGAACATCTAACCACGCTGCATCAATCATTTGCTTTTCCTATAACCAGTTTTTCTTTTTGAATAGCCCAATCAAACCAACGGCGATAGTGAGCATGACGCCAATCAAAATAAAGTATCCGTTTTCAACCTTGAGTTCGGGAATATAGTCAAAATTCATCCCATACAGTCCAGCTAAAAAGCTAAGCGGAACAAATACCGCGGTAATGACAGTTAAAACCCGCATCGTTGCATTTAGTTGGTGAGAGGTTACAGAAAGGTAACCATCAACAAGATCGCCACAAATATCGTAGTAAAGTTGAGACAAGCTTAATAGCCTATCCAAACGCTCGTTTAGGTCGTTAATTGTGTGAGTCTCTTTGTTGGTTATAAGCTGAGTATCTTCATCATCTATGTAAGACGCCAATGCTTTACCAATATTTACATGGTAGCTAAAGGCACGACGAAGCTTTACCAGCCTAGACCGATAAGTTGTTATATCTCGCATTAACGAGTCTGAACCTTTGTTTTGAAACTGATCTTCCAAATTCTCTAGTTCTGTCTCAAAATCTAAAAGTTCAGTTAAATAGAGGCCACAACTGTGATGAAATATTCTGGTCGCTAAATGAATAGGGCTTCGTTTTAAGTATTTTGCTCCGCCTTCAGTGAACATTGCATTGATGGCCGTCGACTCTTTTTCATGACGCGAAATGAAAATACGTTCGCCAATAAAAAAGCTAATTTGTAGGTGCTCGAAGATTAACCCTGGCTGAGTTTTATAAATGCCACGATACAACAAGAACAAATAATCTTTGAATAACTCTATTTTAGGCGGGTGTCGGTCTCTTTGAGCATCGGTAATAGCCAACGTATGACACCCTAAACTCGTTAGAAGTTTAGCTTCAGACTTTTGTTCCTCTCCCGTCAAATCAATCCAAATGGAACAGGTTGTATCAGACTTCCACTGTTCTACTAGTTCAGAGCCGCCAAATAGTGTGTTTCCATTGGCATCCAACAACATACAATTAATCATTAATAGAATTCCCAAATATTACCGTAGAGTTACGATATTTTTGTCGTTATAGCAGTAGTTTAGCCTAAGTAAAACAAAAGTTTTTATGCAACTAATTTTGCTAGCAGCCTAATCAGCTTGCTATTTTTAATAGGCCTGAAGCATTAATCAAAAAATAACCTTAAAAAATGTTATCAACACTGCACGAAATCTTTCGTTTATGTATAATGCCAAACTATACCAATGCGTAAAATCATCAAATAAAAAAAGAGATTAAGATGGGAAGAGCTTACCAAAACCGCAAAGAATCAATGGCTAAAACAGCGAATATGAAGACTAAGGTCTATTCCAAATACGGAAAAGAGATCTATGTAATTGCTAAAAACGGCGGCGGTGACCCAGATACAAACATTGCATTAAAAAATATCATTGAACGTGCCAAAAAAGATCAAGTTCCTGCACACGTAATTAAAAACGCGGTTGATAAAGCTGCTGGCGGTGCGGGTGAAGATTACTCTCCAGCTCGATATGAAGGTTTTGGTCCAGGTGGCTGTATGGTAATCGTGGATTGTTTAACAGATAACAACAACCGTACTATCATGGAAGTTCGTAATAGCTTTACTAAAACCAACTCAAAGCTAGGTGCTCAAGGCTCTGCCGCTCACATGTTTGATCACGTTGCCATTTTTGTTTTTGATGGCAATGACGAAGATGAAGTTTTAGAAGCGCTAATGATGGCTGATGTTGACGTTACAGACGTTGAAAGTGAAGAAGGTAAAATTACCGTAACTGCACCACACACAGAATACAATAACGTAAAAACCGCGTTGGAAGAGTCATTCGAAGGCGTTGATTTTGATGTTCAAGAAATCTCTTGGGAACCACAAACTACAACGCCAGTTACCGGTGACGACGTAGCCATGTTTGAGAAATTCATGGACATGCTTGAAAATTGTGAAGACGTGCAAGATGTTTATCACAATGCAGAAATCGAAGGCTAATTGTTTCTAGCAAGCAAGTTGTTTAAAGCCTAACGATATTGAGTCGTGTACACGATTAACGTTTTATAGAAGCCCTGCCATTTGGTGGGGCTTTTTTGTGTGTGAAGTAAAGGTGGGTGAGCTTTGCGAGTTTTTAGGTCTATTAGGTGATATTTAATGCAAAGCTTATAGCTTTAACTATTCATCTAACAGTCAGTTATGAGCGAGGAAGAGACGGTCATGACTTTTCTAAATCAAGTATTGGATTCTACAAAGCTGAGATTCAACTAACTCGTTTATGCCCCAAAGTGAGTTAGAGAAAACCACAAAATCGAACTTAGTTTTGTTTGCTAACGATATAAATAGGTAAGTTGTCTCAGACCTTTTAAGCTTATAGTGATATATAAACCAACGTATTGCGACTTTGTACTTATTTTTATATTTGTCAGTTTTTTTTACAATAATTTTTCTGGTAAATGGATAATAAAAAAAAAACAAACAAAAACAATGTTTTGCTATTTGGTATACTATTTGCTATGGCTCTTGCGTAGTGTGGTAGTTAATTTGATTTTAAGAGAGCAGTAGTTATGGGTTACAAAAAAGGACTGTCAGCAAGCACAGTTTTATTGGGAGCGTTATCAGGTCAATCAATTGCTGGAATAATAATCCAAGATTTGGATATATCTTTGGGTGGGGAAGCGCAATTAAACGGGGCTTCATTTGGTGAGATTAGTTATATAGACGTAAACTCAGATGGACAAAATGAATTCCAATTTTATAATTATGAGTTGAATCAGGACGATTATCTGCTCCCGGAATATAGCACTTATTACTCAGAGCGCACAGCGTATACTCAGGATCGTGAAAGAAACTATCTTCAAGTGTCGGGGTTAAATAACCTGCAGTTCACCGCAGACCCTTTGGGGTTGGGTGAACAAATTGATGATTTGTCAGCTTTTGTTACATCTGACATGTTGGTAGACTATTATGATTACAGCCGTACATCCTATCAAAGCAGAAGCCGTTCAAGAAGCTGTGGTTGGCGTGGAAGTTGTTCTTACGGCTCTATGGGTAGTTGGACAACAACCGATGCTGATGAATATAGTTGGCTTAACGGAAGTTGGTCAGATGAAATTCAGGCGGAAGGCGATAATTATACTGGGTACCTTGGTTTTAAGCTAACAGACATCGATGGTATGTCCAATTTCGGTTGGTTGTCTATGACAATCGATGACCGAGGTGAAGGAACTATAAACTCATTGGCATTTAACGATATTTCTAATCAGTCGATTAAAGCAGGACAAAGAAGTAGCGTAAGTGTTTCTGAGCCGTCAGCGTTAGCTCTAATGGTTATGGGTGTAGGAGCGGTTGCGTTAAGGCGTAGAAAACAAAAAGTTTCTAAAAGTTAACCATTCAGAATTCAATGAAATTAGTTAATCTAACGGGGAGTCACATTGAATGGGCTACCCGTTTTTTTGTGGGTTTAGCAGTTAGACCGCCAGTAGAATACTTAGTTGGCGTGTTAGATGATAGTAACGTTTTAGTTGGCATTGCTTTTCTTTCTCCGATGGATGAGGACAATAATTCCATATACGCATTTGATATCAAAGTACTTGAGAAAGACGCATCCTTTGAAATCCATTACCTTCTATTAGAGCGCTTGTATCGTATTATCAATCTCCATTCTATAAACAGAGTCATGAAATTGAGTCCCGCCCTCGATCAGGGCTCAATAGAGTTTTATCTAAAACATAATTTTTCGATTATGCGTTGGTTGTCTCATTATCGTGTCAGAAATTCAAGTTTACTCAATCTGGTAGATAAAACAGTCGATATAAAAAAGTTGTGTACTGAGCATAATTTGCGGTTCGAAGACTATAATTATAAACAAAGTTATATTGATGATTTATGCTTACAAGGCTTTGACATTTTAACTCATGGTCATCTCGGCGCTACCTCTACTATGAATGACGGTAAAGACTATACCCATTCTTATTCTCTGTGGCAGGGAGATAGGCTGATTGCCGGTTTAGGTGCAGGCATTTTAGACAATGTTGTGAAATTTGATCCGTTAGTTATTCACAAGGAATTCAGAAATAGCTGGATTTTTCCACTGATAGCCAAACATACTCTTCAAAAAGTAACTCAAGATGGTGTTATTTATGGAGATTTAGAAATATTAGAGGACAACAGGAAAATGATGAGGTTTGCAAAAAAAGTTGCACCGATATCTCATTCCCGCTCGGCAATGCTGGTTAGAGATTTTCGTGAGTTCTAAAGGGAAAGTCATTTATCTTCATCTAGCTAATTTCAATTGGCGATGGTTAATGGACTCTAATACTGAAGGCTATTTTAGTAATTTAGTTTGGTTGATAGATAATGGTTGTTCAGGAGACTTTAAAAAGGTTGGTAGCGAAGTAATTCTTGAGGGCCTTGTCACTACTGGAGTATGTCCTTCCATAAGTCAACTCGTTTCAAAATGGTCAATCAGAGAAGATAAGTTAGGCATTTGTTCAACAGCCAGATCTAATATCAAAGCTGAGTTTTTGTGGGATTACGCTACTAAAAGTGGAAAAGAATCATTAGCTCTCAATTTTACTGGTACACACCATTCATACGCTAATAAAGGTTTGATTATTTCTGACCGTTTCGCTGAAATAAACAATCATGAATTACATGACTGGCCAGTGCCTATTGGCAGTATAAATCAGTATGAAAAAGTTAGTGAGTTTTTAGATTATCGCTGGCACCCATCTTTATTTGATCATGATCAGTTATTAAGCTTATTAGGCTCTAGCGTCCATACTTATTCGGAAGAATATAAAAAGTGGATTTTAAAATTAATATGTCGACATTCAACTTTTCATAATTTTGCCGTTATGGGAACTTCCAATGATACAAAATATGACTTTATCGCAGCTAGATATAGTTTGTTGAGTGATTTTAAGGGTGAAGGATTTCAATATAATTTTGGTCAAGAGCATAAGCAAAGCTACGATGGCGTGCAGTTCAAGCTTGCTTGGTTACTGGATCAATGCGTGGGAAGAATCAGAGCTGAGGTATCTCCAGATGACAGATTGTTTATTGTTGGTGGAGGGGATAACCCGTTTCTGATTGCTTACGGTAAAGATATTTCATCGGACTGTATGTTGCCTGAAGGCGCAACAGTTTTTGATATAGCATCAACAATTCTAGACGACACATCAATTAACCAATCATTCGATACTTGCAAACCATTGTTTCCTTCGTCAGGCGACATTACTACTGGAATAATTGAGCAAGCATTCGAAGAGGAAAAATTAGATATTAAATCACCGAAAATAGAGTCTTTTACTGATAACTTTGTACCTGAACCTACTAATGGACAAAAAAATGAAATACAAGATTACGAAAAGATAAGATATTTATCCCTTCAAGATTATGCCTATCGTTCACAACAGGCCAGTTTAGTGCGGAAGTACAGCGACTTATTAGAGAAAAAAAAGTTTAGTAAATAAACTTAAGTCGTTACCAACCTACTTGTATTTTTTAATCACAATTCATGCTTTTTAGACAATAATAAGTAGCTATTGAAAGACATCTTCTGGCACTAAAGCGAAGTTCAGCTTCGAACGAATATTTGAAGCGGTCAATATACCCCGGACACCTTTTTAGCTAATTCTTCTGCTTATACTAGCGGTAGCCCGTTGTTAAATTGACGTGGTCTTTCCCAGCCGTAATAATTCATCAGGTAATAACTCTTATTTCGCTTTCATCATCGATTGAATGTACAGCGTTAATTAAATTGGCGAAGCCATAGCTACATCTGAGCGTCAATTGGTCTAATATCGTTTGCGAATTTACTTATTCACTAATTTCATCAACCTAGATTCTAAGTTGCTGGGATCTTTGCATCCCTTTTTTTGAGAGGCGTCGAAGTATGCTTTAGCTTCTTTAACATTAGTTTGGTTGTCGAGGTAATACCGACTTAGCTCATAATCAGCGCGGCAAATATCTTCACCTGATGCTTCTTTCATGAACTCTAAACCTTTTTCTTTGTCTTTAAGTACTCGAAGGTAAGCGATTCCTAAATAAAATTTGGACCAAGAACTACCTTGATTTCGGGCTTCACTTAACCAATATAGAGACTTTTCTATATCCTTCTCTAGGTATTTTGCTCCATAGAGGTATTTGAGTCCAAGATTAATTTGGGACTTTATTACGCCTTTTTCTGCGGCTTTTTTTAACCAGTAGAATGAGTCATTTTGCGAATCTTCTTTTGAAGATAATGGGTTTTCTTTCAGTTTGGTTAATATGACCGATAGGTTGTTCATTGACTGAGGGTGACCCAAGTTAGCTGCTTTTTCATAAAACTGCTTTGCTTTTTTATCGTCAGGCTTTCGGCATTTAACTCCTGAGTTTGAGCTATAAGCATGTCCTAATTGATATAAAACCCAGACATTGTTGGACTTCGCTAACTCTTCAAATCTATTTATGGCGTAGTCACAATCCCATGTTTCGTCATCTTGTGTGTAGGACAAATATACCCATTCTGCTTCCACGTTGTGACTTTTAGTTTCTTTTAAAATTTCAATGTATTCGAGAACGAGGTCGGGATGAAAATCTATAGCAACCATATATAAAGAGTTAGCTTTTTTAAGATCGACTTCAACCCCGTATCCAGAGTTATAAAGGAAACCTAGGCGATCAAAAGACATTGGATGTGCGGATATTTCATAATGAAATTTGGCTTTTTCGAAATTTTGTGGAATTGAGTAACCAAACTCATTGTAGAGGCCAAGCATTAGATTGGAGTAACTAGAGTTTTCTTGAGTAAGCTCTTCTACTGTTTTTAAATGTACAGGTTTCTCTGTTGCGTGAGTAAAGAACGTTAGTAATAAGATGGCTATTTTAAAGAGATTGCTCATGGCTCTTCCTTGTATGTCATGACAAAGCTCAGTTTTATCCGGAGCCAACGATTATATTTGTTCAGGTTGCAATTTGACAATATAGTTCTTTCATTATCGGTTGGCAATTTCGAATACAAATAGCGTGCGTTTTTTCGTATATGCTAGTAACAATTTGAAGCAAAAGAAGTTTGTGGTAGTTTAATTTTATGGTACCAAAGAAAATCACTGATACGTTTAGGTAATGAAAGTTAGTTCTATAAAGTGTTCATCATGCTTTATCACTTTTTAGTGACTTCAATTAAATATTAAAAAGGACAATAATGAAGAAAATAACAGTGAATCTAATTTTTATGCTGATTTTTTCTATTCACATTAACGCTTTTGCGTCTGAGCACATTGGTGAAGTTGAAGAAGTCGTTTTAGATAGCCAGATTTTAGATGAGAAACGCAAATTAGTTGTGTACCTGCCTGCAACATACAAAAATGACACTGATAGCTTTCCTGTTATGTATATTACAGACGGTGACATTCAAGGAGGGCATACCTCAGGCACTTTGGATTTTTTGGCAAAATTCGATCAAGCACCTAGCATGATTGTAGTTGGTATAGTAAACCCAAGCCATAAACGCGGTAAGGAGCTAACACTAGCGAACAAAGAGAATTCGGACTTAGAATCTCTTTCTGGTGCAGATCTTTTCCTTACATTTGTCGAAAAAGAAGTCATTCCTTTCATTAAAGCGCGTTATCGTACGCTAGAGTATCAAGCATTGTCTGGCACATCGCATGGTGGTCAATTTGCAATTAATGCGCTCGTCAAACGGCCGAATTTATTCAATGGAGTAATAGCGATAAGTCCATCTTTGTATTGGAATAATAACGAATTACTGGGACTTGCTGAAGAGGCGATGAAAGGCCAAGAGCTTGCTGGTCGCTTGTTTATCTCTATCGCTGACGAAGAGCCAACGATGACAACACCGTTTCAAAAATTTGGCGAATTAATAAAAAAATACCCAAACCCTAATCTCAATGTGTCTATTAAAAATTTTGATGACGAAAGTCACGACTCTACTACATTACTGGGCCAGTATTACGGCATTAAACACTTGTTCCCCAATTGGGCGATCCCTAAAACCCCACAAACATTGGCTGATTTACAATCTATTTTCACGGCACGATCTGAGTTACTTAATCAACCAATGGTTATCCCAGAAGATAGGGCTAATGGCTATGGACAGTGGTTACAATACTTAAATAGAAAGGAAGACGCTTTAGCACTATTTAAATGGAATCGGGATACCTACTCTCAATCTTTTAACGCTCATAAAGCATTAATTAAGTCTTATTTGCATTTTAAACTAGCAAATAAAGCGAAAGCGGCTTTAATCGAAGCACTAAAAACGCTTAATAAACTTGATCCTAAACAAAAGCAAGAACTTGAAAGCTTGCTTGCTTAATGGTGAAAAATTACCAGCTAAAACAAATAAAGAGAGCTATCTAGCTACAACAATTAGACTACTCATTTTGTTAAATTCCAAATACGACAGTCGTCTTAACTTGAGCTTTTCAATAGTTGTCGTTAGAAGTTAAATAATATAAAGCCTCTAAAAACTTTCCTTAGCTGACCAAAGTCCGGCACCTAATATCAAGCTAAGCGAGCCAGACAAAAACCATAAAGCTTGCTTATCAGTTAAATCAAATTTGAATTCGAAATTGAATACGAACATTGATAACAATGCCGCCAAAGCAAGCGATAGAAACAAAAGTATTAACTTTAGCTGTAGTCTGTTACTTACTTTTTTAAGGACTTGATCTGTAAACTCTTCGCCGTCAATTTCTTCGTGATATTGTAGAGCAGCTATTAAAAAGTCGTCTTCTTTACTCATTGTTTATCTGCCTTACTTAACGCAATAATGTCTATTAACTTTTGTTTACCGCGGTTTATATGAGATTTTACTGTGCCCAATGGAATAGACGTTACTTCACATATTTCCTGGTGACTCATTCCTGCACTAATCGATAGTGTTAAACACGTTTTTTCACTTAAAATTAAATTATTCATTAGCTGTTCTATTAAAATGTCCTTTTCTACTGAGCTGTCAGTATCTTTAAAGTCGCTTAGCTCAAAGGCTTGTACTTCATTTTGAAAGTGAGCCTTTTGTTTGTGCTTTAAAAAGCAGTTGTAAGCTATTTTATGAGCCCATGTACTGAAACTAGATTGACCAGAAAACGTGTTTAACTTTTTATAAATACGTAAAAATGTTTCTTGAGCAACATCTTCTGCTAAATCGTGATGGCCGCCACTTAACCTGCGAACAAACTGACGAATTGGGTTCTGATATTTTTTTACTAAAGTTGCAAAAGCATGGTGATCGTCTTCAGTCAAAACGCGAGCGATCAGCGTTTTATCGTCAATCATTAGTCGTCATATTGGTTTAGCTTCCATGTTAAAAGAAAGGCAATACCAATGAATATTGGAAAAACAGCAATAGCGAATGCAAGCTTGATTTGCGCCAGTAGATTTCCAGATAACAAACAAGCGATTCCAATACTGATTAGAACGATTCCTCTACGAAAGTCTAGTGCCTTTGTTGGCTTTATTGCGCCGATTTTACTTAATAGTTCAGGTGTAACAGGCTCACCTTTATCAATCATATGACGTAAAGTCAGTTGGACTTCTTTCTTGTTTTTACTACCTAAAAAAATGGTTAAACCAATTAATATGGTGAATGAGATCATTATTGAAATAGGGATCCATATTTCTGACACTTTGTTTCTCTCTCTGTAAAAGTAAAAAGGACGTTTTTTAAGATTAAAGCATTAATATTGTATTAATCCTTGTATTGGCGACTAAACTTAATCCCCTGATAAGTAAGTGATATTACTCTTTCTTTAACTTCAAACATAATTATTTCACCGTTTGTTGGTTTAAGAGTAACTCGAATTACGTCAAGTTTGTTAAAGCCGGAAACAGTACTATTCATTTGGCCCCAGTTAACTTTGAGTTCATTATCTTGCGAAATAGATAACACCATAGTACCTAAATCGGGATGTTGATATTGTCCCTGGTAAGCGCCGATTGGAAGCGACAAATTCATTTTCCGTTCAGCTATTTTTTGCTGTTGCTTTGTCAGCATGTTTTCAATATTAACTAGCTTAGAATTAAGAGATTCAAAGCGCTTGGCTACTTGGTTTTCTATATCATTTTCGTTGAGTAACTTGCCATAAATAAAGTCTGCAATAACAGCGGTTAGTTTTGAGCTTAAAAAATCTTCATTGTTGATAACCACCAATCCTAGTTTACTTTTAGGCATAAAGGACAAGTGAGCATGGGCTCCAGAGAATCCACCAAAATGATGCAACATATTCTCGCCTTTATAAATTCCGGTATACCAACCCCATGCATACCCATCACGTTGGAAATCCATATAGTTGGCATTAGTAGTAACTTGTTGTTGGTGAGATTTGGTAATTACATTTGCTGGAAACACCTGTACACCATCTACTTTACCTTGGTTTAACTGTGCAATTAGAAACTTAGCGAGGTCACTGGCACTTGAATACATGCCACCAGCTGAGTGCATTGTGGCATCCTGTTTTTCTAGAGGCAGTGCATTTGGAAGAGACGAGACCATTAAAGAGTAAGGTTTAGCAACCTTTAGCTTTTGCTCATCATAGAAGGTTCGGGTTGCAGAGGTGCTTGTCATGGATAAAGGTTCAAACAATTGTGTTCTTAATCGAGTTTGCCAATTATCGTCAAAGTAGTGATCAGCAAAAATACTATAAAGATTGTAACCAACATTGGTGTATTTAAAAGTGCCTAAATCGTGAGGCTCTTTTATTGAGTAATTATTAGCTAAGGAGATAAGGCTTTTTTCATCATGTAGACCGCTATACGCACTTGCCAATACCAAAGGGTAATTATCAATTGCGCTAGTGTGAGACAATAATTGCTTAACCCCAACCATTTGTTCATTTAAGCCTTTGACATCTAGCTCTGGTAACATACTTGAAAGCTGTAAGTTCGACGGTAGTCGATTGTCTTCCATATCAAGAAGTACATTGAGGGCCATAAAAGGTTTGGTAACTGAAGCAATATAATAAGGCGTGTTTTTGGTTACTTTTATTTGATTGGCAATATCAGCAAACCCTATATGAGCTTGAAAAACTATTTGGTCTCCTTTAACTGCGATAATTGAAGTACCAGAGGGAATGCCGGCAATTTCTTTTGTTTTCTCTATATTTTGAGTTAAAAAACTAAAGTCATAGTTTGAGGCTAATGCTGTCAAAGGTATTAAAGCAAAGCAGACTATCGCGGATTTTATTGCTGTTTTAAAAAGGGTCATATTGCCTGTTCTTGTTCGTTATTTTATTGTTAGATACCTCGCTATTCAAAAACAGATGCAAAAAGAACATTTAATTAGTGTATTTAATAAAATCGACACAACCTCAGAATGGGCTCGCTGAATAAAAGTGCATGGTCTCATTCGACTTAGGGTGAGAAAACGACAAGTATGTGGCATGCAGCATGAGTCGCTCAGCCTTAAAATAAGAATCTTCTAAATCATAAAGATCACAGCCAATAATAGGGTGCCCAATGGCCATACTATGCAATCGTAATTGGTGCGTCCGACCGGTTATAGGCTCAAATTTCACATGCGACGTGTTGTTATCTGAATTATAACTGAGCACTTCGTAACGGCTGGTGGCCGGCTTTCCAGTCTCGTAACAGATCTTTTGTAACGGAAACCCATCAGCATCTTTAATCAACGGAAAGTTAATCTCACCTTGAGTTTTGACCAATTGCCCATCCAGTATTGCCTGGTATTCTTTTTTCACACTCCTCGCTGCAAACTGATCACAAAGCTGCTTGTTAGTATCTTTGTTTAACGCCAGTAACATCAATCCAGAAGTGCCAAAATCCAGTCGGTGAATCAAGGTTGCAGTTGGAAATTGCTGCACTATGCGATGATGAACGGAGTCTTTGTTCAGTGGATGTTTACCCGATAAGCTCAACAATTTAGAAGGTTTGTTAATTACAATAAAATCAGGATCTTCATATTCAACCTGAATATCTTCTAAGCAAGCAGGAACGATGAATGGATCGGATTGCGGTTGCATTTGCAGAGCCTTAAAAATGAGTAAGTTGAATTGGTCGGTAGAGTAACATTTTATTGATCAGGAATATTGTTAACTCAACGTTGTTAAGATGAGTTATTTCTAGTTCTTAATAAAATGTGATGGCAACAGCAGCCAATAGAAATAGCTATTGATTGAGTTTAATATATGAATGATTTATCATCTAACTATATAAAAAATAAACCTTTAACCGGATGTTAAGGACTATAATATGCGAATAAAACTTATATTTTTATTAGGGTTTCTATTTTTTAGCTCCTCTGTATTTTCTAATTCAATATCGGTAAACGAAGCGCAATTGGAGTTCGAAGTTAAAGGTAACGGAAAGCATGTTGTGCTTTTTGAGGCTGGTGCTATTTCCGGTATGAAAGGGTGGGACTCTATTTGGAATAAACTGCCTGCTGATATAACTGCAATAAGGTACTCAAGGCGAGGAGAAGGTAATTCTTCGTCCTGTGAGGGCAACTTAACGTCGATAAACTACGTTAATGATTTAGTTGAATTGCTTAAAGTATTAAAAATAGAAAAACCACTTACTTTAGTTTCTCATTCATACGGAAGTAAAGTTGCCCGTTATTTTGCTTCGACGTACCCAGATAAAGTATCGTCTATGCTTTTCATTGATCCGATTAACCCGAGGGATGTAAATATTATCGAGGCTGTAGACCCTGAAGGCGGTAAAGCATCAAATGAGGCTTTGAAACTTTCAGACATCAAGATGGGAAAAGAAAATGGTTGGTGCTTGATCAAAGATATATGGGATAAAAAACCGTCATTAGGGTATGGAGATATAAAAGACATTCCAATCACACTGATTGCCGGGATAAGAACGTATTCAGAGCCTAAACGTTTATTTGATACTGATGAGGCTAGGGAGCTATGGGGAAAATATCAATCAGAATGGGTACTTCAATTTCCTCAAGGCAAAGCGGTGATGGCACACAAAAGCGGTCACTTTGTGCATGATGATGAGCCTCAATTAGTATTAGCTGAACTTAAAAAACTACTGCTAAAGGCTGAGTTTTAACGACCGAGTATTGAAGAGCAAATAAACCAGAAGAAGTGATTAGAGCGGTGAGGTGGGTTGTTGGAAATCTTAAAAAAGAATACATAAAGAAAGTGGATGAAAATGGTGAGCCTTTAGATGACGAACCGGACTATTAACCAACACTTGCATTGAAGTGCTATAAAACTTAAAAAGCCCAATCAACTAGATCGGGCTTTTGTCTTCCAAGGGAAATGTTTTACTTTATCCGCAGCATTTTTTGTATTTTTTGCCGCTACCACAAAGACAAGGATCGTTACGAGATGGTGTTTTCTCAACAGTCACAGTAGTGGCTTTATTTAGCAATGTAGAGAGCTGCTCTATAGATTCTTGAGCGTTTTCAGAAGTGTTTACTTCAATATTCGCAAATAACTCGTGTTCGCTAAGTTGTTGTTCAATTTCTTTTTTTCTTTCTTCCGAAGTAACAACAAGTTCCAAAGGATACTTTTTACTTCCTGCTTTTTGTGACACTTTAGGTTGGTAGCTTTTTATATGGCTTTGTCGTGCGTCTTGGCGACCTTTGAAAAAAAACTTGTCTGACATGTTTGGGGTCCAAATAGAGTTCTGTTGGAAAGGCATAGTAGGGTACTGATTGAGTTTAGTACCTTAGCTGCACAGTGCCTTTGTTGATTAACAAAATTATATCACAGTGATAGGGCGTAGTGAGCGAAGAAGAGCGATATTAAAGGATTGTTTGCTCAATAATGTGTTTAGCAGGAATTTTGAATTAAAGAACATTAGTAAATGCTTGTAACAAAAACAATGCTTCAGAAAATAGGATATATAAGTAAGATGATTTATTAGGTGAAACATTAAGTGGTTCATTAGAAGAAACATAAGTTCACTCATCTTCGGCTTTATCAAATAAGTACAAAGATGTTATAAATTATTAAGCGCCTTAACTAGAGCAGTATTGTTAAGTCACTAGTTTACGGCAAACCACCGTTCAAAAAGGAGAAAATGTAAAATGGGAACGTTATTTGAGTCATTGTCACCTACAGATTATGCAAATGTGTTACCTCGGACGCAGTTTATCGACTTTTCAATTCATTCCCTTTTACAAACACCCAAAAGAATTGCAGGGCCTGCTTTTACGGTTCAGTTAATTGCGGGCGACCACTTGATGATGCATGCGGCAATATATGAAGCTCCCAAAGGCTCAATTATTGTTGTGGATGGTGTTGATACCGACTTTGCTGTTGCGGGTGGGCGTGTATGTGCCGTAGCACAAAAACGAGGTATCAAGGGCTTTGTGGTTGATGGTGTGGTGCGTGATGTAGAGGAAATTAAAGAGAACTCTTTTCCGGTATTTGCTAAGGGCGTATTCCCTGTGCCAGGCAGTAAAAAAGCTAAATTGCCTTTAAACCAATCTATTGTGTGTGGCGGAGTTACGGTAAACCCCGGCGATATTATAGTTGCCGACCCAGAAGGCATTGCAGTTATACCGCAAGACACAGCATCAGAGGTCTATGAAAAAGCGAAAAGGAAGGCAGATGCGGAACAAAAGATGTCGTTAGAAGAATGGCAAGCAAACCACGAACGTCGCATAAAAGAAGCGCTTTTACACGCAACTCCGCAATGCCTATAGAAGGCTCTTATGTTGCTGCCAATCTAAGTGATATTGCCATTGAGCTTTGTGAATGCGAGTGTTTTTGTGAAGTTCCCAGTCTGCTTGGTTGGCAAATGGACCTTTTCTACAAAGCGGACAATAGCCTTCTTGGTCATACTGTAATGACGTTAGTCTCGATTTAATGTTGTGCTCGTTATTGTCGGAATAGACGTAAATATCACTCACCTCATGTTTAACGCACTTGTCTCTATCTACATTACGAATTAAATAGTTTTTAAATAAAGACACGTTAAAGGCTTCACTACCTAAAAACTCAACGCTATTTTTGGAATCACCCGAAGCTGTAGCTAAAGGGGTTAAGCCTAAAGGTGTTAAAACTAAAGGGGTTAAAACCAAAGGGGTTAAGCTGGTCTCAATGTGCCAGTGGCTATAAGGCTTCACTGACTTAGTGGTGATGTAACATAGACGTTCGCCGCTGTTCGATAACAAAACATCAAAGCTGTGTTTTACAAAGTGATACAACAAGTTCCTATTTAGTAGGTTCGCGGTTTTGTCACGTTCTTTTTGATATTGCGCATAAGATTTTTGCGTAGGCACAAGAGGGTGATTAAAAATAACAATATCGGCCTGCTCTTGAGGTAACTGTTTAACACTTTCTAGATTAGTTATATCAATATCGTGGAATACGGTGACACCGGCATTCAACAAATCATCCAATGCGTTATTTTTGTATTTATTTCTAAGTACTGATTCACTGTCGTAAGTTGATGCAATTAGATTATTAGGCGATACATGAGTCAATAATGCTCTAGAGAAACTTAAGTCTCCGTCACCAACGGTTATTACTCGGCAGTTTTTAGGTAAATACATTTGATGGTTTCTTAAAAGAACGTTTTGAGATTATATCAAATACGCAAAACATGAGAAACAAAGCAAAGGCAGGTATTCCTTATCCTGCCTTTTAACTTTCACTTTTAGAACTTCTATCTATAGAACTTCTACTTTTCGAGCCTCTACCTATAGAACTTCTACTTTTAGAGGTCTACTTTTTATCCTTTACACTTGAAGCCCTAACTGTTGGCTATTACTTGCAGAGAGCTGCGCCACGTAACTAATAGTATCGCAACTAAGAGCGCCGCAATTAATAGTATCGCAACTCCTGGACCTTGCCCCAGAATACTCGATAGGAATAAACGGTATAGGCCAGAATAGTAGGAACAACAATCACTGCGCCGTAAAGTAAAAAGTTAAGTGACTCTTTGGCGGCCACGGATTCCCATATGGTGATCTGATGAGGAACAATGTATGGGAAAAAGCTGTAACCTAAGCCAACAAAACTTAAAACAAAAATAAGCGCCGCTAATATAAACGGGTAACCGGCACCAAAATCTGGTTTTACTTGGAGCTGAGATAGCGCTTTATAGCAAAAACCAAATAACACGGCGCACACAATTGGAATAGGCAATAAAAACACACCTACTGTCCAAGTAAACCACTTTTCATAAATTTCTGGGTTCAATACTAAGTTGGTTAATGAAACAAGTAGTATGCCGGTAAAAGCGATGCCTAGAGCTTTTTTAGCGATGCTAATCGACCATTCTTGTAAAGACGACTCCGTTTTCATAACAAGCCAGGTAGCGCCAATAAAACAATAGGCGGCGCAAACTCCAAGCCCGCTTAATATTGCAAATATAATGCTAAAGGTGTCCGTTGAAAATCCTGTTACGTATGAGCCAAGCATATAACCTTGAGAAAACGAAGCTAGCCAAGAGCCGAGCTTAAAAGCGAAATTCCAACTTGGTTTGTGACTAATATTCGCCTTCGCCCTAAAGTCAAACGCCACACCACGTAAAATAAGCCCCAACAATAACAATGTTGCTGGAATATATAACTCTTTGAGGATATAACTATGTGCCTCCGGAAACGCTATTAGCAACAAGCCAACGGCTAACACGAGCCAAGTTTCATTCGCATCCCAAAATGGCCCGATACTGGCAATCATAGTATCCGCGCTTTTATCATCGTGCAGCGGTAATAACATGCCAACACCTAAGTCATAACCATCTAAAATTGCATATAGCAAAACGGCCAAGCCCATTAGTGAAACAAAAATGATCGCCAACGTATTTTGTTCAAACATGAGTTTCTCCTGCTGGGTTGGTTTGAATTTCCAGTGAGCTTACTTCTGGCTTCATCTCTTCAATTTCAACGGCGCGATTGGCCATTACAAAAATTGTGTATAAATAAGCGCACAGTAGGAAACCGTATAAAAGCAGGTACAAGGTTAAGCTAAATGCAACATTCGTTGGCGCGATGTCCGTAACCGCTTGTTCAACCGTGAGTACGTTTGATACTAAGTAAGGTTGTCGGCCAATTTCAGTAACGTACCAGCCGGCTAATGTCGCCACCCAACCAGAAAAGCTCATTGCTATAAGTAGTTTTAGCTGCATCGCAGACAAGTTTTTATTTCGCATTGCACGTATACCGCACCACCAGGCAATCAAGATCATTAACATGCCTAAACCAACCATGACTCTAAAGGCATAAAATACCGGTTTTACAGGTGGATGCTCGCCAACAAATTCATTTAAACCTTTGATTTCGCCATCGGCGTCGTGAGTAAGGATCAAACTGGCTAAGTTTGGAATAGCAATTTCAAAGTGATTTGTGCGGGTTTCTTCATCAGGAATCGCAAATAACAATAGCGGCACACCACTTTCTGTTTCCCATACACCTTCCATCGCAGCGACTTTTTGAGGTTGATGTTCCAACGTATTTAAGCCATGAAGATCACCAACAAAGGCTTGCAGAGGAGTTAAAACCATAGCCGCTATCAGTGCTATTTTTAACGTCAGCTTTGGTGCTCGTTTATTGTCACCTCGGTAAATACGATACGCACTTATGCCAGCAACCAAAAAGCTTGCTGTTATTCCAGATGCAATAAGCATGTGGCTGAATCGATAAGGGAAAGAAGGATTAAAAATGATAGCAAACCAATCAAGCGGGTAGGCTACGCCATCCCTCATTTCAAAACCTGTAGGTGTTTGCATCCACGAATTTAAAGAAAGGATCCAAAATGCCGATAATGTCGTGCCAAGAGCAACAACCGCTGTTGCCAATGTGTGTACTTTGGGCGGAACTCTTTTAATGCCAAACAACATTATTCCCAAAAATGTCGCTTCTAAAAAGAACGCCGTCAGTACTTCGTAACCTAACAGTGGCCCTGCAATATTACCGACTTTTTCCATGAAGCCCGGCCAGTTGGTGCCAAATTGAAATGACATGGTGATACCACTAACCACACCTAATGCAAAAGTAAGCGCAAATACTTTTACCCAAAAGCGATAGGCGCGCATCCAAATTGGGTCTTGAGTGATGTCAAAACGGATTTTGAAGAAAAGCAGAAACCAACACAGGGCGATGGTAATGGTTGGAAACAATATATGAAAACTAATATTGGCCGCGAATTGAATCCGCGACAGGATAAATGTATCTAACATAAATAACTCCGTGAGCACCCAAAGGCACTACTATAATGCTTTGAACGTCAGGTTTATTTTGAGTTGCTTAACAACTTGTCTTTCATATCCAGAACCTTGCCAACACTAGAGCCAAGCTTCATCAGTGTTTTAAGTTTATCTGGGTTCATCGATTGCAATTCACTAGTCCAACTCGTAATAGACTCAAGAATATTGTGAATTTCCATCATTTTGTCTTGGGCATATTCCTCTTGAACGTTTGCTGGCTCTTCAATAATCACTGAACGAAGCAGTGACAAGGTAGGGTCCATTTCTCGTTTTCGGCGCTCTTCAAATACTTGTGTTGCCAACTCCCAAATGGTGCCAGCAGGTTCATAATAATCTTTACGATCACCAGGAACGTGTTTAGTTTTTATTAAACGCCAGCTTTGTAACTCTTTGATGCCCATGCTGACATTACCGCGAGAAATATTTAACGTGTCCGATAATTCGTTCGCTGTTAATGGCTTATCACTAACAATTAACAACCCAACCATTTGACCTATAGTGCGGTTAAATCCCCATCGACTGCCCATTTCACCGCAGTGCATAACAAAGGTTTCTATTTTTGGCGTCATTTTATTTACACTTCCTATTGAAGTTTCAGAAATTACTGAAAGTTTAAAATCAGAAGGTGGGATGGTCAAGCTTTGTTTAAATTAAATTATAAAGGTGGGCTTTCTATTAGCTAATTTACGGTGTTTTAATTGTTGCCTGAGTAGATAGTTATTGATGACATTAGTGTTAATTTTCAATACTATTATCAAACTTCCACTAATTAGAAAGTTGCTATGTCAAACCAACAAATTTGGACACTCAAATCAATAGCTAAAAAGCTAGGAGTCTCTAACGCAACGGTTTCTAATGCGTTTAATCGACCCGACCAACTGTCAGCTAAAAAACGAGAAGAGATATTAAAAGCCTGTGAAGAGCTGGAATATTTCGGACCTAATAAAGCCGCGCAATCACTTAGGAATGGACGATTCAATATTGTTGCCTTAGTACTACCTGATGCCGTTGAATATATGATCACCGATCCTGTTGCCAGTGAGTTTATGAGAGGAATGTCGAGTGTTCTTGAGTCAAAAGGCATTAACGTCTTATTGTTTTCCGGCTCGTCTCAAAACATTTCAAGTGTTGCCGACTTTGTTGATGGTTTTATTTGTTATGGTCAACCAAGAAATGTTGAGCTCATTTCACAATTAAAGAAAACCAGAAAAAAAGTGGTCACTGTAGACTTTAATATTGAGCGAAATGCAGAAGTTAGAGTTGATAATAAAAAAGCCGCCTATGATGTTGCAAAACTTGCCGTAACTTCAAAAAACGACAATGTACTAGTTCTTGGTTTACGACTCAATAATAGTTCAGATATTGGCCCAGCGGATATAGAGCATAACTCAGACTCAAAAAGCTCCATTGCCCACGAACGGCTATCAGGCTATCAAGAAGCAATTAAAGAAATAGGCGCTGAATTGATATTAGAAGGGGTGTGGAATATTCCTGAGAGTACTAGTAAAGCTGCATTAAAAGCCGCTAAACAAATTTTGGCGTTAGAAGAATTACCAGATGTGGTTTTATGTATGAGTGACTTAATTGCGTTAGCACTATTGAGGGCGTTAAAAAAGCAAGGCATTAAAGTAGGAAAAGACATTAAAGTTGCTGGTTTTGACGGCATCGCGGCAACTAAACACAGCTCACCAACATTAACGACTGTGTATCAAAATAGTGCTGAGAAAGGCCGTTTAGCGGCTAGGTTATTTTTAGATAACGCTAAACACTCAGTGACCGTTGACTATAGTCTTTATCAAGGTAAGTCTACTTAACTCAGAGGAAGCAAAAACCTGCAAATTGAAACAACAAATTGCAGGTTGGAAATGAACTTCTGATTATCGTCAATAACACTCAATATAATGCTATTTACGACAACCAGTTCGCAATATCAATTGTTGTGTTGTTGTGAATTATGGTTGCATGCAAATTTGTCATATTAATCTTTAATGAGATTTGCTCATCACTCACACTCCACTTTAATGCGATATCACCGTCGTACGATGAAACAGAGAATTCGCCATTAAACGCATCTACCTCGTTTCTTAACTTAATTAAATGACATAGGCCTTGGGTAAATGGTGTCGCCATAGCTGTTTCAACACTGGCTGTATCCAGGTATGGTCGGTTAATATCTCGGCCCACATTGGTTTTATTGAGTAAAGGCATATCATTTGTTTGGCCTAATAAACCACCGTAATAAACTTGTGGAATACCGGGTGCAAAAAACTGTATGGCTCTGGCTAGCAAGTTTAAGTAATTATCACCTCCAAGCGCGTCGTAATAAGTACAATTCACTTGATACAAATCTACGTTACTAGCGGCATTACCCGTTGCATGCAAACTATCCCCATGCGAGTTTTGATGGATTTTTTCCACTAAATCATCAATTTGTTTTGGCTGTAACAAGCCAGTTTTCGCTCCATCAGGGCCAACATCAATAATACCTATTCCGTCATGCGTATCTAACACTGTAATGCAATTTCTTGGCGCTAGTTGCAACCAGTCTACCAATGCATTGGCATCTTTTTGCAATAACGTATGCAGAACTAAAGGTGGCAATGCAAAGTCATAAACGAGCGAACATCGTTTAGCTATTTCTATTTGTGTTTGATAGTGCGAATGGATTTCAACTAGTGTCGTCATTCCTCGATCTTCAGCGGCCTTTGAGAGTTCAGCAATAAAATTGAAAGTTTCTTCGAGCATAAAACAACGAGTTCCGCGCCTTTTTATTGCGTAACCAGCAGCGTCGAGTCTAATGAGCTTAATATTTGCTTGTTCAAAACGGTCTAAAATACGATTTAAATAGGCTTTGCCTGCTACTGACTCAACATTAATATCAATTTGATTTGATGTGAATGTTGTCCAAAACTCCACGTCTTCTCCCGTTGATAACCTATAAGTTGAAAAGCAACTACCCGGTCTAGGCCTATAAATAATGGCGGCTTCTTCATCTGTCATGCCGCCTGGGAAAACCGTTTCACGGGTGATAAATAAGTCCCAATACTCTGACTCACGACCATTTTTCAACACATCTTGAAACTCCGGAGACTGAGCAGAAGTATGGTTGACGATGAGGTCAGCCATAATGTCATATTGTTCACCGATAGCTTTTACATCGCTCCAGTTACCAAGACGTTCATCTACCTTTGTGTGGTCAATTGGGTCAAAACCAGCATCGGCTCCATCAATAGGATAATAAAAAGGCAGAAGGTGAACACCGCCAAAAAGGTTACCGAGTTGTTTATTTAAGAGACCGTTTAGCTCAGGCAAACCATTACCCGACAAACGGTCAACATATGTGATGAGTTGTATTTTGTTTTTCATAATTCCAACTTTTAGTTGTATAAAACTTGTTTCTTAATCGATTAAGTATTATCTTTTACCAGAAGCAAGAAAGTTTCAAGTAAAAAAATAAAAATAAATTAAACGTCAAATACAGAAAATCAGTATAGAACAATTAGCCAAATTCAAAGTGACGGTTTATTGTTCAAGTTGAAAAATTAAAAGCAGGGCAATGTATGTCAGATAATATCGACAATAAAACTTCTGCACACGTAGATTTAAATCGGTCTATGAGTGCTAGTAATGACACTGTCAATCGTATGAAGTGGCTTACCTATATGATGTTCTTCATCTTTGCGATGACGTCAGATGCGGTGGGTGTGATTATTCCTCACTTGGTAACAGAGTATGGTTTAACTCATACTCAGGCGAGTGCCTTTCATTATGCTCCAATGGTTTTCATAGCATTGAGTGGGCTACTGTTAGGGCACCTAGCCGACAAACTAGGCAGAAAGGTAACCATCTGCATTGGTTTACTACTTTTCTCACTAGCAAGTTTTAGTTTTTCACTCACTAATGAGTTTTTAGTATTTGTCAGTTTACTCAGTGTAGTAGGCGTTGCCATCGGCATGTTTAAAACAGGTGCTATTGGTTTAATTGGCGACATATCAAAAGACTCAGAAGAACACACAGAAACAATGAATCGAGTTGAAGGCTTTTTTGGCATAGGAGCCATGGTAGGCCCTGCAATTGTAAGTTACCTATTAATACAAGGCATGTCTTGGAAATACTTGTATGTCTGTGCTGCCGTATTGTGTTTTATGCTTTGCTTAGTCACATACTTAACGGTATTCCCAAAATCGAGTGGTGCTCATGACACCGCGGAAGTGCCGGCCCGACCTTCAAATTCTGATAATTCCGAACAAAATGAAATTGTCGAAGAGCGCATAAACTTAAAACAGACCTTTGCTATGATGAAAGACAAATATGCATTGGGCTTTTCACTTGCCGTCGCGCTTTATGTAGCCGTTGAAGTCGCAATTTATGTATGGATGCCATCACTTTTTGTCGATTACGACGGGAATTATATTTGGATGGCTACTTATGCAATTACTATCTTTTTTGCACTCAGGGCTGCGGGGCGATTTTTAGGTGCATGGATGTTGAGCTTCTGTTCTTGGGAAGTCGTTCTTTTAGTAGCGACTGGATTAGTGGCTGTTTGTTATCTAGTTGCAATGGTATTTGGAATACACGCTGCAATTTGGGCATTACCAGCGTCAGGCTTATTTATGTCGGTGATTTATCCCACCTTAAACTCAAAAGGAATTAGTTGCTTTCCGCGTTCACATCATGGCGCAGTAGCTGGCGTTATTTTGTTTTTCACCGCTGCAGCTGCAGCCATTGGCCCTTTGGTAATGGGTGTTATTAGTGACAGCTTTGGTGAAATTAAATATGGCTTTTACTTGGCAACTGGATTTTCTGTACTATTGTTTGTTTTTGCGGCTTACAACCTGATAAGTAAGCCAGCAGATGCGGTTTTAGCAAAGGACTTTAGTGCAGACGAGTAAATTAAAGTCCTGATTTCTTGTCAGGATTTTATTTTTGTTAAAAAGCTTAATCGATTAAGATTTGGCTAATGTGTTAAACAAATAACTTCAACAGGGGTTAAACATGAAAAATAATATAAATAAAATAAAAAAATTTACTGTATGTCTTTTAGCACTATCTGTTTCTCAAGCGCTTGCCGCAGATGAAGAAAACGATAAAAAAGGATTAGACTTCGAACGAATTGCCGTTACAGGTGTTGTAAAAGGCAAAAACGTAATGGACTCTAGTGTTTCTATTAGTAGCGTCGATCTTTCAAGTATTGAAGTTGCTACGCCACGAACAACCGCTGAGATCTTTAGACTTATTCCTGGCGTTCGTTCTGAAGCAACGGGCGGTGAAGGTAATGCCAACATTGCGGTTCGTGGATTGCCAGTAGCATCTGGTGGAGCCAAGTTCCTTCAGTTACAAGAAGATGGCTTACCAGTATTACAATTTGGTGATATTGCTTTTGGTAACGCTGATATATTTCTACGAGCAGATTCAACAGTTTCTTCAGTAGAGTCGATACGTGGTGGTTCGGCTTCAACGCTCGCGAGTAATTCACCTGGCGGTATTATCAACCTTATCAGCAAAACAGGTGAAGATGATGGTGGCAGCGTTGCAACAACCTTTGGCGTTGACTATGACTCATTTAAAACAGATTTTGAGTACGGAACAGAAATAAATGACACGTTACGGTTCCACGTTGGTGGTTTTGTAAGACAAGGCGATGGCCCAAGAGATGCTGGTTATACCGCAAACAAAGGCGGCCAAATCAAAGCAAATATAACAAAGGACTTTGATTCGGGTTACGTACGTTTATATTTCAAGCATTTAGATGACAACTCAATTGGTTACTTACCTATGCCTGTTCGAGGCGATGGTAGCTCGTTACCGGGATTCGACTCTCTTTCAGATACGCCACACTCGGCATACTTCACCAAAACCTTATCTAGAGGCAAAAATGGAGAATTACGTTCTGGTGATATAAGAGATGGTATGAGTCCTTTGGTGGACTCTTTTGGTGTAGAAGCATCATTTGATTTAGGTAATGACTGGCAAGTCGAAAATCGATTCAGAAAATCTTCAGTAAGCGGTACTTTTAATGCTCCTTTCCCTGCAGAAGTAGGTGAATCTTCCGCTGTCGCTGAGAGTATTGCAGGTTCTGGCGCGACATTAGAGTATGCGAATGGTCCACAAGCAGGTAATAGTTATAATTCAGATTATGTAATGAGGATCCATACATTTGATGTTGAAATGGACGATTTTGATAACATTGTTAATGACATTAAGCTAACAAAAACCTTAGACAATACGAATGTGACTTTTGGTTATTACGCGGCCACACAAAACATTGGTATGAGCTGGTTATGGAATTCTTATTTATTAGAGCAAAAAGGTGACAATGCTGCTTTGGTAAATGTAGTAGCAGAAGACGGTACTTCTTATTCAGATAATGGTTTATACGCTTATGGAACGCCATTCTGGGGCAACTGTTGTCAAAGAAATTACGATGCTGATTATACCGTCACTGCGCCTTATGTTGCCGTAACAAGCGACTATGAAGACTTTACTTTTGACGCAAGTGTTAGATATGACAGCGGTGAAGCTCGCGGTACATATGCAGGTGCTACAACTGGTACTTATGATATGAACGGCGATGGCGTTATTTCAATGCCAGAAGTTGATGTTGTAAATATTGATAATGCCAATGCATCGCCAATTAACTACGACTGGGACTATACATCCTACTCTGTTGGCGTGAACTATAAAGTAGACAAAGATACGGCTGTTTTTGGTCGCATAAGCCATGGTGGACGGGCAAACGCCGACCGACTTCTATTTGGTAAGGTTAGAGCTGATGGTTCAGTCGCGTCTGCTGATGCCATTGATGAAGTTGATCAAATTGAAGCGGGTGTTAAATATCGTCAAAACGAGTTGGCTATTTTTGCCACTGCATTTTATGCAGAGACAGAAGAGCAAAACTTTGAAGCAACTAGCCAACGATTTTTTGACCGAAAATATGAAGCGATGGGTGTTGAAGTTGAGGCATCTTACTTTGTCGGTAATTTTGACTTAAGAGGCCACATCACGCTTACAGATGCAGAAATCGCTAAAGATGCATTAAATGAATCGGTTGTTGGTAATACACCACGACGCCAAGCGGATGTTGTTTATTCATTTACGGGTAGGTATAGCTTTGAGTCAGCAGCTGTTGGAGCAAACTTAATTGGTTCAAGCGGTGCTTACGCTCAAGACAGTAATGAACTGGAGTTTGACGCTTATACTCAGTTTAACTTGTTTGCAGACTATAACTTAAGTGACAACTTAACGGTGTCGTTGAATATCAATAATGCATTTGATTCTGAAGGTATTACAGAGTCAGAAGAAGGTGTGTTACCTGCAAATGACATTATTAGAGCGCGTACGCTAACGGGGAGAACAACGTCATTTGCACTGCGTTATATGTTTTAAAAAATTGACAGTGAGATAGCGACGATAGCTATTGTGTAATTTATGTCGTTACTAAAGGGAAGCTCTTAGCTAGGAGCTTTCCTTTTTATTATTGATTGTTCATTTGCACTGTTTACTTTTATTGTTCAAAAAGGAGTTGGGTTTAGCTATGTTAAAAGTTGTTTGTTTTGGTGAAGTGCTGGTTGATTTCATTCCTGATGATGCTGGCCTATACACCCCTCACGCTGGTGGTGCGCCAGCAAATGTGGCTGTCGCCGTTGCAAAGCTAGGTGGAAATAGCCGTTTTGTGGGTGGTATTAGCACAGACTCTATGGGTAACATGCTTGAAAAGTCGTTAGTTAATTATGGTGTTGATACTGATTCCGTGATTAGAAAGTCTAACAAAACAGCTTTAGTACTCATCAGCTTAGATGGGGATGGTGAGCGCAGCTTTGAGTTTTATAGAGATAATACCGCGGACTTAGCGATTAACTCGGCCGATGTTAACTCATTAACTCTAAAGGAAGCCGGTTTTTTGCATTTGTGCTCTAACACACTTACAACCAACACGCTTTCAAGCTCTACCTACAGCCTGATCAGTAAGGCAAAAGCAAGTAACGTACTGGTTAGTTGTGATGTAAACCTGCGCCTGAATCTTTGGCCTGCAGGAACTAAAAATAAAGAGATAGCTACGAAAATAGATCAATGTTTAGCGCATTGTGATGTTATAAAGTTTTCAAAAGATGAGCTTGTTTTTTTAGCGGCGCACTCAGACCAAACAGAAAGTGATTATTTAACATCATTATTGGAAAAAGGGGTAAGTGGTGTATTTGTGACAGATGGACCGAACCCAATACAATATATATCGCCTAATGTATCGGTGACAGTAACCCCCAAAAATGCAGAAGCTGTTGATACAACCGCCGCAGGGGATAGCTTTGTAGGAGGGGTTTTGTATAAATTGTGCCAAGCTCAAAGCGAACAGCAAATCACGGCGAGTTTAAAAAGTGAAAAGCAAGTATCGGAAATCATTGATTTTGCTAGTCGATGTGGTGCCTATACGGTTACACAGCGAGGAGCGTTTGATGCTCTCCCTACATCAGATCAATTGTTGAACTAAGCAGATGTTTAAATTACACCGTAAAGGTTCGTTTATTCTAGTAATTTCTCAGCTTTAGCTTTTGAACATGAACATGACTCGCAGGCAGGACAACCTCAATAACACTGCGTTTTTTACTTTTAGCGAGTTATAGAGGCTGTATTTTTTAGATTAATGCTCAACAAAAATCAGCTTGCTGGTATCAAAGCCTTTGTCTTTAGCACTTGTAATAAACTGGTTTCGTAATTCATCGCTAATATCTGGTGTCCGTGACAATAACCAAAGGAAGTCCGTATCGGGGCCAGATACAAAGGCATATTGATAGTTTTCTTGGTCCATTTCAAAAATGACATAAGAGCCGTAAAACGGGCCAAAAAAGGAGACTTTTAAGTAGCCTGTGCTTTCATCTTCAACAAAGTAAGCTTTGCCTAACGCTTCTGACCATTCATTCTTTTCTTCAGAAAAACCTCTATTGATGACCTTAACACCGCCATCTTCTTTTAGTTGGTATTCAGCGGTAACTTGGCTTAAACCGCGTTCAAAGGAGTGATCAAGTCTTGCTACTTCATACCATTTACCTAAATACTTAGGTAATTCAAACTGGTTAATAGGTTTTACCTTTTCAGGCATACCTAAACAGCCGGCTATAACAGATACTGCTAAAACGGTGATAATTAACTTGATGAAACGAAAGGATGACGTGCGCATATTATTCTCTATGGTTCTAAAGGGTTTATGTTTTTAGGTGCAGACATTAAATTACAGGAATCAGATGTTACTCACTTTGCCATTGGTGTGTGCTGACTAAGTCATCTATTCGTTGCACATACATCCTGTAACCTTCTGCATTGAAGTTATCGCTAAGTTCATTCATAAAGCCATGTTGATACTGGCTCACTTCTAGTTTTACGTTAGGTACAAACGCCAGTTTAGTCACCAGCTCAGGAATTGAAAAGTGCGATTCTTCGCTTGGGTATATCATGTGGCTTTCTACGGCGGGTTTAACAGCTAAGAAGTGCCTGACTTGTGATGCGTAAAATAGGATGTTGAGCCTAACATTTACATTGGTAATACGTTCGCTAACCGACCATAAGGCCGACGCGCCCGCACTAAATGCCACAATTACCGTTGGGACAGCTAGTCCAGCGACTGCTTTGCTTACTTGTTTGGCATAAGTCTCTATTCCAACTTCTTCCATAAAAGTTTGATAAGCCTCTGCTTCATCAACAAAATTTTGCTCTTCGGTGTTGTAGGGATCAATAATAATCGTATTGTCAGACAGCTCGTTAGCAAGGCTAGAAACAGCGGGCGTGCGGCCAAAAATATCCGTGATCAATAAAAACTGCATAATTAAATCACCAACGGCTTACAAATCGATTGGTTATAATAGAAATAAGAATACCCAACATAAAGTACCCCAATACATTCAAACTGGTTTGCACAGGGCCGTTTGTTGCTGCTTGAAAGTTTCCTTGATTGATAAAGTGCAATAAAGAGTGGTGCCAGGCGTCGCTATACCCGGAGAAAACCTGGCTTTTGAATTGCGCAAAATATCCGGCAAATACACTAACCATCAACAATGATGAAATTGCCCATCGTTTTAATGAGTGGCCAAAATCAGAGACTAAACCAATAATAGCGGCAAACAATACTCTTGGTATTTTAGATAAAAATGGTAATTGCTCAATTTCTAATAGTAATAAACTAAGACGATATTCCCGCGAGCAATACTCAATAAAAGGGGAGAGCTCTGTACCGGAAGTGAAGATAGTATGTTTTGCCGTTTGCTTTTGTTTTAGCAGTCTTAAAAAGTGACGAGTACTGGTAACCAACGCTGGTTTAAACTTCACTCTAAGTACTTTCACATTCCGAAAGCTGGCTAAATCAAAGTCCACCAATGAAAAGTCAACATCGTCAAGACGAGAGTCATCCCAATGAGAGTCTCTGCAACTTGAACCGGAGATGTCGGTATTTCTAAATCGTGCGCCCGCTAAGTTTGTATCGTTAAAGTTTGACTCTGTAAGTCGACAACCACGCCACATGCTCTCTGTGCAGTTTGCTTTAGAAAAACTCGCAAACGCATTCTCTTCGGTAAAACATCGATCGAAAATGACACCCGTTAAATCACAGCTCTCAAAAACAGTACTACTTAAATTACATTGCTGAAAAACACAATTACTTAAGTCTTTTCCGGTAAAGTTGATGCCTTTGGCATCGTCATTTGTAAATGTCTGGCTCATTGTTTAACAAACCCCGACATTGTATTGTCATTTTCAACCGGATAACGCTTAGCACCTGCTGAATCTAAAATTGCTTGAAACACTTCTTGTGGTAATCCATAAGGATCCCAAACCGGAGTGGTGGAACTCTCATCTAACACTAAACCAACGTCTGCGTTTAATGCAGCAAAATCAGTGTACACCTCTGAGTCAGCTCGAATGCCGTCTGCGCTGAATAACCAACCACCTGATTTAAGCCATGCAGAGTAATTAGCTCGAATTGGTTTTATTATCTCAAAGTTTTTATATAACAACGATGTCATGAAGTGCTCGGAAACCAAATCAAATTGCTCGTTTGGAAACAATGACGAATCTGTTAAGTCGCCCAATTGGTATTGAACAGAAATGTCGTTTAATTCCTTGTGAAAATCTCTGACAAGTTTGTCTAATGCTTTAGGACATTTGAATTTTTTATCTTCTACTTCAAAGGAGTATCTGAAAAATGGAGTTGCTTCAGCGGCTTTCAAAAAGGCTCTGATTTGTTCTAGCGGAAAGCTACAACGGTCACTAAAAGTCACTTGTATTTTAAAAGAAAGTTGGAGTTCGCGTTGAGCTTGGGCACAAATTAAAAGTTGACCCAAAGCGTGAACATAACTCGCTACGCCTGCAATAAGAAGTTGAAATGGCGCGTCAGCAGTGTGTGCGATTAAACGCTGCTTGAGTGACTCTTTAAACCACAGTCTTTGTTCTTTAACCAAATACCAACTGCCAGCTGGTGGATAGTTTGCACAAAATAGCTTTGCTAATTCTGTTGCGCCTTTAGATGGCGGCATAAAAGAGTGAAATCTATCTGAGTTTGAATCAAGTAAGTCGTCAGTAATACCTGAAAACTCGCAATAAACACGGCTGTCATGGTAACCACAAGGTGTCAGTTGGTGGTTAGATACCTGACAAATGTGGGCACTGTCGTTTAATTTGGTTTGGATTTTTTGACTCATAAGACTTTGACTTCACTCACATTATTTAAAGATATCGATTCTAATTATGATAAGGGCTTAACAGGAAATAGCCAAGTGTTATAACGTTGCAACCAGCCACTTGGCCTCGATAATAACGCGTTCACCTTCCAGTACTTGTCCTTTAAAGGTACTTCCTACTTCTATTTCACCAACGCCTTTAGGTGTGCCAGTCATAATGATGTCGTTATCATATAACGTCATAAATGAAGATATGTCAGACAAACAGGCCTTAGGTGGAAATATCATTTGTTTAACCGAACCATGTTGAATTAACTGGTTGTTAATAAATAGCTTTATGGAAAGGTGATTTACGTCTCCAGAAAAAGAAGTGAAATCACTAAATACCGCTGCGCCGTCAAACGCCTTGGCTCGTTCCCATGGCAACCCTTTGGTTTTTAGCTGAGTTTGCAGTTCACGTTTGGTTAAGTCTAAGCCAAAACCAATTGCACTAATCTGATTATTGCTAATCAACAAACAGAGCTCCGCTTCATAATGGTGGCGATCTGTATTGCTGTTTCCTGCAGATAGGTCACCAGAAATAGCGGAATTAGGTTTTACAAAAATAACTGGAGCGTCAGGTTGCTCGTTATCCAGCTCTTTTATATGTTCAACATAGTTACGGCCAATACAGACTACTTTTGATGGTGTGACGAACTTATTGTCGAGTTTAATTTGTTTCACGATTAATTAAGCTCTAGGTCAAAAACAACGTTGATAGACGAAGTGAAAACTAAGTTTTCTTGTAAATACTTACCTGGTCTTGCTTTGGCAACCTCAGTATCGGAAAAGGTTATGCGTTCTATACTTTGATTGGCGCCATAGCGGTCATAGTTAGAGCTAGAGGTTGAGTTGATACTGTAAATTCGACCTAACTTCGCATCGAATGCCGAGGCTAATGAATGGCCTTTTGTTTTGGCATCTTTTACTGCTAGTGCACTTGCTTCTTTCTTAAGCTCTAGCTCTTTAGAGGACTTTAATTGAATGTTTCTAATTTCATTGACTCCAACGGTCAGTGCAAAGTCCAAAAAGTCGTTTAATAGTGTAATGTCATTTAGGGTCACTTTTAACGTTCTGCTAGCACGAAATCCATCAAGTGTTTGTTGGTTATTTCTGTATAGGTAAACAGGTTGAGTGGAAATGCTAGATGCAGAGACATTGTCTTCAGTAATCATAAATTTACTCAAACCATCGAGCAATTGATTTACGCGATTGTCTATATTCTGCTTGGCCGTAATGCTTTTTTTGTCTTTGTGTTCCAATTCCAGACTAATGACAGCGATATCCGGTGACGCTTGAACTTGTGCAGAGCCTACAATAACAATATGACGATTATCAGGCACGGAAGCATTTGCCGAGAATGTGCTTAAGGCTAACACCATAAGGCTTGCTAATTGCTGGTAAAAACGATGATTTTTCATAAGTGTCCTTGTCTTATTAGTTCCAATAAGGTGATTTGTTTTTCTGTTATTGGGTAAACTCATTTAGGGCTGCTAAGGCTTTATCGGCAACATCAGTTTGTACAAAAATGTGATCATGATAAAAAGCAGCAATCACATTCGCACTTAAGCCTTTTTCCGCAAGCTTAGTTGCAACTGCTGCAGTCAAGCCAACGGCGTTTAAACTCGAGTGTACGGTCAGTGTAATTTGCTTAAAAACACCATCGTATTGCATTTCCTCAGCGTCGGCCGTTTGTTTGCTTATGACAACGGTTAATCCTTCATGCTCTTTAAAGGTGGCAATCGGTTCTAACCTGAGTACATTAAGCAGGGTTGTCTCAATACAACAAAATACATACTCTGTTTCAACGAGCTCTGGCTGCATAGACTTTAATAACGTGTCTAAATTAGTCTCACCATTCAAAATAAAACCCCTACGGCTAATTCAGCCAAACAGTAAAGAAACGCTAAAATAATAAAAAGTAACAGGTGCCAGTGATATTCGACGATATCGAGACCAAAAACATTTGGGAGATTGCAAGCTTAACATCTTAATACTCCTTTACTTTTTTGACAGACGAGTTCGCCATTTCCAATTTATAAAGATTGGTTAATATGGCGTTTCGTTGGTCATGCTTATTTTGTTAATACGTTAATGTACAGACAATAACTAAGTCAATTAGTTTAAAAGAAATTTAAGCGGGTGGGTCAACCTTATCTCTGCTCGATGAGTTTACTCTAAACCAACCAGCAATAGAGTAACGGTCTCGCTTTGTTGGTAATACTTCATGAGGGAACTCCTCACTTAAAAATGCCACTAAAGTACCTTGTTGTGGTGCTACGCTTATACCTTCTAAATCGTGTTGATTTTTATACATAACTAACTCACCACCGTCACCTTGTGTCCAACCTGAGTTTAAGTACACCACTATGGACAAAACACGGTTTGTTTCACCTTTAAAAGCATCTAGGTGACGTTTGTAGTATTTGCCTGGCGCGTAATGAGCAAAATGGCTTTCGAACGAAAACAAACCTAAATACAAACGTTTATTAAGATAGCTCTGTAAATTTGATGCCCAATCTAACCAGCTTTTTCCTGCTTCAGTATTGCCCGTTATCCAGCAAATCTCGTCGGTTCGAACAAATTCATTTTGTATAAAATCAGTTTCTCTACCTATGCCGGCATTTTTAAAATTAGACTCAGGAATCACTAGTTGCTGCGCCTGTAAAGCGGAAATCAATTCAGGTGGCAGAGCTCCGTGTTTAATAGATAAACCATCTACTGTAAGGTCATGAGCAATAGCGTCAAAAAGAGTGTCATTGGTCCATACTTCGTGAATCAATTTGTATTGGCTAACATTAACGGTATTGGTTGCAGTATTATTAGTAGGCGAACTGTTTGGGAGAATATGCTTTCTGAGGTTATGGTTAACTTTTTTAAGAGTTAAATCGCTATGGTTTAAAGGAACGGATAATGCGTTCAATAAGGGATTGCCTTAAAAGTGAATTAAAGGCGGAGTCTACTCAAATGTATTAAGATTAGATACACAAATTAGCTAACGTAATTCAAAACTCTGAATTAAACAGATGCCTAGTGAAACCAACACCAAAATGCACCTATTAACTCGTGAAATCATTAACAGAGTAAAACTACTTCCAAATGAGACTACATGTTTTTTATAACATGGTTATCGTTGTTTATATTGGGTGGAGCAGTGAGAGCGAATTATAGACGGGTCTCTCAGTTGGAGGTGTTTGGTGGTGCGGCCTGAAACACGTTTACGCCAAAGTTTAAAACTACTGTTTTTTAACTTCGCTCTCATAAGTTGAATCACACGCTTTTCACTCATACCGTACAAATGCTCTATTGCTTCAAAAGGCGTTCTATCTTCCCACGCCATTTCTATTATTCTTGATTCATCTGTTGTTGTTAATTCATTTAAGTTATCAGTCATTTTATTAAAGCTCTTAAAAATTTTATACCGAGAATATATACGGAAACTTTATACTGAGATTTTATTCCGAAGTTTTATACCGAGACTTTATACCGAGAATCTAAAAGTAAACTTTTTATCCCAGTTGTACCCGGAAAATTCATACGGTCAACAGCGTTAAATCGATTACATACAAGTACAAAAATTAGAGTATTTACAGAAAGTTTGAATCCCGTAAACTTGCCAGACTATTTTTCCAGCCTATTTCCAACTATTTACCAAAAGTAGAGTAGGCGATCTATTTAATTTAATTGAGTTAGTTTAATGCGTTATTTGTTATTGATTACTTTGTTGTGGGCTTTTTCGTTTAGTTTAATCGGGGTTTATTTACGAAATGTTGACCCTTGGTTTTCAGTGCTCGTAAGAACCTTTTTGGCCATGGTTGTGTTTTTGCCGTTTTTAAAACCAGTGCCATCTGTAAAGTTCAAGTTAATGGCTATTGGCGCTGTGCAGTTGGGGCTGATGTATGGCTTCTATTATCACTCATTTTTGTATCTCAGCGTTCCGGAAGTTCTTTTATTTACGGTACTTACTCCTTTGTATGTCACTCTTTTAAATGATTTATTGGATAAAAGGTTTAATAAGCCGTTTTTCATCGCTGCGCTTGTTGCCGTTATAGGTGCGCTCACAATTCGGCTCGACAACGTAACGTCAGGTTTTCTTTTTGGTTTACTGTTGGTGCAGTGCGCCAATATTTGTTTTGCTTTTGGACAGGTGAGTTACAAAAGGCTCATGTCCTCTGAGTCAAACTTGGTAATTAGTGAAAACCCTAAGGCTTTATTTGGTTACTTTTATATTGGCGCATTCATTTTAGCGTCGGCTTGTTATGCCTTATTTGGCAATGTCGAACGTTTACCAACAACCACTACAGAGTGGGGGATATTGGTTTACTTAGGTGTCGTTGCTTCTGGACTAGGTTATTTAGGTTGGAATCATGGAGCAACAAAGGTAAATGTGGGTACGTTAGCCGCGATGAATAACTTGCTCATTCCAGCAGGCATTATTGTAAATTTAATAATTTGGAATAGAGAAGCGGACTTAAGTCGCTTAAGTATCGGCGGCGGTATCATCCTTTTATCATTGTGGTTGAGCATTAAAATACGAAAAGCGAATAAATGAAAACCAAATGTTCTTTAGGAAACGCCATTGTTTATACGACAATACATGCAATTAAGTAATCAGATTAATAGTTAGTCTAAATTTAAAGCGATGATCATCCTATGAAAAAAATATATGTACTACACGAAAACAATGAGTGGACTATTCACTTACAGCATCGTTTGGATGAATTAGGTCTTCCTTATGAGATGTGGCACCTTGATGAAGGCATGATCGATCTGTCTTCAGAACCACCAGAAGGCGTTTTTTACAATCGTATTAGTGCGTCATCACATACGCGTAACCACCGTTTTGCGCCTGAGTTTACCGAGGCAGTGTTAGCTTGGTTAGAGCATCATGGCAGAGTTGTGATCAACGGCAGTCGAGCATTGAGACTTGAGGTAAGCAAAGTTAATCAATATACCGCACTAAATACAGCCGGAATTGAAACACCAAAAACGTTAGCTGCGGTAGGTAAAAAACAGATTGTTGAGGCGGCGGAAAAACTAGATCAACCTTCATTTATTACTAAGCACAACAGGGCAGGCAAAGGACAAGGCGTGCAGCTGTTCCATTCGCTATCAGCATTATCTGACTATGTTGAGGGTGGCGCATTTGACGAGCCCGTTGATGGTATTACGCTTGTGCAACAATACATTGAAGCGCCAGAACCATTTATAATCAGGCACGAGTTTATTGGCGGTAAGTTTTTATACGCAGTTAAAGTGGACACCTCTGAAGGTTTTGAGCTATGCCCAGCAGACGCTTGCTCTATTGAGGATATGTTTTGTCCAACGGATGAAGCTGAAGGCAATGCACCTAAGGTAAAAGCAAAGTTTGAAATTTTAACGGATTATTACCCAAGTTTTATTCCTGCTTATGAGGCGTTTTTAGCATCTAACAACATTCAAGTGGCAGGTATTGAAGCGATACAAGACCAAGATGGTAATGTTTATGCCTACGACGTAAATACCAATACCAACTACAACTCAGATGCAGAATCAATAGCGGGAACGTTTGCTATGCTTGAGTTAGCTAAATATTTGGAAGCTAAACTCAACGGACTACATCTAACAACCTGAATTCAATAACCTAAGCTCAAGAACCTAAGCTCAATAACCTAAGCTCAATAACCTAAGCTCAATAACCTAAACTCAACAGCTTTTAGTTAAGCATATTGAATTTTGAAATAGGTAGTAAGCGAATTGGCCAAGCTAAGGTATAATTACTTATCTAAGTGCTAACTTAACTGAGAAAAAATGAAATCTTATACCAACATTGAAGAGCTAATTGAGTTGTTTGAAGCAGAGATTGCAGAACTTAATAGTAAAATTAAAACTCTTAAAACAAAGCCAAAAAGCTTAAACGAAGAAATACTATTAAAATATATTGAAACGGCCAGTACGGGTAAAACCAAAGAGTTTGTAAGAGCAAAAGGTGTGCAGTCTGGAAGTGGTTCTATGTTTTCTTCAGCGGATGTTAGTAAGTTAGTAAAAGACGGTGCCGGTGATGTATCTGAAGGTTTATTGACGATTGCCCGCCAAGTGGGTGTATTGACAAAAAGAAAGAACAAAAGCAAAAAATAACGTTTTATTAGACTTGGCCTAAATTTAGGACTTTGTTTGAATTAGAATTACAAAAAAGCCGGCTTAGAATTTAACTTCTTAAGTCGGCTTTTTTATTTTTAGTGGCGCTACTTGCCTATAGCAGGCATTAATTACTTCAGCAGACGCTACTTGCTTTTAGGTGGTATTACTTACTTTTAATAGACGTTATTTGCTTTGAATAGGTCTATATTTAAGCTGTACACCTTGTAAAAAGTTACGAAGAATCTGGTCTTTACACTCTCGGTAATTTTTATTACCAGGCTTTCTAAATAGAGCACTTAACTCATGTTTACTTAAGTTAAAGTCAGCTAACGCTAAAATATCTAGTATATCTTCAGCTTGTAAATTAAGGGCGATACGAAGCTTCTGAAAAATCATGTTGTTATTAAGGTTTTTCTCTGGCTCTGGTTGAGCACCTTCACGTTTGCCGCGTTTTAGGTTGATAAAGCCATTAAGGAATGATGCAAAGTCTTTATCGTGCAGACTTACATACCCTTCGTCTTCTTCTTTTTTTAACCAGTCTGTAATTTGATCATTAGTCACAGAAACATTAGTGGAAGAAAAGATATCAATAAGCGCAGAATCTTTTAAATCAAAAGTAAAGCGAAGGCGGCGTAACACGTCATTATTAGTCAATGTAGGTAGTTCCTAGTCTTAGGCTGGGCCCGTTTACCAAAATGGTTGATGGGCGATTAAGTTCATTTTAGCAGAAAGGGAAGGGTAAAGAGACAAAAAAGCCACCTTATATTTATAGGTGGCTTTCAGTTAAGTTACTAAGAAGTTAATAAGCTAAAGTTATTTGTGAGAGGTTAGATCGTTCCAGACTCACATTGCTCACGTCTCAATCGTTTTTCTACTAACTTTGGTAGTTCTAGCTTGGCAACTTTTACATCAGAAACAACAACACCAGTTTCTGCATTCTGAATCCAAATAGAAATCTGTTTCTCATCTACTTTTCTGTTCAACATGTATGTATTACCTGCTTCTAGATCAACTTCAAAATTGATAAAAGCTTCTCTTCGACTATTTTGAATGTCTGTTTTAGCGACTACAGCTTTTACCCAAAGATCATGTTCACCACCTAAATACTCCTTAGATTGATTCCAACCTACAGGCCTTTTTTGGTGACACATTAAATGAAGGTATTCTGTGTTTCTACTAGTGTCATTTATAAAGTTTTGAAATCGAAAATGTCCTTCATCGATTGAACTGCTTAGTGGTAAAACGGAGCAACCCGAAACAATAGAGCCAATAATGGCTGCGACGACTAACTTAATACTTTTCATCATTAAATATCCTTTTTTTGTTGGAAGTAAGCATCTTATATATTTGAAACTTAACATCTTTAGTAAAGACCAGTTTTTGTATTATTGCAATAATAAAATAATAAAGCACATCAACAGTAAAAAGGTAAAAAACATCGTTTATGACGAGAAGGTCACTTGGCCTTTGGCTTTTAAACTTAACAGTTTTGCCAAAACTAAAGACTATTGTGTGCCTACCCACTTAGCAATACCAAGAGCTTTCATAATAAATTCAACAGACAACGCAGCTAATATCATTCCCATAATTCTTGTGAGCAGTGATGCGCCGCCGTTTCCAATAACTCTAATAATGCGTGTAGATAACAATAGTAGCGCAAGCGTAATTAACAAAACAAAGAGCATAGTGAGCGAAGTCACTACCTGCTCTTTAATGGTATAAATATTATTATCGGTAATTAATATTACGGCTAAGATCGCACCAGGGGATGCTGTTGCTGGAATGGCAAGTGGGAATACTGAAATGTCATGAAGGGGCTCTCCGGTTTCTTCCTGGTTGCCGTTTGAGAATATCATTTGCAAGCCTAACAAAAACAGAATAATGCCTCCTGCAACTTGAAAGGAAATGAGGCTTATTCCCATGGCACCTAAAAGTAACTGCCCAACTATTATAGAACCAGTGAGGATAAGTAGTGCATAAAAAATAGTTTTATAGGCCGTTTTCTTGCGTTGTTCAGCCGTTAGTTTAAGAGTCAGGCCGGTAAATAGTGCCATTGTTCCAATTGGATCTATGGTGGCCCATATAATCAAAAAATCGTGTAATATTTTATCTAACAATTTACTTCATCCTCTAGAAAGGGTTAATACGTAAATACACTATAAGGCCCGTAACTGTATCTTCAACTATGACCAAATTAAGAATATTTGACCTAGTTATTTTCGGCTAGGTTCAAAAGAGTCATACCTTGGTAGGTCGGCATCTAAATCGTCCCAGCTTGCTTTAGACGATATGAAATTATGAGATATCGGACGCTCTGAAATATCTGAATCAAAAATACCCAATCTAATTCTTAAACGAGAAGGATCAGATTCACTTGCGCTATAAACAGGTGAGCCACAATGAGAGCAAAAGTATCTAAAACGTCCTGCCTTAAAAGAAAATCGAGTTAAGCTGTCTTGTCCAGATACTATTTTTAGGTCAGCGGAATTAACGAAACCATTCGTAGCATAGGCTGTACCGCTATTTTTCCTACAAAGTGAACAGTGGCAATGAATTATGTCATTAATTGAGCCAGTTAAATTGATTTTTACTTCTCCGCACAAACAGGAACCAACGTACATAACTCAGAACTCTCCACAATTTAGATTTTTAATAAGACGACTTGTCGATGTTATTTAGTTGGAGCAAATCCCATTTGTTGCCATATAGATCTTCAAAGACAACAACGGTTCCGTATTCTTCAACCCTAGGTGTTTCGTTAAATAAAACCCCATTTTTTTGCATTAATTCATAGTCTCGCCAAAAGTCATTCGTTTGTAGAAATAAGAACACGCGTCCACCGGTTTGATTTCCGACAGCCTGAGTCTGCATATCATTACTGGCCCTTGCTAGCAGTAAATTTGCGCCATTCGAATTTGGTGGCGATACTTGAACCCATCGCTTACCGTTCCCTAAATCTGTATTTTCAACTAACGTAAACTGAAGCTTTTGAGTATAAAATTCAATAGCTTCATCGTAATCTTTGACAAGTAATGCAATATTACCGATTTGCTGCTGTGTAATGTCAGTCATAGCTAAATCTACTTGCCGTTAATATTTGTGATTGAAAAGTGATGGCTAGCAATATTGAAACGGTTTGTTAAATAAAACCGGTGAGCTGAAAATTTCTGAATACCTGAATCTAAATGAAGTTGCTGACAGCCAAGCTCTAAACAGTAACGTTTAAACCAATTTATCAGAAACGTGCCAACACCACTGGACCGGTGATTTTCATTGGTAACTAAATCGTCTATATAAATATGCTTGCCCCAAGCGAGTTTCTCACCGACTACAAAACCAGCCACACATAAAATATCACCATTTGATACTACATAAGCTAATTGGTAGCCTAATTCCTGCTGTTTTTTAATTTGCTCAACAAGAGAGTTATGGGTGTATTGTGTTCGCAATTGAAGCAGTACTTCTGCAACAGCAGTTAACTCCATTTCTGAGTTTACTAAATGAACTTCCATTGTTGCTCCTTGATACGAATGTTTGGGTATAGTGCAAGTATTTGTCAGTTAAACTTTGATGAAGAAGGTGTTTAGACAAACCTTATCGGTTTTTTAATTACTCTTTATAACTTTATAACTTTATAACTTTATAACTTTATAACTTTATAACTTTTTATAGATTATAAATTACTCTGAACCATTTCTTTTACTTTGTGAGCTTTAACAAAATGATCTAGTTGATGGGTTTGTATCCACCAAGTAGCCGCCTCCATTAGTAATTCAGGGTTATCGTTTTTGTTGGCGAAAAAAGCATAAAAAGATAAACCCACATTATCACCTTTTAATGCTATTTTTTTATCACAAACCTCGATGATTTTACTTCTTAATTCCGGCCTCATAAATAGTCTTCCATATTTAGCTTGCTTAAACTTACTGCCGAACTGCCGAACTGCCGAACTGCCGAACTGCCGAACTGCCGAACTGCGACTTCTGCTGTTTGTTACTAAAAATGAAGCTTCACGCTTCAATATAAGCACAATAACTCAAGCTGAGGTTGCCGTGATAAGCGTTAAATTAAATAACAGCTTACTTATAGTCTTTTGGCAATACATTATTATCTTTTAGGTGTTTTTCTAACTTCACCACTTTAGCTAATGCAACTATCCCGAATATAAATCCAATGATTCCAAACGTTTCCATATTTATTTCCCTAATATTAATAAGTCTACTAATTACTTGCCTTTTTGTTTTTCAAACTTTAATTCTTTAAGCGCTGCCAACGAAACTGCATATGTAATGAAAAAAAGAATAAACCCTAGTGTCAAAAAAGTCATGCTAACGTATGGGTTAGTAAAGTCATGAACAAAAATCAAACCCGCACCAAGCGAGGCATTGATAGCAGATAAGTTACCACCTTGTGATAAAGACTTCAGCTTTTGCTTTAGTGGTTTAACAAACTCAATAATAAGCGGTAATACAAGTAATAAAATAATAAATAAGTCTAATTTGTTGCTAGTGCCCAAAACATTCTCCGGTTTAAAAACGCCTGACTGAGAGGCTAATTGGTAGGCTAAAATATTATGTGCATAGACAATAGCCTCTACTTGCCTGTGCATTGAGATACTAGAAAGTTTCAATAATCTTGTAAGCTTCAAGAACCTTGTTAGATTTCGAAAATCTATATTCTACTTACGGACCAGTACTTCAGTGTGCTCTTCGACTGTTTTTACATTTGAGCGTTCAATCACCTTGACTAACGTAGTTTGAATTACTTCGTCAGACCTTGCGTCACCGTCACTTGAAAAGCTTTGTATTTGAACATCAGCACCTTCCTCTAAAGTAAAACTCACTTCCACCTCATTAGCCCATGCTGTTGTTTCGCCATAATAAGTTAGTGAGAGTTTTGGGTAGCCGTGAAACCCACTTTTCACTCTTTTTGCAATACGTTTTTTCGATTTATCCAGATTCATAACCACTCCCAAAAGAAACGACCCAATATTGGACGTTTACAGCTTGTTAAATTGTTTGCAGAAGGCTCGAGCAAGCTTTCACGAGACCTTTTTTAACCATTTTTTATGAACGTCTATCATTCGAGTTAAACATTAGTTTTTTGCCTTGAAAGCTATCAAATAATTTTTGATGCGCAACTTTTGAAAAGGTGTCTTCTCGGGTATCATACATAGAAATCCAGTCTACAAGCATTTTTAAATTTGCGTCCTGTTTTTCTTTACTCTCATACTTATGTTGTTCCCAAGGTCGTCTTTTAGCGTTATTTATACACTCGTTAATTGGCAAGTTAAGAAATATAACATCAGTAGCCATTGGTATAACCAGCTCTAAGAGGTCAGAGTAACAGCCTTCTATAACCCAACGTTCATTTGAAGTTAAAAAGTCACTAATTAATTTTTCAGAGTCGGAGATTGGCATTCGTTCTGGCGGAGATATTTGCTTCCAGGCAATATTGTCCAGATCTAAATGGCTTAGGTTATGTTTCAATACAAGCTCTTTAGCTAATGTTGACTTTCCAGAGCCTGAGTTTCCGAAAATAACGAACTTACTCAAAGCACCTCCGAAGTAAATAACGCCTTGTTAAGAGGCGAGTTTTAGTTTGCTAAAATGTGTACCTAAGACTCGAGAAAGTTTTTACGAGACCATTTTGAATCACTTGTTAGCTGCTTTAAGTCTGATTTGAAAATAAATAACAACAACGTCACTTTCCATATATTGAATAGATTTAAGATCATTATTTCCTTCAGAGAATTCCGAGTTAGGATCTAGTTGGAGCATACTTATATAGTTAAAAATAAGTATTTCCATTTTTCTCCACCTAATATCGCAAAGTAATTGTTTATACGAAAGGCTCAATAATTCAAAGCTATCACTTTACTCATGCTGTGAAATCAGCTCTTTTAATTACAGTTACAAATTATATACCCGATTTTAATTTTAAATAAAAAAGTGGATATGATAGAAAATCATTACCTTTTAAAATTTGCAACTTCATATGTTCAGTTGTTTCATTCGACATATGATTAGAAATTAGTTCATTAATCTGGGATCTTTATGAGCGACAGACCATTCTTCTAATTCTGTCTCATCTACTACTTGGTCTTTATTTACATGATCAATTTCAATATCTTCTACGATATTTTCCAATTGTTCAGGAGGATTGATAATAGCTTTATCATTAACTAACTCTGAAACTGTTTTTTGTTCTGTTAAGGTTTTCAAATCATTGTTAATGTTTTCATCTGGGCCAACTTTATTTGTTACTATTGGTTCAAAATTAGTTTTGTTGATTGATGAGTAAATCATATACCCGAATGTAAAAAACACTAATGCAATTATGATATTTGTGAACAAATTTTTCATTTTACTTCCTTGTTATTTTTTAAATATATTATCAATCTACACGAGTCAGCGTAACGATCAACTAGGGGGCGAGTTTTAGCTTGCTAAACTGTTGCCGATGGCTCGAGCAAGCTTTGACGAAAACCTCTTGAACCGCTTGTAATGCTTAAATGCTCTCTAAAAAGTATGTGGCACCTAGTGAAACAAAAATGAAAGCGGCATTGATTGATGCTCGAACAAACCAAGAAAGGTGCCCATACGATATTCCTGCTTTTTGTGACGCTATAACCATTAAGCCCATTATTCCAAACCAAGGTGTAAAAAACACAATGGTTTTCCATTTTACAACTGAGACCGCCAAGTCATGAAGCGCACCACTGACTAAAAATGTAATAAGAATAGAAAGGGAAATAGGAAGAAAGGTTGCGAGCGGTCGCATGACATTTCGGGATAAGTAATAACTCCAGATAGGGTTCCAATAGTGCCAAAAAATAGGAAAGGATTTTGCTTCAAAAGAACGTGAAAGCATATTTCTCATAGAGTGACTTGCTCCCAAAGGAACACCATTTCGTTTTTTAACATATTGTGAAAGTGTCAATGTGCTGTGCATGTTAAATCCCGTATGCCTAACGCCTGATTAAGAGGCGAGTTTTAGCTTGCTAAACCGTTTGCCGAAGACTCGTGCAAGCTTTTACGAGACCCTCATTAACCTCTTATTAGGCTTTTTTAGCAATAGCCATTAGAACAGGCATATTTCCTTTTGAGCTGGTCATGACGAATGGTTTAGTAATCTTAATAACATCAAAGCCCGTTTCCAATAATGCGTTTGCAACTCTTTGCTCAGTAAGACCCATTTCAGAGGATTCACTCTCAGCATACCAGTCCCATTGAACAAACCTTCCACCATCTTTTAATAAAGAGCTCAGTAGTTTTAACGTCTCGTCATAATCATCTAGAAAACTGCAAACAGACGAGGCGACAATTAGGTCGAACTGGTGGCTTAATTCAGGAGTACTTTTAATTAAGCCCTCAGATAAATAATCCGCTATCGAGCAAACATTACTAAGTCTTTTCGAATTTAAGTGCTTAATCATTTCAGAGGACGAGTCAATTGCAAGAACACTTTTAGCATATGGGCTCATCAGTTTAGTTAAGGAGCCAGTACCGCACCCAAAATCAAGAACTGCTAAGTCATTAATATCTATATTTGCAGTAAGCTCCGAAAATGCATTTTTTGCATACACTTTAACAGTAGGGTCTATATCCCAGCCTTCAGCATAATCATCCCATTCATTCTTCAAAACTGATCCTTAAATTTAAAAGCAAATTGATAGCCTAACGCCTTAATAAGCGGTAATTACTAATGGGCTAAAATATTGAGCGCTACGTCAATAACCCATTGTTAATTGTCCAAGCGAACTTGAGAGCGAACCGAGGCTCTTGTTATATGAATTTTCACTCATATTTTTTACCTTTGTGCATTAACCAGCCGTGAGGGTGTTGGTTTCTAGGGTCATGGTGTGTCCAGTGCATTACTCCACCTTTTTTCTTCCATTCATATTTACCATAAAACTGGACTCGGTCCCCAACTTTTAAGTTTGGGATTCTAGGAGCTAAATCGATGTTATGAGCAACAAGTAAGGTTTGTTTACTCTTAAGTTTTAGGGTGAATTTTTGATGGCGACTTCCATCATTATCATCGGGTAACAACCGAATTACTGTGCCTGAACCTTTAACTTGAAGATCACTTTGACGATTATCATATGCCTGTTTTAATATTTGATCATTAGCTTTAGCACTAACTGAAATCAAGCAGAAAGCAGTTACAAGTATTGCTAAGAACGTTTTCATATACTCAAATCCTTCTGATTTATATAACGCCTCAATAAGAGGCGAGTTTTAGCTTGCTAAACTGTTTGCCGAAGGCTCGAGCAAGCTTTTACGAGACCTTCTTTACCACTTGTTAGTTTGATTTTACACCTTTAGAAAAGGCATCATACGTTGCTATAGATAAGTAGCCAATTTTACGATGTGTATCTAATTTATCTTGGCTCATTTCATTTGGGAATGCTTTCGATGGGTCTTCATTAATATCAGACGTAAAAAATATCTTATAGTAATATAGTTTTTCTTTTCTAAATTCTTTTAATAAAGTGAAATGGGTCTTGCCTAAATCAGTTCCAATTTCAACAGCTGCAGCAATAATCGAGAACGGCCCTCCTTGCGCATCAGTATTAATAATATCAACTTCTAAAATAGAATAATTAACACCTCTTTCTATTTCTTGTATCGTTGCTTTGAATCCTTTTTGATCGTAAGCCTTATAATAATACTTACTTTCTGTTGC